>CAJDUR010000144.1_pt1 | contig 8685 bp, 5 predicted proteins | sample 7391191 | NCBI WGS metagenome assembly CAJDUR01 (sample SAMEA7055688, study PRJEB34461) | soil metagenome | biome: terrestrial ecosystem; feature: Peninsula; material: soil | place: Antarctica | collected 2016 | reverse complement strand
GCCAGCCCGGACGCCCTCATCGAGGCAGCCCTCGGCCTCCCCGAGGGCGCTCTCGCTGAGCTGTTCTTCCGACCCGACCTCATCGAGCCCACGATCACCGGTCGACAGACCTTCGACCAGTGGTATGCCGCCGTCTGCCTCGAGCTCGAGAGCGCGGTCCCCGAGCCGGCGCGGGTGCGCAAGCACCTCGAGCAGTGGCGAGCCCACCGAGGCACCCCGGTCGTCGAGACGGTCGAACACCTCAAGGCCCTGCGCAGGGACGGGCACCGCACGTACGTCTTCACCAACGGCACCGACCGCGTCCCTGACGAGCTCGAACTGCTGGGGCTGACGGGCCTGTTCGATCGACTCCTCAACACCACCGACTTCGGGGTCGCCAAGCCCGACCAGCGCGCGTTCGCTGCCGCCCACGGGGAGATCGAGGCGGACCTCGGCCCGCTCCTCCCTGGTGCGGTCTGGTTCACCGACGACCTCCCGGACAACATCGCAGCCGCCACCGAGTTCGGTTGGCAAGCGGTCCTCTTCGAGCCGACCACCACGCGGGGAGCCTGACGATCCGGCTGCCATGACCTGCGTCGCGCCCACCTGCCCGCACGCGGTGGTCATCGACACGATGGTGGGTGGCGTGCTCGAACACGCACCCGAGTCGCCGTTCAGCGCCAACCGCCCCCTGACGTGCGGTCACCCAGCGAACCCAGCGGACTTAGCGGACCCAGCCCAGCGGCATACCCTTCAGGCATGTCGCAGGAGAACCCGCCACCCACGGGACGCACGCGCCCGAAGCCGCGTCACGACACGGTGACCCGCCTGATCGCCGCCGACCCGGCAGCAATCTTTGCCGTCCTGCGTGACCCGGCACGCCACCCGGCCCTGGACGACTCCGGCATGGTGGTGCAGGTGCTGCGCGGCGGGCCGATCACCGGCACGGGGCAGGTCTTCCGGATGGCGATGACGATGGGCCCGGGCAGCACCTACGAGACCGACAACCACGTGGTCGTCTACGAGCCCGACGTCGCGATCGCCTGGGCCGTGGCTGAAGCCGACGCTCAGCCGCTGGGCTGGACGTGGCGATTCGACCTCGAGCCGGTGCCCGGCGGCACCCGGGTCAGCCAGACCTATGACTGGTCCGGGGTGACAGACGCCGAGGTGCTGCGCACGATTCCATTCCCGGCCGTCCCCCGCGACGTCCGCGAGGAGACGCTCAACCTGCTCGCGGCTGCAGCGGGCTGAGCGCGTCCCGATCGTCAGCGTCTCTCGGCGCCCGCCGGCTCGAGTTCATCGAGGACGAGAGTGTCCCCCATCTCGTCAACGTCGACCGTGACGGTCTGACCGTCCCGGACCTCGCCGGCGAGCAGCGCTCTGGCCAGCCGGTCACCGATCTCGCGCTGGACGAGCCGGCGCAGCGGGCGAGCCCCGTAGGCGGGGTCATAGCCGCGGTCCGCTAGCCAGGTGCGGGCGGGATCGCTGACCTCGAGCGAGATCCGCCGATCCGACAGGCGGGTGGCGAAGGCCCGCACCTGCAGGTCGACGATGTGGGCCAGGTCGTCCCGGCTCAGCGCATCGAAGACGACCACTTCGTCGAGCCGGTTGAGGAACTCCGGCTTGAAGGCCTGCCGGACGACGCCGAGTACCGCCTCGCGCTTCTGCTCCGGGTCCAGCAACGGGTCGATGAGGAAGTGCGAGCCGAGGTTGGAGGTCAGCACCAGGATGACGTTGCGGAAGTCGACCGTGCGGCCCTGCCCGTCGGTGAGGCGGCCGTCATCGAGGACCTGCAGGAGGATGTCGAACGTCTCGGGGTGGGCCTTCTCGACCTCGTCCAGCAGGATCACCGAGTAGGGGCGCCGGCGGACCGCCTCGGTCAGCTGACCGCCCTCCTCGTAGCCGACGTAGCCGGGAGGCGCACCGATGAGGCGCGCGACGGAGTGCCGCTCCGAGTACTCCGACATGTCGATCCGGACCATGGCCCGCTCGTCGTCGAAGAGGAAGTCGGCGAGCGCCTTGGCCAGCTCCGTCTTGCCGACACCGGTCGGGCCGAGGAAGAGGAACGAGCCGGTCGGGCGGTCCGGGTCGGACACCCCCGCCCGGCTCCGGCGGACCGCGTCGGAGACGGCGCGGACGGCGTCGGACTGCCCGACGAGGCGCGCCCCGATGACCTGCTCCATGTGCAGCAGCTTCTCTGACTCGCCCTCGAGGAGCCGGCCCGCGGGGATCCCGGTCCAGGCCGAGATGACGTCGGCGATGTCGTCGGCGCCGACCTCCTCCTTCACCATGGGCCCTTCCGAGTCGGTGGCTCCCAGGGCCGCTTCATTCTCCTGGGCTGTTTCGAGCTGCTTCTCGAGGGTGGGGATGTCGCCGTAGAGGATCTTCGACGCCGCTCCGAGGTCGCCGTCGCGTTGGAGTCGGTCGGCTTGCGTGCGCAGGTCGTCGACCTGCTTCTTGAGGTCACCGACCGCGTTGAGGCCAGCCTTCTCCGCCTCCCAGCGAGCGTTGAGGGCGGCGAGCTCCTCGGAGCGGTCGGCCAGGTCGCGGCGCAGCCGCTCGAGCCGAGCCCGGGAGCCCTCGTCCGTCTCCTGCTCGAGAGCGAACTCCTCCATCTTGAGCCGGTCCACGGCACGGCGCAGCTCGTCGATCTCGACCGGGCTGGAGTCGATCTCCATCCGCAACCGTGAGGCCGCCTCATCGATGAGGTCGATCGCCTTGTCGGGCAGCTGACGACCACTGATGTAGCGGTCGGACAGGCTGGCCGCGGCGACCAGGGCGGAGTCGGCGATGGTCACCTTGTGGTGCCCCTCGTAGCGCTCCTTGAGCCCGCGGAGGATCGCGATGGTGTCCTCGACCGACGGCTCGCCGACGAAGACGCCAGCATCGGCTTGAGCATGTTGCCCGCGTCCATGGCGCCCTCGCCGCCCGCCCCCGCGCCGACCACGGTGTGGATCTCGTCGATGAACGTGACGATCTGCCCATCGCTGCCCTGGATCTCTTCGAGGACGGCCTTGAGCCGCTCCTCGAACTCGCCGCGATACTTCGCACCGGCGACCATCGCAGCCAGGTCGAGGCTGTAGAGCGTCTTGTCACGCAGGCTCTCCGGGACGTCGCCGGCGACGATGCGCTGCGCGAGGCCCTCGACCACTGCGGTCTTGCCGACACCGGGCTCACCGATCAGGACGGGGTTGTTCTTGGTGCGGCGGCTGAGGACCTGCACGACCCGACGGATCTCCGCGTCGCGGCCGATGACCGGGTCGAGCTTGCCCTCCCGGGCCCGTGCCGTCAGGTCCGTGCCGTACTTGGCCAGCGCCTCGAAGGTGCCCTCGGGGTTGGCCGACGTCACCGGTCGCCCGCCACGCAGGTCGGGGATCGCGGCCTCGATCGCGTCGGCGTCGAGACCGAAGTGACCAGTCCGCGCGATGGCGAGCAACAGGTGGTCGGTGGAGACGAAGGTATCTCCCATGGACGTCATGTACTGCTGCGCCTGGGTCATGACGCCGAGCGCCGCCCGCGACAGCTGCGGCTGGTCGGCCCCGGTCACCTGGGGCAGCCGGCCGAAGGCCTGCTCGGCGGCCTGGGTCGCGGCGGCCACGGTCGATCCGCCGGCCTGCAGCAGGGCGGGAGTCGTGGTGCCCGACTGGGCCGCCAGCGCGACCAGCAGGTGGGCCGGCTCGATGTTGGGGTGGTGCTTGCCGGCAGCCGTGGTGGCCGCCTGAGCAAACGCTTCCTGCGCCTTGGTGGTCAGTTGAAGTTCCATGCATGCTCCTGGACGAGAACGGATTTCATGGGGGTCAACCTCGGCAAAGTTGAGCGTATTCCGCTCAAGTTCGATGTGACGAGTATGCCGTATGCCGCTGAGCAGCCGCACCGACGCTGCTGACCCTACGCTGAGCCCATGGACCACCTCCCGCTCGTCGAGAAGTTGCTCAACGCCCTCTTCGTCTCGACGCACTTCCGGGCGGGGTACGACGAGGCGGAAGTCGACACGTTCATCGACGAGATCGTCCGCCGCGTGCGGTCGGACGAGGACCCCAGCCGGGTCGTGGCGGACATCCAGGCCCAGGGCTTCTCCGTCGTCTCCATGCGGCGCGGCTACGAGATGCGCGAGGTCGACACCTTCCTGGAGGAGGTCTGCGAGAGTCTCGTCCCCGGGTCGGGCGCCGACCTCGACCCCGCTCCGGATGCCACCCCCGGCGGGACCGACGCCCGTGCAGACCAGACGTCGGCCCTCATCGGCGAGCGCCCGGGTCTCGCCGCCCGCGCACTCAGGGCCCTTCGGGGAAACTGACCGCCTTCGCCTCGAGGTCCGTCAACTGCTGCTCCACGAGGGTCGCGACCTCGTCGTCCTCGAGGCCCAGCCGGGCCAGGACGCGCCGCACGGCCTCGGCGGTCGGCCCGGTGGCCGCGGCGACGAACTCGGCTGCGCCCGGGTCCGTGACGGGTGCCCCGTGACCGCGCAGGTGGGCGACCCAGGCGGCGACGATCCGGGTGGATCCGGGTGCGAGAGTCCCCTCGGCCAGCTCCGCACGGATCACCGGGAGAGCCCGGATCGGGACCTTCTGGGAGCCGTCCGCGGCGATCTGCGCGAGCAGGTGGCGGATCTGCGGGTTGCGGTAGCGCTCGAGCAGGGCCTCTCGGTAGGCGGTGATGTCGGCGGCCGGGAGGGACAGGTGGGCCGAGGCAGCCTCCCACCACTCCTCCACCCAGCCGCGCACGACCGGGTCCGCGATCGCGTCGGCCACGGTCTCATGGCCGAGCGTCGAGGCGGCATAGGCCATCAGCGAGTGCGAGCCGTTGAGAAGCCACAACTTGCGTTGCTCGAACGGGCGGACGTCATCGACGAAGCGGGCACCCGCGCTCTCCCAGTCGGGGCGACCCGCGGGGAAGTCGCCGGCGAGGATCCATTCGGTGAAGGGCTCGGTCGGCACCGTCTCGGGGTCATCGACCCCAAGTTGACGGGCCACCTCCTCCCGGTCCTCATCGGTGCTGCGCGGCGTGATCCGGTCGACCATGGTCGTGACGCACGAGACGTGGGCCTCGATCCAGGAAGGCAGCGAGTCGTCGACAAGCGCAGCGAAGTCCCGCACGACCCGGCCCAGCATCTCGCCGTTGTCCGGGACGTTGTCGTTGGGCACGAGCGCGATCGCGCCGGCTCCTGCCGCACGCCGGGAGAGTAGCCCGGCGACGAGCTTGCCCGGCGTCGTGACGACGGCAGCGCCCAACGGATCCGCTTGCAGGGCAGTGAGATCCGTGGCAACCTGTGGGTCCTCGACGTCGAGGCCGCCGGACTCGTTGCGGCGGTAGCCCGCCTCGGTGACGGTGCTCGTCACCACCGCGACCCCGGAGTCAGCGAAGTAGCGACGCAGCGCTTCGAGGTCCGCGGCCGGGTGGACGGCGGTGAGCGATGAGATGACCTCGGGCCGGGCGCCCCGAGGTCCCCGGACCAGCAGCGTGTAGAGACCGTCCTGGCGCGCCAGTGCCTCGGCGACCTGCGCCGAGCGACCGGTGAAGGCGGCGATCCCCCACTCCGAGGCATCGCCCGCGTGCTCGGTGTACCACGCGGCGTGGGCCCGGAAGAAGTTGCCCACGCCGAGGTGCACCATCCGCACGGGAGCGGCCGCGCGGCCGTCTGACGAGCGGCTGAGGCGGCGCAATGCGCCCGGAGAGGCCGGCCCCGCTGGGAGGTCAGTCTCCTCCCGACCCGGCTCAGCGGCATACGGCATCGGTGTCTCCTGGTGATCGGTCACAGCTTGAACGCCTTCCGGGGGATCGTCGTGACGAGGTCGATCGCCGTCTCCAGGGCCTCGTCCTCCTGGAGTCGGTGCTCGGCCACGAGTCGCGCCAGGTAGGCGCTGTCGAGCCGGCGGGACATGTCGTGCCTGGCCGGGATGGACAGGAACGCGCGGGTGTCGTCGATGAAGCCCGAGGTCCGATAGAAGCCGGCCGTCTCGGTGACGGCCCCCCGGAAGCGTCGGACCGCCTCCGGGGCGTCGAGGAACCACCAGGGGGCCCCGGCGTAGACGCTCTCGTAGAAGCCGGCGAGCGGGGCGATCTCGCGGGAGAAGACCGTCTCGTCCAGCGTGAAGAGGACGAGCTGGAAGCCCGGTGAGGTGCCGACGCGGTCGAGGAGCGGCTTCAGGCTGCGGGTGAACTCGACGGCGATCGGGATGTCGTGGCCGGTGTCCGGGCCATAGGCGTTGAAGCTGGACGCCGAGTGGTTGCGGTGGACGCCGGGGTGCAGCGTCATGACGAGCCCGTCGTCGACCGACATCAGCGCCATCTCGACGAGCATGTGTCGGCGGAAGGCAGTCGTCTCGTCCTCGCTCGCCTCCCCCCGCAGGGCGGCCGCGTAGATCCGGGTGGCCTCGGCCTCGTCGAGGCTCAGGGTGACGACGTCGGCGTGGCTGTGGTCGGCCGACACGGCTCCGTGCTCGACGAAGTAGCGGCGTCGGTCCTGCAGGGCTGCCCGGTAGCCCGAGTAGGACCCGGTGTCCTCCCCCGCGGCTGCCCCGAGCGCGGCGACGAGCTCGGGGAAATCGGCCCGGGCCGGCTCGAGGTAGCGGTCCGGCCGGAAGGTCGGCACGACCCGGGGGGCGAAGGTGTCGTCGTCACGCAGGGTCCGGTGGTGGGACAGGTCATCGACCGGGTCGTCGGTAGTGGCCATCACCTCGATCCCGAAGCGCTCCATGAGGGCGCGCGGTCGGAACTCGGGGGTCGCCAGGTGGTGCGCGATCTGGTCGTAGATCCCGTCGGCGGTCTCGGCGGACGGCCGCACGCTGACGCCGAAGATCTCGCCCAGCTCCGCTTCCATCCAGTAGCGGCTCGGGGTGCCGCGGAAGTCGCGCCAGTGCTCGCAGAAGGTCCGCCAGGCCTGCCGCGAGCCGGCCTCATCGAGCTCATGGCCACCCACTCCGAGGTCGGCGAGGTCGACGCCCTGGGCGTGCAGCAGCCGGAAGATGTAGTGATCTGGGGTCAACAGCAACGACGTCGGGTCGGCAAACGGCGTGTCGTCGGCGAGCCACTGGGGTGGCACGTGACCGTGCGGCGAAATGATCGGGAGATCCTGCACGGCGGAATAGAGGCGGCGGGCTATCGCCCGGGTCCCCGGCTCAGCGGGCAGCAACCGGTCGGGATCAAGGCCAAGGACGGGCGCTGGGGACGTCATGGCACTCATCGTGGACGAGAACTCCGCTGGGGGCTACCGCTGACCAGAAGTTGCCCAGATTTGCCCGAGAGTTGCCGCGAGCTGCTCGGGACCGGGGCGCAGGTGGGGCCAGCCCTTGCGACGAGGGCCCGGTCCCACGACAGTGGACCCATGACCACCGCGCTGCCCACCGCCCCCGAGCCCACGACGCCGTTGCCAGCGGAGTCGGTGCCCACGGAAGCGGAGCCCACCGGAGCGGTGCCCACCGGAGCGGTGCCCACCGAAGCGCCCGAGGTCGCGGCGCGGCGCGCGGTCCGCCTCGGCGGCGTTGAAGGGGTGCTCGCCGAGGACGAGGTGCGCACCTTCATCCACGAGCAACTGGGCAGAACCGACCTCGACGGCAAGAGCGTCTGTGTCCTGGTCCCGGACGGGACCCGGACCTGTCCGCTGCCGCTCCTCATCGGCGCCGTCCACGAGGCACTGCACGGGCGGGTGTCGCGCCTCACCGTCCTGATCGCGCTCGGCACGCACCAACCCATGTCCGCGGCGCAACTGGCCAAGCACCTCGGCTATCCGGAGGGTCACCTCGAGGGAACCTATCCGGGGATGACCGTCCTCAACCACGAGTGGTGGAACCCGGAGACGTTTGCCGACCTCGGCACCATCGCGACGAGTCGGCTCGAGGAGCTGTCGGAGGGTCGCCTGTCGATGGAGGTGCCGGTCCTGCTCAACAGGGCGGTCGTCGAGCACGACGTCGCCCTCGTGGTCGGGCCGGTCCTGCCCCACGAAGTCGTCGGCATCTCCGGTGGCAACAAATACTTCTTCCCCGGCGTCGCGGGTCAGGACATCATCGACGTCTCACACTGGATCGGTGCCCTGATCACGTCAGCCGCGATCATCGGCACCACCGCGATCACGCCCGTCCGGGCCCTGATCAACGAGGGCGCCGCCCTCGTGCCCGCCCGGAAGCTGGCCTTCTGCGTCGTCGGGGAGGCCGCCAGCCAGAGCCTGCACTCGATCTCGTTCGGCGACACCGACGCCGCGTGGGCCAATGCCGCCCAGGTGTGCGCGGCCACCCACGTGACCTACCTCGACCAGCCGGTGAGCCGGGTCCTCTCGCTCATCCCGGAGATGTACGAGGACATCTGGACCGGCGCCAAGGGCTTCTACAAACTCGAGCCCGCGGTCGCGGACGGCGGAGAGGTGATCCTCTATGCCCCGCACATCACCGAGATCTCGACGAGCCACCCCGAGATCAACGAGATCGGCTACCACTGCCGCGACTACTTCGTGAAGCAGTGGGACCGCTTCAAGCACATCCACTGGGGGACCCTCGCCCACTCGACCCACCTGCGCGGCGCCGGCACCTACGACCCCGACACCGGGGAGGAGCAGTTCCGGGTCAAGGTCACGCTCGCCACCCGCATCCCCGAGGAGGTCTGCCACGCGGCCAACCTGGGCTACCTCGACCCGGACTCGATCGACCTCGCCGCCGCTGAGGCCGACCCGGGCACGTTCGTGGTGCCCAACGCCGGAGAGGTCCTCTTCCGGCTGCG
>CAJDUR010000098.1_pt2 | contig 8687 bp, 8 predicted proteins | sample 7391191 | NCBI WGS metagenome assembly CAJDUR01 (sample SAMEA7055688, study PRJEB34461) | soil metagenome | biome: terrestrial ecosystem; feature: Peninsula; material: soil | place: Antarctica | collected 2016 | reverse complement strand
GCCTATGGATATCACGCAACACGTCGAGGCCTTGCGACGGGACCTCGCCCACGTGGCGCGAGCGATGGGGCCGGAGATGGAGCAGGCTGCTGAGCGGCTCGGCTTCGCGCTCGACTCGTCGACCCGTCTCGCCCTGCTGGACGCGCTCTCGCAGGCCGCTGCCGAGATCACCACGTGCCTCGACGGCAGGTCGGTCGAGGTTCGGCTCGAGGGTCGAGAGCCCGTCTTCGTCGTGCGCGGCGCGGGGCTGGCCCCGGAAGTCGATGACACCACCGCCGTCCCAGCGGACCGTGACACTTTCGCGATCTCACCCGAGGACGAGGGCGCCGAGACGGCCCGGATCACGCTGCGGCTGCCTGAGTCGCTGAAGGTACGCGCGGAGGAGCTCGCGGCAGGCCGTGGGCAGAGCCTCAACACCTGGATTGTGGGTGCAGTGCGCCTGGCCACGACGCCTGGCTTCGCCCGCAGCGGCGCCCAGCTCGGGCCGGGGGCCCCCGGGCGCAATCGCTCCTCTAACAAGCGCGTGCAGGGGTGGGTCAGGTGACCGTGAGCGACGGGTCCGGCTCAAACGCACAAGGGATCACAGACATGGAAAAGAACTTCGAGACCACGGGCCCGATCAACCTCAAGGTTGAGTTGCTGGCTGGCGACGTCCGGATCACCGCGGTGGACGCCGCCTCCACCAGTGTGCGACTGATCCCCAACGGCCGCCGCGGTGAGGAACTCATGACGGGCTTCACGATCGAGGCCCGTGGCAACGACGTCGTCGTCCTCGCTCCGAAAGGCCGCGAGGGGTTCTTTGGAATGGGGGCCCATGGCTCGGTCGACGTCGAGATCACGCTGCACACCGACAGCGCAGTCGACGCCAGGACGGGGTCAGGTGACGTCACGGCGGTAGGGATCCTCGGCGATGTCAGCTCGGCCACGGGATCGGGCGACATCACGGTCCAAGAGCTCGACTCGGGTGACCTCAAGTCCGGCTCGGGTGATCTGACGGTGCGATCGGTGCGCACCGGCCTCAGCGCCAAGACTGGGTCCGGAGACATCGTGGTCGACTCCGCCCACGGCGCGCTGGACCTGGTCTCGGGCAGTGGCGACGTGACTATCGCTGCCTCCGCTGGCGACCTCGATGTGCTGACGGGCACAGGTGACGTCGACCTCGGAGCTGTCCACGGTGGTGAGGTCCGGGCCAGGACCGGCACCGGGGACATCGAGATCGGCGTGGCCGTCGGGGTCGTGGCTCTCCTCGATCTCAACACCGTCACGGGTGATGTTGACGTTGACCTCGATGAGACCGACGGCCCCGCTCATGCCGAGGCTCAGACCCGACTTGCTGCCCACTCGGGCAGCGGCGACGTCCACGTCAAGAGAGCGCAGGTGAAGATGTCCTGAGGAGCCACACCCACCCGACATCGTCCCAACTCGAGCCTCTGGCCCGGGAGCATGGCGCACCCGGTCAGAGATCGCGGTGGATGTCCTCGACGTTGAACTCGGCGCGGTCGTTGCGGGTGAGGTTGAGCATCGCCACGAGAAGCCCACCCCAGATGACGAGCATGGCCACGATCATCATGATGATTGCCGGAGTGCTCATTGGTTCACCTCCTCGAACTCACCGAGTTCGTCGACTTCGTTGTCGGCCACCTGGGACGTATGGGCTCGCCAGGGGACCCTGCTCAGCAGCAGCGCGGCCACGATCACCGCGATGGCGATGCCCCAGCCGAACACGATGAGCATCCAGCTCGGATAACCCTCATAGGGGGTCTTGAGGTCGGTGATCAGCTGGTTCACCAGCGCGTAGATCAGGATCAGCGGGGTCAGGGTGGAGACGAGGAATTTCCAGGTGGGCCCGAGTTTCAGTGAACCGGTGAGGTTGAGGTGTGACACCAGGCCATCAAGGGCGCGGACCCCCCACGACAGGACCAGCATGGAGACGACCGCCACCAAGAGGATGCCGAACTGGTTGATGAAGTGGTCTGCGATGTCGAGGACGAACAACCCACTCGTGGTGGAGAAGAAGATCAGGCTCACCACGGCCGACGGGATGCCCACGACCAGGACAGCCACGCCGCGACCGAGCTCGAGCTTGTCTCGAACCGCAGCGATCACCACTTCGATGATGCTGACCAACGAGGTGATGCCGGCGATCACCAGCGACCCGAAGAACAGGATGCCGATGAGAGCACCGGCGGGTGCCTCGTTGATGATCGCCGGGAAGGCGACGAACGCCAGGCCGATGCCGGAGGCAGCGACCTCACTGACGGCAACTCCGTTGGCCTGGGCCATGAATCCCAGCGCCGCAAAGACGCCGATGCCGGCCAGCAGTTCGAAGCCGGAGTTGGCGAAACCGACGACCAGGCCGGACCCGGTCATGTCGGTCTTGCGCCCGACGTAGGAGGAGTAGGTGATCATGATCCCGAAGCCGACCGAGAGAGAGAAGAAGATCTGGCCGAAGGCCGCCGCCCAGACCCCCGGCTCCGTCAGAGCCCCCCAGTTGGGCGTGAAGAGGGCATTGAGGCCCTCGGCAGCTCCTGGCAGGAAGAGCGAGCGAACGACGAGGAAGCCGAAGGTGAGCACGAGGACAGGGATGAAGATCGCCGCGGTGTTGCCGATGCCCCGCTGGACCCCCAGCGCCATGATGAGCAACACGACGGCCCAGACGACGACCAGCGGCACCAGCACTCCCGGGACGATGCTGAGGCTCACGCCGGGGTCGCCGACCTTGAGGAAACTCTTGGAGAAGAACCCGTCCGGGTCCGCCCCCCACGCCTGGTCGAGGGAGAAGAAGGTGTAGCGGATGGCCCACGCGATGATGACGGCGTAGTAGACCGCGATGACGAAGCAGATCCCGACCTGCCACCAGCCGAGCACTTCTGTGCGCGTGCGCCACCCGCCCGAACTGGACTGTTCCTTGTGCTTCGAGGCACGGGCGAACGAGAGCGGAGCCGAGCCGCGTTGCCGGTGCCCCATCCCGTAGTCGAGCAACAGGAAGGGGATGCCGGCCGTCAACAACGCCACGAGGTAGGGGATCATGAAGGCCCCGCCGCCGTTCTCATAGGCGACGTAGGGGAATCGCCAGATGTTGCCGAGTCCTACCGCAGATCCGATCGCCGCCATGATGAAGACCCGACGCGAGGTGAAGGCACCTCGCGGGCTGGCCTTGGTCGGTGCAATGTCGGCGCTCATTGCTCACTCCTCAGGTTGCGGGACGGTGGCGCCATGATCGCGCGGATCAGGCCGGAGCGCCACTGTTGGGACGAAGGGTGAGCCACAACCGGTGGGCGGTGATCACGGCCAGGGCCCACCCGAAGCCGAGCAACCATCCGGCGACGACGTCGGTGAGCCAGTGGTGGCCGAGGTAGACCCGGGACAGGCCCATGAGGACGACGAAGAGTGTCCCGAGCCCGATGGCCGTCGACCGCTGGCGGACGGATCGTGACTCGATGAGCAGGAGGTAGACGACGATCGTGGTCAGAACGGTCGCGTTGAGCGCGTGACCGCTCGGGAACGACGGCGAGATCTCCAGGGGTGGCACCGCAAAGGACGCCGGGGGCCGCGCCCGGTCGATCATGTCCTTGCCGACGACAGTCATGGCCAAGGACCCCGCAGCCGCCACCACGGCCAGGACGACAGGGGTCCAGCGCCGCCGATGCAGCGCGATCAACACGACAGCGGCCGTGGCGAGGATGGGCATGCCGACCGGACCGCCGATGTTGGTGAACCACGTGACCACGGTGTTGAAGCCACCACTGCGGACCCCGACCATCGCGTCGAGGACCGGCTGATCGAGACCGGCGATCCCGTCCTGCTCCTTCACCGCCTCGTAGACGGTCTCGACTCCCTCGACGAGGAGGGCCATGACGACGAGGGACGCCACCGCGAAGGCGATGAAGGCCAGACGGGGTGCTGACCAGGACGTGATCCGGGTGGCCACGGGTCGCAGGAGCCGGGCGACCGACTCCATGATCCGCACCAGCCACTGGCCCCCTCGTGTTGGCCAGGTGGTGAGGTCTCGGCCGCCGATGGTCTTGTCGGACACCTCGGACACGTCGGACACGTCGGACACGTCGGACGGGTGGGACCCGTTGGAGTCGTTGGACGTGTCGGAGTGCTCGGACGCGTCGGAGCGGTCAGGCGTGGGTGGTGCAGGCATGGTCACCATCATGAGGCAAATGGGCGCCGATTCAGGACGTCGACGGGCCCGGCCTAAACTCCGGGACCATGACGGTCGTGGGAGCGGATGGACGCAGTCGCCCGGTCTGGGCGTCGGTGGACCCGATGCTCATGGACTACTACGACACCGAGTGGGGGATGCCGATCCGCGATGAGCGGGGCCTCTACGAGCGGATCTGCCTCGAGGGCTTCCAGGCCGGCCTGTCCTGGGCGACCATCCTGCGCAAGCGACCCAACTTCCGGGCTGCCTTCGCGGGCTTCGACCCGGACGTGGTCGCCGGGTTCGGGCAGAGGGACGTCGAACGGTTGCTCGGCGACGCAGGGATCGTCCGGCACCGGGGCAAGATCCAGGCCGCCATCACCAATGCCCGGGCAACGATCGCCCTGCGGGATGAGGGTGGGCTCGTTGCGTTCGTCTGGGACTTCCAGCCCCCTGACACCCCGCGGCCCCGTGACCACTCGCAAGTGCCAACGGTGTCGAGCGAGTCGACGGCCCTGTCAAAAGCCTTGCGCAAGAAGGGCTTTGCCTTCGTCGGACCGACCACGATGTACGCCCTGATGGAGGCCGTCGGGATCGTCGACACGCATCTGATGACCAGCCACCGCCGCGGCTCGTCAGGGGTCTGGCCGGACTGAGTGTCGGCTAGGACCCCTGACGAGCGGTGGGGCTACACGTACGAGTCGTAGGAAGGCAGGTCGAGGACACCGTTGCCGGAGAGGCCGATGACGATCGTCTCGTCGGTGGTGGCCGCGCGGGCGTGGGCCATGGCCCCGGCGACCGCGTGGGTCGACTCCGGGGCGGGGATGATGCCCTCGGCTCGCGCGAACTCGACGCCCGCCCGGAAGGCGTCGTCCTGCTCGACGGCGATCGCGTCGAGCAACCCGAGGTTGTAGGCGTGCGAGACCATCGGCGCCATCCCGTGGTAGCGCAGCCCGCCGGCGTGGATGGGCGGCGGCACGAAGTCCTTGCCGAGTGTGTGCATCTTGAGCAGGGGCGTCAGCCCAGCGACGTCCCCGTGGTCGTAGCGGTACTCGCCCTGGGTCAGGGACGGGCAGGCAGTGGGCTCGCAGGCGACGACCCTGGTGCTCGTCCCCTCGCGCAGGTTGCGGCCGATGAACGGGAAGGACAGGCCGGCGAGGTTGGACCCACCACCCGCGCAGCCGAAGACGATGTCCGCGCTCTCCCCGATCTCGTCGAGCTGGGCGAGCGCCTCGATCCCGATGACCGACTGGTGCAGCAGCACGTGGTTGAGCACGCTGCCCAGCGCGTAGTGCGTGTTGGGGTCCCCAGCCGCCACCTCGACGGCCTCGGAGATCGCCATGCCGAGCGAGCCCGTCGTGTCCGGGTCCGCTGCGAGCATCGCCCGCCCGGCCTCGGTGAGGTCGGAGGGGGACGGGTGGCAGACCCCGCCATAGACCTCCATCTGGAAGCGGCGGTAGGGCTTGGTGTCATAGGAGGCGCGCACCTGCCACACCTCGCAGTCGAGGCCGAGGAGCGAGCAGGCGAACGACAGTGACGCCCCCCACTGGCCGGCCCCGGTCTCGGTCGTCAGCTTGGTCGTGCCCTCGATGGCGTTGTAATACGCCTGTGCCACGGCCGTGTTCGGCTTGTGTGACCCGGCGGGGCTGACGCCTTCGTACTTGTAGTAGATCTTGGCGGGGGTGCCGAGGGCCCGCTCGAGGCGGTGCGCCCGGATGAGGGGCGCGGGGCGCCACAGGGCATAGATCTCCCGAACCGTCTGGGGGATCTCGATGTAGCGCTCGGTCGAGACCTCCTGGGCGATGAGCGCCATCGGGAAGAGCGGCGCGAGGTCCTCGGGGCCGAGTGGCTCCTGGGTGCCCGGGTGCAGGGCCGGCGGCGCCGGCTCGGGCAGGTCTGCCGCGAGGTTGTACCAGTGGGTGGGGATCGCAGCGGGCACCGCGGCTCCGGTGGGCTGGGTCAGGAGTTCAGACTGGGCTTGGGTGGGCGCGAGATTGGTCATCGGGGCCTCTTTCCTCGGTTCGGCAACGAGCTTCAGCGGTGGTCGCAGGGCGAGCCTAGTCGTGAGCAAACAGACCGGGTGGGCGTCTGCTCAGCCCTCGAGAATCGCTCGGGCCGCGTTGTGTCCGGGTATGCCGCTGACCCCGCCTCCGCGCCGGGCCCCGGCCCCGGCGAGCAGCACGTTGTCATACGGGGTCTCCACGCCCCAGGTCCCGATCTCCGCGTCCGTCTCCGCCCAGGGCCACTGGAGGGGTCGGTGGAAGATGTTGCCGCCCGGCAGTCCGATGGAGTCCTCGAGGTCGACCGGGCTCTTGACCTCGATGCAGGCCCGACCGTTCACATCGCGAGCCAGCACGCCTTCGATCGGCTCGGCGAGCACCGAGTCGAGTGAGCGCAGCGTCGCCGTCAGGGCAGCCGCGGTGGTGCCCGGGTTGTCCTCTCGGAAGAGGCGCGCAGGGAAGTGCAGGCCGAAGAGCGTCAGCGTCTGTGCCTCCGAGGCCGCCAGCTCCGGCCCCAGGATGGAGCGGTCGCTCAGCGTGTGGCAGTAGATCTCGCACGGGGGGAGGTCGGGGAGGCGCCCGGCCAGCGCAGCGGCATACGACTGCTCGAGTTGGGCGTAGCCCTCGTTGACGTGGAAGGTGCCGGCGAAGGCTGCCGCGGGGTCGACCGACGTGTCGCGCAGCCGAGGGAGCCGCGACAGGAGCATGTTGACCTTGAGTTGGGCGCCCTCGACGACGTCCTCGGTGGGGACCGGGTCCGCCCCTGCGGCGCCGAGCAGACGCCCGAGCGTGAGGGGCGCGCACCCGGCGACGATCCTGCTGCCGTGCGCCCGGCCGTCGCGCCAGATCACCTCGCCCGAGGACGGGTCGACCGAGGTGACGTCGGCGCCGGTGATGATCTGCGCGCCGGCCCGGGATGCCGCGGTAGCGAGCGAATCCGTCAGCGCGCCCATGCCGCCGACCGGAACGTCCCAGTCGCCGGTGCCCCCGCCGATGAGGTGGTAGAGGAAGCAGATGTTCTGGTGCAGGTCGGTCGACGCCATCGAGGCGAACGTGCCGATGAGGGCGTCGGTGGCGATGATGCCGCGCAGCGTGTCGTCCTCGACGAGGGACTCGATCAGCGCTCCGAGGGGGCGGGTCGTCAGCGCGTCGAAGAGGTCATCGTCACTCACCAGCGCCCGGACCGAGCCCCTCGAGCGCAACGGCTCGAGGACGGTGGGGAAGACCTGCTCGGCGAGGGAGGCCATCCGGGCGTAGAAGGCGCGCCAGGCGGCATGGGCCTGATCGCCCCCGGTGATCGCCCGGAAGCGCTCGCGGGTGGCGGTCTCATCACCGTGGTCGACGAGCAGGCCGCGGGCCGGGTCAGCTGGGAGCGGGGTGTAGGACGAGTAGCGGCGTCGGATCAGACGCACGTCGAGGTCGAGATCGGTCAGGATCTGCCGGGGCAGCAGCGAGACGAGGTAGGAGTAGCGCGACAGGCGTGCGTCGACCCCCTCGAACGTCCGGTCGGAGACGGCGGCGCCGCCGACGTGGTCGGACCGCTCGAGGACCAGGACCGTGCGGCCGGCGCGGGCCAGGTAGGCCGCGGCGGTGAGCCCGTTGTGTCCGGCCCCGATGATGACGTCGTCGTAGCGCACGGCCCCAGACTAGGTCCCGGCGTCACCCTGTGTTGGGCCGATTGCTGCCGGTCAGCGTGCGAACACCTGCGCGCGGTCCTGCGCGGCCGTGGCGAGCCGGTCGGCCCGGTCGATGCTGGCCCGACTGTTGAGGTCGACCCCCGCGGCCTTGGCGGCGGCCTTGGCCGCCGGGGTGCTCAGGTCGGGAGCGATGAACTCCTTCGGGGTGATCGCTGCGTCGAGGGACCGGTACTGGGCTGCGCTCTTGGCGAGCGAGGCCGCCGAGATCTTCTTGGCCTTGGCGGCCTGACTGACGGGGACGCTGAACTCCGGCTTGGTGAGGGCCGCGTAGCCGCTCGCCTGCCCGGTCCGGTTGGGGTGGTAGCTCTCGGTGATGGGGTTGGACAGCCCGTTGATCCACTCGGTTCGGTCGCAGACGGCGTGGCCGATGAAGCTCGACGTCGGGTTGACGAAGGTGAAGCCCTTGGCGGCAGCCGCCGACGCGGTCTTCGCGTTGAGCAGGTCGGCGGTCGCGTTGAGGCGGGTCTCCTCCGATGAGGAGAACCAGGTCAGGGCATTGCAGTCCTGGCCGTTGAAGATGCGGGGGTAGCCGACGACGATGACCTGTGCGTTCGGTGCCTTGGACGCGATCGACGAGTAGAGGGTCGCGAGCCGCCCCGGCAGGGTGTTGTTGATGATGTTCTGGGCGCCATCGACCGCACGGTTGCAGTTGCTCATCCAACCGGGCAGCGCGCAGGTGGTCAGGACACTGGCGAAGCCGGCGTCGTTGCCGCCCACCGAGATCGTCACGTAGTCCGTTGAGGTGGTGAGGGCGGAGAGTTGGGCGCTCGTCACGTCGGCCACCGTCGCGCCCGAGCAGGCGCGGAAGGTGAGCGAGAGCCCCAGTGCGCCCGCGTCGAG
>CAJDUR010000175.1_pt1 | contig 8708 bp, 5 predicted proteins | sample 7391191 | NCBI WGS metagenome assembly CAJDUR01 (sample SAMEA7055688, study PRJEB34461) | soil metagenome | biome: terrestrial ecosystem; feature: Peninsula; material: soil | place: Antarctica | collected 2016 | reverse complement strand
CGGTGGTGAGGACGCCGTCGAGGCGGCGCGGCAGGTTCCACTCGTTCTCGTTGCGCAGCGGGACGGGGAGCGACGCACCGGTGACGCCTTGGTAGGCGACCGGTCGGGTGAACCGGTCGAGCGCTCCCGACCCCACGGAGGTAGCCGCCGGGGCTGTCGTGGCGGGCCATGGCCCGCCGTGGTGCTGGGCCCAGGTGGTGGCGACCCCGGTCGGCCAGGCGTCCACCACGACTCGCCCGGCGAGCGCCGTGAGGCCGGACACGAGACCGGGCAGCTCGGGGTCGTCGGGCCCATCGGACATCACGGTCGCGACGAGGCAGCCCTGCAGGCGGCCCAGGATCGCGTCCCGGTGGGCGGCGTCGTCGTACTCGACGACGACGACCACCGGGCCGAAGCACTCCTCGAGCAGCGGCGACCCCGGCTGGAACAGTTCGGCGTCCGCCGCGAGGACGACGGCGGAGACGGCGGTGCCCTGGCCCGGCTGCGCGACGTAGGTCAGCATCGTGGCGCCGGCAGCGAGGAGCCGATCGATGCCGGCTGCGTAGGCGCCCGCGATTCCGGAGGTCAGCAACGGGCCACGCGGCTCGTGGCGCTGCACCGACGTGACGATCTCATCGGCGATGACTGATCCACGAGGCGCGAGGACGAGGCCGGGTTTGGTGCAGAACTGGCCCATGCCCATCGTGAACGAGTTGGCGCACCCGGCCCCGATCTCGGCCGCCCGGGCCTGCGCCGCAGAGGTCACGACGACCGGGTTGACCGTGCCCATCTCCGCGTAGACCGGGATGTGGACCGGGCGGGCCGCGGAGAGCCCGGCGAGCGCCATACCCGCCTGCTGGGAGCCGGTGAAGGCAACCGCACGCAGCGCGGGGTGCACGACGAGATCGGTCCCGGCCGAGAATCCGGCGACGGCAGACAGAGTTGCCTCGGGGGCGCCCGCCGCGGCGAGTGCCGCGATCGCGGTCTGCAGGAGCAGGTCGTGGGTGGCGAGGTGTGCTGGGTGCGCCTTGACGATGACGGGGCAGCCGGCCGCGAGCGCGGCGGCGGTGTCGTTGCCGAGCGAGCCGAACGCGAACGGGAAGTTGCTGGCCCCGAACACAGCAACCGGGCCGAGCGGCACCCGCATCCGGCGAAGGTCCGGCTGGGCCTGGGTGGCACGGTCGATGACGACGTCGAGGAAGCCGCCATCGCGAGCGACGGCGGCATAGAAGCGCAGCTGTGCGGCGCACCGGAGCACCTCGCCATCGAGTCGTGCCCGGCCCAGGCCGGTCTCGCGGTCGGCGGCCTCGGCCAGCTCGTCAGCGCGCGCGACGACGGCGTCGGCGATGGCGACCGCGCCTGAGGCGGTCAGGGCGGCACGCACGACCGCGTCCACCTCGGCCGGACCATGGGTCTCGACGGTGCGCACCGGCTCCCCGGTCCTGGGGTCGTAGCTCGTCTCGGTGGGCAGCACGGCGATCGCGGTCATGACAGGCTCCGGCAGGCGTCGGCGAAGACATCGAGAGCGTCCTCGAGCAATTCGTCGGAGATGACCAGCGGCGGCAGCATCCGCACGACGTTGCCATAGGTGCCGCACGTCAGGGCAAGCACGCCGGCCCGGTGGCAGAAGGCGGCGACCGCTGCGGTCGCCTCGGGGGACGGCTCCTTGGTGCCGGGCACGACGAACTCGACGGCCTGCATGGCGCCGACCCCACGGACCTCGCCGACCCAGGGGCACTCATCGGCGATGGCGTGCAGACGGCGGGTGATGAGCTCCCCTATCTCGCGGGCACGCTCGAGCAGGTGGTCCTGCTCGAGTGCCTCGAACACGCCGAGGGCCGCCGCGCAGGCGATCGGGTTCCCGGAGTAGGTGCCACCCAGCCCACCGGGGTGCACCGCGTCCATGAGCTCGGCCCGGCCGGTGACCGCCGACAGGGGCAGGCCGCCGCCGAGTGCCTTCGCGGTGACGATGAGGTCGGGCACGATGCCGGCGTGCTCGGAGGCGAACATCGCCCCGGTGCGCCCGATGCCGGTCTGCACTTCGTCCGCGACGAAGACGATGCCGTGGGCGTTGGCGATGGCCTGGACCCCAGCGAGGTAGCCGGCGGGCGGCACGATGAAGCCACCCTCTCCCTGGATCGGCTCGATGACGATGGCTGCGACGTTGTGGGCACCGATCTGCTTGACGACGAGGTCGTTGAGGGCCGCCAGTGCCTCCTCGGCGCACTGCTCCGGACTGGTCCCCCATCGGTAGGGGTAGGCAAGCGGCGCGCGGTACACCTCGGGTGCGAAGGGTCCGAAGCCGTCCTTGTACGGCGCGTTCTTCGCAGTCATCGTCATGGTCAGCAGCGTGCGGCCGTGGTAGGCATGGCCGAACGTGATGACAGCCTGGCGCTTCGTCGCGACGCGGGCGATCTTGACGGCGTTCTCGACCGCCTCGGCACCGGTCGAGAAGAGCATCGTCTTCTTCGCGTGGCTGCCGGGGGTCAGCCTGTTGAGCGTGTCCGCAACCTCGACGAAACCGTCGTACTCGGTGACGAGGAAACAGGTGTGGCTGAAGCGGTCGACCTGCTCATGGACCCGCCCCACGACCCCCGGATGGGTGGCGCCCACGGAGGTCACGGCGATGCCGGAGGCGAGGTCGATCAACTGGTTGCCATCGACGTCCACGACGATGCCCCCCGACATGTGATCGACGAAGACGGGCAGCACGGTACCGACGCCCTGGGGCAGTGCGGCGTTGCGACGGGCCTGTCGAGCCAGAGACTCCGGCCCGGGGATCGCGGTGCGCAGCACCCGCTTCTGATCGATCGCTGGTGCGCCGACGACGCGGCTCAAGGTCGTTGCCTCGGTCATGTGAGCTCCTCTGCCGATGTCCGGGTCCCGGTCGTGGGGCCGCGTTGGATGTATCGAGCCTAGGGATTCTTCCTCAGACGTCACTGGATAGAATCACCTAGATGAGCCTCGTTCAGGACAGAACAACCTCCGTCGGGCCAGCCCCACTGACCGTTGCCCACCTCGTCGACCTGCTTCCCGGAGCCCTCGTCCCGCACGTACCGGCCGAGCCCGGCACGGCCATTCTCGATGCCGTCCACATCAGCGAGCTCGCAGACCCGACGGCCTACCTGCAGGGCGGTGAGCTGCTCCTGACGACCGGGCTGGCCCTGCCACTGACCGGAGCCGGGTGCGGGGCCTACGTCCGACGCCTCGTCGGTGCGCGGGTTTCAGCGCTCGGCCTGGGGCTTGGCCCCGTGCACGTGAGCGTGCCCGGCGTCCTGGAACGGGCCTGTGCGCGGTTGGGACTGCCGCTACTCGTGGTCCCTGAGGAGGTCCCCTTCCAGACGGTCACCCGCACGTTCTGGTCCTCCGTCGGCGCGCAGCAGGAGCGGTCCCTGCACGCCGCCATCGACTTCCATCAGCGGTTGGTCGCAGCCGCTGCCTCCGACGACCCCGCGTCGGCCGTCCTCGCAGTCCTTGCCGACGCGGTCGGTGGCTGGGCGACGCTCACCGATCCTTCCGGCCGGCCCCTCGTGACACAGCCGCCCGAGCGGGCGGTGGATGCGGCCGCACTGGCCGAGGAGGTGCGCCGACTGCGCCCCGCCGGCGCTCGGAGCGCCGCAACGTTCCCGGTCGGTGACCAGGTTGCCTCGCTGCACCCCGTCGTGGGCAACGGAGAGACGCTCGCCTATCTCGGGACGGTATCCCCAGCGCCGATGTCTCGCCAACTGCGTGGACTGCTGCTGTCCTCCCTCGCCTTGCTCGGCTCCGACACGGCCCACCGCCAGGAGACAGCCCGCGCGGGACGGGCACTCACCGCTGGGGTCGCGCACCTCGTCCGGGCTGGCCACGTCCGCGCCGCCGGTGACCTCGCCAACGCGATCGGCGTGCCCCCGCCGCCACCGCGGGTGCGGGTGCTCCTCGCCCTGGGGTCCACGGGCGACGTGGCCATGGAGAGCCTGGCCGATGCACTGGAACAGGCGGGTGCGACCTGGTGGGGGATGGTGACCGGCACGGTCGCCACCGGGTTGCTGCACGCGGCGCACGACTGGGTGGATGACGAGAGTCGGTATGCCGCTCTGGCGCCGTACGCACAGGAGTGCGCCATCGGGGTGGGGCCCCTCGTGCGGCTCGGTGAGGTGAGCCGGGTCCACGGCGCCATCGATGACTGGTGCCGGGGGCTGCCTCTGCACGGGGTCCACGTGTGGCGGCCCGGCATCACCCCACTCGTGTCGCAGGTGTGGGCGGACGAGGTGATCGGGGCCCTGACCGACGGGGCCACCGAGTTGGTCCCGGTAGTGGCCGCTTATCTGCGCCAGCGAGGCCGGTGGGAGGCCGTGTCCCACGAAACGGGCTTGCACCGGAACTCGGTCCGGGTCCGGATCGCCCGGGCCGAACGTCTCCTGGGTGGGAGTCTGACCGATCCCGACGTCGCCGCGCGGGTGTGGCTTGCGCTGAGGAGGAAGTCTCCGATCAGAAGGGGCCAGGGGGATGGCTGACAGCGTTGAATTGCCGAACTGGCGCAGCGCCCCGCACAACCGATGGGCCTTCTGGCATGTGCCGGACCTGCTGCCCACACAGGTCGTCCATCGCGCGGGGCATCCGGTCCGGCCGCTGAGGAGTGCCACGCCCACCGTCGATGTCCGGGCCGTCCCCGTGGACCGTGTCGAGGCGACATCGGCGCCGCTGTCCTCGGTGCTCGCCGAGACGTACACGGACGCCTGCGTGGTGCTGCACGACGGCGCCGTGGTGTTCGAGGAGTATGCCGAGCACGGTCACCCAGCTCTCACCCACACCGTGATGTCCGTGACCAAGCCGCTCGTGGGGTGTATGGCCGCGATCCTCATCGAGCAGGAGATGCTCGACTCGGCCCGGCTGGTCACGGATTATGTGCCCGAGCTCGCGGCCTCGGGCTACGCCGGGGCCAGCGTTCGTGACGTGCTCGACATGCGGAGTGGCGTCCACTTCCGAGAGGAGTACGACGACCCCACCTCGGAGGCGAACGAGTTGGATCGCTGGGTCGCGGCGAGCCAACGCGGTGACGATGACAGCCGGGGCGGCCTCTACCCCTACCTGTTGACGCTTGAGGCGGACGCGGCGCACGGCGGGCTGTTCCGCTACCGATCGGCCGAGACCGACGTGCTGGGGTGGGTCTGTGAGCGGGCAGCGGGACAACCGATGGCCGAGCTTCTGAGTACTCGGGTCTGGGGGCCGATGGGCGCGGAGCACGATGCCCGGCTCACCTGCGACGGCGCTGGCACGACGATGCACGACGGCGGCCTCTGTGCGACCGCCCGTGACCTGGCCCGGTTCGGACAGCTCTTGCTCGATGGCGGCACGGTGCCCAGCAGCGATGGCGGTCGGGATGAGGTGGTGCCAGGCAGGTGGCTGCGCCAAGCCTGGGCGGTCGATGCCGACATCCGGGACGCCTTCGCCAACTCACCCGCCGAGCTGATGTTCCCTGGTGGCTGGTTTCGCAATCAGTTGTGGTTCCGGCCCGGCCCGTACGGGGATGTCCTGGTGTGCCTCGGGGTGTATGGGCAAATGGTCCACGTCAACCGCGCGACACGGACCGTGTGTGTCAAGTTGTCCAGCTGGCCCACCGTCGGCAACCCAGCCTTCCTCCAGGACACCATCAGAGCCTTCGATACGGTCGGTGGCGCCCTGTCGAACGCCAACTCCCGGGAGGTGCGACAACGGCTGCCCGGCGTCGTCGCCGGCGTGAGAGCCGGACGGCCGCTCCAACTGCACGAGCCGACGTGATACGGGGATCAACCACCAGCGCACCCAGCGACCGGATTCGGCTCGAACCGGCCGCGTCACATCCGGGTGAATAGGATGTCGCAAACCGCCGTCGGCCCCACGAAGTTGACCACACGAAGGAGTGCATGATGACTAGACGTCGCTTGGACAATATTTCGGAGATCCGGAACTTCTTTCGCACGAATGAACAACCGATCTACTTCTTCGGGCCGACGGCGTTCAACCTGCTCGGCATCGACCGCTGGGTCCGCAACTTCCACTACATCGCTTACTACGACTCGTGGGACGGCGCCCACCCGCGGGTCTTCGCTCCGACCAATCGGCCGGAGATCGGCTTCGAGTCCAGCGAGCAGATCGTCAACTACCTGCTGCGGGACCCAGAGGTGCAGGCCTATCTGAAGAAGCGGGGCGGCACCCCCATGGTCGCCATGGTCTTCTTCGACGAGGAGACCGAGGAGATCTGTCGGGAGCTGGGCTACACGCTGATCCTGCCCTCCGACTCGCTGCGTCGGCGGCTCGACTCCAAGATCGTCACCACCCGGCTCGGTAACGAGGCTGGAGCTCCATCGGTGCCCAACGTGCTGGGCCGCGCCAGCAGTTGGCCCGAGTTGGAGACGTTGGCGACCGAATCCGGGCTCGGTTCCGACCTCGTGGTCCAGACGCCCTACGGCGACTCGGGCAAGACCACCTTCTTCATCACCTCGGAGGAGGACTGGGCTGAGCACCGCGACGACATCGTGGGCCAGGAGCTGAAGGTGATGAAGCGGATCAACCACCTGGCAGCGGCCGTCGAGGCCTGCATCACCCAACACGGCACCATCGTGGGCCCCTTCATGACCGACCTCACGGGCTACCCCGAGTTGACCCCCTATCAGGGCGGATGGTGCGGCAACGACTTGTTCCCCGAGGCGCTGAGCAGCCCGCAACGAACGAGCGCGATCAGTTACGTGCAACGCATGGGCGACCGCCTGGGCCAAGAGGGCTACAAGGGGTTCCTTGAGATCGACGTCCTCATCGACACCGACACCGACGAGGTCTACCTCGGCGAGATCAACCCGCGGATCTCGGGCGCCTCCTCGATGACCAACGTCACGGCCGGAGCCTACGCCGACGTCCCGTTGTTCCTCTTCCACCTGTTGGAGTACATGGACGTCGACTACACGATCGACGTCGCGGAGATCAACGAACGCTGGCGCGAGCTGGCCGCAGTCGACGTGTGGGCCCAGCTCATCATGAAGGAGCCGAAGGATTCGGTCGAGCGCATCCTGGCCGCCCCCCGAACCGGTAGTTACATCCTGCAGAACGACGGCACGATGGTGTTCAGCCATGTGACGAACGACTGGCACGATGTGACCGGCGAGGACGAGGCGTTCTTCCTGCGCGTCTACGGCCCGGGCGACTACAAGTTCCGGGGCGCGGACCTCGGAGTCCTGGTCACCAAGGGCAGGATGCAACGCGGCGGTGAGTTGACCGACCGGTGTCGGGAGTACATCGATGGCATCGCGGGGATGTTCCGCTCGGAGCCGGTGCCTGACGTGACCGCCCCGTTGCCCATCGCCTACGTGAAATAGGAGTACCCATGTACGACGACCCCCCGACCGCGGACGCCGGCCTACCTGTCGGCGAGATGCAGCGCGTCGACGGTCCGACCGTCGCGCCGGCCGACCTGAGCAACTGGCAGGACCCGGATCAGATCCGGTGGGCCTTTCAGCACATGGACCAGGTGATGCCGAGCCAGGTCATCCCCGCCGGCTCGGGCTCACCTGCGCCGTTGCCCGTGGATCTGCGGCCGATGGGTGAGCTGGATCTGGTCCGGTTCGACGGGTCGACAGGAACGCTGGATGAGGTCCTGGCGCAGACGCACACCGACGCGTTCGTGGTGCTGCATGAGGGGCGGGTAATCGAGGAGCGCTACCGGGGAGAGATGACTGCCAGCACCCGGCACCTGGTGATGTCCGTGTCGAAGTCCATCGTGGGCTGTGTCGCAGCCGGCCTGGTCGACGCTGGTGCCTTGGACCCGGAGGCTGAAGTGACGCGCTACGTGCCCGAGGTGGCGGGGTCCGGGTATGACGGAGCCACGGTGCGCAATGTCTTGGACATGCGCACCGGTGTGGCCTTCCGTGAGACCTACACCGACCCCGACGCAGAGGTCCGGGTGATGGAGCGTTCCATGGGTTGGCGCCCGCTCGAGCCGGGTGATCCGGTGGGCGCCTACGCCTATCTCGCGACCCTCGGTCAGGCTGGCCCGCATGGCGGTCGGTTCACCTACCGTTCGGCCGATACTGACCTGCTGGGGTGGCTCTGCGAACGGGCGGCCGGCGCGCCGATGGCCGACCTCGTCTCAGAGCGGATCTGGGCGCCCATCGGCGCAGAGTTCGACGCCGCGGTCACGGTGGACTGGGTCGGGAACGCCATTCATGACGGCGGCATCTCGGCGACCGCTCGTGACCTGGCGCGCTTCGGTCAGATGCTGCTCGATGACGGCGTGGTCGGCGGCAGGCAGGTCGTCCCCGCGGCCTGGATCGAGCAGTCCTACCACCCCGGCAGCGATGTCCGCTCGGCGTTCGCCGCATCGCCCGACGAGACGGTGCTGCCCGGAGCGTGGTACCGCAACCAGTTCTGGTTCATCCCCAACGGCACCGGAGACAACCTCGTGTGTCTGGGGATCCACGGCCAGATGATCCACGTCAGTCCAGCCACCCGCACGGTCGCGGTCAAGCTGTCGTCCTGGCCGGACGCGCAGCACCTCGGGCACCTCGTCGACACCCTGCGAGCGATCGGCAGAGTCGGCGCGCACCTCTCGGGTGACTGGGCCCACACCCCCTCGGCCTAGATCTCGCATCCCGCTGCGATCAGTCATGCGGAGTCAGCGGAAGGCTGCTTCGCCGGTGAGGGCTTGGCCGATGACGAGTTGGTGGACTTCGGAGGTTCCTTCGTAGGTCAGGACTGATTCGAGGTTGTTGGCGTGG
>CAJDUR010000113.1_pt1 | contig 8874 bp, 8 predicted proteins | sample 7391191 | NCBI WGS metagenome assembly CAJDUR01 (sample SAMEA7055688, study PRJEB34461) | soil metagenome | biome: terrestrial ecosystem; feature: Peninsula; material: soil | place: Antarctica | collected 2016 | reverse complement strand
GGAGACGGTCGCACCGTTATGGTGAGCCGGGAGAAGGCTGTCGCGAAGGAACAGAGGTCCCATGCGCCACCCGCCCCCGTCAGGCGCCCGAAGGAGGATCGTTCCCGCTCGACTGGTCCATCTTCTCCTGTCCCGGCGGCTGGCTATCCGGTTCGCGGCGTTGCTCAGCCTCGGGATCGCCACTTTCGTGATCTGCCAGGCGATCGCCTACTGGTGGCTACCGGAGGGCCTGCTGAGTGGGCGCAGCATTGGGGCGCTCGCAGGTGGCGAGGAGGCCGCCCAGAGTTTCGGGGTCGAGTGGGCGCACATTGTGGGATTCAACGTGTTCGCCATGTTTGTTTACGTGGCAGCCAACCTCATCCGATTCTCCAACGGGGTGCCCCTGGGCTACTTCGCTGTCATCCTGATGCAGGGTTACTTCGGGGCTACGAGTTGGCGGCATACGCGCTGGCCGCGGCAGCGACATACGAGATCAGCAGATGGCAAGACGTCAGGATCGAGGGCAAGACGAAAGCAGTCCGGTTTCAGCCATCCGAGGGAGGGTGGCGCAACCCTCAGGTGAGAATCGGGCTGGCTGTAGCGGTTGCGGTACTGGTCGCGGCGAATGGCTGGGAAGCCAGCCACATCATGGGACTTTGACCCGAATCCGCGAATACCGGTGCTTGATCCGCGGGAGAGGACCAACGCGTCTCCCTGCCCGGCGAAGCGCAGCGTCGAGCAGTCCGCTGCGTTGCTCGCAACGTCCTGTCACCGGCGTGAGGTGTCAGGGCGGGCTGATGACCCCGTCCCCACGGCCACGACGGTGCAGGCACTCACCTTGCGCTGGTTGGGGACACGATCTGTCGAGCCGCTGCGGCCCCCACACGAACCGCGGATCGACGCTCGGTCAAGGAGCCGGGGTACGTCAATTCGTTCACTCGCACGTTGCTGACCTGCACCAATGCGGACGCGAATGCACGAAACGGGGGAAGTGGCACGAGTCAGGACAGCGCACCCCGGTTGAGCGATGAGCAACTGAGTAGCTTCGATGACCGCGGCGGTCCCAACGCTGCGTCCCCGCTGGGCTGCATCGACCACTGGCCCACCGATCCAGCTGCTGGCATCGTCGCCGATCCCCCACGTCAGAAAGGCCACCACCTCGTTGTCGACCTCGATCGCGAGCGGATGCCAGGTATCGCCGTGGAAGCACAAGCACAGGTAGTAGGTGACGTCGGCGACCCAACGTCGTTGCTCTGCCTCGACTAGCAGTGCCCCACGATCCGTGGCGGCTGCACCATGTCCCTGGGTCTCGAGAAGATGGAGCCCGGATCGCTATCGGTAGGGGTCGAGGACCAGGCTGGGCCACTGGGGCGGCACATCTAGACGATGGCCGAGCTGAGCGAGATGGCCGTCCCGTCGACCGCGTGGATGTTGGGCGCGGCTGGCCCACACCGAGGAGCAAACTCGGAAGTCTGGACATGCGCTGGGGAGCTGGGGCTAGAGGCGGCACGAGGCTCGAACGGGCGCCGACTTTCTACCTGAGTGCTGTGCAGCGGAGCGCAACGTGACTTACGTCGTCGTCCACGTCGGTGACTGCGCATCGGCGTGGATTACCCCTTCCTGCACGTTCGGCAATCGGGACGCGGGGTGCGGCACCTGCAGGAGGGCGGGGTCACAGCCCAGGTGAACAGCGCCTCTGTGTCGTGGCTCGTGGTCGCCCCATCCTTACGACGAACCCTGCGAGTTCGCCAGGACTGTTCGGGCGATGTGCCTGGTCAGGGCGAGCGCAGCGTGGACGCCGTTGGCCTCTCCTTTCTCGAAGTCGTGCTCGGTGATAGCCATCGTGTTGGTGATGTGGGCGAGACAGACGATGTCGTAGCCACGGGCCCCGGCCAGAGCGTAGAGCGCCGCGGCCTCCATCTCGACGCAGGTGGCCCCGGCCTTGATCGCAGAGGCGATGGCGGCTTCCGTTTCGCGGTAAGGGGCATCAGTGGTCCAGGACCCTGCGGTGACGACGGGCGCGGGCAGTTGCTGCAGGGTGGGTTCAAGCGCGGCTTTGAGATGGCCGGGCAGAACACTCCAGCGCGCGGGAGGCAGGTAGTGCAGGCTCGTTCCCTCGTCGCGCAGAGCCGTATCGATCAGGACGAAGCAAGGGGTCTCGGGTAGCGGTTGGAGCTGGCCGGCAGAGGTGATCGAGACGACCAGGTCGGCTCCGCTGGCAAACATCTGCTCGGCGACCAGCACGGCGAAGGGGGCCCCGACAGCGCGGCCGACCACACCAACGCTCGTCCCGTCGAGGTCGGTGACCCACATATCGGTGTGGTAGCAAGCCCAGCCGGTGTGACGCTGTCCCCGGCCTGAGGCAGCAAGGTGGGTGGCGATGTCTCCGTCAGGGTCCAGTAGGCATACCCGAGGCACCGGGTGGTCGGGGAGATTCCTCTGACGACGCGCTTCGCGCAGGAGATTGCCTGGCCTGAAAACCGACTCGGCGCTGTAGTCCTTATCGATCGGCGAGGTCAGGTCAGCGCTCACGAAGCGGAGGCCAAGCGGTGCTCAGTGACCGGGAACGTGGGTGCCGGAGAGATACCGGTGCCGGTGCCAAATCGGCCCAGGGGCCAGCGGGCCGAACCGGGAGCGGGGGCTGGGGGGAGGCCCATGGCCAGCAGGGTAGCCGATGGAATCCTCGTCAGTGTCAGTCGGTGACAATGTCGTCCACGCTCCACGCTCCACGCTCCCATCGGCAGCGCCGCATCCGCACAGGAGTGCCGCCGAACCGTGATGTGGAACTTCAGCGCACGGAGCGTGCCAATCGGCACACTTGGGTGCAGGTGCGGGGTCACCCACCATGAGGGGCCGGAGGCAGGTCATGTCGCAGCGCGTGATGGCGTCGCTCGTCGTTGTGCTGGCGTGCGGCAGTGCCGGGGCGTGTTCGGACACGGAAGGTGGCTTCGGAATCCCTCGCCAGCCGTCACCGAGCGCGTTCGCGGGGCCGCGTCAGGCCATCGTCGGGGTGGTGACAGCCCAGGACAACGGATGCGTGGCCCTGGATCTGGGTGAGCGGGGGCTGCGCTGGGTCATCTGGCCCGACACGACCGAGGCCGAGACCGAGAAGGGCGGGATCGGCATGGTGCTTGGTGGTCACGTCGTGTTTGATGGCGACACGCTGCGCGGGTCAGGGATGCTTGCAGACGCGACGCAATTGCCTGTCTGGGATCAGGCCTACGGCATGCCTTTGGAAATGTTCGGTCAGTACTGCTCGGCCGACCAGCTGGGGGTCGTCGTCCTCGATGACGCCGTGGTCACGACCGAATAGCCCAGCGCGGGCCGTCGGTCGTGTGCTGGTTCAACAGCGGACGGGACGTCAGGTACGGTCGTCGCGACGGCGACGGCGACGGGCAGCGCTTCAGCACCGACGACGACCGCTCCGCTCCAGCCTGAAGCCGAGCCAGCCGCGGTCTCGCTCACCCTCGCTTTCGCGGGCGACGTCCACTTCGAGCGTGAGGCGCGCCCACTGCTCGATGACCCGACCCGTTCGCTCGCGTCCCTGCTCCCGACCCTCGGCGCGGCGGACCTGTCGATGGTCAACCTCGAGACGGCTCTGACGGACCGTGGCACACCGATCGCCGGGAAGCCCTACACCTTCCGGGCGCCAGAGACCGCCGTCGATGCCCTCCTTTCCGCAGGCGTCGATGTCGTGGGCATGGCCAACAACCACGCCGCCGATTTCGGGACGGTCGGGCTCAATGACACCCTCGCCGCGCGGGAACACAGCCTTATCCCGATCGTCGGGATCGGGCGCGACATCGACGACGCGTTCAGCCAGCGAATCATCACGGTCAACGGCGTGCGGATCGCCGTCCTGGCGTCGACCCAACTGTCGGAGCAGACGGCGTTGCAGCATGCCGCCACGGCGACCCGTCCGGGTGTCGCCGCCAACCTCGAGATGACAGCCCTCCGTCAGGCGGTGCGCCGGGATGCGGCTGCTGCCGACCTCGTCGTCGTGATGATGCACTGGGGGCTGGACTACCTGACGTGTGCCGAGGCAGGTCAGGTGCGTACGGCCCAGCAACTCGCCGCCGACGGCGCGGACGTGATCGTCGGCGGCCACGCTCATCGGGTGCAGGGCGGCGGCTGGCTCAAGGGGGCCTATGTCGCGTATGGCCTCGGCAACTTCGTCTGGTATCGCAACGATGGCCTCAATGGCCACACCGGTGTGCTGACTGTGACCGTCGACGCGAAACGTGCTCAGGCTCAACGGGGTTCGGGGGGCCGGGGACCGGCGCCCCTGGTCCAAGAGGCGGTCTGGACCCCCATGCTCATCGGGGATGATGCCGTCCCTCGAGTCGCTCCATCGGACCAGACCGCGGCGCTGACGGCCGAGTGGCGTCGCGGGACCACCTGCGCCGGCCTCGCCGGGGAGCCCGGTCACTAAGCAGCCCGATCATCGTTGAACGGTCCAGCACCGCAGGACGCAGCGCGGCCTCGCCTTGGGGAGGATCGAGGGCAGAAGACGCTTCCCCGTTGATCCGAGACCGGGCTGGTGCATGGGTCAGGCCGTCAGGGGACGGCGACCAGGAGCTGGTCGAGCGCGGTCTTCAAGCCGTCGACCAGTGCCTGCGGGTCCGGGCACAGTTGGTGCACCGTGGTGACGGTGATGTCGACATGCTGGTTGTAGGTGATGGCCGCGAAGAAGAGGTGAACCGGGGGGCAGATGATGCCGCGGAGGAAGATGTTGCCGATCTGGCGGGTGGCGAGGTAGAGCGGTTCACGCGGTCCGGCCAGCGTGGAGACGGTGAGGTTCTGGGTGGGCGGGAGGAGGCCGAAGGCCTTGGTTCCAGCGAAGGCCATCGCCGCGCTGACGACCCCGGGCAGGAGCAGGTCACCGACGTCGGCGAGGGAGTCCCAGTCGGCCCGAGACTGGGGCAGGGCCTGCTTGGCTGCGGCGGAGCTCGCGTGCACCGCCGCCAGTCGTTCCACCGGGTCCCCCAGGTGCACGGGCAGGTCGACCCACATCGTGGTGAGGTGGTTGCCCTGCATGCTGTCGTCGCCCACTGCCCGCACGTTGACCGGGCAGGTGGTGCGGATCGCCTTGTCGGGCAGGTCGCCGTGCGCGGCCAGGTAGTCCCGCATGGTTCCGGTCACGAGCGCCAGCAGGACCTCGTTGACGGTCGTTCCGGGGAACCTGGCACGCACCGCCTGGACCTGGTCGAAGGGCAGACTGACCGTCGCAATCGACTTGCGCGGGTCGCTGACGTACCGGTTGAACAGCGTCACCGGGGGCGGGTCGGTCAGTGAGGGCAGGTAGCCGGGGAGATCCGACCTTCGCGCCGAGCGATCGGACAGCGCTTGCGGCACGCTTGGCACGAGCCGGCCCACCAGGCGTTGCGTGGCAAGCGTATTGGCCGCGAGCCGGCTCGGTAGCTCGACCAGTGCCCGCCGCAGCAGGGACGGGTGCGCCCGCCCGGTCACCGGCGGCGCCTCACGGTCGCGATGCACGGGAGTGGGTTCGACGTCGAAGAGGAGTTGTTGCAGGGAGATCATGCCCATGCCGTCGATCACCGAATGGTGCAGGCGCAGGACCAGTGCCGCACGCCCGTCGGCCATTCCCGTCAGGTACCAGGCCTGCCAGAGCGGCTTTCCGCGGTCCAGCGGCTCGGCGGAGACCTCCAGGACCGTCTCCATCAGGGCAGCCAGGTCTCCCGGCGCCGGGACCACCCGATGGTGCATGTGGGCGTCGAGGTCGACCGAGTCCGTCTGGGCCCACCGGTCCTCGCCGATGTGCAGCGGTGCATGAGCGATCACGCGGTTGGCAATCGGCGAGCCGGACAGTCGCTGGCCGAATACTGCCCGAATGTCGTCGAAGGACAACGGACCCTCTGGTGCTGCCTCGAGCACGTAGATCCCGGCCACGTCCATGGGATAGCTGCTGCGCTCGAGTCGTAGGAAGATGCTCTCCGTGCTGCGCATCGACGGCATCTGGTCCTCCCTAGTCCGGCACGCCATTCAGGCAGTGCTCATTATGCTCGGGTCCAGCAGACTGGGCGTGTGCTGTGGACCTGGGACTGACGACAGCACGAGGATCGAAACCACACCGACTGTCCAAAAGGACCCCCAGCCCAGGCAGGGGTAGGCCGTTCTCGACCGAGCGTTCGCAGCCAACCGATGCCAGTAGGCTGGAGAGTCCACGAGGAGGGCTCGAGCCAGGCGGCGACGTGCTGGTGCCGGGGCCGAGGATCACCTGGAGGTTGTTGAGTCATGCCCACGGTCCGAAGTACGGAGTCGACGCCCATCCGGTTCGAGGCTGCGCTGGCCACCATCGACGACACCGACCTCGTGCGGCTGTCGGAGGCAGCGAGCGCGCAGTTGCCGTCGCGTGGGCAGGTGGCGGTGCGCGCAACGATCGCTGGTCGCCCGTTCGAGACCGTGGTGGAGCCGGATGGCCGCCGAGGCCACTGGGTCCGCGTTGATCGCGACCTGCAGCAGGTTGCCGGGATCGCCCCGGGCGACAGTGCCGAGGTGACGCTCGAGGTCGTGTCGGACTGGCCGGAGCCGGACGTGCCCGAAGATCTCGCTGCAGCGTTGGGCGCGGCACCCGCGGGCATCCGCGAGGTCTGGGAGGACATCACGCCGATGGCCCGGTGGGAGTGGGTCCGCTGGGTCAACGCGACGGCGAACCCCCAGACGCGGCAGCGGCGGGTCGAGGTGAGCATCTCGAAGCTGGATGGCGGGAAGCGGCGCCCCTGCTGTTTCGACCTGTCATCGTGTACCGACCCGGACCTGGCCCGGAGCGGCAAACTGCGCGAGCCGTCCTAAGCACGCCTCGCAATCGGGGCCTTCCGGGCGAGATGCAGCGGAGCCGCGGACATCAGAAGGACCGCGCCGCCGATCCAGCCGCTCGCTTCTCGCAGGCTCGGGACCCAGAACAGTCCGATCGTCCCCACCGTGATGAGAGCCGCCGCCAGCCCGGCGTAGACCCGCATCCCGTACAGGGAGATGAAGACCAGGTAGTGCGCGCCCACGATGATCAGTGACGCCGGGAAGAACAGGGTGGGCTCATACGAGCCGAGGGCGACCGCGACCAACAACCCCAACGGCACCGTGAACGCGGCCTGCATCGCGAGCGCTGCCGACGGGTGCCCCTTCGGGAGGGTGGCCGGGCCGCCGAGGAGCTTCAAGAGCAGGGTCGACAGCGGGAAGATCAACATCCCGCCGATAAACAGCACCAACATCGCCGGGCCGGGCGAATCCCATTGGTACACAGCGGCAGCCGCAAACCAGATGAGCGAGGAGATCAAGGGGCCGGAGAACCCATTCCTGTAGACGCGACGCACGTCTGCTTGCGCCTGTTCAAGGTGCATGGCCACATCCTTGCACGGCGGTCGGCTCCATTCTGCGGCGGCTGAGCGTGGGTGGTCTCAGCCGGACACGTGGCCGTCCGGCTCAATCGATCCGGCACGAGCAGGAGCACCTCGAGACCCGTGGCAAGGAGCGACTCCTCCTGCTTGCCGAGCGCTGGGTACACGATCCTGCGCTGCGCGAAGAACCCCACCGCGCAGGAGCCCGCATAGAGGATCGGCAGCGTCGAGGTGACTCGATGGCCAGCGCCGATCTTGCCTTCCTAGCGGGAGTTTCGCATGACGTCACGGGGGGCGGAGCCGTGATGGGCCGTATGCCGCTGAGTGAGTCAGCGACATACGGCCCCATGGTCTGTGGTGGGCTCCTCGCCAACCCGGGTTGGGCAACAACACGAGTCGAAATTGACCGGCGCAACAGCGGCGCGCCGGGGATGATGAGGTCCGTGGACGGTGCGAATCGGGACGCCCCAGGCGTCGGAGGGGGCGGGCCGTCACCTCTGCCCCCGGCGAGCCGTGACGAGGCACCGGCTGGGCCGGACCTCTCGGCCTCTCGGCGCATGCCGTCGACCTGCGGGTGCGGGACCGCCCGGGCTTCACGGTCCGGGCCCACCTGTGCACCTGGGACGTCGTCGTCCTGCGGGTCGAACCGGTCGGCGGGGGTCCTTCGGTCTTCGTGGCGAAGCCGCAGGACGGGATCCGGGCGTTCATGGCCGACCTGGACGCCGGCCGTCGGGACGTGGACCTCGCGGCTGCCCTGAACTGCACGCCCAGGCGGGAGCTACGCCGGCCGCCCCGGACGAAGCAGCGTCTGCGGATCGGGGTCGAGCACGAGTACGTCCTCGAAGGACCCTCTGGACGAGTCGACGTCCGGTCCATCGTGGACGGACTCGACCTCGGTGTCCGCGCCGACCCCACGGACCCCCACGCGCAGCGCTGTCCCTGGGGTGGAGTCGTGACGGCGGACGGGCCGGAGGCGGAGGTGGCCACCCCTCCGGTCGACGTGGCACCGGGCGCCGTCGCCCAGGTCGTCGCCCTGGCTGCAGCAGGGCGGGAGGCGCTGGCGGAGGCGCTCGGTGACGTGCACCGGCTCGAGGGCTACAGCAACCATCTTCGCGCCGTCCCTCATGCTGCTGCTCGATCGCCCGACTTCTCCGGGCCTACTCGTCCGGCCGCGTCCCGGGCGCCTCGAGCTCGGCGGCGAATTCGCTGACGGCCCAGCCCTCGAGGTGGCGCTGACCTTCGCGATCGGCGGCACCCTGGCGGCCGCTTCGATGAGTCGTCGGGTGGCTCGTGGACGAGCGATCGAGGTGTCGCTGCAGGCAGCGGTGGAGCGCTACGGCTGGTTCGTCGACCGGCGGGCCTTCGGCTGCGACCTCTACGCGCTCGGGCGGGAGGCCCCGCTGCGAACCGCTGGGTCGGGGGAGCGCCGGAGTGCCGGGAGCCACCTCGAGCGCACCTGGGACCTCGCTCGCACGGCGCTCGCTGGTGTGGTGGGAGAGAGCGAACTGGCTGCAGTGGACGAGGTGGTCACCGGTTCTGT
>CAJDUR010000092.1_pt1 | contig 8921 bp, 9 predicted proteins | sample 7391191 | NCBI WGS metagenome assembly CAJDUR01 (sample SAMEA7055688, study PRJEB34461) | soil metagenome | biome: terrestrial ecosystem; feature: Peninsula; material: soil | place: Antarctica | collected 2016 | reverse complement strand
GGGGTCAGCCGAGGTGGTGGCCGAGGGCCAGGCCGAGCGCCAGCAGGGCGCTCCAGGCCAGCTGGAAGATGCCGGTTCCGCTCAGGGCTGGAATCAGCCCGCGCCCGTGCTCCCCGCCGATGATCGCCGTGACCGGCTTCACGATGAAGGGGGTCGCGAGGAGGGCGAGCAGCGCCAGCGGGGCCGTGATCGCGATCAACCCGACCACGATGTAGGCGACGGCGACCAGCCCGAGATAGAACGCCCGTGAGCCGCGGTCGCCCATCCGCACGGCGAGGGTCCGCTTGCCGTGCTCCCGGTCGGTCGGGATGTCGCGCACGTTGTTGGCCACCAGGATGGCCGAAGCGAGCGAGCCGACCCCGATCGCGCCGAACCAGCCGGCCGCGGTCAGTGAGGTCATCGTCGCCATCGTCCCGAGCGTCGCGACGAGGCCGAAGAACACGAAGACGAAGATTTCACCGAAGCCCAGGTAGCCGTAGGGCCGGGTGCCGCCGGTGTAGTACCAGGCGGCCGCCACGGCAGCCGCACCGACGGGGATCATCAGCCACAGACCGGACAGCGCGACGAGGGCCAGACCGCTGAGGGCGGCGAAGAAGAAGCACGCCCAGGCCGCGAACTTCACCGTTGCGGGGTCGGCCAGCCGGCCCCCGACGAGCCGGAGTGGGCCGACCCGGTGGTCGTCGGTGCCGCGGACCCCATCGGAGTAGTCGTTGGCGAAGTTGACTCCGACCTGCAGTGCCAGGGACACGACGAGGGCGAGCAACGCGTAGCCCCAGACGACGTTCCCGGTGCTGTAGGCCGCACCGGTGCCGACGAGGATGGGGGACACGGCAGCGGGGAGGGTTCGCGGCCGGGCGCCGGCGATCCACTGGGACAGGGTGGCCATGGGTCCTTCGTTGGATGAGCTGTGAACGGCTGACGGCTGACGGATGACGGTGGTGCGAGTGCGGGTGCGGTGGTGAACGGGGCGAGCGACACTGAGCGAGACAGCGCCGTGGGGCGATCGCACCGGTCAGCGTGGAGGGACAGGACCGCGCTGGGCAGCGTACTTCGCTGCTGGAGGTGGTCCGGCGCCCGGGCGCAGCGTGGTCGGTCTCCAGGCGCAGACGGGACGGTTCAGGTCTTGGGCGGGCGCAGCTTGCGCAGGAAGTCCGGGTCGTCGTCAGGTCCGCGAGGCCCTCGCGGAGCGGGCGGGCGCGCGGCCGGTCCGGGCCGTTGCGGGGGCCGCCCCCCTCGGGCATCGGTGCGTCCGGCGACGAACCAGACGAGCGGTCCGAGCACTGGGACGAGCACGACGAGGAGCCACACCGGCTTCGCGAGCACACGAACGAGACGGTGGTCGGTCTGCACGCAGTCGACGAAAGCATAGATCGACGCGAAGACCACCGCAGCAATGAGCAATACGCGAGCCAAGGGAACTCCTCTCAGGTGAGCCCCATCTTGTCACGCCGTCAGTCCATGGCGGAAAAGGTGTGCCGAATCGCGGCCTTGTCAGGCTTGCCAGGACCTCGATGCGGGATCGAGCCGAGGACCACGACCCGCCGGGGCAGCGCCGCGTCGGGCACGATCCCACGCAGCCGCTCCCGCAGGTCCGTCACGGTCACTCGCATGGTGGGGTCGATCAGGGTGACCGCGGCACAGACGATCTCGCCCCACTCGTCGTCGGGACGCCCCACGATGACGACGTCGAGCACCTCCGGCACGTGGCGCGAAATCGCGTCCTCCACGACCCCGGGCGTGACCTTGAGGCCACCGCTGTTGATGACGTCGTCGGCGCGGCCATCGATGACCAACAGGCCCTCGTCGTCGAAGTGGCCCAGGTCGTCGGTGCGGAACCACCGGACCCCGTCGGGATCGACCGAGAAGGCATCCGCGCTGATCGTCGGCTCACCGAGGTAGCCGTGGGCCAGGGTCTCGCCGCCAAGCACGACGTGGCGCTCGTTGTCGATGTGGGTCCGGCTGACCCGGAGCGGCACCCCGTCGTAGACGCACCCTCCGGCCGTCTCACTCATGCCATAGGTCAGCACGAGCCGGACCCCCGCGGCGAGCGCCTGGTCCCGCATCGTCACCGGGGTGGCCGAGCCGCCGACCAGCACCCCGTCGAAGGAGCGGAGGGCGGTCAGACCGTCGCGGTCCTCGAGGATCCGGCCGAGCTGGGTCGGGACCAGCGCCGTGTAGCGCCGCGTCGAGGTCGGGACCGCCCGGGCCGCGGCGCTGAACCGGCTGGCCGTGAAGCCGCAGCTGAGGTCGAGGACGGTCGGCGCCACGTCCGCGACCAGGGACCGCACCAGGACCTGCAGGCCGGCGATGTGGTGGGCGGGCATCGCCAGCAGCCACCCGCCGGGGCCGCCCAGGGCCTCGTGGGTCGAGCGCGCGGAGGCCTCGAGCGCGGCTGCGGTGAGCATCGCCCGTTTGGGCCGTCCGGTGGACCCGGAGGTGCCGATGGCGACCGCAAGACCCGTGGGAAGCTCCGCCAGCGCGTGCGGTGGCACGACGGGGGGAGGTCCGTCAGCGGCATACGGCAGCAGGGGGTCGTTGCCGGTCAGGGCCCGCTCGAGGTCGGGGAGCACCCGGAGCACGTCGCTCCCTCCGGGCACGGGCAGCAGGCGGGGCCAGGTCATGTGGCTCCCCTCAGGCGGGGTCGGGCGGGAAGTCCCACCTGCCGCGCGCGGGCCGCCATGAGGATGGAGCCGAGGAGGCCCACGGCTGCGACGGGGAAGCCGATGTAGGGGTTGAGCGGCAGGATGATGCCGAGCGCGCCGCCGGCGACCCACATCATCTGCAGCATCGTCTCGGACCAGGCGAAGACGGAGGTGCGGACGTTCTCGGGGACCTCGCGCTGGACGAGGGCGTCGAGGCAGAGCTTGGCCAACTGCGCGGTCAGGCCCTGGACCAACCCGATCGCGATGAGGGTCCACACGCCGTACCAGATGGCCGTGGCGATGCAGGTGATCAGGGCGAGCAGGACCGAGAGCATCGCGACCCGCTCCGGCTTGTGGTCCTGCAGCACGGTGCCGAGGACGCTGCCGAGCGCGTTGCCGACGCCGATCCCGACGACGCAGAAGGCCAGCACGAGCTCGCCGCGCATCCCGTCGATCGGGTGGGCCTTGGCGAGGAAGGCCATGAACATGATGAGGAAGCCGGTGAGGAAGCGGGTGCCGCCCGTCGACCACAGCGCGTGCAGCACCGGCCACGGGATCGCCCGGACTCGTCGCAGGAAGCGTCCGTAGAGCCCGAGCGAGTCCACCACGAGGGGTTCGTGCGAGTCCGCTGAGAAGCCGTGGGCCGTATGCCGCTCAGTGGGGTTCGCGGGGCCCTCGGACCTCCCGAGGGGGCTGGCTCGGTGGCCGCCCGACTTGAGGGGGAGGGGCGAGGGGTCCTCCGGGTCGAGTTCGCCGACCGAGTTGTCGATGCGGTCCGGGAGGCGGATGGCCTGAACCGTGCCGATGATGAACAGGACGAACGCAACGCGCAGCGCCCAAGACGGTCCGAACTTCATGGCGGCGCCGGCCAGGCCGCCCCCGATGACGGCGCCGAGGACCCCGGACATCGAGATCCGGGAGTTGGCCTGGACCAGGGTCGTGCCGAGGGGCAGCAGGCGCGGGACCGCCGCCGCGCGGGTGATGTTGTAGGCCTTCGAGGCGACGAGGCAGCCGAGCGCGGCCGGGAAGAGCCAGCTGCTGTCGTTGTTGATCGCCTCGGCGAGGACCCAGCAGAGGAAGGCCCGGCTCGCCATGGTGACGCCGATCGCCCAGCGCCGGCCGTGGCTGAGCCGGTCGAGGAGCGGGCCGATGAACGGTGCGACGAGGGTGAACGGCACCATCGTCAACACCAGGAAGAGGGCGACCTGCTCGCGAGCCTGGGCGACCTGGGGGTTGAAGAACAGGGTGCCGGCCAGCGCCAGCATCATCGCGGCGTCGCCGGCCGTGTGGCTGACGTGCAACTCGCTGAGCCGGGCCAGCCCGGACTCGCCGGCCCCGCCCGCGTGGGTGTAGGCGTGGAACTTGGTCGTGGCGAAGCGGCTGGTCGCCGCCGTGGCGCGGGCGCTCGCGACGCCCACCTTGCCGATGCCCCGGCCCACCGACTTGGTCGCGTTCAGGGCGGTGGTCCGCGCCGGCTGCCGGTAGTCGGCGGGGCGGCCGCCCGGAGGCACGTGCACCTCCTCGGTCGGCTCGGCCCTGGCCGGCCCGCTGCGCTCCCCGCCGTCCTCGGACCGGCTGCTGCCGGTCGGGCGCGGGTGGTGGGGCGAAGTCACCTGTCCATCTTGCCTGTTTTCCGACTCCCTCGCTGGACCCCTCGCCGGGCCGGTGGACCCGGCCCTGTTCAGGTCCTCGCCAGGCCGGTGGGAGTCACCGGAGGCTGCGACGACCACGGGAAGACGATCCACTCGTCGGTGCGTCGCCAGATGAAGTCGGGCGTTACCACCGAGGCGGACTTCGCGTAGATCACGGCGCTGCGGACCTGGGCGCCGTGCCCGCGCAGCAGATCGAGGACCAGGTCCAGGGTCCGGCCCGAGTCGGCGACGTCATCGACGACGAGCAGCCGCCGTCCGCGGATGCTGTCGGTGTCGAGGAGCGGCGCCAGGAGCACCGGGTCGGGCAGCGTCTCGTGCACATCGGTGTAGAACTCGACGTTGATCGCGTCGGTCAGCTTGATGCCGAGCGCATAGGACAGCCCGCCGCCGGGAAGCAGGCCTCCACGGGCCACGGCGATGAGGATCTCCGGCTCGTAGCCGGAGTCGATGACCTGCTGCGCGAGCTCCCGGCAGGCCGTGCCGAACAGGTCCCAGGTCAGGACCTCCTTGTCGACGAGGTCGGAGGAGTCGGCGTGGAAGGCTTGCGTCATGGGGTGCAGGTTAGCCGCCGGTCCTGCTGGACTGAACGTCGTGGGGGAGAACCTCTGGGTGTCGGTCATACTCGAGAGATGCCGTGCTGTGACCCCCGCGGGTGTGACCAGATGTTCGGGCCGAAGTTCGCCCACCGCGTCGCCGCGAGATATCGCAAGCGCGGGCTCGACCCGACAGCCCGCCGGATGGTCGAGTGGCTGGAGCGCCAGGGCCTCGAGGGTGCCAGCGTCCTCGAGATCGGCGGCGGGGTCGGGGAGATCCAGATCGAGTTGCTCCGGCGCGGCGCGGGCTCGAGTGTGAACCTCGAGCTGAGCCCCGCCTACGACGCCGAGGCTGCTCGCCTGCTGGCCGAGTCGGGGCTGGCCGACCGGGCCCAGCGGCGGATCGGTGACATCGCGGTCGATGGCTCGGTCGCCGAGACGGCCGACATCGTCATCCTGCACCGGGTCGTCTGCTGCTACCCCGACGCCGAGCGGCTGCTGAGCGCCGCGGCCGCGCACGCCACTCGGGCCGTCGTGTTCAGCCACCCGCCGCGCAACCTGCTCTCCCGTGGCGTGCTCGCCGTGACGAACCGCGTCATGCGCCTCGTTGGCCGGGAGTACCAGACCTACGTGCACTCACCGGCCTCGATGCTCGCGACCCTGCGCGGCAGCGGTTTCGACGCCGCGCACCTGCCGTCCGGGCCGCTCTGGCAGGTGGTCGGGGCCAGCCGGATCTCCGCCAGTTGACTCAGCCGCCCGCGGTGCACGTCCGGCGCACGCGAGCGAGGTCGGTGTCAGGGAGCGGGGTGGGCGGCATACGGAGGGCTGGTCAGAAGTACCAGGGGAAGGGGGACCAGTCCGGGTCGCGCTTCTCGAGGAACTGGTCACGGCCCTCGAGCGCCTCGTCCGTCATGTAGGCCAGGCGGGTCGCCTCACCCGCGAAGACCTGCTGGCCCATCAGCCCGTCGTCGGTGAGGTTGAAGGCGAACTTGAGCATCCGCTGGGCCTGGGGGGACTTGCCCATGATCTCGGTGGCGGCCTGCAGCGCCTCGCGTTCGAGGTCGGCGTGGTCGGCGACGATGTTGACGGCGCCCATCCGCTGCATGTCCTCGGCGGAGTAGGTGCGGCCGAGGAAGAAGATCTCGCGGGCGTTCTTCTGCCCGACCATCTTGGCGAGGTAGGCGCTGCCGTAGCCGGCGTCGAAACTGCCCACGTCCGCGTCCGTCTGCTTGAAGCGGGCCTCCTGACGGGAGGCGATCGTGAGGTCGCAGACCACGTGCAGCGAGTGCCCGCCACCGGCGGCCCAGCCGTTCACGACGGCGATGACGATCTTGGGCATCGTGCGGATCAGGCGCTGCACCTCGAGGATGTGCAGGCGCCCGCCCTGGGCCTTGACCCGGGCCTCGTCGACGCCGGACGCATCCGGGTCGGCGTCGGGGGAGGTGGCGTACTGGTAGCCGGAGCGACCCCGGATCCGTTGGTCGCCGCCGGAGCAGAACGCCCACTTGCCGTCCTTGTCCGACGGGCCGTTGCCGGTGAGCAGCACCACCCCGACGTCGGGGCTCATCCGCGCGTGGTCGAGCGCCCGGTAGAGCTCATCGACGGTGTGCGGCCGGAAGGCGTTGAGCACCTCGGGGCGGTTGAACGCGATCCGGACGACCCCCGACTCGGCGTGCGGCCGGCCCTCGACCTCCCGCCGGCGGTGGTAGGTGATGTCGGTGAAGTCGGTGAAGTCGGGGACCACCGCCCACTCGGACGGATCGAAGATCTCGGACACGGGGGCGGGGCTCGCGGTGCTCACGTCGGCACCCTATCGGCGGGGTTTCACCGGGGTTAGGGTCGCCCCATGCCGATCCCGCCCTACGTCGCCGCCCTGCGCCGCGCGATCGGCCACGAGTTGCTGTGGCTGCCCGGCTGCACCGCGGTCGTCCTCCGTGAGGGCGACGCCGGCCCGGAGGTGCTCCTGATCCGGCGGACCGACAACGGCGCGTGGACGCCGGTCACCGGCATCGTCGACCCGGGCGAGGACCCGCACGTCGCCGCGGTCCGCGAGGTCCTCGAGGAGGCGTCGGTCGTGGCGGAGGTCGAGCGGCTGGTCTGGGTCAGCGCCGGCCGGCCGGTGCGCCACGTCAACGGAGACCTGGCGCAATACCTCGACCACACGTTCCGCTGCCGGTGGGTGTCGGGCGAGCCCCGTCCGGGCGACGACGAGGCCAGCGCGGCCGGATGGTTCCCCGTGGACGCCCTGCCGGTGATGCAGGAGCACTTCCAGCAGCGCATCGCCGAGGCACTGCGAGATGGTCCCGAGGTGCGGCTCGGCCCGTGACACCTGTCATGGGGAGCCACCCGGGAACCACACCGCTGAACCACCCCGCTGAACGACACCGCGACGCATCCACGGTCGTCCGTCCGTCATGATGGGGAGGTGCGCGATCTCCCGGCTCCCGACGAGGTGCTGGCCCGCGCCCACGTCGTGTCGATCCCGATGCGGGTCCGCTTCCGCGGGATCGACCACCGCGAGGCCCTCCTCTTCGACGGACCCGCGGGCTGGGGCGAGTTCGCACCCTTCCTCGAGTACGACGACGTCGAGTCCGCGCGCTGGCTCGCTGCCGGGATCGAGGCTGCGTATGCCGCTGGGCCGGCCTTCGTGCGAGACGTGGTCCCCGTCAACGCCACCGTCCCCGCCGTCGGGCCGGAGCAGGTTCCGGGGGTGCTGGCGCGCTTCGACGGCTGCACCACCGCCAAGGTGAAGGTGGCCGAGCCGGGCCAGAGCCTGGCCGACGACCTCGACCGCGTTGCCGCCGTGCGGGACGCGATGGGCCCGGACGGTCGGGTCCGGATCGACGCGAACGGAGGGTGGGACGTCGAGACCGCGGTCGAGGCGCTCGGGAAGCTCACGGCATACGGCCTCGAGTATGCGGAGCAGCCCTGCGCCACCGTCGAGGAGCTCGCCGAGCTGCGGAAGTGCTTGGCCCGCAAGGGGATCGACGTGCTGGTCGCCGCGGATGAGTCGATCCGCAAGGCGGCTGACCCGCTGCGCGTCGCGGCTCTACGGGCTGCCGACCTCATCGTGGTCAAGGTGGCCCCGCTCGGTGGCGTGGCCGCGGCGCTCGAGATCGTCGATGCCTGTGGGCTGCCGGCGGTGGTCTCGTCCGCGCTCGACACGAGCGTGGGCATCTCTGCCGGCGTGCGGTTGGCTGCGGCCCTGCCCAGCCTCGAGCACGCGTGCGGCCTCGGGACGGTCGGTCTCCTGGTCGACGACGTCGCGGTTCCGCCCCTGGCACCGGTCGGCGGGGTGCTGCGGCCCAGCCGCCCAGCCCCGGACCCCGATCGTCTTGCGGCGCTCGCGGCCCCGCCTGAGCGGGAGCAGTGGTGGCGCGACCGGCTCCGCCGTGCCTTCACCCACCTCGGGGACGGGGGCAGGACGTGTTGATCACTGCCTGCCTCAACGGCGCCCGCACCGCCCGGGCCCACCCACGACTGCCGCTGACACCGGACCAACTCGGGTCCGCCGCGGCTGACTGCGTGCTCGAAGGGGCGGTCGCCATCCACCTCCATCCCCGCAATGCCGGCGGGCACGAGTCGTTGCGTGAGGGCGATCTGACCGCGGCCCTGGAAGCGGTCCGCCACCGGGCGCCGGGCATCCGGGTCAGCGTGTCGACCCGCGACGGGATCGCGGCCGACCACCGGGAGAAGCTGGCGTTGATCCGTGACTGGCCGGAGCGACGCAACGGCGGTCCGGACAGCGCGAGCGTCAACTGGCACGAGTCGGACGCGGTCGAAGTGGCACGGATCCTGCACGCCAAGGGAATCGGTGTCGAGGCGGGTATCTGGAGCCCACGTGCGGCGACCGCCTTCGTCTCGACCAACTGGCCGTGGCAGGTCGATCGGGTCCTGGCCGAGGCCATCCCGGGTGCCTCGCCCGGGGTCGACGGGGTGTGGGCGATCGAGCGGATCCTGACCGCCATCGGGATGAGCCCGAAGCCGGTGCTCGTCCACGGTGAGGGGGCCTGGACCTGGCCGGTGCTGCGCTGGGGCCGGGCCGCGGGGCGCGAGGTGCGGATCGGCTTCGAGGACACGCTGCTGCTGCCCAC
>CAJDUR010000103.1_pt1 | contig 8937 bp, 10 predicted proteins | sample 7391191 | NCBI WGS metagenome assembly CAJDUR01 (sample SAMEA7055688, study PRJEB34461) | soil metagenome | biome: terrestrial ecosystem; feature: Peninsula; material: soil | place: Antarctica | collected 2016 | reverse complement strand
CCGCAGCGGCGGCAGCGATCTGCTCGACCGGGTCGATGACTCCGTGGGCGTAGGAGGGGGCCGAGGCGACCACGAGCACGGTGCGGTCATCGATCGCTGCGGCCATCGCCTCGGGGAGCGCCCGTTTGGTCTCCGAGTCGACGGCGACCGGGACGACCTCGACGCCGAAGTAGTGGGCCGCCTTGTGGAAGGCTGCGTGCGCCGTCGTCGGGAGCACCATCGCCGGCGCCGTGATGTCGGGCCGCGAATCGCGCGCTGCCAGCACGGCGAGCAGGATCGACTCGGTCCCGCCGGAGGTCGCCACGCCCGCGAATCCGTCCGGTGCGTCGACGAGGCTGCCGGCGAGGGCGACCAGGTCGTTCTCCATCTGCAGCAGTGACGGGAAGGCGGTCGGGTCGAGGCCGTTGGTCGAGGAGAAGGCCGCCAGGGCTTCGCGTCCGATCGCGTCGGCGCTCTCCAGCCCGGAGTCGTAGACGTAAGCGAGCGTGCGCCCCCCGTGCGTCGGCAGGTCCTTGGCCCGGAGCGCCTCGAGCGCTGCCCGGATCTCCTCGGTGGCCAGTCCTGGCCAGCTGTGTGTCATGGGTCCTGCCTCTCAGGTGGCGGTGCCGCGATGGGTTGTGGTGCGGGTGGCGCCGGTGCGGTGGGTGGAGTTGGTGCGGTGGGTGGCATTGGTGTCATCGGCTGCTGGGCCCGGTCAGGGTGTAGCCGCGGAGGCTGATCAACGACAGGCCGATGAGCACTGCGGGGATGAGCGAGAAGCCGAGCGCGATGGCGGTCAGCGCCGAATCGCCCTGGGTGACCGTGGCCCCTTCGCTCGAGGACACGTAGCCGCCGAGTGCCAGGGTCGCTGCATACACCGCCGGCCCCAACGCCAGCCCGAGCGTCTCCCCGGCCGTCCAGACCCCGGTGTAGAGGCCGACCCGGGTCTGCGCGTCACTCGTGCGGCTCGCGACGTCGGGGAGCATCGCCATCGGGAACATCTGGCCGCCTGCGTACCCGATTCCCACGATCGCCACCGCGGCGTAGATGGCCGGGGTCGGCAGGGCCTGGAGCGTCACCAGGATGAGGGCGCCCCCACCGAGCAGGAACGACGCGAACAGGTAGCCGCGCTTCTTGCCGTGGGCGGTCCCGTAGCGCTGCCAGAGCGGGGTCACGACGAGGGCCGGCGCGACGAAGCAGACGAAGAGCAGCGTCGCGGAGAGCGGGGTCCCGATGATCCAGCGCGACACGTAGTCGACACCGGCGAGCATGGCCCCGGTGGCGAGGGCCTGCAGCATGAAGGTCGTCAGCAACAGGCGGAAGGGGCGGTCGGAGCGGATGACCCGGAGCTGGTCGGCGAAGGTCGTACTCGTGACGACCACCTGCCGCACCGGCGCGAGGCGGGTGCCGCGCCAGGCTCCCCACGATCCGAGGGCGATCATCGCAGCGACGAAGAAGCCGACCCCGCGATAACCCCACTCGGGTCCGAGGGCATCGCGGATCGCGGGTGAGGCCCCACCGCTGACGAGGATCGCGAGGGCGAGGATCGCCACCCGCCAGGTCATCAAGCGGGTGCGTTCGTCGTAGTCGTCGGTGATCTCGGCGGGCATCGCTACGTAGGGGACCTGGAAGAACGCGTAGGCGGTCGCGCAGGCGAGGTAGGCCACCGCGACCCAGGCGGCGCCGACCCACATCGGGGTGGCCGGGCCGAGGAAGAGCAGGGCGAAGGCGGCCGCGAGGAGCAGGCCCGCCCGGATGAGGAAGGGCCGCCGCTTGCCGTCCGGGTGCTCGGACCGGTCGCTGACCCGGCCGGCGATCGGGTTGAGGATGACGTCCCACGCCTTGGGCAGGAAGACGATGACCCCGGCCATCCCGGCGGCCACCCCCAGGTGGTCGGTCAGGTAGGGCAGCAGCAGCAGCCCGGGCACGGTGCCGAAGGCGCCGGTCGCGACCGACCCGAGTCCATAGCCGCGCCGCACGGCGGGGTCGAGCGGGGGGCTCTGGGCCACGGTCATGCTCGCACCCTAGCCACCGCGGTTCGCCGTGCGGGGGATTCCGACGGATCCGGTCGTGGGTCAAGAACCGGCGGGTGGGCCAGCGCGCCAGCCCTCGTGGACGACAGCGACGGCTCCGGCCGCGAGCGTGATGGTCCCGGCGACCGGGGTGTCGGTGACGAGGTCGTGACCCGCAGCGGTCAGCGTCTGCTCGGCCTCCGTGTGGTTGAGCAGGAAGAGCCACGCGTCGTCGCCGGAGACCCGGCGGGTGACCTCGACTCCCAGGGGTAGGTCGGGAACCGGGGGCGTGACGCCGCTCTGCAGCAGGACGTCGTCCAGCAGTCCCCCCGAGGGTGTCGTCGTCGGCCAGGGTGCTGAGGTACCACGCGGCTCCGTCGCCCACGTCCCGGCGCGTGACGGCGGGTCGCCCGGCGAGGGGCCCAGCGGCATACGACATCATCGCCGTGGCGCACGACCCATCGCACGCTCGACGTCGGCTTTCGGATGCTCCTGGCGCTGCAGGGCCACGCTGGTATCGACCCGCCTCGCGACGGGGCGGGACGCGACCACGAGCTCCGTGCCCATCCTCGGCCCGGCCCAGGGCTACCTGCTCGACGTCCGCGCGGTCTGAGCGCTCAGCTGCAGTCCGCGCACCGGCCGAGCAGGGCGGCGTGGGAGGTGTCGAGGACGAAGCCGAGGTCCGCTTTCAGTCTCGCGGCGACGCCGTCGAACGTCCCCGGCGGCACGTCGAGCACCCGACCGCAGGAGCCACACTGCACGTGGGCGTGACTCGCCGGCTCCACCCCGTGGCCGTATGCCGCTGTGCTCGGTTCGTGACCAGACCCCTCGGTCTCCGGGGTGGCGAGGTGATAGACCGTCGTGGCTCCGCCGAGGTGCACGTGGGTCAGTTCACCGACCTCCGTCAGGGCAGTGAGGGTGCGATAGACCGTGGCCCGGTGGATGGACGGCTCGAGCTCGGCCACGCGCAGGCCGATCTGCTCGGCGGTGAGGTGCTCGTCGCTGTGGTCGGAGGCGTCGAGGACGCGTAGCACGGCGTGCCGAGCCGGGGTGACCCGCTCGCCGGCCGACCGGAGCCGGGTCAGGGCGGCCGCCACCCGCGGACGGTCGCCGGACGTGCTGTTCACCCGGCCATTGTGCCTCGTCGGGATGGCCGGGGACGATGGTGGCAGACTGCCAAGCGGTAGATCGTCGGGAAGGACCACACCATGCGTGCACTGACCAAGTTGACGGCCGGCCCCGGACTCGAGCTCGTGGACCGGCCCGAGCCGGTGTGTGGGCCGCGCGACGTCAAGATCCGGGTGCTGCGCGCCGGGCTCTGCGGCACCGACCTGCACCTCGAGCAGTGGGACGACTGGGCCGCCTCCACGGTCACGCCGCCGCTCGTCATCGGGCACGAGTTCTATGGCGAGGTGGTGCAGGTCGGCGAGGACGTCATCGATGTCGTGGTCGGGGACCGGGTCTCCGGCGAGGGCCACATCGTCTGCGGCATGTGCCGCAACTGTCGTGCCGGGCGCCGCCACCTCTGCATCCGCACGAAGGGCATCGGAGTGAACCGGGACGGCGCCTTCGCCGACTTCGTCGTGATCCCCGGGAGCAACGTCTGGGTCCAGCCGGCGCACCTCGACCCGGACCTCGGTGCGGTCTTCGACCCGCTCGGCAACGCGACCCACACGGCCCTGCAGTGGCCGATGGTGGGCGAGGACGTCGTCATCACCGGGGCCGGGCCGATCGGGATCATGGCGGCTGCGATCGCTCGTCACGCGGGCGCCCGCTACGTGGTCGTGTCGGACACGAGCGACTACCGCCTTGCCCTCGCCCGGGGCGCGGGTGCCGACCTGACCATCAACGTGACCCGGCAGTCCCTCGCCGATGCGCAGGCGGCCCTCGGGATGAGGGAGGGCTTTGACATCGCACTGGAGATGTCGGGCGCCGCGCCTGCGGTCTCTGACCTGATCGCCAACATGAACCACGGCGGCCGGATCGCCCTGCTCGGGCTGCCCCACCAGTCGTACGACCTCGACTGGGGCAAGGTGATCACCCATATGATCACCCTCAAGGGCATCTACGGCCGGGAGATGTACGACACCTGGTATGCGATGTCGCAGATGATCGCGACGTCGGAGGTCTTCCGCGCCGCCGTGAGCCAGGTCATCACCCACCGTTTCAAGGCCGAGCAGTGGCAGGAGGCCTTCGACACCGCCCGATCCGGTCAGTGCGGCAAGGTCGTCCTCGACTGGAGTTGAGGGGGAGATGACACAGATGCCAGCCAACTCGGGCGCCGCACCGGAGGCGGGACCGGTCCGGCCGCGTCCGCTCGTCCTGCTGCACGGGCTCGGGCAGTCGCCGATCGCCTGGCAGGACTTCGTGTCAGCTCTCGGCGCCGGGCGTTCGATGCACGCCCCGTGGATGAAGGGGCTCAAGCCCAATGACCCGGTCGGGTTCGACTTGGGAGAGGCAGCGGAGGCGGTGGCGAACGAGCTTGAGCTGCAAGGGATTGCACGAGCGGACTTCCTCGGCGTCTCCGTCGGCGGCAGCGTAGCCCTGCGGCTCGCAGTGGAGCGGCCAGAGCTCGTGGGCCGACTGGTCCTCGCCGGGGCGATGGTCCGACCGTCGGCCCGGTCGCTGCGGATGCAGAAGCTCGCGCTGCGCCTCATCCCCGAGACCAAGCTCGTCGATGCCGGGGTGTCCCGTCCGCGGATGCTCGCCGTCTTCGACGCCCTCAAGACCTTTGACGCCACCGAGTCGCTGGCGGCCGTGAGCGCGCCGACGCTCGTCGTGGTCGGTGGCAAGGACCGCATGGGCATCCCGGCCGCCCGGCAGGTGGCCGTCGCCGTCTCCGGCGCTCACCTCGAGACCATTCCTGGTGTCGGGTCGCTGCTCAACACCGAAGCGCCGCGCGAGTTGGCCGATCTGACCCGCGCGTTCCTCGACGAAGCCGGGGACAGCCTCAGCCCCTGACCAGGCTGGGGCGGACTTTGCCGGGGTCGTGCTTACGGGGTCTCGCCAGGGTGCGGGGGTCGTGGTCGGACGGAGGGCGCGGGGTGCGGTAGCTGCCGCGGGTGCGAGTGCAGCGAGAGGAACTTCGCCTGGGCCGGACCCCGCTCCGGTGGAGGGTTGTCGAGCCAGGATTTCGTCGTGTCACGAGCCCGTGCGATGAGGGTGGCCGCTTGGCCGAAGTCCGATGGTGACACCCCGAGCGGGCACAGCGGTGGCATCACGTGCAGGATCGCTGGGCCCGTGTACAGGGTCACGGCGGTGCCCAGGCCTTGTTGGATCAGCAAGGTCAGGGCGTGCGAGGCGACGCCGAGGGCCGAGCCGGGTGGCGCGGCCAAGGCGCAGGCAGAGCCGCCCGGCAACAGGAAGACCTCGTCGACCTGAGTTGCGACGGTCCGTAGGACGTAGCCGTGGTCGGCGAGCCCGCCGTCCACCAGCACCGAGCCTTCGCGCTTGATCGGAGGCAGGATCCCCGGGATCGCCGCGCTCGCGACGACCGCGCTGACCGCATCGCCGGTGGACAACAGCGCCGTCCGACCCGACTGCAGATCGGTCGTGACCACCAGGAGTCGGGTGCCCAGCTCCTCGAGGGTCAGGTTCCCGAGTTCGGACTGCAGCAGCGCGCGCAGCCCCCGGGCCGAGAACAGCGATGGCTTCTCGCCGGCCAGCGCGAGGATCGCCCGCCGGGGCGACATGGGGAAGATGTCGCCCCGACGTAGGTCGGTCCACTTCTGGGCCAGGTCATCCAGAACGGCTCGCGTCTGTCCGTGCCGGGCGAGGTAGGCCGCATTGAGCGCACCTGCCGAGGTTCCGACGAGCAGGTCGGCGGTGATGCCGTGCTCGTGCAAGGCCTGCAGCATGCCCACCTGGACGGCGCCGAGGCTACCTCCACCGGAGAAGACGAACGCGATGCTCATATCACGCTCCGATCAGTGAAACCGTGACGGGAACTTGGCGACGATTCCATCACTCAACATATCCCCCATGACGAGAAGGTGCGCGTGTACCTCGTCGTAGTCAGCAACACTCGCCACGTAGTCGCCACCCAACTCGTGGGCTGCCTCTGCGAGGGTCTGGTCGAGGTGCGTCTTCATGTCCGGGCGGGTCATCGACGACGGCCAGTACCTCGGGTTGGCCTTGCTGAGGAAGTCGGCGATGTCGTTGCCGTTGGCGTACCACCGGGTGTTGGCCTCGGTGAAGGCGGCCGTGTCCCCGGCCTTGGCGGCCTGCAGGATCTCGACGGCGATCGTGATGTGGTCATGCAGCAGCGCGGTCAACTGCGTGCCGGCAGCCGCGCCGAAGTACGGCTTGATCGCGTTGCCGATGTCAACCTGGTTGCGGAGCAGCCGGTCCGCGGTCGCTGAGAAGCTGGGTGAACCATCGGCGAAGGTGACGATGGCAAGCCGCGTCCACGTGGCGTGATCCTCCCAGAGCTTGCGCATCTGGTCGTGGAAGGTCTGCTGTGCCGGCTTGCTCAGATCGGCTTGCTGACCGTGGGACATCGTCGTCAGCACGGCGGCATCGGCATTGGAGCGGGGCAGCGTCCAGGTCAGAAAGACGCTCATCATCACGATCGGGATGAGGGCGAAGACCGACGTGAGCCGCTTTGGTTGGGCGTGGGCATGAGACATGGCAGGTCCTTCCAGAGGGTTTGATCAACAGGAGGGTTGACGAGCGTCCCGGCCCCTTCGAGACTGGTAGTGGTTCGTTCCGGAAGGAGTGGGTGACGATGAGTTGGTGTCCTGGGCCTCGACTTCCTTACCGACTCATCCGATGCGTCGATCTGGGTAAGATCAGGCCCCTCCCGCGACACCAACTGTGTATGAGCACACACTTCGTCTACGAGCACCGGGACTGCCGATCCGCCGGGCCACCAGTCGACGTCACGACGTGGCGCCGCTGTCGACTGCTTGATGCCGGGTTCGACGAAGATCTCGCTGACCGGATCGCCGCGGACCACTCGATCGACATCCACGCACTGCTCAGCCTGGTGGACCGCGGGTGCCCACCGGAGCTGGCCGTGCGGATCCTCTCCCCGGTCGGACAGGCGTCGTGACCAGCGTCGGCCCGGGCCAGTCGGCCCCGCTGCGCGGAGCCCTCGGCGGCCCGAGCCAGCCGGCTCCGCACAGCGGGGTCCTCGTCGGCGAAGAGGAGCCGGGGGTGCAGACCGGGCCGGCCCCAGCTGAATTGGCTGCCGCCGAACGCCCAACGACCGACACCGTGGAGCGCGACTGGGTCGCCGACCTCACCTCTGTCGGCCCCCGCCGGGACGCCGCGTTGCGTGACCTGCACCTGCTCATGGTCAAGGCCGCGCACCACCAGGTCCGGCGAATGCGCGCTTCACTGAAGGACATCGGCGCCAGCGATACGGCCGAATTGGCCAATGGCGCCGCCGACGATGCCCTCACCATCCTGCTCTCCAAATTGGATACCTTTGAGGGTCGCTCCCGCTTCACGACGTGGGCCTACAAGTTCGCCATCCTGCAGGCGGCGAACGAGGTCCGACGTCGGAACTGGGCCATGGTCGAGGTGACTCTCGACGACGACATCCGGTGGGGCAGCCAGCTCGACGGCCCCGAAGCCCGAGCCGAGGCTTCTGACCTCGCGGCCGCCGTGGGACGAGCCATGGACCAGGCGCTGACGAGTTATCAACGCCGGATCGCTGTTGCACTCCTGATCGACCTCGTCCCCATCGACGTGCTCGCCGATCGCCTGGGCACCACCCGTGGTGCCCTCTACAAGACCTTGCACGTCGCTCGCACTCGGCTACGAATGCATCTGACCGAGTCCGGGCACCTGCCACCCATCCCCACTACCGGAGGCCAACCATGAGCCGAGATCGCGCGCTGCTCTCACCGGAGGTGGTGCATGCGCTCATCCTCCCGACCGAGCCGTGGCTCTCGTGTGACGACTGCTTCAACCTCATGGACGAATTTGCCGAGGCGATGGTCACCGACGCGCCCGCACCTCGTCAGGTCGAGATGACGGTCCACGTCGAGGCGTGCAGCGCCTGCCTCGAAGAGGTCGCGGTCGGGCGTGCGGGGTGGCCTACAGGATCCCGCCCGGGTGGGATTGTCGTGGTGCCCGGTGGAGCGGGTGCCTACCAGGATCCCGCCCGGGTCCGATCGTCGTGGTCCTGCGTGCAGATTCGCCTACGGGATCCCGCCCGGGTGGGATTGTCGTGGTGCCCGGTGGAGCGGGTGCCTACCAGGATCCCGCCCGGGTCCGATTGTCGTGGTCGGGTGGGTGCGGGTGGGTGCGGGTGGGGCGGCGGGAGTAGGCCGCTCACGAGAAGTCGCGAAGCGCCGGGTTCTCGATGTCGCGCAGCACCTCGCCCGCTGCGTCGGCAGAGACCTCACCACGGCGACGGCGACGACCACGACGGCGGCGACGACCACGACGGTGGCCAGGGTGAGTCCCCAATTCTGGCACCTCAGGGGCCAGCTCGGGTGGGTGGCGCCGACACGCGCGTGACGCAAAAGGGCCTCTATGCCGCCCAGCTCGCCACGCACCGCGGCACAGGTGCTCGACGCTAGGGCTTCTTCGGTGGGGTTGGCGTCTTCGTTGACTGCGGCCCGCCGAAGGTCAGCGCGTTGTTGCAGGACGTCGGGACCGGCGTGAGCCCCGGAGGGGCCCCGGGCGAACGGCACACGATGGTGAGGGTGATGTTGCTCTTCGGGTTCGCGACGAACGGCGAGATGAAGTGGTAATCCGTGGTGCGGAAGCTCTCCAGTGCCTGCTCGAGGATGGAGGCGTTGTTGATGGACACCGTGAGCAACCCTTCGTCCCCCTGCGGGTTCTCGAGGACGAAGTCGGTCACGTTGATGGTCTGGTTCTTGGGCACCGTGAAGGAGGCTGACTTGGTCTGCCCGGCCGCGGCGGTCACCGTCAGACGACTGGAGAAGGGAGCGGTCACCACGGCGGGTGGGAGCGGGCCGCTCACGAGCTT
>CAJDUR010000104.1_pt1 | contig 9204 bp, 7 predicted proteins | sample 7391191 | NCBI WGS metagenome assembly CAJDUR01 (sample SAMEA7055688, study PRJEB34461) | soil metagenome | biome: terrestrial ecosystem; feature: Peninsula; material: soil | place: Antarctica | collected 2016 | reverse complement strand
GGCCCGGTGTGCACGGTCCGAATCACCTGTTGGTGTGATCTACGCTGGGGCCCGCAGCAGAGCCGACGGCTGGAGGGACGATGACGACATCCGGTCAGGATGCCTACACGACGATCCGGGAAAGAATCATCACCGGCGTGTACCCGATGGGAGAGCGCCTCGGGGAGGTCGAACTTGCTACCGATCTGGGAGTGAGCCGTACCCCCGTCCGCGAGGCGTTGCGCCGGCTTTCGGCTGATGGTCTCGTCGAGGTCTCAGCAAACCGCGGCGCTCGCGTCTCCCTATGGACCACGGACGATCTCGACCAGATCTATGAGCTCCGGTCGATGTTGGAGGGCCGAGCCGCCTCTCGCGCAGCCGGTCGGATCACGGAAACAGAACTGCAAGAACTGGACTCGCTCTGTGACGAGATGGAGTCAGCAGTCGAGTCCGGTATCGGTGAGTCGCACAATCTCGACATCCTCAGCGACGGCAACCGGAGTTTCCACGCCATGATCATGGCCATCTCTGGGAATGCGCACCTGCACCGTCTGACCGACTCCCTGTTTCAGGTACCGCTGAGCATCCACACCTATCGTCACTACTCCAGCGTCGAACTCGAACGCAGCATGCGGCATCATCGCGAGATCGTCCAAGCATTTCGATGCCGGGATGGCGAGTGGGCTAACTCGGTCATGCGGTCCCACATCCATGCGGCCTGGCACTCCGCGCCGGTCTTCGACCGGGCGGACCCGCCCAAAAGTCAAGAGCCAGAGCACCACCGGCAGCCTCGGGCGGAGTGAGAGGGCGGCCTGAATGGCCCGACAGCGGTGACGGCGTCACCTACGACCTGACCAACGCAATGGATGCCGATCCCTCCCAGCTCCGCGCTGACTCCGACGAACCGGGTGTACGACCCCACCGTGGGGTCACCCCGAACCCGATCCGGTGCGGGCTGGTCGACCGTCGGTGTGGCCCGCCCGCTCCTTGCTCGAGCTGCACGTCATCCCCTCGGGACGAGGTGATCCTCTCGCTGGGAGAAGGGTGTGACGTAGGTCATCTGATGTGCTCAAATGTATGCAGAGAGGCTTCCAATGCCTGCCGATCAGGTTCTTCCTCTCGATGATCTGAGGGTGATCGAGCTGGGTCAGTTGCTGGCTGGCCCGTTCTGCGGGCAGCTCCTGGGTGACTTCGGTGCCGAGGTCATCAAGGTCGAGCAGCCGGAGATCGGGGACCCGATGCGCCAGTGGGGGCGGGAGAAGCCCTACGGACAGTCCTTGTGGTGGCCGGTGGTGGCTCGCAACAAGAAGTCGATTACGGCGAACCTGCGCACCGAGCAGGGTCAGGACCTGGTGCGCCGGCTGATCAGCACCGCCGACGTGCTCATCGAGAACTTCCGACCAGGGACCCTCGAACGCTGGGGGCTGGCCCCCGAGGAGTTGTGGAAGCTGAACCCACGCCTCGTGATCACGCGGGTCACCGGCTTCGGACAGACCGGTCCGTACTCCCAGCAGGCGGGCTACGGCTCGATCGGGGAGGCGATGGGCGGGATCCGCTACGTCACCGGTGACCCCGATCGACCACCGGCCCGGACAGGTATCTCGTTGGGTGACTCGCTGGCGGCAACCTTCGCCTGCCTGGGCACGTTGGTCGCGTTGCACCAACGCGAGCGCAGCGGTCGTGGCCAAGTGGTCGACTCGGCCATCTATGAGGCTGTTCTCGCCATGATGGAGTCGATGCTGCCGGAGTGGCAGATCGCCGGCTACCAACGCGAACGCACGGGCTCGACGTTGCCCAATGTGTCGCCGAGCAATGCTTATCCGACCAGGGACGGCGAAATGATCCTGGTCGCGGCGAACCAGGACACTGTGTTCCGGCGCTTGGCAGAAGTCATGGGGCGACCGGGATTGGCGACAGACGAGCGTTTCTCCACCCATAGCGCCAGAGGGCTTCACATGGAGGAGCTCGACGGGCTCGTCGCGGAGTGGACCGTCACGCTCGAGGCCGCGGGCTTGCTCGAGCAGCTACACGCAGGCGGCGTGCCCGCCGGCCGAATCTTCCGGGCCAAAGACATGTTCGATGACCCGCACTTTGCCGCGCGTGAGGCGATCGTACGAGTGATGCATCCAGAACTGGGCGAGTTCGCGATGCACAACGTCGCACCACGCCTGTCCGAGACCCCCGGTGCTGTGCGGCACGTGGGGCCCACACTCGGGGAACACAACCACGAAATTTACTGCGACCTGCTGGGGATGTCCGACGACGAGATGGTGTCGTTGCAATCCGCCGGTGTGATCTAGGAGGAGACCGATGAGCTACCGGCTAGGCGTCGATGTGGGCGGAACATTTACCGACATCCTGCTGATTGACGAAGACACTGGGCAAAGTTTCCGGGAGAAGACGCCCTCGACACCCGAGGACCAATCGATCGGCGTGCTCCGCGGCATCACCCGAGTCTGCGAGGACGCGGGCGTGGGGCTCGACCAGGTGCGCTCCCTGCTGCACGGCACGACGGTCGCCACCAACGCGATCCTGGAAGGGAAGGGGGCTCGGGTCGGTCTGGTGACCACGGACGGCTTCCGCCAAGTGCTGCAGATCGCCCGGTCCTTCGTACCGGGCGGCTTGGCAGGCTGGATCATCTGGCCCAAGCCGGAGCCGCTGGCAGCCCTCGAGGACACCGTCGAGGTGATCGAACGCATCGGGAGCGATGGACAGGTCGTCACTGTCCTCGATGAGGATGACGTACGAGCCAAACTCGGACGGTTGCGCGAGCACGGCATCGAGGCGCTCGCCGTGTGCTTGATCAACTCCTATGCGAACCCGCAGCACGAGAAGAGGGTCGGCGAGATCGCCGCTGAGGAGCTGCCCGGCATCCGGGTGTCCCTCTCCTCCTCGGTGCTGCCGGAACTGAGGGAATATGAGCGCGCCATCACAACCGTCGCCAACGCCTACGTCCAACCGCAGGTCGCCAGCTACGTCGCGCACCTCCAGTCGCAGCTCACGGAGACCGGAGTCAAAGGCAAGCTCTACATGCTGCGCAGCGACGGTGGCCTGGTCTCGGCCAGGTCCGCCGAGGACAACCCGGTCGCGATGCTCATGTCTGGCCCCGCTGGTGGCGTCACGGGCGCCGTGTGGGTCGCTGAGGAGACCGGGAACGAGGACTTCCTGACCTTCGACATGGGAGGGACGTCGACCGACGTCGCCTTGGTCCAGGGGCTGACTCCGCGGATCGGCCGTGAGACCACGGTTGGTGACCTGACGGTGCGCGCCACCTCGGTCGATGTGCGCACCGTGGGGGCGGGCGGAGGATCGATTGCCCACGTGCCTCAGCTGACCCAGGCTCTTCGAGTCGGGCCCCAGTCCGCGGGCGCTGTGCCCGGGCCGGCGGCCTACGCGACGGGCGGGACGGAGCCGACGGTGACCGATGCCAACGTCGTGCTGGGTTACCTGCCCACTGAGCTCGCTGGAGGCGAGATCACCCTCGATCGCGACGCCGCCTACGCTGCGGTCAAGTCCATCGCCGATGCCACCGGACTCGACTCGGTCGAAGCCGCCGCCGAGGGCATCATCGACATCGTCAACGAAAACATGCTCGGGGGCCTGCGCCTCGTGTCGGTGCAACAGGGCTTCGACCCCCGCGACTTCGCACTCGTGGCCTATGGCGGGGCCGGACCATTGCACGCCAACGCCATCGGGCGGCTCACCGGCTCATGGCCGGTGATCATCCCCCCGTCGCCGGGCGTCCTCTGCGCTCTCGGGGATGCCACCACGGGCCTGCGTGACGAATCCGTACGCACGCTGGTCCGCCGGTTCAGTGAACTGACCGACGACAGCCTGCGCGAAATCCTCGATGAACTGGCGGCAGCTGCCCGGGTCTCCCTTGATGCCGAAGGTGTCGACGCCTCCGACCAAGTGGTCACCTACGCCGCAGACGTCCGCTACCACGGGCAGGGCTTCGAGATCCCGATCCCCCTCGACGTGGATGCTTTTGACGGTGCCGGAGCCGGCCTCGAAAGCATGAGAGCCGCCTTCGATGCCGAGCACGAGCGTCTGTTCTCATTCCTGCTGAACAACGAGCAGGAACTGGTGACCGTGCGCGCGACCGTGAGTGGCCCGCGACCGAACGTGATCGCCATCGATACCGACGAGGGCTCCACGGACGCGACTCAGGCGCTGGTGGACACCCGGGACATCTGGGTCGACGGCGCCGCAGTCCAAGCGGGCATCTATGACCGAAGCCGGCTCCAGGCGGGCAACATCATCGACGGGCCAGCGGTCATCACCGAGATGGACTCCACGACGCTGGTGCTGCCCGGGTATGTGGCGACCGTGCACCGCAGCGGAAGCCTGCTCATCAAACCGAACGCCGCCGACCACAGCCAGGAGGGCTGAGAGATGGCACGCCTGATCGAGACCGCGACCGAACCGTTGAAGCCGGTGGAGGTTGACCTCATCACGCTCGACCTGGTCGAGAACGGGTTGCGCAATGCTCGTTACGAGATGGACGAAGTGCTCTTCCGCACCGCCCTGTCCCCTGGCATCAGGGAGCAACACGACGAGTTTCCGTTGATCGGTGATCCCGAGGGGAAGATGGTCGTTGGACAGTTCGGTCTCTCGATCCCCGACTTTTTAGAGCACTTCGATGGGGACATCGGGGAGGGTGATGTCCTGCTCACCTCGGATCCCTACTCGTGCGGTGCCGCGATCAGCCACGCCAACGACTGGCTCATCGTGATGCCGATCTTCTTCGAGGGGCGCATCGTCGGGTGGTCGTCGATGTTCGGGCACATGTCTGATGTCGGCGGTAAGACGCCGGCCTCGATGCCCACCGATGCCCGCACCATCTTTGAGGAAGGGGTGGTGATCCCGCCGTTCAAGATCTACAAGGGTGGCGTCCTGGCCGAGGACTCGCTGCGGATCATCCTCAACCAGGTGCGCAAGCCGGACTGGAACCGTGCTGACCTGAACGGCTTGGTCGCAGCCTGCCGCACGGCCTCGCGCCGGGTCCAGGAGATGTGCGCCCGCTTCGGTGCCGACACCTACACCTCGGCCCTGAACGCGCTGCTCGACCGCAACTACCGCGCCATGAAGGTATTGCTCCAGATGGTCTTCAAGGATGGCGAGACCCTCTCGTTCACCGACTACATCTGCGACGATGGCGTCGGCTACGGGCCCTACCAACTGAAGATGAGCCTGACCCGCACCGGGGACAAGGTACTCATCGACCTCACCGGTAGCAGCCCCCAGGCGCAAGGACCCATCAATTACTACATCAACGAGAACCTGATGCGGATGTTTTTCGGGATCTACATGATCACCGTCGCAGATCCGCAGATCCTCTGGAACGACGGCTTCTACCCACTTGTCGACGTCAAGATCCCCGAGGACTCGTTCTGGAAGCCGAAGTACCCCGCAGCTCTCAACGCCCGTAACCACGGCATCGGACGCGTCTTCGACCTGTTCGGTGGTCTGCTCGGGCAGACGAACCCCGACCTGCTGAACGCCGCCGGATTCTCCTCCTCCCCGCACTTCATGTTCTCCGGTAACTACAGCACGGGCGACCGAAAGGGAGAGTGGTTCCAGCTCTACTCCATCGGCTTCGGCGGAATCCCGGGCCGGCCGATCGGTGACGGTCCGGACGGGCACTCACTGTGGCCGTCCTTCGTGAACATCCCCTGCGAGTACCTCGAGTCCTACTACCCGTTGCGGATCGACCGTTGGGAGACGATCGCCGATACTGGTGGAGCGGGCCTGCACCGGGGCGGTAACGGCGTCGACGTCGCCTATCGGTTCCTTGAGGCCGGAACCATCGCAATCCACGACGATCGCTGGCTGACCTATCCGTGGGGAGTCAACGGGGGCGAGCCCGGGGCCCGGGGACGCAAGTGGATCGTGCGGGCCGATGGGAACATCGACATCATCGCGAGCAAGGTGATCGACGTGCACGTCTACCCCGACGATGTCCTTCACTTCGTGACCTGGGGCGGCGGCGGTTGGGGTGACGCCCTGGCCCGAGACCCGGAACTGGTCGGTCTCGAGGTTCGTCGGGGCCTGGTGTCCAGCGAGGGCGCCAGAAGGTATGGGGTCGTGTGCGACGACGACGGCAAGATCGATGGCGCCGCCACGCAGGAGTTGCGTGAAAGGCTGTCTGCTGACCGACCGGATCCGTTGCCGACCTTCAACATGGGCCCGCCGCTTGAGACCATTCTGGAACGGTGCGAGGAAGAGACGGGGCTGCCTGCCCCCAAGCCCCCGGTGGCAATGTGGTGACGACATGAGAGACGAGTTCGCAGGGGGCTTCGCTGGTCGGCTCGAGCCGGGTCGCCAACCGGTCCTGCTCGTGATCGACATGATGCGGGCCTACTTCGACAAAGCCAGCCAGCTGTGCCTGCCCTCGTGGAGTTGCCTGCACTCTGCGAGCCGGGTACTCGGCGGAGCCCGTGAGCACGGAGTGCCAGTGATCCACACGCGGGTCGAGTACGGCCCCGACGGGATCGACGGGGGCGTGTTCATCCGTAAGGTCGGCGCCCTGCGTCAGCTGATCGGCAGTGGTCCGATGGGTGAGCTGATGCCAGAGGTCGCTCCCCGACCCAACGAACTGGTGATCGTCAGGCAATACGCCAGTGGCTTCTTCGGCACGAGCCTCGCCTCGACGCTGCAGGCGTCTGGGGCCGACACGGTGTTCATTATCGGGGTCAGCACCAGTGGTTGCGTGCGGGCTACCGCCGTCGATGCCCTGCAGCACGGATTCCTCCCCTTCGTCGTGCGAGACGCCGTGGGCGACCGGGACAGTGGCCCGCACGAGGCCAATCTGTATGACCTGCAGGCGAAGTACGCCGAAGTGGTCGACGAAGAGGCTGCCCTGAGAATGCTTCGAGGTGAGCGGTCATGAGCACCGTCGAGATCTGCGAGGTGTCCCCACGGGACGGGCTGCAGAACGAAGACGTGCTGATCTCCACCGATGACAAGGTCGAACTCGTTCGACGTGCGATCCGGGCCGGGGCGCGAAGGATCGAGGTCACCAGCTTCGTGCACCCTGGCCGGGTGCCTCAGATGGCTGATGCCGAGGAGGTGATGGCACAGATTCCGCGAACCGATGAGGTGCGCTACGCCGGACTGGTCATGAACGCGCGTGGTCTGGACCGGGCCCTGGCCGCGCGCGTCGACGAGATCAATGTCGTCGTGGTCGCCACTGATACGTTCTGTCAGCGCAACCAGGGCATGTCCACGCAGGAAGCTGTTGACATGGCGGCCCAACTGGTGGCTGCTGGCCGAGCCGCCGGTGTCGGAACCACCGTGACCATCGGCGCCTCGTTCGGTTGCCCATTTGAGGGAGAGGTGCCGATAGGCCGTTTGCGTGAGGTGTTGGCCCGAACCCTAGCGGCGGGTCCGGACGAGATCGCGCTCGCGGACACCATCGGGGTGGCCGTGCCGAGCGAGATCACCCAACGACTGGCCCTGGCTGCTGAGGTGGCTGGCCCCGATGTGCCGCTGCGGTTGCACCTGCACGACACTCGTCACACGGGCGTGGCCAATGCCGTCGCGGCTGTCGCCGCCGGGGTGCGAGTCCTCGACGCCAGTATCGGCGGCACGGGTGGGTGTCCCTTTGCGCCGAACGCAACCGGGAACGTGGCAACCGAGGACCTGGTCTACCTGTTCGACCGGATGGGCATCACCACTGGCCTGGATGCCAAGGTCCTCGCCCAAACGGTGTCGTGGCTCGAGGAGCGGTTGGGCAAGCAACTACCGGGCGCGTTGCTGCGGGCGGGACCCTTCCCCAGCTGACCCCACCCCTGTTAAGCGCGCCCTAAGCAATCTCCGCGTCAGCCGTCCTACACAACGCAGTGGCTCTCAAAGGGGCCGGGTCACTGGCGATCGCGGTGCGTGCCGCTGCTTACTGCGTTGCGTTTTGGGTCCCATCCGGCCGTCAGGTCTGCGCCGTATGCTGACCGCGTGAATCGAGGCAGGGTGACGCCCATAGTCCGTCGCAGGGCCGTGCTCGCGCTGCTTCCGGTCGGTCTCGTGGCGGCGTGCGCGCCCGGCACCGACGGCCCGACCGGAGCGAGAGGCACCGCCGCGTTGCGCCCGACCGGCTCCCCATCCGGGGCTGGCTCGCGCACGCCGCCGGCTGCGTCCACGACGGCGGCGACCACTGCACCTGGAGCGGTCACGACCCCACGTCCGACCGATCCGATGAGCTCGTCGGCACCAGCACCGGCACCGGCACCGGCACCCGCACCAGCACCAGCTCCGACGGTCGAGCGGGACGCCATTGTCGCCCGCTACACCGGGCGGTCGCCGACTCGCTGGGGCATGTCCCTGCCCGGCATCACCGACGTGGTTTCCGTTGCTGGCGCCGCACCCACCCTTGCGCTCACCTTCGATGCCTGTGGGGGGCCCGGCGGCGCACGCTACGACTCCGCGCTGGTCACGTTGCTGCGTTCCCATCAGGTGCCGGCCACTCTCTTCCTCAACCGGCGCTGGATCGCAGAGAATCCCAGAGTCGCCCAGGACCTCATGTCCGACCCGCTCTTCGCCATCGGCAACCACGGGACCCAGCACCGCCCGCTCTCGGTCACGGGCCGGCCGGCCTACGGCATCCGCGGGACCCGGTCCGCGGCCGAGGTCGTCGACGAGGTGTGGTCGAACCACGAGTACATTCGCTCGCTGAGCGGCAGGGCGCCAGCGTGGTTCCGGACCGGGACGGCGTGGTATGACGATGTGGCGGTGCAGATCACGCACGCGCTCGGCTCCCGGATCGCCGGCTTCGCCGTCAACGGGGATGCCGGCGCGACGGCCAGTGCTGCGCAGGTCAGTCAGGCCTTGCGCACGGCGCCGACCGGGTCGATCGTCCTCATGCACATGAACCATCCTGGACACGGCACCCGCCCCGGGGTCGCGGACGCCCTCCCGAAACTGCTCTCCGGCGGGACCCGCTTCGTCCACCTGACCTGAGCCCGGCGCGTGAACGGCCCTGTGTGCACTGGCTGCCCCGTCAAGGGCTGCTGGCGCACACAGCGTCGTGCAACGACCCCCAGCTGGCTGACCGACGCAGCCCAGGGATCACCCGGTCGCGAAGTCGGTGAAGGCTGCGAGAGCGCGCGGGCCGTAGACCGTGGCGGGCCCGCCGGCCATGAGGATGCTGACGCCGATCGCTTCGGCGACCTCCTGCTGAGTCGCCCCGGCCTTCGCGACACCGCGGGCATGGGAGGCGATGCAGCCGTC
>CAJDUR010000094.1_pt1 | contig 9320 bp, 10 predicted proteins | sample 7391191 | NCBI WGS metagenome assembly CAJDUR01 (sample SAMEA7055688, study PRJEB34461) | soil metagenome | biome: terrestrial ecosystem; feature: Peninsula; material: soil | place: Antarctica | collected 2016 | reverse complement strand
AACGGGGCCCTGCTCTGCGGACGACACCACACCGTCGTGCACCAACGTGACCTGACCGCCACCGTCACCGCCCACCGCGTCACCTGGCACCGATAACTCACCCGCCCCACACCCCGCCCACCCCGGGCGGGGACATCGCCACGTCACCGTGAATCCTCGCAATTCGCCCCAACTTGCCCCTTGTCGGATTTCACCGATAGCACGATGACGTGATTGAGTATCTCCCGGACCAAATTCAGGTCCACCAGTTGAGAACTTTGCCCGACCCGGGCCCCACCAGGAGGTACACCATGATCGGGACCATCATCGCCGCCCTCATCGCCGGAGCCATCGTTGGGCCGTTGGCCCGCTTGGCCCTTCCCGGCAAGCAGAACATCAGCGTCCTGCTGACCGTCATCCTCGGCGCCATCGGATCGCTCGTTGGCGCGTTCATCTACTACCAGGCGACGGGTGTCAGCAACACCAAGGGCATCGACTGGATCTCCGGCCTCATCGGCGTGGTCGTGGCCGCAGCCCTCATCATCGGCTACGGCATGGTCGCCGGTAAGCGCGAGGTCCGCTGACCTCACCACGAGCTGACCTCACCACGAAAGGGCCCGACCAGTTGCTGGTCGGGCCCTTTCTGCTACCCGGCGCAGGGGCGCCACCTCCCCCAGCCTCCGTCGCCACCTCCCCCAGCCTCTGTCACAGAGCAGCCCAGCCTCCGTCACAGGGCAGCGGCACCCCCGTAACTCGAGACCCGGACCGCAGAAGATTCGGCTTGGCCTACGGTTGCGTAGGTTAAACTCCCGGGAATGACCACGGCGACCCAGACTGCTGTCCCCGTCAAGCCCCGTTGGCGGGGTTGGCTCCATCTGGTCATGTTCCCCATTGCCCTCGTCGGCGGCCTAATCCTGACGATCATCTCGACGCCCGGCCCGGTCCGCACCGCCTCGATCGTCTTCACGATCAGCGCCGTGCTCCTCTTCGGTGTCTCGGCGGTCTACCACCGCGGCACGTGGGGTCCCCGGATGGAGGGTCTCCTGCGCCGGCTGGACCACTCCAACATCTACCTGATCATCGCGGGGACCTACACCCCGTTCGCGGTCACCCTTTTGCCTTGGAACCAGGCCCGGACGCTGCTCATCATGGTCTGGGCCGGCGCCGTCGGCGGATGCATCTTCCGAGTCTGCTGGAACGGCGCCCCACGCTGGCTCTACACCGCCCTCTACCTCGCGCTCGGGTGGGTGGCCGTGTTCTACCTCGTGCCGTTCTGGAAGTCCGGCGGACCCCTGATCGGTGGGCTGCTCGCTCTCGGTGGGCTGATGTACACCGCGGGTGGTGTCATCTACGGCACGCAGCGGCCCAACCCGTCACCTCGGTGGTTCGGCTTCCACGAGGTGTTCCACGCCTTCACCTTGGCCGGCTTCGTCTCGCACTTCGTGGCCGTGTCCCTTGCCGTGATCGGCTACAGCGCCATCTCCTGATCCGTAGTTCCGGAGTGGCCGGGCCAGTTCCTGACCCTCAGTTCTCGGGTGGCCGGGTCGGGTCGGCAGGGTCGCCCGCTGCGCCTTCAGCGTCGGGCGTTGCCCCGGTGTCCGCAGGGCGAGCGCCAGCACCGTCGTGCTCGCGCTCGTGGTCACGCTCTCGATAGGCCATCCGCCGCATCCGGGCATTCATGTTGCGCATCAGCAACCACAGCGCGAGTGCCAGCACGAAGACGGCGACGAAGCCGAGGAAGCCCGGGCCGATGGGCAGGTTGTCGTTGCCGTTCATTCCCCCTCACCTTCCTCGCGCCGACGCCCGTCATGGACGATGGCTAGCCCCGTTGAGACGGCGAGTGCATCCGCCTGCTCCGGGCTCCCCAAGCCGGCGAAGAGGTCGTCCTCACCCTCCTCGACCGGCACGTAGGACAGGGCTATCTCGAACTCCTCGAAGCCCCAGACCTGCTGCTGCAGGGCCCTCGGGACCTTGAACCAGAACCCGTCGGGGTCCACCTGCGTCGCGTGGGCCAGCAGGGCCCGGTCCCGGGTATCGAAGTACTCGGAGGCGGCGATCCGCGTCGTGACGTGCGAGGTTCGCCGCGACTTCCAGTTGGCCAGCCACTCGGCGTAGGGACTCTCGAGTCCGGCGGCCAGCATCGCCTCATGGATCGCGGTCAGCCGCTCCTTGGACTGGCCGGCGTTGTAATAGAGCTTCAGCGGTTGCCACGGGGGGCCGGCGTGCGGGAACGCCTCCGGGTCGCCCGCCGCGGCAAAGGCGGCCATCGACACGGTGTGACACATGATGTGATCCGGATGGGGATAGCCACCCTTCTCGTCATACGTGGTCATCACGTGCGGCCGGAACTCCCGGATCACCCGGACGAGCGCCTCAGTGGTCGTCGCCAAGTCATCGAGGGCGAAGCACCCCTCCGGCAGCGGTGGGAGCGGGTCCCCCTCGGGCAGCCCGGAGTCGACGAAGCCGAGCCAGGTGTGCTCGCAACCGAGCACCTCCTGGGCCGCCCGCATCTCATCGCGACGCACCTGGGTGATGTCCCGAAGGATGTGCGGATCATTCTTCAACTTCTCGTTGAGCACGTCGCCACGCTCGCCACCCGTGCACGACACGACCCGGACGCGAGCGCCCTGCGCGACATACTTCGCTGTGGTCGCTCCACCCTTGCTCGACTCGTCGTCGGGGTGCGCGTGCACCGCCATCAACCGCATACCTTCAGCCACGTGACTTCCTGATCGTCTCGAGATCGCCTCACCGGCCCCGGTCACCGCGCGCGGGCGAAGCGCCCGATGCGCGGCCCCCTCGCGTCATGATGGACACTGGACCCGCCTGCCATCCTCTCATCAGGGCTGGCGTGCCAGCACCGCACCCTCAGCCACCAGCCCATCGCGCAAACCAGCCGTCACGGAGTCACCCCATGCCACTGCCCCGCCCCGGACCCGGACAGCTCAAGTGGTGGATCATCGGGGCGTTCGGGATCAGCGCCGGCGTCGCCATCTCCATCTGGTTCGGGCTGTCCATGACCCTCGGGAACCTTTCGTGGCAGACCTACGGCTACAAGGTGGTCGATGACCAGAGCGTCACAGTGACGTTCGACGTCACCCGGCCCGAAGGTCAGGAGATCACCTGCACCGTGTACGCCATGGGCCGGGACTTCTCCACCGTGGGATCCGTCGACACCACCCTGCCAGCCTCGACCTCCAACACGACCCGGCAGGCCGTGACCGTGCGCACGACCTCACGGGCGGTCACCGGCGACGTCAAGACCTGCACCGTGAAGTGACCTGCACCGTGAAGTGACCTCCGTCTGGGCACGGACCAGACCCGGACCTGGCCCCGAACGAACCGCCTCGTTCGGGGCGAAGCACCGTAGATCGGACTGCGCCGCGTCGCCTTTGATATGCTGTGACTTCATCCAGGGTCTCGACCAGTCAGAGTGGCAACAGGTCGGGCCCTTCCAGTTTTTAGCACGTGCGCCCACGCGAGCACCGCGTGGGCGTCGGTACTTCCAAGGAGTTCTACCGTGACCGATACAGCTGCAGGCTTCCTGACTCAGGATGCCTACGACCGTCTCAAGGCTGAGCTGGACCAGCTGTCCGGCGAGGGCCGTCTCGATATTGCCCGCAAGATCGAGGAGGCTCGGGAGGAAGGTGACCTCAAGGAGAACGGCGGCTATCACGCAGCACGCGAGGAGCAGGGCAAGATGGAGGCCCGCATCCGTCAGCTGACCGAGCTGCTGCATAACTCCGTCATCGGCGAGACGCCCCCCGACGATGGGATCGTCGAGCCGGGGATGCTCGTCACCGTCGAGATGTTCGGTGGCGAGGAGACCTTCCTGCTCGGCAACCGCGAGATCGCGGACGGGTCCGACCTGCAGGTCTTCTCCGAGAAGTCGGCCATGGGCTCGGCCATCCATGGCAAGAGCGTCGGCGAGCAGACGAGCTACCTCGCCCCCAACGGCAAGACCATCGACGTCAAGATCCTCGCGGCCAAGCCCTACGTCGCCTGACCCGGGCACCGCATCCGCCGCCACTGCGCAGTTTTAATGCGGGCCCCCACGGGTCGGCTCCTTCGGGGGGTCGGCCCGTGTCCCGTCCCGTCCACAACGCCCACCTGGCCGGTCGGCCCCGTGGTCAGAGTTGCGCAGCCACCGCTCGCGCGAGTCCAGCCTCCCGACCCGCGAGCAGCCCCACGGCGAAGAGCAGGTAGTCCGCATCGACACGCGCCTCCGCTGAGCGGGGCACCTTCCACCCACCCGCATGGTCGCCGATGATCGCGCCCAGCACGCTGTCCTGCCCCGCCCGGCTCGCGTAACGCAACACCCCTCCCGACCCCACCACAGTGCTGACGTTCGCCAACGGCCGGGGAGACTCCGTCGGGCCTGCAGGCCGCGCATGTCGACGCACCGCAGCCAGCGCCGCGAGTCGAGCCAGGTCGAGGTCGAGGCGGTGCTCGGTCTCGCCCTCAGGGAGTGAGCCGGGGTGCGTGTGGACGTGAGCGGCATACACCCGCAGTTCTTCTCCCGCGTTCGAGCGGGGGTCAAGGAGGTGCTCGGACTCGGCCGCCTCGAGGACCCCTTCGGCGTTCCACCTCATCCCGAGGTCACCCTCGACCGTGCGCGCGTGCCAGAGCGGGGCGACGACCTGCTTGGCGAGGGTCGCATCCTCACCCTCGGGCGTGATGCACGAGTAGACGTCCGTCGTCGCTCCCCCGATGTCGACCACCAACACGTCGCCCTGCGTGAGGTCAGCGAGCACCTCGACGCCGCGCAACACGACGTCGGGCGTCGCGGCCTCCACCATCGCAGCGAACGCGGGGTCGCGCGAGAGTCCCTTGCCGCCGATGACGTGCCGCAGGAACGCCTCCCGGATGGCGACGCGGGCCGACCCGGGAGCGATCACGCCGATCCTCGGCAACACGTTGTCGGCGAGGATCGTCGGCCTCGCGGTGCTGGCGAGCGCCGCGGCCGCCGCGGCCCGGGCGTCGGTGTTGCCTGCGAGGACGATCGGGACGGCCCGCGCACCGAAGCCGCCGATGGCCGCCTTCGCCAGGCGCCGGGCGTTGTGCAGCAGCACGTCAGCGTTGCCGCCATCGGTGCCACCCACGAGCAGGATGATGTCCGGACGAGCAGCCCGTATGCCGCTCACCCCCTTCGTCGTCAAGGCTCCCGCGGCGACGTGGACCACCTTCGCCCCTGCCGAGAGCCCCACCCGGTGCCCGGCCTGCGCGGTGACGACCCGTTCGTAGCCGACGACGGCCAGCCGCAGGCCTCCCCCGGCACTCGAGCAGGCGTGCACGACAGCGTCATCCGGGCACCCGAGCTCATCCCTGAGCGTGCGGTAACCGTCGAGGATGTCACCGCCCCACCCGGCGGTGGCGCTCGTTGGCGTCGAGGCCGTCCCGAGGACCGCTCCGCCACCGCTCAGCAGGACGCCCTTGGTGAAGGTCGACCCGAAGTCGACCGCGAGGATCGTCACCACTCACTCATTGATCAGCCGTGGATGTCCAGTGCGTCGCGCAGGTCCGCGATGAGGTCATCAACGTCCTCGATACCGACCGAGAGTCGGATCAGGTCGCCCGGCACCTCGAGCTCGGTCCCGGCGACCGAGGCGTGAGTCATGCGGGCCGGGTGCTCGATGAGCGATTCGACCCCGCCCAGGGACTCTCCGAGCGTCCAGAGCTGAACGGCAGCGCAGGCCTTGACCGCCGCGTCCTCGCCCTTGCTCAGCCGGAAGGAGACCATGCCGCCGTAGCGCTTCATCTGGCGCGCGGCCACGTCGTGGTTGACGTGTGTCGGCAGGCCCGGGTAGTAGACGTGCGAGACCCCGTCGTGGCCGGTGAGGAAGTCGACCACCTTCTCCGCGTTGTCGCAGTGCCGCTCCATCCGCACGGCGAGCGTCTTGAGCCCGCGCAGGGTCAGCCACGAGTCGAAGGGTCCGGCGATGCCGCCGATCGAGTTCTGGTGGAAGGCGATCCGCTCCGCTGCGTCCTCGAATCCCGCGACCGTGATCTCCTTGGCCGTGACGACCGCACCGCCGACGACATCGCTGTGCCCGCCGCTGTACTTGGTCGTCGACTGGGTGACGATGTCGGCGCCGAGGGCGAGCGGCTGCTGCAGGTAGGAGGTCGCAAAGGTGTTGTCGACGACGAGGAGGGCGCGGGCGTCATGGGCGATGGTGGCGAGGGCCTCGATGTCGGCGATCCCGAGCAACGGGTTGGTGGGCGTCTCGATCCAGATCAGCTTGGTCTTGCCGGGCACGATGGCGGCCCGGACCGCATCGAGATCGGCAACCTTGGCGATCGAGTGCTCGATGCCCTGCGGCTTCGCGACCTTGTTGAAGTAGCGGTAGGTCCCGCCGTAGGCGTCACTGGGGACCACGACGTGGTCGCCGGGCACGAGCAGGGAGCGCACGAGGGTGTCCTGCCCCGCGAGGCCCGAGGCGAAGGCGAAGCCGCGGCTGCCGCCCTCGAGGGCGGCCATGCACTCCTCGAGTGCGTTCCGGGTCGGGTTCGCCGAGCGGCTGTACTCGTAGCCGCCGCGGAAGCCGCCGACACCATCCTGCTTGAAGGTCGACACCTGGTAGATCGGGGTGACCACGGCCCCCGTCGAGGTGTCAGCCTCCTGGCCGGCGTGGATGGCGCGAGTGGAAAAGCCGTGCTCCTGGGACATGGGCTGAGCCTATGTCACCGCGCTTGCTCGGGAATGCGGCTCAGCGGCATACGGGAGGGTCCTCGTGCGTTGCACGCAGACGAGGTCACTGACGAGACGAAGGGTGTGACACTGAGATGGTGTTTGGACTGAACCGGAAATCGACGATGCCCAGCGCGGACGACGCCTTGCCCGGGCGGGACCAGCGACTCTTCGCGCTCAGCCCCACCCACGTCGTCCTCGGCACCCCCATCGAAGGGCCCTGGCCGGCCGGCGCGGAGGTGCTCTACGTGGCCATGGGCTGTTTCTGGGGCGTCGAGCGGATCTTCTGGCAACTGCCGGGCGTGATCACGACCGCTGCCGGGTACATGGGAGGCCACACACCCAACCCGACCTACGAGGAGACCTGCTCGGGCCGCACCGGCCACGCGGAGACGGTCCGCGTCGTCTACGACCCCACGAAGACGAGCCCCGAGGTGCTGCTCAAGTCCTTCTGGGAGAACCACGACTCGACGACCGCCAACCGACAGGGCAACGATGTCGGGACGGTCTACCGGTCGGCGATCTATGTCACGACGCCAGGCCAGCTTGCGGCCGCCGAGGCGACACGGGACGCCTTCCAGCAGGTGCTGACCGACCACCGCCATGGCCAGATCACCACCGAGATCCGCTCCGCTGACGAGGCCGGACCGTTCTACCTCGCCGAGGACTACCACCAGGGCTACCTGCACAAGAACCCCGGCGGTTACTGCAACCACGGACCCAACGGGATGACCTGCCCCGTTGGCATCGTGCGGCAGGACCAGCTACCAGCCCAGCAGGACATCGAGCCACCGGCTCAGCACTGAGCGTCGCCTCGGCAGGGTCAGCACTGACTACATCTGATCAAATCTGCTCGATGCACTACTCAAGCACGCATATTTGCGCATAGACTGCCGGGCGTGACGCGCGAAACAGTGATCGGGATCGACGTCGGCGGGACGCGGATCAAGTCTGCCCTCGTGGGCCTGGACGGCACCGTGCTCGCGGAGGACGTCCGCGCGACCCCGTCCGACATCGGCGCGAGGCTCGGTGAACTCGCCGCCTCGATCGTTGGGACCCTGCGGGGCACGGCTCCGGTGCTCGGGATCGGGGTCGCCGTGCCCGGGCTCGTGGATGACACGACGGGGATCGGCGTCTGGTCGGCCAACCTCGGCTGGCGAGACCTCGATCTGCGCGCGGCTGTGGCCGCTCACGTGGAGCTACCCATCGCCGTCGGGCACGACGTGCGCGCGGGCCTGCTGGCGGAGCACCGGTTCGGGGCGGCACGCGATGTCGACAACGTCCTGTTCGTGCCACTCGGCACCGGGCTGGCGAGCGCTCTGCTCAGCAGCGGCGAGATCGTCCTGGGCTCCCTGTGGACGGGCGAGATCGGGCACGTCATCGTCATCCCGGACGGCCCGCTGTGCGGCTGCGGCCAGCGAGGCTGCCTCGAGGCGGTTTCGAGCGCAGGCGCCATCGCGCGGCGCTGGTCAGAGGCCACCGGCATCACGGGCGACGCCGAGGAGGTGGCCCGCCGAGCCGTCGCGGGCGAGCCCGTGGCGGTCCGGATCTGGGACGAGGCGGTCGAGGCTCTGGCCGCCATGATCGCGCCCGTCGTCGCGGCCGCCGGGACCGAACTCGTCCTCATCGGAGGCGGCCTGGTCCGCGCCGGAGGCGTGTTGCTGGACCCACTCACCCACGCCCTGACCGTCCGGCTCGGTGGCCGGCACGACGTCCGGGTCGCCGCCGCCGCACTCGGGGACCGCGCCGGGTCCCTCGGCGCCGCAGCCCTCGCCATCGACCTGGTCGCAGCATGATCATCACCATCACCCCCAACCCGGCGCTCGACATCACGTATGCCGTTGCGTCCCTCACGCTCGGCGAGTCCCACCGGATCAGCGACGTCGTCGAACGAGCAGGCGGCAAGGGGCTCAACGTGGCCGCCGTCCTGACCTCGATGGGCCGCGACACCATCGCCGTCGCGCCGGTCGGCGCGCCGAACCCGACGCGGCGCTCCATCGCCGTCGTCGAAGCGACCGGGCGGGCGACCCTCTTCAACGAGCAGGGCGCCGCTCAACCCACCAGCGTCTGGGATGCGGTCAGCCAGCGGGTCTCCACCCTCGCTGCACCCGGGTCCGTCCTCACCGTGTCGGGCAGCCTGCCACCCGGGTTCGACCCCGAGTGGGTCCGGCACCTCGTCGAAGGGGCTCGTGCCGCTGGCGTGCTCACCGTGCTCGATATCAGCGGCCCCTCGCTGCTGCGCGCGCTCGCGGCCGTGCCGACCCTCGTCAAGCCCAACCGATCCGAGGCCTGCGAGACGCTGGCGTCAATCCTCGGAGGAGCTTCGTCCCCGGCTTCGTCAGGCGAGGAACTACTCCCCGCGGCTGCTGCCCGAGCACTCGTCGAGGCTGGCGCTCGCTGCGCCATCGTGTCCGACGGCGCTGACGGCATCACCGTGGTCCACGACGACCTCATCCTGCGCGCGTGGTTGCCAACTCCCTTGCGCGGCAACCCGACCGGCGCGGGGGATGCGCTCACCGCAGCCCTTGCCGCAGATCTCGAGAGCGCGGGCGGCCTGCCCCACGGCCGTGATGCCTGGGCGGACGTCCTGCGTCGTGGGGTCGCCTGGTCGGCCGCAGCAGTCCTGCAACTCGTCGCCGGCATCATCGATGAG
>CAJDUR010000159.1_pt2 | contig 9415 bp, 9 predicted proteins | sample 7391191 | NCBI WGS metagenome assembly CAJDUR01 (sample SAMEA7055688, study PRJEB34461) | soil metagenome | biome: terrestrial ecosystem; feature: Peninsula; material: soil | place: Antarctica | collected 2016 | reverse complement strand
GCGTTCCGCTCGCTGAACAAGTCCCTCATGCGCCAGCGCGTGCTGCGCGACAAGATCCGCATGGACGGTCGCGGCCTGGCCGACATCCGCCCGCTGCACGCCGAGGTCGGCGTGATCCCCCGCGTGCACGGTTCGGCGCTGTTCGAGCGGGGCGAGACCCAGATCCTGGGTGTCACCACCCTGGACATGCTCAAGTTGGAGCAGCAGCTGGACACGCTCTCTCCCGAGAAGCACCGTCGCTACATGCACAAGTACGTCTTCCCACCGTTCTCCACCGGTGAGACCGGCCGCGTCGGTTCGCCGAAGCGCCGCGAGATCGGTCACGGGGCGCTCGCCGAGCGGGCCCTCATGCCGGTCCTGCCGACGCGTGAGGAGTTCCCCTACGCGATCCGTCAGGTGTCCGAGGCACTCAGCTCCAACGGCTCGACGTCGATGGGCTCGGTCTGCGCGTCCACCCTCTCGCTGCTCAACGCCGGTGTGCCGCTGCGCGCCCCGGTCGCCGGCATCGCGATGGGGCTCGTCTCCGACGAGGTCGACGGCGAGACCCGCTACGCGGCCCTGACCGACATCCTCGGTGCTGAGGACGCCTTCGGTGACATGGACTTCAAGGTCGCCGGCACCAAGGAGTTCGTCACGGCCATCCAGCTCGACACGAAGCTCAACGGCATCCCCGCGTCGGTCCTCGCCGGCGCGCTGACCCAGGCCCGCGACGCCCGTCTGCACATCCTCAGCGTCATGGCCGAGGCCATCGACGCGCCGGACGAGATGAGCGAGTACGCGCCGCGGATCATCACGGTCAAGGTCCCCGTCGACAAGATCGGTGAGGTCATCGGCCCGAAGGGCAAGATGATCAACCAGATCCAGGACGACACGGGCGCCGACATCTCGATCGAGGACGACGGCACCGTCTACATCGGTGCGGTCGACGGCCCGTCCGCCGAGGCGGCTCGTGCGGCGGTCAACGCGATCGCGAACCCGCAGATGCCCGAGATCGGCGAGCGCTTCCTCGGCACCGTGGTCAAGACGACCACGTTCGGTGCGTTCGTGTCGTTGCTGCCCGGCAAGGACGGCCTGCTGCACATCTCCGAGGTGCGCAAGCTCGTCGGTGGCAAGCGGATCGACAACGTCGACGACGTCCTCAAGATCGGCCAGAAGATCCAGGTCGAGCTCAAGGAGATCGACCCGCGCGGCAAGCTCTCGCTCGGGGCGGTCCTCGCCGATGACGAGAAGTCCGACGAGGCGGCGCCGGCCACTGCCGACGCCTGATCCTCACACCGCCAGTGCGGCCCGTCACCCTCTCGGGGGTGGCGGGCCGCCTGTCGTCTGACGATTTTCGTCTGTCGTCTGACGGGTTTTCGTCTGGCCCCAGGCCCGACCCGCTCGGCTCGCGCCCGGACCAGCGGGGCGACGGACCGACAAACTCCGCCTCGGCTGGCGTCCTCGTGATGGGCTGATGGGGGAGTCCCCGGGTTTGTCGGTCCGTGGACACCGAGTCGTCAGGCTCTCGAACTGTCCACGGCGCAGTGATGCTCACGTCCCAGGTCAGTCGGGAGTGTGCCGGATCCGGCCGGACAGGCGAGGGTCGTTCTCCCACCACAGGCCCGAGCCCGTTGTCTCGGGTGAGGTCTCGGTCGCGGCGACAGGCAACACCACGAGCGAGTCCCCGGACGGATCCACGGGTGAGCCAGGTGGGGCCACGGGGCGGGCGGCGAGTTCGGCGTCGAGGCGGGCATCGATCTCCTGGGCTTGCACCGCATCGCTGCGCATCCACTGGAGCATCACCACCCCGATGACCGGCAGCCCGATCGACTCCGCCACCGCGAGCAGCGCCCCGCCCCCGAGCTGCTGGTCGAGCAAGGGGCTCGGGGCCCCGACCCGGCCGACGAACCCGGGGAAGCCCGGTGCGAGCAGGGTGGACGCGGTCATGACCAGGATCCCCGGGATGGCATCGAGCAGCCCATCGAGGAAAGCCAGGCCAGTGCGGATGGCCGGGGTCGCCCAGGCCGGCAGCAACTCCTCGACCATGAGCGGCAGCACGAAGAGCAGCCCGGTGAGCACGAGCGCGACGTCGAGCAGGTCCGCGACCCGCGCCGAGCGGATCGACGCGGCGAACAGCGGGGTGAAGAACACCGCCAGGACCGTGCCGACCGCGAGCAGCGAACTCAGCGCGGGGAACATCAGCACCCGGGCCGCCGGCCCTTCGAGGACCCGGACGATCCAGTGCCGACGTGTCCCGGGCTGCTGCCGCAGCAGGCCGATGGGGTCGCCGAGAGCCAGCCCGACCGGGGTCAGCGACGCCAGCACGCCGACCTGGAGGGCGCCGATCCAGAAGAGGTGGGCGCGATAGACCTGCAGTGGTCCGATGACTGCGTAGGCCAGCGTCCCCACGCCGAAGCATGCGTAGAGGCCGACTCGCCACCACGGCCAGCGCAGCCCGCCTCGCCTGGCTACCGCGACGTTCCAGGCGTACCAACCACCGACGACGGCCACGAGGAGCATCCCGAACGGGGCCGGCGTCCACGCGGTCAGCAGCGCGCTCGGCTCGAAGGGCGGCATGGCGCCATGGTGCAGTGCTTGCCTGAACGCCCGGTGGGAACGGCCGCGGACGAGGAGGGCACGTCGGGTGACCGCGTCAGTTCCGCCTCGGTAGCGTGGGCCGGGTGAGCATGATCAGTTTCCGTGACCTGACCCGAGCGGACCTGCCCCACGTCATTCGGTGGCAACGATCCGAGGCCGCCAGACCGTGGTTCCGCAGCCCCCTCACCCTCGATGAGGCGAGGGAGCGCTACGACGAACGGATCGACGGGACCAGCCCCGTGCGCATGTTCGTCGCGGTGCTCGGGGACCGGCCGATCGGCTACGCCCAGCTGTATGCCGTTGACGCGCCTCCCATAGCCCCGGGCCACGAGGTCCCGCGGAGGGCTATCGGAATCGACTTCGTCGTGGGCGAGGACGACCTGATCGGGCGAGGGATCGGCACCGCCCTGATCGGCGACTTCATCCGCGACGTCGTGCTCGTGCGCCACCCGGACGCCACCCACGTCGTCGCCCAACCGAATCACCGCAACCGCCGCTCGATCCGGGCGCTGGAGAAGAACGGCTTCATCGCGGGACTCTGGGTGGACGCACCGGCCCGGCCCGGCGAGAAGCCGGAGACCGAGATCGTCTGCACCCTGGACCTGCGTCCTGACTACGCTGGCGCCGTGAGCGAGACGACCGGGAGCAGCGAGACCAGCGAGACGGGCCACCGCAGCGACGCCAGCGAGGCCCACGACACGAGCGAGACGGGCGAGATCAGGGTGGCGGTCATCGGTGCGGCCGGTCGGATGGGCGCCGAGGTGTGCCGAGCGATCGAGGCGGCAGCCGGACTTCACCTATCCGGACAGTTCGACGCCGAGGACGATCTCGGGGACCTCGCCGGGGCGCAGGTCGTCGTCGAGTTCTCGATCCCGGACGCGTCTGCCGGCAACGTCGCCCACTGCATCGAGCGCGGAATCCATGTCGTCGTCGGAACGACCGGTTGGGACGAGGCCAAACTGGAGACCCTTCGTGGGCAGCTCGCCGACGCGCCACCGTCGCGCACGGGCTCCCCGGTCGGTGTCCTCATCGCGCCGAATTTCGCCATCGGGGCCATCCTGATGATGTCCTTCGCCGCCGCGGCCGCCCGGTTCTATGAGTCGGTCGAGGTCATCGAGTTGCACCACCCGGACAAGGTCGACGCTCCCTCGGGGACAGCCGCCCGGACGGCTGCGCTCATTGCCGCCTCCCGCGCCGAGGCCGGGCTCGGTGACGTCCCGGACGCCACCACGCACGACCCGGACGGGGCGCGGGGGAGCAAGGTGAGCGGCATACCCGTGCACTCTGTCCGGCTGCGTGGGCTCGTGGCGCACCAGGAGGTGCTCCTCGGCAACGTGGGGGAGATGTTGACGATCCGGCACGACTCCTTCGACCGGGTGTCGTTCATGCCCGGTGTCCTCGAGGGCGTGCGTCGGGTGGCCGACCACCCCGGCCTGACCGTGGGGCTCGAGCACTACCTCGGTCTCGACCGATAGGCCACTCCCCGGGTCCACCCCCCCGATTCGATGTATTACCGAGTCGCCGGTGACGCGGTCATACATCGACTCGGACGATTCCGTGGAGTGAACGCCTGCCCCCGGGAGCGAATGCGTGTGCTGCTGGTGGGCATGGGATGGGCTGCGAGTGGGTATGGGAAGCAGGCCAGTAGCCAGCATCCACCAAGGAGCCTCACATGAGCGCCATGCCGCCGATCCCGCCGGTCGAGATCATCCCCGACGTCCCCTGCGTCTGCGACAACTGCCCCGACGTCTGTGAGTGCGCCACGTGCGAGTGCCAGGACTGCACGTGTGAGACCTGCAGCCACTCGGCCTGATCGAGCTGGTCCCATCACGCTGTCCAGCGACACTGATTCGGACTGATTCGGGCTCCGATTCGATGTATCACCGCGTTACCGGCGACGCGGTAATACATCGAACGGGGGGGTGGTGCCGGGTGAGGCAGGGTGGAGGAGGCGGGGTCAGGCGGGGTCAGGCGGCCCAGCCGAGCAGTCGCAGCCCGGCCGCGGTCGCCGCTCCGAGGATGACGACGAGGATGAACGGCGCCCGCAGCAGCAGGGCGATGGCGGCCACCGCGACCGCAGCCGCCCGGGCGTCGAGCACGACGGCGCCGTCGGTCACGAAGGTCTGGGTCCCGATGAGGGCCGCGAGCAGCGCGATCGGCAACGCCGCCGTCAGCCGCTTGGTCCGGGCGCCCTCGAAGACGCGCATGGGCACGAGGTAGCCGGCCAGCTTGAGGACAAAGGCGATCGCCGCCGCGACGATGACGGCGGTCCAGAGGCTCATCGTCGCCACCTGAGCAGCGCTCGCGGCTCCGTCGAGGCCCCAGCTCTTGGGGTCCCCGAGCGCATCACCGATCAGGGCGCCGACGAGGGTCATGAGGTTCCACAGGAGGAAGACCGAGATGCCGGTGACCCAGAAGCCGAGCCGGCCGGCCCGGACGTCCTGCTGGGTGACGGCGACCGCGGTTGATTCGTCGATGGTGACGTGGGCGGCCGCGACCCGGCGCCACCCCCGGACCCCGAGCAACTGGGTCAGCTCGAGGGCATAGAACCCGTTGCGCACGCCGAGCAGCGATGAGGCCGCGATCGCCGCCGGAGCCGCGCCGAGGCCGGTCCCGATGATCCCGATGAAGGCGAACTGCGACCCGCCGGTGAACATCAGCAGCGACATGGCGCAGGCCTGCCAGATGTTGAGCCCTGCCGCGACGGCCAGTGCCCCGAAACTGACCCCGTAGGCCCCGGTAGCGACCCCGACCGAGAGGCTGGCGCGGACGACGGAGCGCCGGGCGTCGGGGGCCAGAGCCCCGCTCACTGCCTGCTCACTGCCTGCTCACTGCCTCGGTCGCTGCCCGTCACTGCTCGGTGAGGAACGCCGAGACGCGGACCTCGCGGAGGGTGTCCCCCTCCGCCGACACGACGCGCTCGCGCGACGCCCCGTCGGCCTCAAGGCCGGCCGAGCCGAGGAAGCCCTGGGTGGACACGTCGGACTCGAGCAGCCAGGCGGTGAGTTCGTCGCGGCCGGCGCCGCGGGACGTGTCGACCACGGCGTTGATCAGGCGGGAGCCGTGTCCCTGGCGTCTCGCGTCGGGGTGCACCCCGAGCACGAGCAGCTCGGCCGTGGTGTCACTCGCGTCCGGGTCGGCCGACGGACCGACTGCCGCGAACCCCACCACCTGGGCGCCGGCGCAGGCCACGAGCAGTCGGTGGTCGCGCGACGGCGGCTCGCTCAGCGAGCGGCGCCAGACGGAGCCGAGGGCGGCTGGCTCGATCTGTGCGAGGGCCTCGGGAGGCAAGTCAGCGGCATACGACTGCCGCATGATGACCGATTGCACGATCCCGACCGCGGGGGCATCGGCGACCTTGGCCAGGCGCACGCTGGCGTCGGCCAGGGGCCCCGGCTCGTGGCTGTGCGGCGCACCGTGCTCGTGCGAGTGGTCATGGGGCTGGGCATGGCTGTGGTCATGGGGCTGGTCGTGGGTGGACACCCAGCCATCCTCTCAGCCCCAGCCGGCTGCTCTCGCGGTGGTCAGGGTTCCGGTTGCGGCGCTCATCTCGCATACTGGGCATATGTATGGCAATGACGTCATCGACCCGAACGACCCCCTCAACGCGGCGGAAACCGACGCCTACGACCAGGCGCGTGCCCACGAGGACCGCCGAGCCGAGATCGGCCACGACTTCGACGCGCTCATCTCGGCCGATCAGCGGATCGAGCCGCGCGATGCCATGCCCGACGACTACCGGCAGACCCTGATCCGCCAGATCGCCCAGCACGCGCACTCCGAGATCATCGGCATGCAACCCGAGGGCAACTGGATCACCCGGGCCCCGTCGCTACGGCGCAAGGCGATCCTCATCGCCAAGGTCCAGGACGAGGCGGGGCACGGGCTCTACCTCTACTCGGCCGCCGAGACCCTCGGCATCGATCGTTCCGAGCTGCTCGACCGGTTGCACTCCGGCAAGCAGAAGTACTCCTCGATCTTCAACTACCCGACGCTGACGTGGGCCGACAACGGCGCGATCGGCTGGCTCGTCGACGGCGCCGCGATCATGAACCAGGTGCCACTCTGCCGGTGCTCCTACGGGCCCTACGCCCGGGCCATGATCCGGGTCTGCAAGGAGGAGAGCTTCCACCAGCGGCAGGGCTTCGAGATCCTCTGGGTCCTGTCCCGCGGGACGGAGGCGCAGCACGCGATGGCCCAGGACGCGGTCGACCGGTGGTGGTGGCCGGCCCTGATGATGTTCGGCCCTCCGGACACGGGGGAGGCCGCCAAGGGTGGGCACACGGCGCAGTCGATGGCCTGGGGCATCAAGCGCTTCAGCAACGATGACCTGCGGCAGAAGTTCGTCGACATGCTCGTGCCGCAGTCGCAGAAGCTCGGCCTCACCCTGCCGGACCCCGACCTGCGCTGGAACCAAGAGCGCGGACACTGGGACTTCGGCCCGATCAACTGGGACGAGTTCTGGCGGGTGCTGCGCGGCGACGGGGCCTGCAACGCCGAGCGGGTCGCGCACCGACGGGCCGCCCACGAGGACGGTGCCTGGGTGCGGGAGGCCGCCAACGCCTACGCCGCCAAGCACGAGGCGAAGGAGCGTGCGGCGTGACTGGTGCGCCTGACGTGAGCGCCGTGGCCGAGAAGTCCTGGCCCCTCTGGGAGGTGTTCGTCCGCGGCAAGCGCGGGCTGTCGCACACCCATGTCGGCTCGCTGCACGCGCCCGACGCGGAGATGGCGCTGCGCAACGGGCGCGACGTCTACACCCGCCGCCAGGAGGGCGTCTCGCTCTGGGTCGTCCGGGCCGATGACATCACCGCGAGCAGTCCGGACGAGAAGGAGTCCTTCTTCGACCCCGCTGCGGACAAGATCTATCGGCACCCGTCGTTCTACGACGTGCCGGAGGACGTGGAGTACCTGTGACGACGGAGGACACGAGCAAGGACACCACCGCTGACTACGTCCTGGGGATCGCCGACGACGCGATGGTGTACGCGCAACGACTCGGCGAGTGGATGACCAACGCCCCCCAGATCGAGGAGGACATGGCCCTGGGCAACGTCGCCCTCGACCTCCTCGGCCAGGCCCGCGCCCTCTACACCCGGGTCGGCGAACTCGACGGCACCGGCCGCAGCGAGGACGACTACGCGATGCTGCGCGACGAGCGGCAGTGGCGCAACGTGCACCTGGTCGAGCAGGAGCGGGGTGACTTCGCCCAGGAGATGGCCCGGATGCTGTGGTTCGCCGCCTACCAGAACGAGTTGTATGCCGCTCAGCTGGCTTCCTCGGACGAGCTCGTCGCGGGGGTGGCCGCCAAGGCGGTCAAGGAGGTCCGATACCACCTCGACCACGCCCGGCACTGGGTGCTGCGGCTCGGGGACGGCACGTCGGAGTCGCACGACCGGATGCAGGCCGCGCTCGAGTGGGTCGCCCCCTACATCGACGAAGTCTTCGACGACCATCCGGGTGCTGTGGAGGCTGTCGAGACGGGCGTCGTCGGCCGGCTTCCGAGCGAGATGCGGGTCGGGGCGGCGCAGGTCGTGGAGGCGACGGTGGCACAGGCCACGCTGACGATGCCGGAGCCGTCGAAGTGGCGCTCGCGCGGTGGGCGTGACGGGGTCCACTCGCGACCGATGGGCTCCCTGCTGGCCGAGATGCAGCACATCGCCCGGTCCCATCCCGGAGCGACGTGGTGACGGGGGTGAGTGCCGTCATGCCGGAACTCGATGCGAAGGTCGCTGTGGCGCAAGCGATCTCGGCTGTGCCGGACCCGGAGATCCCGGTCATCTCGATCGCCGACCTGGGGATCCTGCGAGACGTCGAGGTCGACGAGTCGTCCCGGTCGGTGCTCGTCACGATCACCCCGACCTACTCCGGGTGTCCGGCCATGGAGGCGATCCGCTCCCGGATCGAGTTCGAGGCCAGTTCGCGCGGCTACCGGGCCGAGGTGCGCACCCGGCTCTCGCCGGCGTGGACGACCGACTGGATGACCGAGACCGGCAAGGCGAACCTGCGCGACTTCGGTATCGCCCCACCCGGGCGGGTCGCCGCCGCTGGTCCGGTCACCGTGCAACTGGCCCGGCACGTCGTGGCCTGCCCCCAGTGCGGATCGGACGACACGACCGAGATCACCCACTTCGGCTCGACGGCCTGCAAGGCGCTGCGACGCTGCAATGCCTGCGGTGAGCCCTTCGACGAGTTCAAGGCACTCTAGGACGACCGTGACCGAGACGAGCACCGACATCAGCGATCCCGACGCCGACCCCAGATCCGACGCTGCATCCGACGTTGGGACCCCCGCGGTGGCCGAGGCGCCCGGCCGGAGAGCGGCCCGCTTCCACCCGCTCCCGGTCGCCAGCATCGAGCGCCTCACCGACGACGCCGTCGCGGTGACCTTCCTCGTCCCGGACGATCTGACCGACGAATACGTCTTCGAGCCTGGCCAGCACCTCACGGTCCGGGCGCAGATCGGTGACGAGCAGGTCCGCCAGTCCTACTCGATCTGCCAGTCCCGCAACGCTCGTGGGCGATCGAACACCCGGCGCGTGGCGGTGGCCAGGGTCCCCGAGGGGCGGATGTCGAACTGGATCAACGACGAGCTGCGGCCCGGTGACGTCGTGGAGGTGATGACCCCCCTCGGGTCGTTCACGTGCCCGACCCAGCCCAGCGGCATACGGCATCACGTGGCGCTCGCTGCGGGCTCGGGGATCACCCCGGTCATCTCGCTGCTGACCACGGCGCTCGAGGAGGAGCCGAAGTCGCGGGCCACCCTGCTCTTCGGCAACCGGCGGACCAACTCGATCATGTTCCTCGAGGAGCTGGAGGACCTGAAGAACCGCTTCCCGGG
>CAJDUR010000087.1_pt1 | contig 9461 bp, 7 predicted proteins | sample 7391191 | NCBI WGS metagenome assembly CAJDUR01 (sample SAMEA7055688, study PRJEB34461) | soil metagenome | biome: terrestrial ecosystem; feature: Peninsula; material: soil | place: Antarctica | collected 2016 | reverse complement strand
GTGGCCAAGCACCGTAACGGTCCGACTGACACGATCGTGGTCGCGTTCCAGGGCCATTACAGTCGCTTCACCAACATGGCCCCCACGTTCTGAGTGTTTGTCGACGTGCGTCCTAGATTGATCAAATGACGGCATAGTCTGACTACACCCGTTATCGGCGAGTCGATTGGAGTAAACGGCCCGGAGAGAGGACAATGCGCCGCCCACCACTCGTGGGTGGTGACACGGCGCCCATAAACGTGCTGAGGGCGCTCCGTTCCAGCGGAGCGCCCTCAGAAGCACAACAACCTGATCCAGTGAGAGACAGGAGGCGTTGTCATGCCCATCGTAAGCGGTGTTGCCGACAAGGTTCAATGCGGTGTCCCGTCGTGGTCGTTCGCGACGGGTGGGGTGATCGGCAAGTGGGACTGGGAGACGGGCCCGCCTGACCTGCGGTCGTTGCAGTCGGTGCGGCAGGTCCGTTCGAGCACGTACTCACGCAACGTGCCGGTGCACGCCTGTTCGATGACGACCGGGACGGTCCTGACGTTGGAGTCGGGCCTGGAGCACGTGTTGATGATGTGGCTGGACCGTCAAGGGCAGGTGTCCTGGCTCGTGGCCCAACCGGCCTTGCTGACCTGGCCGGACGGGCTCAAGCACTACCCCGACCTGCTGAGCGTTGACGAGCAGGGCGAGGTCACCGTCTGGGATGCCCGCCCTGAGGAACTGCAGGACATCGACTTCCACCGCAAGGCCGAACGCACCGAGCAGGCCTGCACCGCGAGGGGATGGCTCTTCCGGGTCTTCGGCGGCCTCACCCAACGGGAGGAGGTCAATCTTCGGTGGCTGGCGACCGCAAGGCGATCACAACCATGGCTTGAGCGGGCCCGGGCCGCGCTACGGGAGATGTCAGCGCAGCGACCGGTCACCTTGGGTGATGTGATCGCGACCGATCCTGGGGGCTACCTGACCTCGGCCATGTGGCACCTGGCGTGGCGTGGTGAGCTGGTCCTGGACCTGGACAGTCACTGGGACCAGGAGACGCCGCTGACGTGGGCGGTGAGCCCGTCATGAGCGTCAGGGTCTCGCTGCATGAAGGTGCGACGATCATGAGCCCCAGCGGCCCGGTGGTGGTCATCGGCGTCAAGCCGATGGGGTATGTCGTGGAGTCACCGACGGGCGAACAGCGCGAGATCAGCTTCCGCGAGGTCGAGTCGGCCCGGGCCATCGGGCGTGACGGGGTGGACGCGGTCATCGGGTCGGTGCGCCAGATGTTCGAGGGAGTTAGCGAGGATGCCCGGCAGCAGGCTTTCGATCGTGAAGAGGTGGTGCTCACCCTTCAGACGGGCTTCGCCCGCGGGCATCGGGCGTTGGGCCGTGAGGGTGAGCCGTTCTGGCCGTTCGATCCTGCCCTGAAGGTCTCGATGCGTCAGAAGATCCAGGCCATGGCCAAGATCCTGGCCCAGGAGCACGCCCTCGACCGGCGCAGCCAACGCGCGGCAGAAGCGGGCCGCAAACCGCTGGGCAGCCGGCTGGCCTGCCCGTCGGAGGGGACGATCCGGTCCTGGCACCGCCGCTACTTCACGGAGCAGCCGGGCGGGGTCTTCGGCCTGATCGATGGCCGCCGCCTGCGCAGCTACGCCCAGTTCCCGAGTCTGGACCCCGAGATCAAGCGGGTCGCCGAGGAGGCCGTGGCCCGTCTGGATGGCACCGAGTCCAAACCGCGGAAGAAGGTCATCTACCGCCGCGTGGTCGAGAAGCTCCGCGCCGAGGGCATGAGCTGGGACCAGATCCCGGAGCGGACCCTGCGGGAGTACATCGCTCACCTGTGCAAACCGCTGGGACGCACGACCCGGGCGCACAAGAGCAACGCGCTGCGCACGACGGCCTCCTATCAGTCGTTCCCGGCCGTGGCCATCGGTCAGATCGTCGCGATCGATGTCACCCGGGCCGACAACTTCTGCTACGACCCGTTCACCGGCAGGCCGGTGTCGGTGGAGGTGATCACCGCGATCGATCTGGCTGGGCGCATCATCGTGGCCTGCCGGGTCATTCCCCGCAGCGCGATCGCGCTCGAGGCGGGCCTGATCCTGGTCGATGTCCTGCGCCCGTTCAGCCTCGCGGTCGAGCCGGGCCGGGTGCAGGACTGGCGATGGGCCGGCGTGCCGGAGAACATCGGCCTGTTCCCGGCGGCGCTGGCCCAGGCCGAGCAGATCACCGCCCGGTCACAGCGGCCCCTGATCGGAACCCACGAGATCCCCGGGGTCCTTCCTGACTCGATCCGCGCCGACCGGGGAAGCATCTTCACCAGCGCCTACTTCCGGGCCCTGTGCCACCAGTTCGACATCAACCTGCTGCTCTCACGCGGCGCGCACCCGACCGACAACGCCGTGATGGAACGACACTGGGACACCCTGACCGACTGCTTCCAGGACGCGCCCGGGTACAAAGGCCACAACGTCTCGGAACGGGGAAGCACCGCCGGCCGGGTGCACCGGGACGAGCACGGCCAGCCCTGCTTCAACGGCGGCGAACCGTGCCTGACCCCTCGCCAGCTCGAGCTGCACATCCGTGAATGGATCGCCACCAAGTACCACCGCGGCTGGCACAGCGGCCTGATCGTCGCCGACCGGAGCATCGACCACGAGGACGCCAGGATGCGCCTGTCGCCACTGGATGAGTACGACGCCAAGATCAGCATCCAGGGCCGGATCCACATCGTGCAGAAACCGGACCTGATCTACGACGCCATGCCGATCCGGTGGGGCCAGATCGGGCCCAGCGGCGTCGAGTTCGACGACCTGTCCTACGACTGCCGCGGCCTGGATGAGTTCCGCAACGCCCGCGACTGGACCTTCCGCCACCCCGACCAGGCGCAGGCACGAGACAACCGCCGCAAGGCCGGCCCGAAAGCCGCACCGTTCTACTACGACCCCCGAGACGCCTCGCGCTACTGGTTCCGCCACCCACACACCGACGAGATCATCGAGGTGCCCTGGCGCCGCGCGTTCGAGCTGCACGCCCCGATGACCGCCGTCGTGCTGCGACACGCCAAGAGCATCGTCAAAGAACGCGGCGGCTACGCCGCCTTGTCCCCACGCGCTCTGGAACGAGAGCTCCTCGAGACCTTGAACACCATCGAGCGAGTCGACCGTCTACGGGCCGACCCGGCCCTGGCTGACTGGCACACCAACATGCTGACCGCGGCCTCGATGCGAGTAGCACGCTCCCAGTTCGACCACGAAGAGGCCGCCGCGGCCGCTGCCACCCGCCCGGTCGGTTCGTCGCCGACCGGCGGCAACGGGGCCGCCGCCCACCCCATCACCCCGATCAGCACCTCGAAACGCGGCGCGGTGGCGTTCGATCCCGCCCAACACGCGTGGCCCTCCCTCGAGCTACGGGAGGACCAGTGAAAGCCGCCCTGCTGCACCGGTCAGCGTTCACCCCACCAGCTCCCGCACCGGACCCGCTCACCCGCGCGCAAGCCGACGCCCTGTCCGACTCGGCCCGGAAGGACTACGCCCAGCAGGTGCGCCGCTGGCTCAACGGCCACTACTTCGACTCCGATCGCGACCGCGTCATCCGGGCGTTCCTGAATCGTCTGATCCGAGACAACGCCGAAGCCCTCGTCGGCACCCGCGACGTCGCGCTGCTCCACGGCCCGAACGTGATAGGCAAGTCGACCCTGCTCTACCAGCTCGCCTACGCCCTGCACCGGTTCCATGTCGGCTGCGGCGCTGACCCCGACGTCCCACCCGTCCGCACCTGCATTGAACGGATCGGCGGACGGCCTGAGGAGATCATCGCCCCTTACGCCCCGGTTGTGCTGATCTCGTTGGACTCGGCCACCACCGTGAACAAGTTCGACGAGCTGCTCGTCGAGGCGTTGGACTACGACAGGAGCGTCGCGAAGAAGGCCCGCTATCTCGACCTGCTGCTGCGTCACGGCACCCGGCTGCTGATCATCGATGACCTGCACCAGCTGACCGCGACGGAGAAACTGGGCCGTCAAGCCCTGGATCACCTCAAGGCGGTGGTCACCGCCCTGGGTGAGTACGGCATCACCGTCATCTTCGCCGGCGCCAACCTGCACACCCACCCCGTGATGGACGACCCACAGGTCACCGGCCGCGCCTACGAACTCACCATGAATCCGTACCACGCCGACACCGACGAGGCCGCGTTGGCCTGGCAGCGGTTCCTCAAAGAGAGCGGGGACCTGCTAACCCCTCACCTGCCCGCCACCCGCCCCGGGAGCCTGCACAACGAGCTCCCCGGGCTGCTGCTGGCCCGCACCCACGGCCGCATGCGAGAGACCGTGCACCTGCTCCGGGAGGCCACCGTCAACGCCATCGAAGACGGAACCTGGGCCATCACCGACCAACACATCCACGCCGTGCGGACCGCGAAGCTGACCCAAGACCAGACCCGGGACCAGCAGGCCCGCTCCCGCAAACCCGCGACCTCGCTGCACCCCACCGTCGGGCTGACCCAACCCACCGGGACCGGCACCGCATGAACACGACCTCCTGGGCCCCTGCCGTCCGCCTGCCCGCGACGGTCAGCCTCCACGACGGCGAGGACATCGCCGCCTTCCTGGCCCGGACCGCCGCCGCGAACTACCGCACCTTCACCGACCTCACCGGTCACCCCCGCACCGCGAGAATCTGGGAAGCGCCACCCGACCTGCTCTTGGCGGCCGCCGAGCGGCTCACCGGTGTCAGCACCACCCGCCTTCGGCAAGCCACCCTGGCCGGCGCGTTCCCCGCGGCGAACCTGCACCACGCTCGCCTCGGGCGCCGCTGGTCAGGGCAGCCCGCCCAGTGCCCGGGCTGCGGCCTGGGCACGACCGGGGCCCGCCTCAACCTCATCACGATCTGCCCCGGGTGCGGGGCTTTGCTGACCGACCGGCTCGACCCGCACCCGCCGCCACCACCGCCCCAACTGATCACGGTCCAGGCGCAGGTCGTGCACACCCTGGCCGCAGCCACGCGCAGCGCTCGGGCCCGGGACCGGCTCCGGCGGCTCGGGCAGCTGGTGTCCGCCCTGGAACCCGCGCTGTGGACGAACTGGCCGCCGCTGCTCGAGGGAGAGAGCCCCGAATGGCGGGCCCGGGTCGTGCGGTGCAGCCAGTGGGCCCTGCACACCGACGGGTTCGTCGCCCGGCCCCCGTCGGTGACCGCAACCCTGGTAGCGCTGAGCTGGCAGGCCGCCGCAGACCCCGACTCGACCCGGTCCCTGCTGGATGCCTCAGCGCAACTGGCCGACCGATGGAACCCGCACCCGGGCGACCTCCCACCGTGGCGCAGCCACGGCCAGGCCGAACGGGGGCTGCGAAACCTGCTGCGTGAGCTCGGCGTCCGCCCAGAGCACGTCCCGTCCATCCTGCGGCGCCCCGAGGACCCGCTCCTGCTGCCCGCGTACCTGCAGCCGGCCAGGATCGCCGGCGCCCTCGCGCTCACCGTCGTCGCCGCGCAGGCCCACCACGGCCGAATGAGCCTGCCTCAGGCCGAGAAGCTGCACGCCGCCACGATCCCGGCCCAGGCTCACCGGCTGGCCCAGTCCGCGCTCCTGGACACCGAATCGCTAGGCCGGCTCGCCTGCTACGCCCAGTCGCTGCACCACGAAGGACTGCGAGACCTCGCCCGCGCCCGGGCCGAACTGCGCCACCTGATCACTCTGCCCGCCGACGCCGCCCGGCACCTGCGCACCGGAACCGGTCCGGTCGACCGCGGCCTGGCCGCAGCCTGGGTATGGCTCGATGCCACCGCGGGCCGTCCCGCCGGTGGACCGCACCCGAACCTGGCTCCCACCCGGTTCCTGGCGTTCGCCGCCAACCTGGACCCGGAAACGCGGCTGCACCTGCGCACCTGGTGGCAACACCGCCTCACCGCCATCGACAACCTCACAGCGCCCGTCACACCCTGCGAGGCCACGCCTGCTGCTCACCCCGGCGGTCGCGATGCCGGGTGAAACCCTACCCACCGGCGGGCTGCCGGCCCGGACCCGGCTGCACCCAGGACAGGCCCTCGACTGCTACCTCGAGCACCTCGCCGACGCGAACTACCTCACCACCGCGCACCTGCTCACCCGGATCCGCGGACGCACCGACACCACCCGGTACCTCATGCTCGCCCCATCCCTCGCCACCCTGCAGACCCTCGCGGCTTTGACCGGCGAGAGTGTCGAGCACCTGCAACGGGCGACGCTGGCCGGCTACGACGGGACCGCGCTCGACCTGACCGGGCTGGACCCGCACCGCCAGACCAGCTTCCGAACCGTCGCCGCCCGCGGCTGGGTCCCCGGGCACGGCACCCAGATCTGCCCGGCCTGCCTCGCCGAAACCGGCACCTGGACCACCAGCTGGCGCCTGCCCACCACCACCGTCTGCGCCCGCCACCGCACCTACCTGCTAGCCACCTGCCCCGGCTGTCACCGACCGTTTCGCGACCAACACCACTCCCACCTGCGCGCCGTCGGCGCCACCACCCGGTGCGGAAACCCCCTCGGCCAGGGCCCCCGGGCCCAGTGCCAGCTCGACCTAGCCACCCTGCCCGCAGCCGCGGCGGACCGTGCCTGCCTGGCCCGGCAAGCACGCCAGGACCAAGCCTGCGCCGGCACGCCCGTGAGCGTCCTTGGCCAGCAAGCCCCACCCCGGGAGTACCTAGCCACCCTGAAGGCCCTGACCGTCCTGCTGCTGCACATCGCCAGCGCAACCACCACGCCCCAGCACCTGCCGGCCTGGGCCGTCCACCTCGCCGCAGACGGTGACACCCGGCCCCACCGGTGGGCCCTGCACCCGCCAGCAGACCCCGTGCTCCGGTCCCGCGCCCTGACCAGCGCCGACACCATCCTCGCGACCCCCGACACCGACACCGCCACCGCGATGTTCATCACCTGGTGCGACGAGGTGCCCCTCACCCCCGACGGGCGCCTCGGGTGGCTCGCCGACCACACCCGGATGACCCCGACCCTGACCCGGCTGGTGATGGCCACCCACGCCCCCCGCCGGCGCACCTCCCGCCTCCTCGAGGCACACCCGCCGATGACCACGTCTCTGCGCCAGATCCCCCAAGTCATCCCCGACCGCATCTTCGAAGAGCACCTCACCGGGCTGTGCACCTCACGTGGCGACACGGTCCGCCTCTTCGCGTGCCTGGCGATCGCCAGAACCCACCCCGGCATCGCGACCTGGGCTGGCGCCGCGATCGCCCTCGGCCTCCCGCCCGAGCTCGGAACCAATACTGCGAGGGCCTGCTCATCAAGCCAGACCGCGACCCCGGCTGACTTCGTCGCCGCAATCGCCGCAGCCGCCCGAGCGCTGGACGGATGCGACTACCGCGACCTGGAAAACTAGGCCCGCCGCCTCGCGACCACGGGGCGGTGGTTCACCCAATGGGCGCGTATCCACCGCCCCGGCACCCAGGCCGGCAGCAAGAACCACGCCGTCGCATGGCTCTGGCCCCACGTCGCACACGCTCATCCCAACACCGCCCCGTCATCACCCGAGGCACAGCAGCACCTGGCCGCCGCCCGCCAGTTCGCTGCCACCCTCACCACCGACCAGCAACAGACCCTCGCCTCGCGCATCGAACCGGGCATGAGCCAGATCACGCGGGCCCAGAGCCATGGCCGCGGCAGCACGTCACCACGGCATGTATCCGCGTCGAGACCGAACTAGGATCCCGAAGACGATGACCGCCCCAGACCAAAACACCGAAAGTCGGCCCGTTCACCCCGAAACGGAACCCTTCGCCAACGCCACAGGAACACCTGACCGCGCCGGCTGGTTGCCCCAGGCTTACCGGCTGCCCGCTGCGCGGCGCATTGGCCTTCGACGCCGACGAGAGCTCGCGGCGTTCTGGCCCGAGCGTCTCGGCCAGCCCGTCACCGCAGAAGCCGTCGATGCCCTCGCACCGGTAGCCGGCCGCTACCCGACTGGCAGCTACGCCCGTCAAGAAGCCGACAAGGTGCTCCGCGGCGGTCACGTCCCCCATCCCAGCCTTGTACAAGAACGGTTGCGCGACCGGGCAGCCCGAGACACCGCCCGCTCTCAAGCGCTAGCAGCCGCGCGGGCTCAAGCCGCGGCAGATCTGCACCGCTACCGCGACGAGACGAGACGGTTCATCGCCGACTGGCGTGGCGAACACGGCCGGGGCCCGGCCTGGTCAGAACTGAGTGCAGCCATGCACTGGACCCGTGGGCAAACAGAGGCGCGACTGCAAGCCCTGAAGATGGCCGGAGACATCACCTACACAACCGAACAGCACTCCCTGGAGGTTCTTTGAGTGTCAGATCTGATCGCACCCTGGTGGGAGGACTCGAGGCCGTCAGGTACATGGTCGGGTCGCGTCGACAACCCAGCCGGGTTCCGCTCGCAGGGCTGCTGGCCCGTCCGCTCATGCCGAATAGCGGACGTTGCCGGACTGGCTACCCGTGCATCGACACGGATGACTACTCGGGCAGCCAATTGGACCAACGATGGGTTGGCGTCATCGTTGAGGAGAAGGTCGAGGCGACGTCGCTTGGCGAGTAGCCAGCTTGGGTGCGTGTGGTTACTCGAATCGTGTGGCGGTCACTGTGGTGTTCTTGCGCATGGTGCCGAAGGTGGCTGCTACTGCTGCCAGGCTCAGCGCCGTGCTGGTGGCCAGGACGAGGAAGTAGCGGGTGTCGGGCCAGTGGATGGTCCGGCGTCCGTCGGTGAGCCCGGTCAGGATCAGCCACGCGCTGAGGAATCCGAGGATCACGGCCAGGGCGGTGACCGCGAGCAGGGGTACGGCGGTCTCGAGGGTGATGATGTGCCGGAGTGATGAGACTGGCATGCCGATGAGTCGGAGCAGGCCCATCACCCGCTTGCGGTCCAGGATGGACGCGATGGTCGCTACGGTCAGGGAGACGCCGGCGATCAGGGTGGCGATCGCCATCGCGAGGTAGGCCAGGGCGGCGAAGCTGTTGATCATGGTGCGGGTGCTGGAATCGACCATTTCGGCGCGGGTCATCGGCGGCCCGGCTCCGGCGAGGGTAATCCCCGAGGACTCCAGTAGCGTTCTGGCCCGCTCGATGGTTGAGGTTGATCCGTCGGTTTGTACGAAGAGCATGACGGGTGTCAGTGCTGGGCTACCGGTGATCGTGGCCGCTGTCAGGTCGGCGCGCTGGGGCGGGTCGGCTGCGAGGAGCGCGTTGGGGTCGACGGCGAGCCAGGCACTGGCGGGCACGTGTGAGAATCCGAGGCTGGCGGCATCGGCGCGCGCGATGATGATGTCATTTCCGTCATCGGGAGCGGCATACCCGGTGACGGTCCCGGCGACACCGTCAACCGCCCCCACTGCACGGGCCGCTGCGAGGTGTTGGTCCTTGGTGATGGTGTAGTCGAGCCGGGCCATCAGGCTGGTCGGGGGGAGCAGCCCGGCACCCGAGGCGACTTCCGAGGTGGGGGCAACGGTGCTGGCGGCGCCGGCGAAGACTGACACTACGAACACCGT
>CAJDUR010000146.1_pt1 | contig 9580 bp, 7 predicted proteins | sample 7391191 | NCBI WGS metagenome assembly CAJDUR01 (sample SAMEA7055688, study PRJEB34461) | soil metagenome | biome: terrestrial ecosystem; feature: Peninsula; material: soil | place: Antarctica | collected 2016 | reverse complement strand
AACGGCCTCGTCGGTGGCCGCCTGCCCCACCAGCGCGGCCTCAACTCCCTTGGCACGCAAAGGGGTCGAGCCCATGTTGGTCAGACCGACGCGGGCCTCAGCGATGGTGCCGCCCTGCGCCCGGACCGTCGCAGCGATGGCCACGATTGACCACTGGTGGCTGACCCGGACGAACTTCTCGTAGTGGGCGCCCCATCCGGTGTGCTTCGGGATCCGGATCTGGGTGAGCAGCTCACCCTCGCCGACCGCCGTGGTGAAGAGGTCCTCGAAGAAGTCCTCGGCCGCGACCGTCCGGGTGGAGCCATCCGCCCCGGTGATGACGAGCTGGGCGCCGAGGGCCAGGACTGGCGCCCCGACATCACCGGCCGGGTCGGCATGCACCAGGGCGCCGCCCACGGTGCCGCGGTGACGGATCTGCGGGTCCGCGACCGTGGCGACCGCCTTGGACAGCAGGGAGGCGTGCGTGGACACGGCCTCGGAGGCCAGCACAGCGGCATACGTCGTCATGGCGCCGATGACGAGATCATCGCCATCCTCCGAGATCCCCTGCAGTTCCGAGATCTTGCCGAGGTCGATGACGATCTCTGGGGCGTTGAGGCGCATCCGCAGGATGGGCAGCAGAGACTGCCCTCCGGCTAGCACCTTGGCGTCGTCGCCGTGCTCGGCGAGCGCCGCGAGTGCCTCCGCGACCGTCGCCGGGGCGAGGTAGTCGAACGCTGTGGGAATCACTGGGCACCACCTTCCGTGTCGGACCCACCAGGTGTGTCCTGGTTGGCCGCCCCCTCTTCGAAGTGCGGGGCCGCATCTCGCGCCCCTTCCGGCGGAACCGACGCCGCCTGGATCGCCTTCCAGACGCGCTCCGGGGTGCACGGCATCCGGATGTCGTGGATACCCATCGGGCGGAGTGCGTCGACGATGGCATTGACAACGGCGGGGGTCGACGCGATGGTGCCGGCTTCGCCAACTCCCTTGGTGCCCAAGGTGTTGGTCGTGGACGGCGACACCGTGTTGTCGGTGATGAAGCTGATCGTGTCGGCCGCCGTCGGCAGGGTGTAGTCGACGAAGGAACCTGTCACGAGGGTGCCGTTCTCATCGAACTCGGCGCCCTCCCAAAGGGCCTGGGAGATCCCCTGGACGAGACCACCGTGGATCTGGCCGTCGACGATCAGCGGGTTGATGACGACGCCAACGTCATCGACGCAGGCGTAGGAGCGCATGGTGGACGCCCCGGTCTCGGTGTCGACCTCCATCGCGCACAGGTGTGTCCCGTGCGGGAAGGAGAAGTTCTCCGGGTCGAAGGTCGCCTCGGCATCGAGGCTCGGCTCGACACCGTCAGGCAGGTTGTGGGCTGCGAAGGTCGCCAGCGCGATCTCCGCGATGCCCAGGCCCTTGTCGGTGCCCTTGACGCCGAAGCGCCCGCCACTGAACTCCAGGTCGTCGACGCTCGCCTCGAGCAGGTGGGCCGCGATGACCCGGGCCTTCTCGATGACCTTGTCGACGGCCCGGACCACGGCCTCGCCACCGACGACGAGCGAGCGCGAACCGTAGGTGTCCATGCCCTTGGAGGAGACCATCGTGTCGCCGTGCAGCACCTCGACGTCCTCGAACGGGACGCCGAGACGATCAGCGACGATCTGGCTCCACGACGTCACGTGGCCCTGGCCGTGGGGCGTGGTGCCCGTGAGGACCTCGACCTTGCCGGTGGCCAGCATCCGGATGCTCGCGTGTTCCCAGCCGCCGGCGCCGTAGTTGAGCGACCCGAGGATCCGGGACGGTGCGAGCCCGCACATCTCGGTGAACGTGGAGACGCCGATGCCGAGCTGGACCGGGTCGTTGCTCTCCCGACGGCGCTTCTGCTCCGCGCGCAGGCCGTCATAGTCGAACAGCTCCTTGGCCCGAGCCGTGGCCGCCTCGTAGTTGCCCGAGTCATAGGTCATCCCGGCCACCGTGGTGAACGGGAACTCCTCGTGCTTGATCCAGTTCTTCTCCCGGATCTCCAGCGGGTCCACCCCGACCTCGGCCGCGAGCTCGTCCATGATCCGCTCGATCGCGAAGGTCGCCTCCGGTCGGCCGGCCCCGCGGTAGGCGTCCACCCACGTCTTGTTGGTGAGCACCGTCTGGCAGTTGAACTGGTAGGCCGGGAACTTGTAGATGCCGTTGAACATCCAGGCGCCGAGGACCGGCACCCCGCCACCAACGACGGCGACGTAGGCGCCCAGGTCGGCGATCAGGTCCACCTTGAGGCCCGTGACGGTCCCGTCCTTCTCGGCCGAGAGGGTGAGCTTCTGCCACTGGTCGCGGCCGTGGTGACCGGACAGCAGCGACTCCGAGCGCGTCTCGGTGAACTTGCAGGGCTTGCCGAGGCGCCTGGCCACGGCGATCGTCGCGAACTCCTCGGGGGTGGTCTGCAACTTGCCACCGAAGCCGCCACCGACGTCGGGGGCGATGATCCGCAGCTTGGACTCGGGGATGCCCGTCGTGGCGGCCACGAGGAAGCGCAGGATGTGCGGGACCTGGGTGGAGGTCCAGACGGTCAGCTGATCACCGGTCGGGTCGACGACCGTGGAGCGAGGCTCCATGAACGCCGGGATGAGCCGCTGCTGGCGGTACTCGCGCTCGAGGACGATCCCGTCGGTCCGTGCCTTCGCGATGGCCGCCTCGACGTCGCCGCCGGAGCCCTGCGCGGCAGAGTCGAGCTGCCAGAAGGCGGACTTGTTGGTGCCCAGGTCAGGGTGGGCCAGCACCTCGTCCTTGAGCGCCTCTTTGGAGTCGAAGACGGCGGGCAGCTCCTCGTAGTCGACGTCCACCAGCTCGGCGGCGTCGCGGGCGGCAGCAGCGCTGCGAGCGGCGACGACCGCGACGATCTCGCCGGTGCAGGCGACGTGGTCGACCGCGACCGGCAGGTGGGTCGGGGTGACCTGGTCGGCGGTGATGGGCCAGGCGTTGGCGTTGACGCCCTGCACGTCCTTGATGTCCTCACCGGTGACGACGGTGACGACCCCGGTGGCGGCCTTGGCCGCGTCCGCGTTGATCGACGTGATCCTGGCGTGGGCGAACGGGCTGCGCACCATGGCCAGGTGCAGCATGCCGGGTAGTTGCAGGTTGTCGGTCCACCGGGTGCGACCGGTGATCAGGCGGGCGTCCTCCTTGCGGGTGCGAGCCCTGCCGATCTCCGCGACGGGAGCGGTCGTGGTGTCCTCGGTGATGGTCATGACTGGCCCCCCTCGGCGCCCGCGGCGGCGGGGCTGAGCGCCTCAGCCGCCTGCTGAACTGCCTTGACGATGTTGTGGTAGCCGGTGCAGCGACACAGGTTGCCCTCGAGGCCCTCCCGGATCTCCTGCTCCGACGGGTGCGGGTTCTCCTTGAGCAGATCGCACGCCTGCATGATCATGCCCGGTGTGCAGTAGCCGCACTGGAGCGCATGGGTCTCGTGGAAGGCCGTCTGCATCGGGTGGAGCTGGCCGTTGGTGGCCAGTCCCTCGATGGTGGTCACCTCGTGCCCGTCAGCCTGGACGGCGAGCATGTTGCACGACTTCACGCTGCGCCCGTCGAGATGGACGGTGCACGCTCCGCAGTTGCTCGTGTCGCAGCCGATGACGGTCCCGACCTTGCCCAACGACTCCCGCAGATACTGCACGAGCAGCATCCTCGGCTCGACTTCGTCGGAGTATTCGACCCCGTCGACGTTCACGGTGATACGGGTCATTGCGAAACACCCTCCTGCTTCGTTGCGGAGTCAAGCCCTGTGGAATCCCCCACCCGGAGTCTCGCCCGGATGTCCTCGTCTGACAAGGGGCTGGAGGCAGGACAGACTGGTCCCATGACCCAACACGCCGACGACTACCAGGCCCTTCGGGGGCGCTACGACGCCATGACCTACCGCCGCACCGGACGGAGCGGTCTCGACCTGCCGCTCGTTTCCCTCGGCCTCTGGCACAACTTCGGTGACGACGTCCCACTCGAGCGCCAACGGGCCACGCTGCGTCGAGCGTTCGACCTCGGCGTGACCCACTTCGATCTCGCCAACAACTACGGTCCGCCCTACGGCAGCGCCGAGCGCAACTTCGGCACGATCTATGCGCAGGACTTCAAGCGCTACCGGGACGAGTTGATCCTGTCGACCAAGGCCGGCTACGACATGTGGCCCGGCCCCTACGGCCAGGGCGGTGGCTCGCGCAAGTATCTGCTCTCCTCCCTGGACCAGTCGCTGCAACGGATGGGAGTCGACTACGTCGACATCTTCTACAGCCACCGCTTCGACGAGACCACTCCGCTCGAGGAGACGATGGGCGCGCTGGACTCGGCGGTGCGCGCCGGCAAGGCGCTCTACGTCGGCATCTCGTCCTACTCCGGGCCACGGACCAGCGAGGCGATCGCCATCCTGCGGGAGCTCGGCACCCCGCTGCTCATCCACCAGCCGAGCTACTCGATGCTCAACCGCTGGGTGGAGGAGGACCTGCTCGACGTCCTCGGTGTCGAGGGAGTCGGCTGCATCGCCTTCTCCCCGCTCGCGCAGGGGATGCTGACGGACAAGTACCTCAAGGGCATCCCCGCCGGCTCGCGCGCCGCGCAGGGCAAGTCCCTCTCACCGGACCTGCTCAGCGAGCAGACGATGAAGCACATCCGCGCGCTCAACCGGATGGCCAAGGCCCGCGGTCAGTCACTGGCCCAACTCGCCCTCGCGTGGGTGCTGCGCGACCCTCGGGTCACGTCGGTGCTCATCGGCGCCTCGTCCGTCGCCCAGCTCGAGAACAGCCTCGGTGCCCTCACCAACCTCGACTTCACCGAGACCGAACTCGCCAAGATCGACAAGCACGCGGTCGACGGCGGCATCAACCTCTGGAAGGCCTCCAGCTCGCACTGATCCGGTTCGAGGTACCACAGTCGGTTCGATGTATGAGCGCGTCACATGCGACGCGCTCATACATCGACCCGGGGCGGGGCGGGGTCAGGGTGTGTGAGGCGCGGGGTCAGCCGAGTTGGGCCCCCACCTGGTGCGGCAGGGTGGGCGGCTCGTGATCGAGGCCGTGGTGGTGGTGGATCGGTCCGGTCAGGCCGGCCAGCCGGTCCCCACCGCCACCCCACCGGTGCATGATGATCTCGGCCGCGATGCTGATCGCGGTCTCCTCCGGGGTGCGAGCTCCGAGATCGAGCCCGATCGGCGAGCTCATCCGAGTGAGTTCCTCCTCAGTCACCCCCGCCTCGCGCAGCCGGTCGAGCCGGTCCTCGTGGGTGCGCCGCGAGCCCATCGCCCCGATGTAGGCGACGTGCGGCAGCCGCAGGCAGATCTCGAGGACGGGCACGTCGAACTTCGGGTCGTGGGTCAGCACGCAGATGACGGTCCGCGGATCGATCCGACCGGCGTCGACCTCCTCGCGCAGGTACTCGTGCGGCCACCGGACGATGACCTCGTCGGCCGCCGGGAAACGGGTCTTGGTCGCAAACACCGGCCGCGCGTCGCAGACGGTCACGACATAGCCGAGGAAGCTGCCGACCTTGGCCACCGCAGCGGCGAAGTCGATCGCCCCGAACACGAGCATCCGCGGCTTCGGGGCGAACGATGCGACGAAGACCCGCATCCCCTCGCCGCGGCGCTCGCCGTCGGGTCCATAGGTCAACAAGCCCGTGGTTCCCTGCGCGAGCAGGCCGCGGGCGTCGTCGAGGACCGCGGCATCCGCGCGGGGCGAGCCCAGCGTCATACCCGCCTCTTCGCCCACCGGGTGGATGACGAGTCGCCGGCCCAGCCACGCTGGATCGGTGTGCTCGACGATCGTGGCGACAGCGACCGGCTGGCCGGCCTCGATCTCGGCGGCCACCTTCCCGAGTTGCGGGAAGGTCTCCTTGGACACCTTCTCGACGAAGATGTCCAGGATCCCCCCGCAGGTCAGGCCGACCGCGAAGGCGTCATCGTCACTCACGCCGTAGCGCACCAGTGCCGGCTGGCCCGAGCCGAGGACCTCCTGCGCGAGCTCATAGACGGCCCCCTCGACGCAGCCGCCCGACACGGAGCCGACCGCCTCGCCGTCCGGGCCCACCAGCATCGAGGCCCCCGGTGGGCGCGGCGCCGATCGCCACGTCCCGACCACGGTCCCGACCCCCACGACCGCCCCGGCTTCCCACCACTCCATCAGCTCGGTCAGCACCTCACGCACGAGCCACCACCTCCACCAGTTCCTCGAACGTCGCGAACGAATGCCCGGCGACGAAGTCGTCGATGTACGGCAGGGCCGCGACGATCCCCTGCTGCACCGGCTCGTAGCCGGCCTTCCCTCGGTGCGGATTCACCCAGACCACATGGTGCGCCAGACCCGCCAGGCGCCGCATCTGCTCACCCAGCTGCTCCGGGCCTTCCCGCTCCCACCCGTCGGAGAAGACCACGATGACCGCGCCCCGGGCCATGCCGCGCCGGCCCCACAGGTCGAGGAAGGCCGCGACGGCATCCCCGAGCCGGGTCCCGCCCGACCAGTCGGGGACCGCCTTGCCGGCCGCGAGCAGGGCCCGGTCGGGGTCGCGCTCTCGCAGGGCTCGGGTGACGTGGGTCAGCCGGGTCCCCATCGTGAACACCTCGACGTTGGGTAGCCCCTGGACGAACGTGTGGCTGAGGCGCAGCAGGCTGTCGGCGTAGGCACTCATCGAGCCCGACACGTCGATCAGCAGCACCACTCGGCGTTGGCGGACGCCACGGTGCTGGTAGCGGATTCGACCCGGCTCACCCATCCGGCGCAGTTGATCGCGGAGCGTGGCCGAGCCGTCGACGACGCCACGGTGCGAGCGGACGTGCCGTCGGGCCCGGCGCAGCGGCGCCCGCGGTCGCAGGCGGGCAAACATCGCCCGGAGCGCAGCCCGCTCCTGCGGGCTGAGGCTGGCGACATCACGCTGGCGCAACACCTCCTGGGCGCTGGCCTTGGCCCGGATCACCTCGTCATCCTGGTCCGAATCGCCGCCGGAGCCACCCTCCTCGAGAGGGGCCTCGCGCACCTGACGCGGCTGTGACTCGCGGCGTCGACCGCCGCGCATGGTCTCCCCGGAGAACCAGGCGGTGAAGACCTTGTCGTAGGTCTCGAGGTCCGCCGGGCAGGACGTGAGGGTGGCCCGCCCGGTCCAGTACAGGGTGCTGCGCTCCTCGAGCCCGGCGATCGCAGCAGCGACGAGGAAGGTCCGCTCCCGGTCGGCCGTCACCGGCAGACCGGCGGCCCGCAGCGCCCGGGCGAACCCCAGCAGCAGGGCATCGGCCGGAGTCGACGGGGCAGTCGGGTGCGTTGGGGGCTCGCTCCCCGGGGGGCGGGGTTGGGGGTGGGGTTGGATCGATGCCGTCACGCCGTCAGCATCCGATCGAGGGCGGCTCGGACCCGCTCGACATCCTCCCGGTACTTGATCGCCGAGCCGAGCGTGGCGGCAGCGGTCTCCGGGTCGAGGGTGCTGGTCCCCAGCGCGTCGAGGGCGCGGGCCCAGTCGAGGGTCTCGGCGACACCGGGCGGCTTGATCAGCTGGCCCTCGGAGCGCAGCCGCTGGACGACGCCGACGACCTGCTCGGCCAGGGTGGCCGACACCTCTGGCAACCGGGTCCGCACGATCTCGAGCTCACGGGCCATTCCGGGGTGGTCGATCCAGTGATAGAGGCAGCGCCGCTTGAGGGCGTCGTGCAGCTCCCGGGTGCGGTTGGAGGTCAGCACCACGAAGGGTGGAACCTTGGCCCTGATCGTGCCGAGCTCGGGCACCGTCACCTGCCAGGTCGAGAGCACCTCGAGCAGGAAGGCCTCGAATTCATCGTCTGCGCGGTCGATCTCGTCGATGAGCAGGACGCACGGGCTGCGGCGCAGAGCTTGCAGCACCGGCCGAGCGAGCAGGAAGCGCTCGTCGAACAACTCGGCCTCGACGGCCTCCACCGCCGGACGCACACCACCCGAGCCCGCCGCGGCGTCCCGGGCGAGCGCCTCCACGGTGCGCAGGTGCAGGATCTGGCGCGGGAAGTCCCAGTCGTAGAGGGCCTGCGTCGACTCGATGCCTTCGTAGCACTGGAGCCGGATGAGCGGTAGTTCGAGTGCCTCGGCGAGTGCCTCGGCGAGCGCCGTCTTGCCCGTGCCCGGCTCGCCCTCGAGCAGCATCGGCCGGCTCAGCTTCGCCGCGAGGAAGGTCACCGTCGCGAGAGCCTCGTCGACGAGGTACCCCGTCCTGCCCAGCACGTCCCGGACGTCCTGCACACACCCGAAGGCGTGCTCGAGCCCAGATCCGTCCTCGGTGCCGTCCATGTTCTGACTATCGCCCACAAACGGTCGCTGGCAAAGCCCCTCGCCAATTCGGGGTCATGCAGGCCTGCCCGGATCTGCGGGATCAGCACCATCTCGAGCGTTCCCCAGCTCCGCGAGTTCCTCGGGCCGATCGGCGTCCCGGCCCGTCGCGAGGTCGCCGCACTCGATCAGGTCGTGCGCGTGGGCGCGGTAGTAGTCCCGGGCACCGCGGTCCCCCGTCGCGGCGGCGATGACGTCCTCCCAGTGGTCCCGGCCGATGAGCGCGGGGTGCCCCGGGACCCCTCCGTATGCCGCTCTCGCCAGGACCGCCCGCCCCTGACCTTCGTGGCGTGGTGACGCCAGGGACAGCAGCCGGGCCACGACGTCCGGGCCGACATCGGGCAGGTCCACCAGGCTCACCAGGGCCGCCTCGACCCCGCTCGTCTCTGAGAAGGCAGCGAGCCCGGCGCGGAGCGATTCCTGCTCCGCCAAGAGTGGGGCCAGGACGCCCGCCACCTCATCAGCGGCGGCGCCGACCACGATGGTCACCCCGTCACACCCGCCATCCCGGAGCACCCCCACCGCCGCCTCGACCAGGGTCGGGCCGTGAGCCTCCTTGCGGGCCAAGGCCTTGGGCCCTCCGAACCGGCGACCAGCCCCCGCGGCGAGCAGGAGGCCGCGGACGTGCGGGACGGGGGTCAGCGGCATACGGTCATCAGCTCGTCAACACGGCTGGTGCGATTAGCTCCGACGTGCGTCCCGGGAGCTGACCTACCGTGGCTGGCCCCACAGCGCGTTCAGGTGCGCGACTGGGTGGCGCTGCGGGACACCCTGCACGTCTTCGACCGCCCGGTGAGCGCGCCCATGCCGCGCTCGATGGAGGACCACGGCGACGGCGTCGTGCTCGGCACCGTGAACCGCAACGACGAGGTGCAGAAGGTTCCGTTCCCGGCCCGCGCCGACGGGGGTCGCACCTCGCTCGAGGTGATCGTCGAGAACCAGGGACGGATCAACTTCGCGAGCGCCATCGGCGAGCGCCAGGGGGTGAGCGGCATACGGATCGATCAGCGCCTCGTCCACCGCTGGGAGCACGGCGATCCGGCCGACGGCTTCCTCGCCCTGCCCGGGCTGGAGCAAGGGCTTCCTCTGGCTCAACGGCGTCCTACTGGGGCGCTACTGGGAGATCGGGCCCAAGTCACCCTCGATGCTCCCGCGCCCCTCTGGCGGGCGGGGCCAACGAGGTCGTCATCCTCGAGCTGCACGAGGTCGGCACTGCCGTGGAGTTGCGCGCGGAGCCTGACCTGGGGGCGCGAGCCGTCAGAGCGTGATCGTGGCCTCCTCGCCCCGCTCCT
>CAJDUR010000112.1_pt1 | contig 9633 bp, 9 predicted proteins | sample 7391191 | NCBI WGS metagenome assembly CAJDUR01 (sample SAMEA7055688, study PRJEB34461) | soil metagenome | biome: terrestrial ecosystem; feature: Peninsula; material: soil | place: Antarctica | collected 2016 | reverse complement strand
GGCGTGGGCGGCCAACAGCTCGGTCCGCTCCGTCTCACCGACGGTCTCGCCGTGGGCCTGTAGGAAGTGCGTCATCGGGGCCTTGCTGTCGACGACGACGTGGCGCCCTCCGGGGAGGTTGATCACTGCGTCCGGGCGCACCGTGGTCCCGTGCCGGCTGACCCGGGTGACCTGCTCGTCGAAGTCGCAGCGGGCGAGCAGCCCGGCGAGCTCCAAAACGCGCCGCAACTGGACCTCACCCCAGGCGCCTCGGACGGTGGAGGCGTTGAGGGCGCCGGCGAGCGAAGACGTCTCGGAGCGCAGCGCGTCGGTGGACCGCCCCACCGAGGTCAGCCGCTCGGCCAGCTCCCCGAACTGGTGCACCCGGTCCCGCTCGAGAGCGCCGACCTGCTGCTCCACCCGGACCAGCGTGTCCCGCAGGGGGGCGACCAGGCTCGCGACGGCGTCACCGTCCTCCCGGCTGGCCTCGAGGTCGCGGGTCCGCTCACGCAACACATCACGCTCGGCCTCAGCCGCAGCCGCACGGGCCAGCAGCACCGACCGGATCCACAACGCCCCGAGCAACACGCCAACTGCGAGGCCGATGACGAATCCGGCCGTGACCTCCGCAAACCCTGATGACTCCATGAGCGTCACCGTCCCACGTGGCGCCGACACTGCCACCCAGCGACACGGACACTCGATGTCGGCCAGCCCACTGTTTGCGCGTCGGCCTCAGCGGAACTCGTAGTGCTGGTAGTCGGGTCCGACCCACGTGCCACCCCAGATTCCGCCTCGCTCGATGACCTGCCTGGTGATCGTCGAGGAACTCGATACCATCCCCGCGTCACGCTTGGAACGGTCGATCCAGATGGCGCTGTTGGACGGGTACCAGACGTCGTTGACAGCAAGATACGGGTTGCGCCGCGTATTGACGTCGAACGCGGTGCCGTACGAGTGCGGCGACACCCGGGACGCGTTGCCCGTCACCGCCCGGCAGTTGAAGGCGGACGTGTTGTCGGCGGCCATCATCGCCTCGTCGTCGCCGTGCCAGACATTGGGGTTGTCCATCCGGTTGATTCGGAAGCCAGCATTGAACGCGGCGCGGAAGGTCTCGGTGTAGGCCTGCACGTGAGATGCGGCGACGATCAGTTCGCCACGTCGCACCGACCCGTCATACGCACGGAACGTCATCGTGATCTTGCGCAATTGGCTCGGGCCGACGGGGCACCCGGCGCGATACGTGTACTGCACATCGGCGCTATTTACCTTGGAGATGACCGCATTGAAGCCGGGCGGCGTCTGCTTGTTCGTCGGTTTCGGTTTGGGCAACGGCTCGGGCGTCAGTCTGGGCGACGGTTTCGAGGTGGGCGTGACACGCCGTGGGGTCATCACCGCCGCAGGGGGTGCAGCCACGGGGTGGGTCGTCCGAGGCTGCGTCGAGGTCGGGACCCGTTGACCCGGATCACTTGTCGTCGGCTGCGCCCCTGACGTGGTGGGCCGGATCAATTCGCTGGTTGATCCGCTGGTCGACGTGGACACGACCCGTGAGTCGCTGACCGTCGGCGGATTCCCTCCGCAGGCGCTCACGACCAGCGCGAGCACGGATGCACGTGTGTGGTTCACACTTCTGACGCATCGGCGGCCCGAAAGGTTGTCCTCGCCTCGTGCTATTTCTCCTCCACTGGTCTGCTAGACCTATGCCTCGTGACTGAATACGACGACGCCCTCCGGCTCGAGTCCGGCGCCGCCCACTCTGATCGCCAAGGGACCTTTCCCGGGGAGTGGATGATCGGCAACGCGATCAACGGCGGCCTCGTCATGGCGGCGGGACTGAGCGCCCTGGGCCAGCACCTGTCCACCGACATGCGGGAGAGCACGGCCCACCCGGACCCGGTCGCGCTGTCCGCCTACTTCATGACCGCCTCACTGCCGGGGCCGTTCACGGCCACGACCGAGGTGATCCGGACCGGTCGAACCCTCTCGACCGGCCAGATCAGCGTGAGCCAGGCCGGGCCGGACGGTGCCCGAGTTCCTCGCCAACAGCACGTTCCTCGACCGTCTCGACCTGCGCCTCGACCCGTCCACCGTCGGTTGGGCCCTGGGCAAACCGACGATGAGCGGTGTCATCCGGGGGTGGCTGCGCCTGCGCGACGGTCGCGAGCCGGACACGACGATGCTCATGATGGCCCTCGACTCGCTTCCGCCCACCGCCTTCGACCTCGGTATGTACGGCTGGACACCGACCCTGGAGTTCACCGGTCACATCCGCCGCCGCCCCGAGCCCGGCTGGCTCCTCGTCTCCGCCTCGAGCGAGAACGTCGACGACAGGATGATGGAGGAGGACGCCCGGATCTGGGACTCCTCCGGTGCTCTCGTGGCGCAATCCCGGCAACTTTGCGGGGTGCCCCGCCCGCGCCCGCGGGACTGAGCCGGGGCGCCGGAGCTGGCTGGGCGGCATACGGCATCGGCTTGGGGGTGGTCGGGTCGCTCTCCCGGGCCAACTAGACTCTTTGTCTTGTGGCACTCACCATCGGAATCGTCGGTCTCCCCAACGTCGGCAAGTCGACCCTGTTCAACGCGCTGACCAAGAACAACGTGCTCGCCGCGAACTATCCCTTCGCGACGATCGAGCCCAACATCGGCGTCGTCCCGCTGCCGGACGCGCGCCTGGGAGTGCTGGCCGGCATCTTCGGGTCGGAGAAGATCCTGCCCGCGACCGTGAGCTTCGTCGACATCGCCGGGATCGTTCGCGGCGCCAGCGAGGGGGAGGGCCTCGGCAACAAGTTCCTCGCCAACATCCGCGAGGCCGACGCGATCTGCCAGGTGGTGCGCGCCTTCGAGGACGGTGACGTCGTGCACGTCGACGGCAAGGTGAGCCCCGAGGGCGACATCGAGACGATCCACACCGAGCTCATCCTCGCGGATCTGCAGACCCTCGAGAAGGCCGTGCCCCGCCTCGAGAAGGAAGCGCGGATCCACAAGGACAAGAAGGCCTCCCTCGACAACGCCGTCGCCGCCCAGCGCGTGCTCGAGCGGGGCGACACGCTGTATGCCGCTGGGCCGGCCTCCGGGGTCGACATGGACGATGCCAAGGGGCTGGGTCTGCTGACGACCAAGCCGTTCATCTACGTCTACAACCTCGACGAGGACCAGCTCTCCGACGACGATCTCCAGTCGCGACTGCGTGACCTCGTGGCCCCGGCCGATGCGGTCTTCCTCAACGCCAAGCTCGAGATGGACCTCATGGAGATGGAGCCTGACGAGGCGCTCGAGTTGCTGCAGAGCTTCGGGGCGCAGGAGTCCGGTCTCGACCAACTGGCCCGGCAGGGCTTCCACACGCTCGGGCTGCAGACGTACCTGACGGCTGGGCCCAAGGAGTCCCGCGCCTGGACGATCGGCAAGGGGTGGACGGCCCCAATGGCGGCCGGCGTCATCCACACCGACTTCCAGCGCGGCTTCATCAAGGCAGAGGTCGTCTCCTTCGACGACCTGGTCTCGGCCGGCTCGATGGCCGCAGCCAAGGCGGCCGGCAAGGTGCGGATCGAGGGCAAGGACTACGTCATGAGCGACGGCGACGTGGTCGAGTTCCGCTTCAACGTGTAAAGCCGCAGGTCAGAGCCTATTTAGGCGTCTTCTGCCCTCACAGTGCCCTCTCCAGAGCCTAGGACCTCGGCCACGAGGCGGGCTGACGCGTCGCGCACGCGGTCCTCAGCGGTCGGCCACAGGTGGGCATACGTGGTCAGCGTGGTGGTCGACTTGGCGTGCCCCAGTGCCCGCTGGACGGCCACGACATCGCAGCCGGAGGCGATGAGCCCGGAGGCGAAGAAATGCCGGAGGTCGTGCAACCGGACGCCCAAGACGCCGGCTCTGGACAGTGTCGTCCGCCAGCGGTAGCCGATGGTGTTCTGGTGCGGAGGGACGTCATCGACGCCGGCGAAGATCCAGTCGCTGGTGAGGCCCAGCGCCACGTGCTGGGCGAGCATCTCGATGAGCGCGTCCGGGGCGTGGACGGTTCGCTCTGAGTTGTACTTCGGAAGCCTGATCTCGACCGCCCCGCCGTTGAGGCGTTGCACTTGGCGGCTGACGTGGACCTGTCGGCGCAGGAAGTCGATGTCGTCGACCCGAAGCGCGGCGGCCTCGCCGAGGCGTAGGCCGGCGAACGCACATAGTCCGACGAACGCCCTGAACCGTGAGTCGGACGCGTCGAAGATGCGTCGGACGACCTCTGGCGACGGGATTGTCATGGCGGCCTCGCGCTTGCGCAGGCGGGGGAGTCTGACCTGAGCCGTGGGGTCGACCGCGATCATCCCGTCCCGTACAGCGGCCCGGAACACCGAGCGTACGTTGACGAACCGGGTCTTGATCGTGCCGGGCGCCAGTGCCCGCGGCCGGTCGGGCGTGGCCACTGTCATCGACTTCACCCATCCCTCGACGTGGCTGGGCCGGACCCGACGCAGGTCCACGTCAGCGAAAGTGGTCGACCGTGCGGCTAGTGACATCGCCCGTCGGGTGCCGTCCGTCCAGACCTGGTCGCGCTCCCACGCCTCGAAGTAGCGCAAGAACGAGACTCTTCCCGCCTCGGGATCGACCCACCGCCCGCGGTCGAGGGCGTCGAGTTGCTGGCGCCTCCACCGGACGGCATCGGCCTGTCTGGGGAAGGACCGCTCGTGCTGGCGACCCGTGTCGGGGTTGCGGTACCGGGCACGCCAGGACTCGCCGCGACGGCTGACTCCCTCAGGCATCGACTTGCCGGTTCTGGTGGGTGATGGAAGCCATCGCGTTCCTCTCTGAGATGTGCCACGGTAACCGCCGCCGCCGCCGCCGACGGCCGTCGAGGCGGACTGGTGGTCCGTTGCGGACATTCAGGGATGGTTGCTGACGGGCCAGCGATATCCCTGCAGGTGACCGCCAGGGCACCACTCGGCGGCATTGGTCAATGACAGGTCGAATCCACCACATTCACAAGGAGATCGTCGTCATGAGCCAGAACGGGAAGGGCCAGGAGCAGCTAGGGCTGTGGGACAGCCTCGGGGAACACCAGAACGCGACGGCGCGCGCGTCGCAGACCACACCTCAGCTGCCGGCACACCGACCAGCCAGGCCGATGGACCATCAGGAGTTGTGGGACATCGACGACCTTGCCAACTACCTCGGGGTGCCCAAGCAGACGATTTACTCCTGGCGGACCACGGGCTACGGACCGAAGGGGATGCGGATCGGGAAGCACCTGCGCTGGCGGGCGGCCACCGTGATCACCTGGACCCTTGGCTTGGAACAGACCCAATGACTCCCGACGGTCGTGGAGTCCATGAGTGCCCTCGGTGCGGTCAGACCATTGCCGAGATGCGGCCGCGCCGACCAGGACGTCCCAAGCTCTGGTGTTCGTCGGAGTGTCGCCGGGCAGCATCGGAGGAGCGACGCGCGGCTGCGAGCGGAGCGGTCGGAATCCGGTACATCGCCACGGAGGTCTCGATAGAGGACCAGGTCCGGGCCGTCCTCGAATCGCCTGCGGCCTGCCGACGGGTGCTGCGAGAACTGGGAGACCGCGCCGCTCGCGGGGACCTGACCGACGGGCGGTGGCGCAGCGTCTTGACCGACTTGGAGCACTTGCAACAGCCCGTAGGTCGTCCGCGGGGTCCCTACACCTGGGGCCGCTGAAGCAATTTCGTCCGCCGGAACTGATTGGTGGAGGGGGCGTATTCGATTGGTACGAATAAGCCCCGAGGGTCTGGGGCGGCTCGACTGCCGGGCTCGCGTCGATGGCGGCCAGGCCAGGGCCGGCCAGCGTCGGCCGGCCTCTGCTGGCGTCGTTAGGCGCAGCTGGCGTCGTTAGGCGCGGCTGGCGACGTAGCTGCTCCAGTCTCGGGCGGCGAGGTGGGCCCATTGGGCGGCGTTGTTCTGGCTGATCCCGATCAGCTCGGCCAAGATGGGCGCGGGGATGCTGGAGGCGAGTTGGTACAGGGCGGCCTTGCGGCCCTGGTAGGGGTTCATCCCGATCGCGACGAGCTGGCTGCGGATGTTCTCGGTGGCCAGGTGCCGGCCCGGGTTGCCGCCGGGGAAGAGCCAGCGTGTGCCGCGGGAGGCGTACAGGCTCTTGCCGCGGTCGGCCAGGTGCTCGCGGATCAGCTCCTCGAGCAGGGGTGGTATCTGGATCGGCACGTCGGCGAACGACACGTACAGGCACCCGTCGTGGTCGGTGACCTGGGCGGTGCGCATCGCGACGATCCGGGACAAGGGTTGGGCGAACAGCAGCGTGAACAGGCCACCGATGCGGGTGTAGCGCCGGAGCGTGTCCTCGTGCAGCAGACGTTCGACGATGTCCCAGCGGTGCTCGTCGCTGATGGTGACTTCCGGCTGCGGGGTGGGCGTGTAGGGCACGTGCAAGGCGGTGTTGATCCGGCTGCTGCGCAGCCAGGCGATGAAGCTGTACTCGTACCTCAAGGCCGAGCGGCGCACTTGCAGCTGGTAGTCCTCGAGCTCGCCCTGGGTCGCGTCCTGCACGGCCACGCCCCGCGTGTCGAGGTAGGCCAGGAACTCGGCGGCCACCCGGATGCGGCGGCGTTGGGCGTTTGCCGCGGTCTGGGTCAGCCGGCCCTGCTCGGACGCGAGGCGCATCGCCGGCAGCACCTGCCAGCGCGTGTAGCGGCGCAACAGCCCGGCGTGCTGCTCCGGGACGGTCGTGAGGAACTGCTTGATCCAGGGCGCCATGCGTTCCACGCGCGGGTCGAACGGCTCGATCACCCCGACCGCGGCCAGCAGAGTCCGCAGGTAGTCATGGGCTCGGTCCGAGGGCAGCGCGCGGAAGGTGTCGTGGCTGATCTGCACCTCTCCGCGGGCCATCTGGCCCAGCAGCGCCGGACCGACACCGGGCTTCCTGCGCAGCCACCAGATCCCGGTCTGGGGCCGGTCGGACCCGACGATCTCCTCGAACAACGGCTGCAACCGGGCATGGACCCGCCCGGTCGCCGGGTCGGTCAACAGAGTGGACAGCCGCTCCCGCAGGACGCACCGGGCACACCGGCGCGACCCATACAGGTGCTGCTCGCTGCCACACTCGCGGCACGCGAAGATCGACTCCGCGTCGGCGCAGCCGGCGCACACGATCTGCTCGCCGAGCAGGTACGCCACCGGTCGGACCACGTGGCAGCCCGGACAGGGCTCGGGATGGTAGTGACGGCGTCGCCGGCACCGGATGCAGATCGCCCGCCCGCCGGGCAGCCGGGTGTACGCCTCGGTGCTGCCGCAGTCCCAGCACGGCGGGCGAGGTTCTCGAGGTGTCACGGTCCGGGCCGGCGGACCCGGGCCTGGATCGGGCGCAGGTCACCGATCCCCGGACCGCCCTCATCACCGACCGCTTCCGGGCGCTGGGCGAGTCGTTCGTGACGGATCTCGATCAAGTCATCCGGGGTGCACCCGAGGATGTCGCACAACGCGGCCAGGACCTCCAGGTTGATCCTCTGCGGGGTCTTCGTCACGATGCGGTGCACCATCTGACGCGACAACTCGATGCCGCGCTCGTGCAGCGGCGCGAGCAGGTCGCTGGTTTGGAACATGCCCTGTTCGGCCATCACCTGCCGCAGGTTCCACCGCGCCACAACTCGTGTTCCGGTACCGGTCATCACTGCTCCTTTGCCCGATAGACCCGCTCGAGCGCGGCCTGCAGGGTCTTGGTCTTGAAGTCGTTGGACACCGAGGTATAGATCGCTGTGGTCGAGGCGTACGAGTGGCCCACCTGCTCGGTGACGAACCGTTCCGGATAGCCGAACTCGATCAGATGCGTCACATACGAATGCCGCAGGCAGTGCAACGTCAACTCGGGCGGCAACCCGGCCTGCTGGCGCAAGAACGCGAACCGCTTGTCCATCGCCTTGACCGAAACACTGCTGCCGCGTTCGGTCAACCACAGCTGGTCCCGCTCCCCGGGACGCAGCAACGGACGGACCCGCTCGACCCACTGCCGCAACCCCTCGATGGCCCAGTCGAACTCAGGTACCGCCAGCACCGTCCGGCGCCGTGGCGCGCTGCCCCGGCTGGACTTGCCGTACCGGACATGGACCGCGCCATACGTGCCCCACTGCGGCGCGGACGGATTCGGACGCAGGTCCGCCACATCCAACCGACACAACTCACGCCGCCGCAGCCCGAACGCGTACGCCGTCTTGACCATCTGCGCGTCCCGCAACGCCGCAGCCGCGCCCTTCCGGCCAGAACAAACGACCTGCTCGACCCGCGCGTCGGCGACGTCGAACAACCGCTGCAACTCGTCATACGTGAACGGTCGACGCGCCGGCCGGCCCTCGTAGTCGACCAGGTGGACCGCGGTGTTGAAGTCGTGACACACCTGCGCCGGGATCTTGCCGAACCGCTCCTCACACTGGCCCACCCACCCGTACCGGCCATCCAGGACGTAATCGCAGAACATCCGGATCGACACGTGATAACCCCGGATCGTCGAGGGCGCCAACCGAGTCGGCCCAGACATCAACGACATCGTGAAGTCCTCCACATCCCCGGCGACCCACTCCCACGGATACGTCTGCGCGAACGAGGCGAACCGCCGGATCAACGCCACCCGCGCCAACACCGTCTCGTCCGCCAACAACCGCGACTTCTGCTGCCGGGCCCAGCCCGTCACCATCGCCTCGAAAACAGCCACCGGCTCATCCAGATGGACCACGCCCGGCGCCAACGACAAGTGAGCAGCGCCGGGAACGTTCACGCGATAACCCTCCAACCATGTAAACTTAGAATCTACATTGACAACGACAAGTTACCAGACGTCGGGCACGCCCCCACCCACCAGCGGCAACGACCGGTCTCCGAACAGGGCAATCGAGCACTCACCCCTCCACACCGCCTCCAGATGTCAACCCGGGGTTGATTCGCGACCTTTGCGCCGACAATGCATGAGGTGTGTGGGCCATGAGATTCCGGGTTTCGGTGGGGGTACGACGGAGGCGGGGTTGGCACGGTCGGTGAGTTGCTGTCGGAGCCTCACTGAGACGTCAACAGGGCGGGCGGGGAGCGCTTCTTGCGCCGTGTCACCGTCTTCATGCCGGCTGGCGTCAGGGCAAGGCTGGCGCCGGGTGGTCGTCCGCGAATTTGTCGGCAACGACCTCTTCGGCGGTCGCTGAGCTTACGACCAAACTCGACCCCATCACGTCCACCTTCCAGCGCGCCGTCATCTTCCGCGAGGCCATCGCACTACCGCCCAGCAACCCCGACGCGTACGCCTACCTACGCCACGAGATCCGCGCCGGCATCACAGACGCATGGGGCTGGTGCCCCGAAAACCCCGACGCCTTCCGTGCCCACACCTCAGCCGCCTACGGCAACGATCATGCAGACGCGACCCCGATTCGCCATGCGCTCGATATGGCCGAGCCGACCAGCCCCGTCAGCGCCACGTACGGCCAAGCGTCACTCATCCGCATGCACCGCGACCGACGCATGTACGAATGGGACACCGTCACAGAGGCGCACCTCCACGAATGACCGATCGCGTGCGTCCCTGGCTTCTCTCGGACATGATGCCTCGTGCCGGTGCCCGCGTCATGGGGTGCGTAGGACGGCGACGGGGTCGCGTTGGGCGGCGAAGGCGGCGGGGAGCACGGCACTGACGGCGGCGGTGAGGGTTGCCAGGACGGCGGT
>CAJDUR010000119.1_pt1 | contig 9759 bp, 8 predicted proteins | sample 7391191 | NCBI WGS metagenome assembly CAJDUR01 (sample SAMEA7055688, study PRJEB34461) | soil metagenome | biome: terrestrial ecosystem; feature: Peninsula; material: soil | place: Antarctica | collected 2016 | reverse complement strand
CTCGACGTCGACGATGATGGGGATCTCGAGCATCCCCAGGGCATCTCGCACGGCGTCACGTTGCGTGAAGCCGGGCCGGTCCGGCGCCGCGGTCCGCGACACGAGGACCCCGGTCGCGTGGTCGAACCACCCGGCGAGGCGCATCGCGTGCAGCGTCCGGCAGATGTCGTGGGCGCCCCACTCGCACACGTCGAGATAGACGACCAGCCCCTCCGGTGCACAGTCGCGCGCGAAGGCCGGCACGTCGGCGAAGCGAGCGCCGAGGAAACTGATCGTCTCCACACAACCGCCGATGGCCCGCCCGGTGAAACTGACCGGTTGGCCCTCGTGGCCGGGGTCGATCCGGGCCCAGGTCCCGACCGCGTCTCCCCGCTCCGCCGTGGCGATGTCGAGCCAGTGCCGGATGCCGCTGGGCTGCGTGTAGGGGGTCTCCATGAAGTTCTGCCCGTGGATCGTCGCGATCCGCGTCCGCAGCGTCAGGGGGGTCAGCATCCGCATCAGCTCATCCGCTCGCTCCTGTCTGGGGGCGCTCACGTGTGAGGGAGTGTGCAGGCAGTCGCCGAGCTCGACCTCAAAACCCATGTCCCGCAGGGAGGCCGCGGCGAACTCGAGCCGGGGCCACAGTGCGTCGGAGACGCCGGAGCTTGGGGCGGTCACCCCGATGCGGTCGCCAGGGACCAGTGGGGCGGGGTAGCGGATGGGGCTGACCATGGGACCCATCGTGCCAGCCGGGCCAGCCCAGCGGCATACGGACTGATTGGCTCAGGGCAGTGAGCGGCCCGGCACGCAGCGTGCCGGGCCGCTCACTGCCCTGGTCGGTGTCGACTCAGCTCTTGGCCGCGGCAAGAGCGGACGTCACCGATGTTGGCGACGTGGCTGTGCAGCGTCAGGCCCTCGACGAACTTCTTGCCGGCGTCGAGGCCACCCGTGATCTCGAAGGCGAGCACGGCTCCGGCGCCGCGGGGCACGTACTTCTGGGCGCGGTCATAGTTGGGGTCACCCGGCAGTGACGCCCAGACGACCTTCTCCACCTGGTCGTGGCCCTGCAGGAAGGCAGCCACCCGGTGCGCGTTCTCGAGGTGCCGCTCGACTCGCAGGCTCAGGGTCTCGATGCCCTGGCCGATGAGGAAGGCGTTGAACGGCGAGATCGCCGGGCCGAGGTCGCGCAGCAACTGGACCCGGGCCTTGAGGATGAAAGCGAGGTTGACCCCGAAGGCGCCGTCCTTGCCGAGGTCCCGGGCGTAGACCAGGCCGTGGTAGCTCGGGTCCGGCTGGTTGTAGTTGGGGAAGCGCTCCGGGTCCGCGCCGAAGTCGAAGTTGCCCGAGTCGACGATGACCCCGGCGATCGAGTTGCCGTGCCCGCCGAGGTACTTCGTCGCGGCGTGCACGACGATGTCGGCGCCGTACTCGATCGGGCGGAGCACGAAGGGCGTCGCGATCGTGTTGTCGACGATGAGCGGCACCCCGACCTCGTGCGCGACCGCTGCCACGGCCTCGATGTCGAGGATGTCGGACTTCGGGTTGGCGACGCTCTCGCCGAAGAAGAGCTTGGTGTTGGGCCGGACCGCGGCGCGCCAGGACTCGGGGTCGGCGGCGTCCTCGACGAAGGTCACCTCGATGCCGAACTTCGGCAGGGTGTGCGCGAAGAGGTTCACGGTGCCGCCGTAGAGCGCGGGGGTCGCCACGACGTGATCCCCGGCCTCAGCGATGTTGACGATCGCGAGGAAGGTGGCGGACATGCCCGAGCTGACCAGCAGGGCCCCGACCCCGCCCTCGAGGGAGGCGACCCGCTTCTCCACCGCGTCCTGGGTCGGGTTCATGATGCGGGTGTAGATGTTGCCCATCTCGGACAGGGCGAAGAGGTTCTTGGCGTGGTCCGTGTCATTGAAGACGAAGGAGGTCGTCTGGTAGATCGGCAGGGCGCGGGCGCCGGTGGCGGTGTCCGCCACCTCCTGCCCGACGTGGATCTGCCGGGTCTCGAAGGACCAGTTGGGGGTGTCGCTCACGATGCAATCCTCGTATGCCGTGTCGGTGACCGAGCGGGCCCGGCGCACCGACGATCTCGGTGCGGGAGAGGTCTCTCCGCGCTTGCCCGTGGACGGCGTCCACGGGCCAGGTGCCGTCGCCGAGGACAAGATCGCGCCCTTTGCCGCGGCGGTCGACCACGACATGCGCTACCCGCAGGAGGCCCACGACGCGCTGGTGGCCTCCGACTTCTTCGCGCCGCACGTGCCCGAGGAGTACGACGGGGTCGGCGCCGACGCGCTCGCGACCTGCATCGTCATCGAGGAGGTGGCGCGCGTCTGCGCCTCGTCCTCGCTCATCCCGGCCGTCAACAAACTGGGCTCGTTGCCGGTGATGCTGGCCGGGAACGACGACCTCAAGGCGAAATACCTCCCGCCGCTCGCGCGCGGCGAGGTGACCTTCTCCTACGGCCTGTCCGAGCGGGAGGCCGGCTCGGACACCGCGGCGATGAAGTGTCGCGCCACGGCGGATGGCGACGACTGGATCCTCAACGGTCAGAAGGCCTGGATCACCAATGCTGGTGTCTCCGAGTACTACACGGTGCTCGCGGTGACCGACCCGGACGGGGCGCGGGGCAACAACGTGAGCGCCTTCGTCGTCGAGAAGTCCGACGCCGGCTTCACCTTCGGCGAGAAGGAGCGCAAGCTCGGCATCAAGGGCAGCCCGACCCGCGAGCTGCACTTCGACCACGTCCGGATCCCCGGTGACCGGATCATCGGCGAGGTCGGCGGGGGGCTCAAGCTCGCGCTGCGCACCCTCGACCACACCCGGGTCACGATCGGGGCCCAGGCCGTCGGCATCGCCCAAGGGGCGCTCGACCAGGCCATCACCTACGTCAAGGACCGCAAGCAGTTCGGCAAGCGGATCGCCGACTTCCAAGGCGTCCAGTTCATGCTCGCCGACATGGCGATGGAGCTCGAGGCCGCCCGGGCGATGGTCTATGTCGCGGCCGCCAAGTCCGAGCGGGGGGACGCCGACCTGGCCTTCTTCGGCGCGGCCGCCAAGTGCTACGCCTCCGATGCCGCGATGAAGATCACCACGGATGCCGTCCAGTTGCTCGGTGGCGCCGGCTACACCCAGGACTTCCCGCTGGAGCGGATGATGCGGGATGCCAAGATCACCCAGATCTACGAGGGCACCAACCAGGTCCAGCGCATCGTCATGGCTCGTCAACTGCTCGCCTGAGCCTTCGCCCCGCCGCACACGGCGCTGCCCGGAGAGCGGGGCTCGGCGGCATACGGAAGCGTCTGCACTTCTCGGGAGCGCCAGCCGATTTTGCGCTCCCCGCGGGGTGCCGGAAGAGCGTTGGCGTGGATCTACGGAATGATGTGGTCACCATGAGCGAATCCGTCGACCCGGCCGCGCTGCCGACCGTCAGTGTCATCGTGCCCGTTCTCAATGAGGAGCGACACCTGCGTGAGGCGGTGCACATGATCCTCGGGCAGGACTACCGCGGTCCGCTCGAGATCGTGCTCGCGCTCGGACCCTCCACGGATCGCACTGGTGAGGTGGCTGCGGACCTGGTGACCCACGACCCCCGGGTACGGACGGTGCCCAACCCCTCGGGGAGGACTCCCGAAGCGCTCAATGCGGCCATCGCAGCGTCCACGGGTGAGGTCGTCGTGCGCGTCGACGGCCACGCGGAGATCCCCGGCGACTACGTGACGGTCGCGGTGCGCGAGTTGATGCGAGTCGGCGCCGACAACGTGGGCGGCATCATGGATGCGCAGGGTGCCGACGACTTCGGCCGCGCGGTGGCCTGCGCGATGCGCAGCACGTTGGGCGTCGGCAACTCCGCCTTCCACGTCGGCGGTCAGGCGGGGGAGGCCGAGAGCGTCTATCTCGGCGTGTTCCGCCGCGCCGCGCTGGATCGGGTCGGTGGCTACGACGTCCACTTCGCGCGGGCCCAGGACTGGGAGATGAACCACCGGATCCGTGAGAGCGGGGGACGGGTCTGGTTCACGCCCGACCTGCGCGTGACCTATCGACCACGCGGCACGGTCAAGGCCCTGGCCAGGCAGTACTTCCAGTACGGCAGGTGGCGGCGCGTCGTCGCTCGCCACCACGAGGGCACCATCAACCTGCGCTACCTCGCACCGCCGACGATGGTTGTTGGTACGACGGCTGCCGCCGTCGTCGGCACCTTCTGGGCCCCGGCTCTCGTCGTCCCCGCTGCATATGTCGCCAGCGTCACGGTCGGTGGTCTGTTGGTGAGCAGGGGTGAGTCGCGCAGGACGCGGATCGCGATGCCGTTGGTGCTTGCGACCATGCACTGGGCGTGGGGTGTGGGATTCCTGACCAGCCCTCAGTCGTTGTTGCGCGAGATCGTCGCGGCGAGTCGACCCGCGAACGCGGCCCTGGCGAGCCCCCAGCGACCTGACGCCGCAGCGTCGGACGGGTCCGACCAGGAGTCAGCCCCCTGAGGTGACCAGCCCCGCGATGTGCCTTGCGATCTCCAGCGCCGCAGTCGCAGCGGGCGATGGCGCATTGAGCACGTGCACGATCGAGCCGGATCGTTCAATGAGGAAATCGTCGACAAGTGACCCGTCAGGCTTCATCGCCTGTGCCCGAACGCCTGCCGTGGCCTTGACCAGGTGCTCGTCGCGGATCTCGGGCACCAGCCTCCGCAGGCTGTCACCGAAGAGCCTCTTGGAGGCCGAGCGCGCCATCTCCTTGGAGCCCGCGCGGTAGTTCTTGCGGGCGAGCTTCCAGAAACCCGGGAAGGTCAGCGCGTCGTAGACCTCGCGTGGCTTGATGGTGCTCCACGTGTACCCCTCGCGAGCGAAGGCCAGGACGGCGTTGGGGCCAGCGTGGATGTGGCCCTCGATTCCGCGGGTGAGGTGGACACCGAGGAAGGGAAAGTCGGGGTCGGGCACCGGGTAGATCAGTCCCTTGACCAGGGGCGTCGCCTCCGGCGTGAGTTCGTAGTACTCGCCGCGGAAGGGGATGATCCGCGCCGAGGGGGAGTGGCCGAGTCGACGGGCGACAAGATCACTGTGCAGTCCGGCGCAGGAGACGACCACATCTGCGGCGATGTCGCCGGTGGAGGTGTGCACGATCGTGTCGGGACCGGAGCTCGTCGCACCGAGGACCTCGGTGCCGAGGCGCAGCGTGGCACCGCGCCCCTCGAGGCGTCGCACGAGAGCCGCGCAGACGGCGCTGTAGTCGATGATGCCTGTGGCGGAGACGTGCAACGCGCCCACCGTGTTCACATGAGGCTCGTACTCCTTGGCCTCCTCGGGAGCCAACCTGCGGACCTCGAGCCCATTGGCGATGCCCCGTTCGTGAAGACGCTGGAGGCCGGCGAGCTCGGAGGTATCCGTCGCCACAACCAGCTTGCCGCAGATCTCGTGCGCGATGCCCTCCTCCTCGGCGAAGCGGACCATCGAGGTCGCGCCGGCCTTGCACATCAGAGCCTTTTTGGAGCCTGGCACGTAGTACAGGCCGGAGTGGATCACGCCGCTGTTGCGCCCCGTCTGGTGCGACGCCCAGGTCTGTTCCTTCTCCAGCACCGTCACGTGGGCGTTCGGATCGTCAGCAGAGAGACGATCGGCGACGGCCAGACCGACGATGCCGCCTCCGATCACGAGGTAGCGGGGGCCTGTGTTCATGTGCCCTACACTAGAACGGCATTCACGACCTCGGTAAGGAGCCCAATGACCACCAGCCCAATCGCACTCGGTCAGCCAACTGTCGGACCGGAGGAATTGGCACAGGTGCAGCGGGTGTTCGACTCGGGATGGCTTTCTGGTGCGGGTCCCACCTGCGCGAGATTCGAGGAGGCCTTCACCGCTGTATCCGGCGTCGCGCACACCGTTGCGACCACCAACTGCGGATCCTCTTTGCACCTGGCCCAGTTAGCGCTCGGGATCAAGCCGGGCGACGAGGTCATCGTCGGCGACTACACCTTCCCGGCAACGGGTCACTCGGTCATGTGGTCGGGCGGCAAGCCGGTCTTCGCCGATGTGCGCTCCGACATCTGGAGCATTGACGTCGACCACGCCGCGTCGCTGGTGACCGACCGGACCGTTGGCATCATCGCCGTCGACCCCTTTGGTCAGCCGGCCGACTACGACGAGCTGCGGGTGCTGGCCGACCACCACGGGCTGTGGCTCGTGGAGGACGCGGCCTGTGCGGCGGGTGCGAGCTACAAGGGTCGCCCCACCGGCAGCCTGGCGGACATCGCCTGCTTCAGCTTCCATGGACGCAAGGGCATCACGGCCGGAGAGGGTGGGGCTCTGACTACCGACGATCCCGAACTGGCCGACCGGGCTCGCAAGTTGCACACGTATGGCATCGCACCGGCCCTGAGCCGGGAGGGCACCGCCACGCTGCCCGTCCCGCAGTTCGATGAGCTCGGCTACAACTACCGCATGTCCGACGTGCAGGCTGGCATCATGCTGGCCCAGATCGATCGGTTGCCGACCCTGGTGGCCAACCGGCGAGCTGTCGCCGCGCGCTATCGCGAACTGATGGCGGACATCCAATCTATAGCGCTGCCGGTCGAGCTCGAAGATCGCGTGCACCCCTACCAGTCCTACGTCATCACGGTGAGCTCCGAGCTCGACCGTGGCGCTGTCGCCCACGAGCTCCGCGCTCGCGGCATCGGGTGCAACTTCGGCACCTACGCCTCGCACCTGCAGCCCCTCTACGGCGAACAACAGGCTCTGCCCGTGTCGGCAGCGCTGTTCACGTCACACCTGGCCATCCCGATGCACGCCAACCTCACCGATGACGAAGTGGTCCGAGTGGCCGCTGTCGTGCGCGAGGTCGTCGGCCTCGCTTCGGTCCGCGCCTGAACCCCACCACACAAGGAGAACCGCACCACTATGTCCGAGAACAAGACTGTCTTCTTTACCGGCGGCGCTGGCTGGATTGGAATGAAGACGATTCCGCACCTGCTCGAAAAGGGGTACAAGGTGCGCATCTTCGACAACATGTTCCGTGGCGACCGTGATGTCGTCGGCCAGCTCGTGGAGCGTGGCGATGTCGAGCTCATCGACCAGGATGTGCGCTACGGCGGGTCTGTTCACGCGGCCATGAAGGGCTGCTCGCACGTCATGCACTACGCGGCGGTCTCGATCAACAAGAGCCAGGCAGACCCCTCGGAGTCGATGGACATCAACATGATCGGCAACCACAACGTGTTCGCGGCGGCCGCCGACCACGGCGTGAAGCGCCTCGTGTTCGCATCGAGCGCGTCGGTCTACGGGGCACCCAAGCAGCTGCCGATGTATGAGAGCGACATGCTCGATCCCCAGACGCCTTACTGCATCAGCAAGCGCGCCGGTGAGGACCTGCTCGGCTTCTACCAGCGGCGCAGCGGATTGTCGTGGATCGCGCTGCGCTTCTTCAACGTCTACGGCCCCGGCCAGAAGACCACGGCCTACTACACGTCGGTGATCAACCACTTCGTGAATCGCCTGCGCAAGGGTGAACCGCCGATCATCGACGGTCGTGGTGAGCAGTCGATGGACTTCATCCATGTCGAAGACATCGCCCGAGCGGGCGTTCTGGCGCTTGAGTCGGAGAAGGACAACATCGCCCTGAACGTCGGAAGTGGTGTCGACACGACGATCGCCAGGCTCGCCGAGATCCTCATTGATGCCGTTGGTGTTGACGTCAAGCCGCAGTTCAACCCCCGCGACGTGCTGGTCGACCGCCGCGCGGCCGCGACTGAACTCGCCAGGGAGACCATCGGCTTCGAGACCTCGATCGACGTCGTTCAAGGCATGACTGCCCTCGTCAACGAGTCCCTGCCGACCCGATGAGCGACGAGCAGCCGACTTCGGCGCCCGCGCCGACGCCGGCTGCACCAGGGTTGCCACCCAACCCCTACAACCAGCTCGCTTGGGTGGTGGGGGAGCCGACTATCGGTCAGGGCACCTGGATCGGTGCTTTCACGATGATTGACGGGAGTGGTGGCCTCACGATCGGGCGTGGTTGCGACATCTCGTGTGGGGTGCACATCTACACGCACTCCACCGCGAAGCGCTGTGTCAGCGGCCGGGCCTACTCGTCCGTCGACCGCGCGCCAGTCAGCATCGGCGACTTCGTCTTCATCGGCGCCAACGCCACGATCAACATGGGCATCACGATCGGTGACCACGCGATCATCGGCGCAGGCGCAGTGGTCACCCGTGACGTTCCGTCCCACACCGTCGTCCAGGGCGTGCCAGCCCGGCCCACGGCCAGGGTCGTGCTGACGGGCGACGACGTGAGCTTCACCCCGCTGAGTGAGAAGGCCAGCGACTCCACCCCCCTGAGCACCTACGAGGACTGAGCCCGTGCGCATCGCCGTCGTCAACAACTTCTTCCCACCGAGGGTCGGTGGCAGCTCCCACCTGTCTGCGGCATTGGCCAAGGGGTATGCCGCAGCCGGACACGAGGTACTCGTGCTCACCGCCGCCTACGCCGACGCACCTGAGGCAGAGGATCGCGACGGTGTACGCATCGTGCGACTGCCTGCTGCGATGATCCCCAAGAGTCGACTCTCGGTCAGTTTCGATATTGCCTTCACCCTGCGAAGTGGGGCCTACAAACGGGTCTCGGAACTGCTCGACGGGTTCCGGCCGGACGCGATCCACCAGCACGGCCAGTTCTTTGACCTGACGTGGTTGAGTGGCATCTGGGCAAAGCGGCACCACGTGCCCGCCCTGCTCTCGATCCATACCCGGCTGGAGAACCCTGCGGCGGCATACCACGGCGTCTTCCGCGGCCTTGACGCGGTCGTCGTCAAGCCCATCATGAAACGCTTCAAGCCGCGTCTGGTCGTCATGGACGTGCAGATGCAGCAATACATCACCGCTCGTTACGCCGGGGCCTACTCCGCGCTCGAGAACATCCCCGTCGGCGTCGAGACGGGATGGATCATCGGTGGTGATGGGGCACGGGTGCGTGCGAAACACGACCTCGGGGACGCGCCGCTCATCGTCAGCCTCGGCCACGTCATCCCATTGCGTGACCGACTGATGCTCGTCGAAGCCCTCCCGAAGGTCCTTGATCGGCACCCGCACGCAAAACTTCTGGTCGTCGGCCAGGTCTACTTCGACAAGTTCCTCGAGCGCGCCCGTGAGCTTGATGTGGGTCACGCGGTCCTCGCGATCGGGCCCGTGCCCAAATCTGAGGTGCCCGACTATCTCGCCGCAGCCGATGTCGAGACCCATGATTGCGCAGCGGTGAGAACGTGGTGCTGACGCCCACCGGTGACCCCGCCTCCCTGGGGACGACACTCGCGGATCTGCTCGACGACCCGCAGTGGCGGGAGCGGATCGGTGCTGCCGAACAGCAACTCGTGCGGGAGCGGTTCTCGATGGAGACGGTCCTGCGCCAGCACCTCGACGTGCTGGAGGACATGGTGGCCAAGGGGCGCTGACAGTCAGGGTTTCGCGCACGGGTCGTGCACGGCGTAGACCCGCACCGGTCCGTCGACCCGGGCCAGCCTCAGGAACGGGCTCTCGGTGAGCGCATCGATATTCCAGGTCCGCCGGCCACCCGGCATCGCTGCTTCGCCGACGATCACCCAGCCGACGTCGTATCGGTTCACCAGGCACCCGGTCGGGCTCTTCCGGGCGCCGATGAGGGTGTTCCAGAGCTGGACGCGCATTCGCCAGTCCGGCTCGTTGGGTCCGGCAAGGGGCTCGATCCCCCGGAGGAGTGGCAGCCCGGCATCGATGGCCATCCAGGGAACGAAGTCGCGGTGGAAGTCCTCTGCGACTGATCCACTGCGCCCGC
>CAJDUR010000076.1_pt1 | contig 9984 bp, 9 predicted proteins | sample 7391191 | NCBI WGS metagenome assembly CAJDUR01 (sample SAMEA7055688, study PRJEB34461) | soil metagenome | biome: terrestrial ecosystem; feature: Peninsula; material: soil | place: Antarctica | collected 2016 | reverse complement strand
AAACACTCAGAACGTGGGGGCCATGTTGGTGAAGCGACTGTAATGGCCCTGGAACGCGACCACGATCGTGTCAGTCGGACCGTTACGGTGCTTGGCCACGATCAGGTCCGCCTCCCCTTCACGTGGGGAGTCCTTCTCATAGGCCGACTCACGATGGAGCAGGATCACCATGTCCGCGTCCTGCTCGATCGATCCACTCTCACGCAGGTCGCTCATCGCGGGCTTCTTGTCCGTGCGCTGCTCGGGGCCACGGTTGAGCTGGCTGATCGCAATGACCGGAACCTCGAGCTCCTTGGCGAGCAACTTGAGGGCACGGGAGAATTCTGAGACTTCCTGCTGGCGCGACTCCACTCGCTTTCCCGAGCTCATCAACTGGAGATAGTCGATCACGACGAGCTTGAGGTTGTGCCGCTGCTTGAGTCGACGACACTTGGCCCGGATCTCCATCAAGGACATGTTGGGCGAGTCGTCAATGAACAGGGGCGCGTCCGCGACCTTGCCCATCGTCGAGGCGAGGCGGGTCCAGTCCTCGTCCCGCATCGTGCCCTTGCGCATGTGCTGCAACTGGATGCCGGCCTCCGCGGACAACAGACGCATCGTGATCTCGGTGCGGCTCATCTCGAGGGAGAAGACCACCGCGGCCATGTTGTGCTTGATCGCCGCCGACCGGACGATGTCCAGGCCGATGGTCGAGTTGTGGGTCGGGATCATCGCCGCGCCGGCGAGATAGAGGTGATCGGCAGCCGCGACCTCGATGCAGCGCACCGGGACCGACTCCACGGCGGTGATCCGCTCGACCTTCCACTGCGCCAGCCGGATCCGGGCGACCCCAACGGCTGGCACTCGCTCCAGGGTCACGACGCGGCCGAGCTCACCGGCACTCAGAAGTTCGCTGGTGGTCAGCACGCGCGCATCGGCGCCATCGAGGCGGACCGACCACTGGTGCTGCTCGTCAGCGACGAGGACCGCCCCGTCGGAGAACGCCACCTCATAGCAGGGCCGTCCGTGCATGACCTCGGTCGCGGCGATGACCTCTGTGGGGAGTCCGTCCGAGCCGAGCACGCACTCGCCCACCGCGACCTCGGCCATCGTCGTCCAGCCCTGGGGCGTGGCCAGCAGGGTGTCCAGGGCGAGCGCCTTGCCCATGGCGGGACGGGCCGCGATGACGATCATCTGGCCGGGATGCAAACCGTTGGTCAGCCCATCGAGGTCGGTGAAGCCCGTCGGCACTCCGGTCATCTCGCCGGACCGGCCGGATGCGACCTCGATCTCGTCGACCGTGGCCTCGATGATGTCGCCGATGACGTGGTAGTCGTCGCCGCCGCGCTTGTCAGCGACGGAGTACACCTCCGCCTGGGCTGCGTTGACGATGTCCTCGACGTCGCCGCCGCCCTGCGCGTAGCCGAGTTGCACGATCCGGGTACCCGCTTCGACGAGCCGCCGCAGCACCGCTCGCTCGGACACGATCTGCGCGTAGTAGCCGGCGTTGGCCGCTGTCGGCACCGACGAGATGAGTTGGTGCAGGTAGGCCTGCCCACCGATCCGGGTCAGGTCGCCGCGCTTGGTCAACTCGTCGGAGACGGTGATCGCGTCGGCCGGCTCGCCGCGGCCATAGAGGTCCAGGATCGCGTCATAGATCAGCTCGTGTGCCGGACGGTAGAAGTCGGTGCCCTTCAGCTGCTCGACGCAGTCGGCGATCGCGTCCTTGGACAGCAGCATGCCGCCGAGCACCGACTGCTCCGCACCGACGTCCTGAGGGGGGAGTCGGTCATCGGGCGGCCCATTCTGGCGCGCCGACGTGAACGCACTCGTGCTCAACTCATCGAGCGACACAGAATCTCCTCATTCCGGACCGAACTTCCCCTGTCAATCACTCCACCATCGACCACCGACAAGCGTGTCGATTTGCGGTCGATTTTGCGGCGCACGCACGCCGGTCGGGAGGGACTGCCCCACCGTAGGGGTGGGCCGTCGAACCGACAATCTCTCCCTGTGGACAACGTGTGGACGATGGCACCGACACGCCGTGCACAGGTGTGGACAACATGTGTGTACAACTGTGAGTTGTGGCCCTGGTCACGCAGACTTTGTGCTCAGCGACCTGCGGAGACGGCTGTCCACGGGGTGTGGACAGAAAGTATTTTTCACTGTGCGTTGTCCACAGCCCCGCCTATTACCAGCAGTAACCCTTCGATGCAATGCCCCCCATCGGACCCAGTCGGACGGGGCGAAACAGCAGCCACGGGCGCCCCACCGCACCCTGCCAACTCACCCCTCCCCGGGCGAGCGCGACGGCCGGCCCCAGCACGCTCACCCGCGCCCACCCCGTGGCGTAGCTGCGGGCCAGTTCCGGCGCCCCTCCGGCCGCCCTTCTTCGCGCCGTCCCGGACTCCTCGTGGCGTCCACTCGGAGCCCTCCCGCGCCATGTTGGCCAGCCTGCTCAGCCCCTCCCTCCACGCTCAATACCCCGTGATCTCGCACACTCCGTGAGACCCACCGTTACCTGAACGTGACTTTGCCTGCTCTTTACCCTTACTCTTACCGCAGCCCCGCTCCCGGCGAGGGCCACCGTGCGGCAGACGCCTAGTCCTGCCACTGCCGCTTCGGTTTCAAGAACCCACATGGCAGGAGCGGGGGAACCACACGTTCCTCCGGACGTCACCGACGTCCTCGGGGTAAAGCCACAGCGCACGGCGAGAGCCGGAAGCGGGGGCCGGGCACAGATCCTCCGCCCGAACCCGACAGCTAACCTCGTAGGCGCGGAGAGGTCCCATCTTGAACTCAGTCACCCCCGGCCGCCACCGAGCGCCAGGCGGCCACAGCATCGTGGCCGAACTCAGAACTCTTGCTCGTGAGTCGGCGCAGCCAGCCATCAAGAGCGCGGCAGTGGTCACCGCAGCCGGTGGTCTCATCGTGAGCCTCGCCGGCGCCGCGAGCGCCGAGCCCAGCACCGTCGAGGTCAGCACCACTGTTGCCGACGCCGTCGCGAGCGTCACCGCCCAAGGACCGGCTGTCGTCGGCCCGAAGGCCGGCACCACCGAGGTCGACAGCGCCCTGGCGGCCGTCGGCTTCACGGCTGCTACGAAGAAGGCCGCCGCCGCTCCCAAGGCCGTCGTCATCAAGGACGTCATCGCTGAGCAGGTCGCCGCCAAGAAGGCTGCTGCCGCCAAGGTTGCCGCCGCGAAGAAGGCTGCCGCTGTGCGGGCTGCCGCCACCAAAGCCGCTGCCGCGAAGGCTGTTGCTGCCAAGCGATCCACCGCCGAGCGGGCCTCCCGCACCACGACCTCGCGGCGCAGCCTGACCAACTCGACCGCCACGACCAAGGCGACGGTCAACTCGGCGCCGCGCGCCTCCTCCGGGGCCCGCTCAGGCTACAACTGGGCCACCCGCGGCCAGTGCACCTGGGGTGCGCTCAGCATGTGGTACCAGTCCGAGGGCTACTACCCCGGCGGATTCACCGGCAATGCGCTGACCTGGGGCTATGGTGCCGCGAACGCGGGCTACAGCGTCGGGAGCACGCCGCGGACCCGCTCGATCCTCGTCATGCAGCCCGGCGTCCACGGCTCCTCCAGCGCCGGTCACGTCGCCTGGGTCACGGCCGTCAACGGCAACCAGGTCACCATCGTCGAGATGAACGCCCTGGCCGGTGCCTACAACTACAACACCCGCACGCTGACCAACACCGGCGGGATGCGCTACATCTACGCCCCCTGATCGGTACGCAGGAGGAAAGGCGGGGAGGGTGCACTGGCACCCTCCCCGCCGTTCTTGTCATTTCCGTATGCCGCTGAGCCGGCTCTTCAGCGGCGCGCCGCGGCCCCAGCGCGGTCCGGGCGTGATCACACAGGCGTGGCAAATCGGGCTGCGCTGCGGGCCCGGGCCTTGGCCCGCTCCACCTCGCGGTCCTTCGGCGGCGCGCTCGTCGTCAGGTGCTCGAGCAGGTGGGTGGTCGCGTGGGCGATCGCTTCGACCGCCTCGTCGAACGCCTCCTGGTTGGCCTGGCTCGGCCGGGTCGAGCCACTGATCTTGCGCACGTACTGCAGCGCTGCGTCGTGGACCTCGCTGCCCGTCGCAGCCGGCTCGAAGTTGTGCAGCTGTCGGATGTTTCGGCACATGCCCCCACCGTAAGCCGGATCGCTCCTCCCGCGCCGGTGGAAGGGGCCACTCGGCTCGTGGGCCAACTCGGGTGGCCGCACGATCCACCGGCAGGGTGTGGATGACGGGGCCATTCGACCGGGGCAGGGGCTGGGACCCAGCTGAGCGGCATACCCCCTTCTGTCGGCCCCCTGGTGGATGCCGCTGACGCCGGTCCGCTCGCGGGCTAGAGTCGGAAGGGAGGGAGCGAGCCATGACAGTTCGGATCAAGCGGGTCTACGAAGAGGCCACGGCGCAGGACGGCTACCGCGTCCTGGTGGACCGGATCTGGCCGCGGGGCATCTCCAAGGAGCGCGCCGCGGTCGATGAGTGGGTCAAGGAGGCGGGCCCGTCCACCGAGTTGCGTCAGTGGTTCGGTCACGTGCCGGAGCGCTACGAGGAGTTCGCGCGCCGCTACCGGGCCGAGCTCAAGGACACTGACGCCGCGGCCCACCTCCGCGAGGTCGTCGCCGCCCACGAGCTCGTCACCCTCGTCTACTCAGCCAAGGACGACGAGCACAACCAGGCGGTCGTGCTCCAGGGCGTGTTGTCCGGCTGAGCCACCCCGGACGGCGCCACGGACGGCACCACGGACGGCACCACGGGCCAGTCCGTCCGACCGTTACCGTTGGCGGCATGCCTGACCGCGCCCCGATCGCGCCACCGGCAGGTCACCGGCGCGAGATCCTGCGCCTCGCAGTGCCGGCCTTCCTCGCCCTGATCGCCGAGCCACTCTTCCTGCTCGCCGACTCCGCGATCATCGGCCACCTCGGCACCGCTGAGCTGGCCGGTCTCGGGGTGGCGAGCGCCGCGCTGCTGACGGCCTCGGGGATCTTCGTCTTCCTCGCCTACGGGACGACGAGCGTCGTGGCCCGCCACCTCGGTGCCGGTGACGAGCGGGCAGCGGTCGGGGCCGGGATCGACGGCCTCTGGCTCGCGCTCGGACTCGGTGTCGTCACCGCTGCGATCGTCGCCGTCGCGGCCCGGCCGATCGTCGCGGCCTTCGGCGCCTCGGCGTCCGTCCTCGACCAGGCGACCATCTACTTGCGGATCTCCGCCTACGGGCTGCCCGGGATGCTGATCATCCTCGCCGTCACCGGGGTCCTGCGCGGGTTACAGGACACCAGGACCCCGCTGCTCGCCTCGGTCCTCGGCTTCAGCGCCAACGTCGTGCTCAACGTCTTCTTCGTCTACGGGCTGCACTGGGGTATCGCGGGCGCCGCCTGGGGCACCGTCATCGCGCAGACCGGGATGGGCGTCGCGCTCGTCATCGTGCTGCTGCGGATGGCAGGCCGGCTGGGCTCGAGCCTGCGGGCGCATCCCGGGCGGATCCTTGCCGCCGCGCGCACCGGGACGCCGCTGCTCGTGCGGACCCTGGCGCTGCGGTCGACCCTGCTGCTCACCACGTGGGTCGCCGTCTCCTTCGGCGACGTGACCCTGGCCGCCCACCAGGTCGCCCTGACGATCTGGTCCTTCCTCGCCTTTGCGCTCGATGCGCTCGCGATCGCCGCTCAGGCCATCGTCGGCAAGGCCCTGGGTGCCGGGGACCGCGACGTGGTGCGGGCCCTGACCCGCACGATGGTGCGTTGGGGCGTCTGGGGAGGCCTGCTCATCGGGCTGCTCGTCGTGGCGCTGCACTCCGTCCTGCCACCGCTGTTCACCGGTGACCCTGCGGTCCGGGCGACGCTCGGGGTCGCGCTCATCGTCGTCGGGCTGGGACAGGCGATCTCGGGCTATGTCTTCGTCCTCGACGGCGTGCTCATCGGCGCCGGCGACGGACGCTGGCTCGCCTGGGGCTATGTCGTGGCGCTGCTGACCTACCTGCCGATCATCCTCGCGGTCCGAAGCCTCGGGCCGAGCGGCTCCCCCAGCCGCGACGTCGCGATCCTCTGGGTGGCCTTCACAGCGCTGATGGCCATCCGCGCGCTCGTGCTGGGCTGGCGGGCCCGGCAGGACACCTGGATGGTCATCGGGGCCTGACGTCGCCGCGCCGGACCGGGGCCGACCAGGGCTGCCGTGGGCCCTCGGTGCGGGCCGCCTCAGGACTTTCACATGTCGCTCCCAGTCTTCTCCAAGGTTGGACAGTCATAGTCGTCTTTGTGAGTTGCTCCTGTGCGACTCGGTGATCTCCTCCCCTGTGATCACTGGGTCAAGGGGTTTCCCGCTCCTGCTGGTCGAGTTCGGCGACAAGGTCAGCAGGGGCGGGACTTTCTCGTCCCCGGCCTGCACGGCGAGGTCCTCGAGATCGGCTTCGGGTCCGGCCTCAACGTGCCGCACTACCCGCCCACGGTCTCGCGGGTGATCGCCATCGAGCCGTCCGACGTGGCCTGGGAGGTGGCCGCAGATCGGATCGCCGAGGGGTCGGTGCGGGTGGTCCGTGACGGACTCGACGGGCAACGTCTCGACCTGCCCGACGAGAGCGTCGACGGCGCCGCTCGACCTGATCACCGCGAGCGGTCTGGTCATCGACTCGGCCCGCTCCTTCTACCTCCCGGGCCCCGGCGTGACCCGCCCGTGGGGCTACCCGACCACCGGCGTGGCCCGCCGCGCGTGACGGGGCGGGCCCAGCGGCATACGGCAGGATTTGGTCGTCGCCCGGACGCACGGGCGGGTCACCCAGTGAATCGACATGGTCCTGACAGCCCACGCGCAGGTAGGCGGGGCATAGTCGGTCTCGTGAGTTGCTCCTGGGTGACTCGGGTCCTCCACAAGAAGCCCCGGGTCACGGAGGGCCCCGCTCCAGTTGGTCGAGTTCGGCGACTCGGCCCACCGGGGCGGGGCTCATCTCGTTCCCGGAGCCACCGCGCTGTCGTCTCCCGGACGCTGGGTGAGCCTCAGCTGCCGCCCAGTTCGTGGGCCAGCGCGGCGAGTTCCGCGCCGCCGGACATCTCCCGGGCGAGGTCGGCGACCGTGATGTCGGCCTTGGCGTGGTCCCCGATCGTCCGGCCCCGCTGGAGCAGCACGAAGTGGTCACCGACCGGGTAGGCGTGGTTGGGGTTGTGCGTGATGAAGATGACGCCGAGGCCCCGCTCGCGGGCCTGCACGATGTAGCGCAGCACGATCCCGGACTGCTTGACCCCGAGCGCGGCCGTCGGCTCGTCGAGGATCAGCACCCGCGCTCCGAAGTGGACGGCGCGCGCGATCGCCACGCACTGCCGCTCCCCACCGGACAGGGTCCCGACCGGCTGGTCCGGGTCGCGGATCACCACCCCCATCCGGCCGAGCTCCTCGACGACGACCCGGCGAGCCGTGTCCTTGTCGATGACACCGCGACGGGTCGGCTCCGAGCCGAGGAAGAAGTTGCGCCACAACGGCATCAGTGGCGCGAGGGCGAGGTCCTGGTAGACGGTCGCGATCCCGAGGTCGAGCGCCACCCGGGGCGAGCTGAGGCGGACCGGGTCGCCGTCGACGAGGATCTCGCCGCTGTCGGGCTGGTGGTAGCCGGACAGCGTCTTGATGAAGGTCGACTTGCCGGCCCCGTTGTCGCCGAGCACACAGGTCACCTCGCCGGCCCGCACGACACAGGACACCCCGCGCAGGGCGGCCACCCGGCCGAAGGACTTGGTCACGTCGCGCACCTCGAGCAGCGCTGGGGCGAGGGGCTCTTCGTCGTATGCCGCTGGGCTCGCGCTCATACCGCCCTCACCTTCTGGGCGCGGCGGGACACCCACAGATTGACCAGGACCGCACCGAGCAGGATGACTCCGAGGAAGAACTTGAAGAACTCGCTCGGCAGGCCGACGAGCGGCATGCCCTGCTGGACCATGCCGAAGATCAGGGCGCCGATGCTGGCCCCGATGATCGAGCCCGCCCCGCCCGTCAGCAGGCACCCGCCGATGACGGCGGCGATGATGAAGTTGAACTCGGCGCCGATGCCGGTCGTCACGGTTGCGCTGGCGTAGCGGACCACGGTCAGCTGCCCCACGACCCAGGCTGCGGCGGCCACCCCCATGAAGAGGCTGATCCGGACCCGTCGGACCGGCACGCCGACGGCTCGGGCCGCATCGGGGTTGCCTCCGACGGCGAAGACCCAGTTGCCGAAGCGCAGCCGTGAGAGGACGAACGCACCTAGCGCCGTCAGCGCCAGCCACCAGAGGAGGGAGATCTGGAAGCCCTGGAAGGACGAGCCGAAGATGGCCTCAGCCGACGCGTAGCCGTTGTAGTCCCCGAGCCCCCCGACGGTGACCTGGTCGGTCAGGCGCGTCGTCACGGCGTAGTTGAGTCCCCAGAGGATGAACATCGTGCCGAGGGTGATGATGAAGCTCGGCAGCCCGGTGTGGTGGACGAGGAGACCGTTGGCGGCTCCGACGAGGAGCGCGAAGAGCAACGAGAGGCCCATCGCGTACCAGACGTTCATGTCGAGCTGGGTCGTGCAGAGCGCTGTGACCAGGGCAGTCGACCCGGTGAGCACCCCGGCGGACAGGTCGAATTCGCCACCGATCATGAGCATCGCGACCATGACGGCCATGATCCCCAGCGTCGCCGACGGGTCGAGGAAGTTGGCGATGCCGGCCTGGCTGGCCATCACCGGTCGGATGCTGGCGAAGACGACGAAGATCAGGACGGCGGCGGCCGCCGCCCCGAACTCGGGCGTCATGAGGATCCGCCGGCCGCGCGAGACGCTCGTCAGTCGGTCGTCCGTCACCTGGTCATCGGCCTCGACCGTGGTCGTCATCGGGTGCCGTCCTTGACGAAGCCGGCGACGGCCGCGACGTTCTCCTTGGTGATGAAGGCGGGCCCGGTGAGGACCGGCATCCCGCCACCGAGGGTCGAGCCGTTGTCGTGGTGCAGCACGAGCATGACGATTGGGAGGTAGCCCTGGAGGTATTGCTGCTGGTCGACGGTGAAGAGGACGTCTCCGTCGGTGATTGCCTTGAGGACACCGTCATCGATGTCGAAGGACCCCACCTTGATCGGCTTGCCGGACTCCTTGACCCCAGCGACGGCGGCGGTCGTGACGGCCGGGTTGAGCGAGAGGATCCCGTCGACGCTCGGGTCCCCGAGCAGCTTGGACTTGACGGTCGCCTGGATCTCCTGTGGGTTGGCCACCTGGACCTGGAGGTTCTCGATCTGGCCGCCGAAGCCCTTGGCGGCACCGGCGCACCGCTGCTCGAGGCCGGTGTTGCCGGCCTCGTGGATGAGGCACACGAGCTTGGTGACGCCGGACTCCTTCATCCGGGCGCCGGCCGCCTCCCCGGCAACCTCCTCGCTCTGCCCGAAGTGCATGAGGGCGCCGAACTCCTTGCTGCGCTCCGCGCCCGAGTTGATCGTGATGAACGGGATCCCGGCTGCCGTGACGTCGCCCAGCGCGCTCTTGAGGGCGTCGGGGTTGGCCATCGAGACGACGATCCCGTTGGGCTTCTTGGCGATCGCGGACTGGATCAGTTGGGCCTGCTTGCTGCCCTCGGGGTCACCGAGCACCTCGACGTCGACGCCGAACTGGCGTCCGGCGTCGAGGGCACCCTTCTTGACGACGTTCCAGAAGGCGCCGTCGGGGACGCTGTGCACGACCACGGTGAAGCTGAGGTCGCGTTTGGCTCCTGCCGCGGCCTGCTCAGCAGCAGCCGCGTCCCGGTCCGCCTTGCCCCCGGTGCCGCACCCGGCGAGGAGCAACGCCGCCGCGGCGATCGTCCCGAGCACTCGCACCGACACCGTCCGTCTCGTTCGGCTCATCTCTGCCTCATCTCTCGTCTGGGGTCATGGTCACACGTCGGGTGGGCCGATGAGGGGACGCTGGGCTTTCTGATGCGAGCGGTAGTCCTCGTAGGCCGCTGTGCTCGTCCCGAGGTCACTGACCTGCGCGACCGGCACGTCCCACCACGCCCCGGAGTCCGGGGTGCCCACCAGCGG
>CAJDUR010000074.1_pt1 | contig 10024 bp, 8 predicted proteins | sample 7391191 | NCBI WGS metagenome assembly CAJDUR01 (sample SAMEA7055688, study PRJEB34461) | soil metagenome | biome: terrestrial ecosystem; feature: Peninsula; material: soil | place: Antarctica | collected 2016 | reverse complement strand
GCACCCGCGCCCAGCACCCGCGCCCAGCACAGTGGCAGAGTGGGCTCATGCAGCCCACCGCGTGCGATCAGTCCGTCGGCAGTTGAGGGACCGGATCCGGATGGGGCACGGCATGACTCGAGACCGCGCGGGCAAGGCGATCGCCCACGTCAGCGACCTCTCCCAGGGTGGCCCGCTCGACCCCTTCCTGCGGATCACCCTCAACTTCCATCCCGATCGGATCACCGGGGGGCTCATCTCCGGCGGGGTCTCCGGGGGGGTTCCTGAGGGGGTCCCGATCCTGCGGGCGCTGGCCCACGACGGGGTCTACCGATCGCAGTTCGAGACCGGCAGCTCCAACGGCGGTCTCACCGCGCACCCGGAAGGTGAGCGCTGGCTCTGGGAGCGCCGGATCTTCGACGGTGCCTACGACGACGCGCCCGCCGCGGAACGCCCGAAGTACGGAGCGCTCAACCATCGCGAGCGCCCGGTCGGGGCAGCGCCCCGGTTCGGCTCAGCCCATCTCCGGCTCGCCGAGGGGGTCCTCGGCCGCAGCACGTTCTGCTATCCCGACTCCTTCTTCGAGCCGATGCACTTCGGCACCGCCAACCAGTTCGACCTCGATGTCCGGGCCGACGCCGACGTCGCGGCGGGGATCACCGACCGCCTCGATGACTACGTCGAGGCGCAGGTCCACGGCGTCATCGACCTCGCGGTCGACGTCGAGGCGATCGTCCTCGACCCGTGCTTCCGCGGGACGGAGGTGGAGCAGCTGGCCGCAGCCCTACCCTTCCCGACCGAGTGGCACCCCGGCTTCAGCCTGGACGTCGACACGCTGGCCGCACACGCGGACTACCGAGGGCCCGAGTTCGTCGCCCTCGGCAACCGGATCAGCGATCACGGCCACCTCGACCCGGCCGTGATCGGTCGTGCGCTGGCCACCGGAGCGCACGATCCGCAGTCGATCAAGCGGGTCTGGCACTACGTCGCGCGTTTCGGCACGACGTACTGATCGGTTGGCCAGGACGGGTTGACCGGTTGGCCAGGACGGGTTGACCGGGTGATCGTGTCCCGGGAGCGGCCCCGCAGAGGGCTGCACCGGGGCCGCGAGACCGCCCAGCGGCATACGGCTGCTCGAGGTCTCGGCAGCGATTGGACCAAGTCCACCCGGTTTCCTACTCGCACGTCGCGCCAGAGAGTGGAAGGCTCAGTGTCAAACGGTGCCGCAGGCGCCGTGGTGTCCGGCCCGGCCAGGTGACCAAGGAGAGCGACCCAATGATCTCGCGCATCGCCATCGTCAACCGTGGGGAGGCCGCGATGCGGCTCGTCCACGCCGTGCGTGACCTCAACGCCGCAGCCGGCCCGGATGGGCACCACATCGAGACCGTCGCCCTGCACACCGAAGGCGAGCGACGAGCGATGTTCGTGCGCGAGAGCGATCACGCCTACAACCTCGGGCCAGCCGCCGACCGGCCCTACCTCAACTACGAGGTCCTCGAGCGCGCCCTCACCGAGTCCGGCGCCGACGCCGCCTGGGTCGGCTGGGGTTTCGTGGCCGAGGACCCCGGGTTCGCCGAGTTGTGCGAGCGGATCGGTGTCACCTTCATCGGCCCGAGTCCCGACGCGATGCGCAAGCTCGGCGACAAGATCGGCTCCAAGCTCATCGCTGAGGAGGTGGGCGTGCCCGTCGCACCGTGGTCCCGAGGCGAGGTGTCCACCCTCGAGGGCGCCAAGGAGGCAGCGGCGTCCATCGGCTATCCGCTGATGCTCAAGGCCACCGCAGGCGGTGGCGGTCGCGGCATCCGCGTGGTCACCTCCGACGCCGACCTGGCCGATGCCTACGAGCGCACCCGCGACGAGGCGGCCCGGGCCTTCGGCTCCGGCGTGGTCTTCCTCGAGCGGCTCGTCACCGGCGCCCGGCACATCGAGGTGCAGGTCATCGCGGACGGGCAGGGCACCGCGTGGGCCATCGGCGTGCGCGACTGCTCGATCCAGCGGCGCAACCAGAAGGTCATCGAGGAGTCGGCGTCGCCGGTGCTGACCCCGGAGCAGGCCGACGAGGTGCGCTCGAGCGCGGAACGGCTCGCCATCGCGGTCGGCTATGCCGGCGCCGGGACGGTGGAGTTCCTCTACCACCCGGGCGAGAAGTTCTTCGCCTTCCTCGAGGTCAACACCCGCCTTCAGGTCGAGCACCCGATCACCGAGATCGTCACCGGGACCGACCTGGTCAAGCTCCAGATCCACGTCGCGAACGGCGGGCGGCTCGAGGGAGAGCGCCCCACCGAGAACGGTCATGCCGTCGAGGCCCGACTCAACGCTGAGGACCCGGACCGTGACTTCGCACCCTCCCCCGGACGGATCGCGCTGCTGACCTTCCCGGCCGGACCAGGGATTCGCGTCGACACGGGGGTCGGCGAAGGCGACTCGATCCCGGCCGACTTCGACTCGATGATCGCCAAGATCATCGCCTACGGCAGCACCCGCGACGAGGCGCTGGCCCGGTTGCGCCGGGCGCTGGCCGAGACCACGGTCGTGATCGATGGCGGCGCCACCAACAAGAGCTTCATCCTCGACCTGCTGGCCCAACCGGAGGTCATCGACGGCAGCGCCGACACCGGGTGGATCGACCGGGTCCGGACGCAGGGCCGGCTCGTGTCGCACCGTCACTCCGGCATCGCCCTCGTCGCGGCCGGGATCGAGGCCTATGAGGAGGCCGAGTCCATCGAGCGGGCCCGGCTGCTCGAGACGGCCCGCGGCGGACGCCCCCAGGTCCAGCACCAGGTCGGTCGCGCGATCGACCTCAAGCTGCGCGGGGCGACCCACAAGGTCACCGTCCTGCGCACCGGGCAGCACCGCTTCACCGTGACGATCGGGACCGGCGCCGACGCCGAGACGGCCGTGGCCGACCTCGAACGGATGGACACCTACCGAAGCCGGATCGTGGTGGCCGGGCGGTCGTTCCGCCTCGTCACCGCGACCCACGGACCCGTGCACCTCGTCGAGGTGGACGGGGTCACCCACCGGGTCAGTCGCGACGAGGGCGGCGTCATGCGCTCCCCCGCCCCGGCATTGGTGGTCGCGATGCCGGCTCCGGTCGGCACCGAGGTGGCAGCCGGGGCCCCAGTCCTCGTGCTCGAGAGCATGAAGATGGAGACCGTGCTGGCCGCTCCCTTCGCGGGCAAGGTCCGCGAGGTCCTCGTCCAGGTCGGGAGCCAGGTCGAGACCGGGGCACCACTGGTGCGGATCGAGCCGGTCGCAGACGACGACGCTGACGCACCGGTTGTCGAGGCACCCGCGACCGACCTCGACCTGCCGACGGCGCCCGAGGCCGAGACGGCGGCCGACCGGGCCCGACGAGGAGTCCTCGAGTTGTCTGCCGGTGTGCTCGGCTTCGACAGCGACGCCGCGACCGACCGTCGCCGGCTCGCCGACTACCTGACCGCCCGCGACGAGCTCGCAGCATCGGGCCAGCTCCCCCTTGCCGACGAGATCGCCATGCTCAGCCTGCTCACCGACTTCGCCGAGCTGAGCCGCAACCGGCCGGCAGGCGAAGAGGTGCACACCGAGTTGCTCGTGCACAGCCCCAAGGAGCACTTCCACACCTACCTCCGGGGCCTCGATGTCGACCGGGCCGGACTGCCTGAGGACTTCCGCACCAAGCTCGGCATCGTCCTGGCCCACTACGGCGTCGCGGACTTCGACCGGTCCCGCGAGCTGGAGGAGGCCGTCTTCCGAATCTTCCTCGCGCAGCAGCGCTCGGCACCCGAGGTCGCCCTCGCCACGTCCCTGCTCCCGCGCTGGCTCGCCGAGCCGGCACCGACCGCACCCGACGACACCGCAGCCCGGGACATGCTGGATCGACTCGTGCTGGCCACCCAGCTCCGCTTCCCCGTCATCGGGGACCTCGCCCGGAGCGTGGCCTTCCGCTGGTTCGACCAGCCGCTGGTCGACGCCGAGCGCCAGAGCGTGCTGGCCGGGGTGCACGACAAGGTCGCCGCGCTCGCGGCGAACGGTGACCCCGAGGCGCACGCTGCCGGTGTCGACGAGCTCGCGGCCATCCCCGAGCAGATCGTCCGCTTCCTCGCCGAGCGCCTCTCAGACCCGGTGACGGGCGAACTGCCCGAACGCGAGCCGATGCTCGAGGTCCTGATCAAGCGTCACTACCGGGATCACGAACTGCACGCCGTCAACACCTTCACCGAGGGCAAGCGGCCCTTCGCGACCGCGGACTACACGATCGGGACCCGCCTGAGCCACCTCACCTCCACCATCGGTGGCGTCGACGAACTCGTCCCCGGCAGCACTCTCGACACCGCGGTCGCGGCCGACGTCTGGAGCCGACCGGACGCCCACCAGTCGGTCGTGGACCTCTATCTGCGCTGGCCCGACGCACCCGGGCATATCGAGGAGGTCAGCGACCAGATCGCGGCCAGGCTCGGCCAGTTGCCCTTCACCCGGGAGGTCCGCCGTGTCGCCGTCGCGGTCTCCGCGGGAGACGCAGGTCCGGTGTACTACTTCACCTACCGTCCCTACCGTCCCCTCGAGGGCCAGCCCGCCGAGAACCAACCCGGTGAGGGGGGGCTCGTCGAGGACCGGCTCGTCCGCGGGGTCCACCCGATGGTGGGTCGCCGGCTCAACCTCTGGCGGCTCCAGGAGTTCGACGTGACCCGGCTGGACGCCCCCGAGGACGTCCTGCTCTATGAGTGCGTGGCCCGGGACAACCCGGAGGACCGCCGGCTCGTGGCCATGGCGCAGGTGCGCCAGCTCGTCGTCGTCCGAGACGAGACCGGCGCCGTCACCGGCCTCCCGCACGTCGAGCGGGCCATCGCCAACTGCCTCGACGGGATCCGTCGGGTCCGCGCCGAGCGGCCCGGGGCCCGCCTCGACATGAACTACGTCTGGGTGTCGATCTGGCCGCCCATCGAGGCCGACCTCAACCAGTTGACCTCTTTGCAGGCCAAGATCGCTCCCATGACGGTCGGCGCCGGTCTCGAGGAGGTCCTCGTCCAGGGTCAGATCGCGACGGGGCCCGGGACACCGCCGATGCACATCGCCGGTCGCTTCTACTACCAGCCCGGGTCCGGGGTCGTGGCCTCGATCGAGGAGCCGCCGACCGAGGGCCTCAAGCCGCTGGACGACTACGCCTCCAAGGTCGTGCGCGCCCGGCGACGCGGCCTGGTCTATCCCTACGAGTTGCAGACGCTCATCGCGGGCGAGGGCGGCACCGTCGTCGAACACGACCTCGACGACAGCGGACGCCTCGTCCCCGTCGACCGACCGCTCGGGCTCAACAAGGCCGGCATCATCACGGCGGTCGTCACGACGCCGACCGTCCTGCATCCCGAAGGCATCACGCGGGTCGTGCTGAGCGGGGACCCGCTGCGCTCCCTCGGCTCCGTCGCCGAGGCCGAGTGCGCCCGCATCATCGCGGCGATCGACCTCGCCGAGTCCCTCAGCGTGCCGGTCGAGTGGTACTCGGTGTCTGCCGGTGCCCGCATCTCGATGGACTCCGGTACGGAGAACATGGACTGGGTGGCCCGCGGCCTCAAGCGGATCATTGAATTCACCCAGGCCGGGGGCGAGATCAACATCGTCGTCGCCGGGATCAACGTCGGGGCCCAGCCGTACTGGAACGCCGAGGCCACGATGCTGATGCACACCAAGGGCATCTTGGTCATGACCCCGGACAGCGCGATGGTCCTCACCGGCAAGCAGTCGCTCGACTTCTCCGGTGGGGTCTCGGCCGAGGACAACTTCGGGATCGGCGGCTACGACCGCGTCATGGGCCCGAACGGTCAGGCGCAGTACTGGGCCAAGGACCTCGGCGAGGCCTACGGGGTCCTCATGGCGCACTACGAGCACGCCTACGTCGCCGCTGGTGAGAGCGGTCCGCGGCGGGCCCGCACCACCGACCCCGTCGATCGCGACGTCAGCAGTTACCCGCACACCCTCGTGGACTCGGGCTTCACCACGGTCGGCGACATCTTCTCCGCGGCGACCAACCCCGACCGCAAGAAGCCGTTCGACATCCGCACCCTGATGCGCGCCGTGTCCGACCAGGACCACGCGCCCCTCGAGCGCTGGGCCGGGATGGCCGATGCGGAGACCGCTGTCGTGCAGGACGCCCACCTCGGTGGGGTGCCGGTGTGCCTCATCGGTATCGAGTCCAAGTCCGTCGCGCGGCGGGGTTTCCCGCCCACCGACGGCCCGGACACCTATACGGCTGGCACCCTCTTTCCGCGCTCGTCCAAGAAGGTGGCTCGGGCCATCAATGCCGCGAGCGGCAACCGACCGCTCGTCGTCCTGGCCAACCTCTCCGGCTTCGACGGCTCGCCCGACTCGATGCGCAACCTCCAACTCGAGTACGGCGCGGAGATCGGCCGGGCCATCGTCAACTTCGACGGCCCCATCGTCTTCACCGTCGTGTCGCGCTACCACGGCGGCGCGTTCGTCGTCTTCTCCAAGGCGCTCAACCCGAACATGACGGTGCTCGCCATCGAGGGGTCGTTCGCGTCGGTCATCGGGGGTGCACCGGCGGCTGCCGTCGTCTTCGCCCGCGACGTCGACGCGCGGACTGCTGCCGACCCGCGGGTGCGCGAGCTGACGGCCCAGGTAGATGCGGCGGAGGAGATCGAACGGGCCCAACTGGCAACCGAACTCGCCGAGCTACGCTCCTCGGTCCGCACCGAGAAGCTCGGTGCGGTGGCCTCGGAATTCGACTCCGTGCACAGCATTCACCGGGCCGTCGAGGTGGGATCGGTGGACGAGGTCATCGACCCCACCGAGCTGCGCCCGCGCATCATCGCAGCCCTCGAGCAGGGGCTGGGAGGGCTGCCGAGAGGGCACTGACGGACGCCTCCTGGCTCAGCGGCATACGGCCTCGCTCTTTCCGTATGCCGCTGGGCTGGGAGCGGCCGCCGCGCTCAGGTGTGGGCGGCGTTCCACCACCGCACGCCACCGATGAAGGCGCACAGCACGCCGAGGCCGCCCACGACGAGGCCGATGACGAGCACGAACACCAGCCGGGTCGAGTTGGCGGCAGCGCTCCCACCGGTGGCGCTGCCGATGAGCAGGCCGGCCATCGGCGCGAAGAAGGCGACGATGCTGCCCAGGATGGTCATCCAGAAGCCGTCCGGTGGTGGCTTCTGGCCGGCGGGGGCCGGCGGGGGTTCGGTGTGCGTGACGCTCATCTCTGACTCCTTGGGCTGGGTCGTGACCTGATGCGTTGCTGACTGGGCTCTACAGGGCCTTGACGACGGTGAGCAGCACGGTGCTGTCCTCGAGCGCCTCAAGTCCGTGACGGGTGTCGGGGATGACGATGAGGTCACCGGGTGAGCCCTCCCACGAGGTCTCGTTGGTGTAGATGCGGACCCGGCCACCGATGACGTAGAGGGTGGACTCCCCCGGGCTCTCGTGCTCCTGCAGGCCCTGACCGGCCAGCAGTGCGATCACCGTCTGACGCAACTGGTGCTCGTGCCCGCCGTAGACGGTCTGGGCGTTGCGACCGGTGGTGCCCGCGCGCGCGAGGTCGAGCTGGGTCCGCGCGAGGGCGGTCAACGAGTGCTTCTCCACGGTGGTTCTCCTTGCAGGCTGGGGGACTCGGCGCGATCACCGGGCGTGCTGCCTTCAGTCTGTCAGTCTGGCCAGGATGAGGCCGATCGGGATGCTGACGAGGAGGAGGAGCACCAGGGAGGTGAACCCCACGCGGACCCACCGCAGTCCCGGACCGCGTCGCACCCCGAGCACGGTGAGCGCGAGGACGGTGACGAGCAGCAGGCCGCCGAGGTCCAGCAGCCAGGTCTGCTCCGAGAGGGTGCCCACCAGGACGAGCGCGTTGCCCACCAGCCACGCGCTGAACTCACCGAGGAGGGTGCGGTCACTCGGCTGCTCGCGCGAGAGGAAGCCTCGGCCCAGGACGAGTCCGAGGGTGGCGATCCCGACGACGAGGACGAGGTAGGCCGCCGCCCAACTCGCGTTCCTGCTCGGAGCGCGGGCGGTCACGGCCGAGAGGAGGCCCCCAGCGATGACGCTCGCCAGGGCGACCGTGAGCCCGGGGCCAAGCCGTCGGGTGCGCACAGCGACTGAATCCATCCGGGCCACCTCCACCGGCCAGCGCGCTCGCGACTGGCTCGGTCTCAATTTACACGGCCGACTCAGTAACAAAAGGGCAGGTGACCCGCAGATCGGCCCCGCTGCAGGGTCTCGAATGGGACACTGGAGCGATGGAAGAGCTCACCACGCAGCAGATCCTCGACGCGGGCCTCGGTGACTGGCGCCGACTCGCCCAAGCCCTGCACGCACGATTCCGGACCGGCGACTTCACCACCGGCCTCGCCTTCGTCACCGCGATCACCGCAGCCGCCGAGGCCGCCGGCCACCACCCGGACGTGAAGTTGACCTATCCGTTCGTCGACCTGGCACTGATCAGCCACGACGTCGGACGGGTGACCCAGCGCGATGTCGATCTGGCCCGACAGATCAGTGCGATCGCGCGCGAGCAGAGGTTGCCGGCCGAGCCGAGCTCCCTGGCCGAGGTCGAACTCGCGCTCGACACGGCCGACGTCGCTGCACTGGGCCCGTTCTGGGCGGCACTGCTGACCGGGAGCGCCGAAGCGGTCGATGGCGACGACGTGGTCGACCCGTCCGGCCGGGTGCCGTTGCTGTGGTTCCAGCACACCGAGCTTCACGATCCGCCACGACAGCGCTTCCATCTCGACCTGTGGGTGGCCCATGACGTGGCGGACACGCGGATCGCCGCGGCGGTCGCCGCGGGCGGCGTGGTCGTCGACAACACGAATGCGCCAGCCTTCGTCGTGCTCGCAGACCCGGAGGGGAATCGGGTCTGCGTCTGCACCTGCCTGGACCGCTAGCTCAGCCCTCGAAGGTCGTGCAGGTCATGGTGCCGTCGAGCACCGCTGACCCGAGCGCCACCCTGGTCGAAGGTCACGCCGTCATCGGTGTAGGTGACGCCCTGGGGCGCCTGCGCCTTGTAGGGCTCGCCTCTCAGGGCCTTGCCGTCCTCGTCGTCACCGCGGGACCAGATTTGCGCCTCGCGGTGGCACAACCCTGCGAGCTCTCGCATCGGGCCGGCCAGGTCGGGACCATCGGCGAGCAACTCCCCATAGTCCTTGCGCAGGCGGGACAGGTCGGCATCGGGGTCGCGCCGTGTGGGCGATGCGGTGGCGGGCCGTGGCCATCGCCTCCTCGGCCGATCGGGGCTGCACCGGCTCGGGGGCCCATCGTCGGATCGGGCAGGGGAGCGGAGGAGCCGCGCTCCGGTGGGGCGGACACGGGGACCAGTTCCTCGGTCGGGGGTGCCTTCTCGGCGATCCTCTTCACGCTGTCACGCGAGCGCAGTCACGCGACCCTCGCCAGACCCGCACCGAGACCGCGGAATCACCCACGAGGCAGCTCAGCGGCATACCGATCCGGGGGGGCTCAGCGCGCTTGAGGCGGCACGTCGAGGTCAGCGCGGAGCCGGGCGACCTCGGCCTCGGCTGCAGCGAGGCGCGCCTCTGCCTCATCCGTCGCGCTCGACGGCACGGGTGTGTCCCGCGAAGCGCCGGGACGCATCTGGTCGACTTCCGACTTGAAGATGCGCGCCGAGCGGCCGAGGCTGCGCGCCATGTCCGGCATCCGCTTCCACCCGAACAGCAGGGCGACCACGACGATGATGACGATGATCTCTTGCCCTCCGAGATCGGCCATGGCATCTCCTGACGGTATGCGGTCAGCGGGATCCCGCCCGCGGATTGATGGCCCAAGGTAGGCCGTCTGCTTGAGAGCAGCCCGAGAAGAGGCTGTGAGTCGGCCGAGGGGTTAGGAGCGCGCTCCTCGGTCGGGTTCACCAGCACGTCGCGCCACACGGAGCACGAGCCCGGTGCGAGACCTCAGCCCGAGTTTGGCCAGGATCCTGCGGTGGCTTCCCTGCTCGCCACGGGCAACGTGGGCGCCGACGGCGACGGCTGCACGGTCATCGACGCCACGCACCCCATGTGCGTCCGTCACGCCGCTGGCTCCGAACCTCGTACTCGTGCACCCGCAA
>CAJDUR010000130.1_pt1 | contig 10057 bp, 6 predicted proteins | sample 7391191 | NCBI WGS metagenome assembly CAJDUR01 (sample SAMEA7055688, study PRJEB34461) | soil metagenome | biome: terrestrial ecosystem; feature: Peninsula; material: soil | place: Antarctica | collected 2016 | reverse complement strand
CTGGTCCCACGCGCACCCGCTGACCACGGACCGAGACGCACCGCGCGGCCTCATCCGGTCGTGCGTAGGGTGTCCCGCGCCGGGCGGGCACGTTTTTCAAGCCAACCACATTTGAGGTCCCCCGACATGCCTACTCGTCCCTCCACCTTTGCCGCCATCGGCCTCGCGGCTGCTGCACTGCTCGTGCCTGCCGCCGCCGCGGCCACCCTCCCCACGACGGCGCAGCCCGCCGCTGGGCAGACCACGGCGCAGCCCGTGGCAGCGAACAAGGAGCTCGCCAAGCGGCCGCCCCACAAGCCAACCCGGACGCCGAGCCCGACCGCGCACTTCACCGTCAATCTCGCAGGGGCCTATGCCGCCGCCCACTCGGCCGGCTTCACCGTTTTCGACGTCTCCGGATCGACCTCCAACCCAGCTGGGGTCAAGACCAAGCTCGATGCGCTCCCCAGCGGCACCCACGCCATGATCTGGGTCGGAAACCTCGGCAAGGCCGACGGGGCAGAGGGCTTCAGCCGGGCCCAGTTCAAGGCCCAGGTCGACGCCCTCGCCCAGGACCCGCGCGTCTTCGGCTACTTCATCGCCGACGAGCCACACCCGATCCTGTTCCCGACGGTTGTCGGTGAGATCGCGGCCCGCGCCGACTACGTGCGGGCCGTGGCTCCCACCCAGAAGTCCTTCATCGTCGTGCTGGACGGCTCGAAGTACTGCAACGGCAGCCTCGGGTGCGAGTACGCGGCCCTGGCCCCGTCAAAGACGCATGTTGACGTTCTCGGCGTGGACTCCTATCCCTGCCACCTCGGCGCGCCCTGCGACTTCACCAAGATCCCGGAGCGGGTCAACGCCGCGGTCAAGGCCGGTGTCCCCCGCAGCCAGATCGCGCCGGTCTACCAGGCCTTCGGCCAGGAGGGTGGGACCAACCCCTACTACCGGACGCCGACAGCTACCGAGCTCACGACCATGCTCTCCACGTGGAAGGCCAACGTCCCGTCCCCGGTGCTGGACTATGCCTACACCTGGGGCACCCAGTCCTCCTCGACACAGGCCCTGTCCAACCACCCCGAGTTGCAGGCTGTGGTCAAGGTGCACAACAACAGCTGACTGACAGCGCCTGACGACCACCCGTGCGACGCGTGTGACCGGGCCGCCAACATCAACCCGCACAGCGCCACGCCGCTCACGAGAGCGACGACCGGAGTCTTACCGCGACCATGACTCCACGCTAGGTGGGGGGAGTTGGGTCCTTCTTGAGCGGCCCGGATCGAGGAGTCCGTATGCCGCTCAGCCGGCGCAGCGGCAGACGGACCCTCAGGTGTTGGGACCGACCGCGAGTACCGCGTCGCGCACCCGCGCGAGCGGCACCCGGTCCCCCTGCTGCGCGTCGAGCAGGTGCAGCAGATCGGGGTCGAGCAGCGGCGGGGTGATGGTCCCGGCGCGGAAGAGGAAGGCGACGTCGATGACGTCGTACCGGGCCTGGCCATTGTCGGGGGCAAGCCGCGAGCCGCCGCCGCGGAACTCGCAGTCGGCCATAGCGAACGTGCGTTGGGTGCGCTCCACCCGGTCCCAGGTGCGGACCGACCAGATGGTGTCGGCAACCTGTTGGCCGTAGGCGGACACGTTGCGCGTGACGGCGTCGCTGACGGTGCCACGGAACGCGGCCAGTGCGGAGACGCCCATCCAGCCCTCACGGGCGGCGCGTTCGACGAGCCCGCCCCAGTCCTGCGCGGCCGCAGCGGTGACGCTAACGCCTCCGGAGTAGCAGAGACTGTCTGCGTCGCAGCCGGACTCGTCGACGACGACGCCGTGCACGCCCGTACGAAGCAGCCACTGCGCACCCAGCGAAGTCACCGTCAGTGCGCGGCTGCCGGCGGTGGGTTCGACCCAGCCGGCGTCACGCATGGCGCTCAGCAGAGCGGCACCGAGCCGGCCGGCCAGGTGCGGGGCGTGCTCGGTCCAGTCCTGGCAGAGCCGCACATCGGGCCGTCGCGAGGTGGCGTCGAGGTGGAGCTGGAGGCCGAGACCGTCCGCGATCCGATCGGCCGCGTCGGCGGCGAGCGACCAGTCCTCGCCGTCCGCGATCACCCACCCGCGGTCCAGCGCCGTCTGCGTGAGCGCCACGCCCAGTTGTCCGGCGAGGTGGTCATGACAGCTCCGGGCCTCACGCAGCGGCCCAGAGCTCGGGGCGCGGCTGCTCATGCTCCATGGTAGAGCCGGAGCCGTGCCATGAGGCGCCCTTCAAGGTCGCGAGCCACGAGAGCCGGGTCGGACGCCTTCTGGGGGGGTTGTGAAAGTGCCGTTCTCCATCGTCAAGTGACGGTCGGCGACGCCCCGGGCCGGGGCGTCGCCGACCGGCGGGGGCTGCCGATCGACGGGGCGGTGGCACCGGGTGCTCCCGGTGCTCGAGATGCTGTGGCCACCCGGAGCACAGCGGCCACGAGCAGCGCCTGGCCCGCGACGTAGGTGAGCATCACCCACAGCCCGTGCGCGGGCAGGGTCAGGTCGGCGAAGGCGTGCAGAGCGATGAGAGCGTCGGAGACGAGGAACACCGCGCCCCCGACGCCGCCGATCCAGCCAAGCCCGGTGGCGAGGATGGCCATGGTGGTCAGGGCGCTCCCATAGATGACCACCGGGACGAGCAAGGACCCTGCCCCGGCGTGGCAGAGGGCTACGAGCGCGACCAGCACGGCGGCATACGGCAGCACGATGATCGGGCGACGGCTGAGCACCGAGTCCCGCCAGCGCGGGAGGAGCGCTGCGATGTAAGCGAACTGCGCGAGCAGAAAGCAGCCGACCATGACGAGGAAGGACAGGTCGTCTGAAGCCAACCGCGGCAGGGTGTCTCCGAGCCACGAGAAGCCCAGCGCCAAAAGGGTGAGTCGCACGAGGCGCACTCGAGGCCGGTGAGTCCGTTCGAGAAGCACCCACCCCAGCGCGGGCATGAGCAGCACTTGGCTCAGGTCGGCGACGGCACCGCCCGGCTGCGCCACCTGCGTCACGAGATGCACGAGGGTCACCACGACGAGTGAGGCCGGCGCAAGCATCATGGGCGCGAGCGTAGTGTGCGGTGGGTCGAGGCACCCTGACTCACCCGGCTCACCCCGGCATCACCCCCTGATTCACCCGGCGAGGTGGGCCCACCTTGGTGAGAGCTCGCGCCACGGAGCGGCCTCGATGACTCGGCCCCCGTCGAGGACGACGACTCGGTCGGCCTGCTCGAGCGCCGCCACCTTGCTCGTTGCACCGATGACGGTGGCCCCGTCAGCCCGCAGCGCAGCCCAGAGTTCGATCTCCGTCGCGGCGTCGAGTGCCGAGGACACGTCGTCGGCCAGCAGCAGATCAGCCTCGCACGCGAGCGCCCGAGCCAGGGCCAGCCTTTGCACCTGACCGCCGGAGAGACGGACACCTCGATGGCCCACCAGGGCATCCGGGCCGCCGGCCTCCTCAACGTCCCGTTCCATTCGCGCCGTCGCGAGAGAGGGCACGACCCGACGGTCGCGATGGTCGAGGGCGACGTTGCCGGTGAAGGTCCCCGAGAGGACCCGCGGGACCTGGGCGATGTGCGCGACCCGACCGGGGCGCAACTCGACCTCGGGGTCACGCAACGCTTCGCCGTTCCACACCACCTCACCGGTGTGCGAGGTCAACCCGGCGAGCGAGGAAAGCAGACTCGACTTGCCCGAGCCGACCTGGCCAAGAAGGAGCACCAACTCGCCCGCCTCAACGGTGAGATCGACATCCTGCACGCCGATGGTGCCGTCGTCGTGGACCGCAGTCAGGCCGCGCAGTGTCAGAGTGCGCAGGCGGTCACGGGCTCCCGGCTGAGGCTCGGCCGCGGTGCCGCGCACGAGATCCATGCCGGCAGGCAGGTCCATGAGATCGCCGCCACCGGCGAGGTCGCTCGTGGCGTTCAACCAGGCCCGCACCCCCGGGGCCTCGGTGACGACCGAGCCGGCGACGCGGCCAAACCAGTCGAAGCCGCTGACGGCGTTCGCGACGAGCAGCGCGATGGCCAGACCCCAGGTGCCGTGGAGCAGCCCGGCCCAGGCGGCCACGACACCGCCCTGGACCATGACGGTGGGCACGCCGTCGAGCAGAGCCTGCACCCGATGCTCGCGCACGGCCGCATTGACCCGACCACCGTCGACCCGGCGCAGGTGCGCGTGCACCTGCGGTGTCGCGGCGGCGAGCTTGACGGTGCGGATCGACTCGAGCGCCGAGACGAGTGACTGGCCGAACGTGGCCCGCGCCGTCGAGGCGGCCGCCGCCGAGCGGCCAGCCACCGGTCGGCCCAGGGTCGAGGCGAGGGCCGAGGTAACCATCACGACGAGCAGGATGGCTCCGGCGAGCCAGGTGCCGGCTATGAGCGCCGTCAACGCGGCCACGATGAGACCGTTGACGAAGTCGACCCAGCGGTCGGTGTAGCGGGCGAGGCGGTCGGCGTCCATGGTCCGGGCCACGACCTCGCCGGGCGGGGTGCGCACGAGCCGGCGCTGCCCGGTCTGCCCGGCCAGCACCGCCGCCCGGACCCTTAGGCGCACCTCGACCCACCAGTGCGGGTAGGACCGGAACGCCTGGGACAGGACGAGCGGCCCGGTGACCAGGGAGAGCACGAGCGCCGCCGCGAGCAGGGTCGGTCGCTGCCCGGCCTGCAGGGCCGTGACGACGTGCCCCCAGATCCAGCCGGTGATGGCGCCGTAGGCACCGGTCACGGAGGCTACGAGGAAGAGGCCAGCACCGAGCAGCCCCCACTGCGGCTGGATGGTCACTGCGTGGAGCACCTGCCGGGCCAGGCTCGGGCTCGGCGCGATAGTGGGAGGCGGCGGCGGGGTGGTGCTGCGACGCACTGACCCGATGACGTTGTCCTCGTGGTGATGCTCCTCCACGACCATCTCGTGCGACGAGGCCTCGAGAAGGCGACGGAACGGCCCGTCCTGGGCGGCCAGTCGCTCGCGCGCGCCCGCCTGGATGATGCGGCCCGACTCTAGGACGGCCACTTGCTCGGCCCGCGCGGTGGTGGAGAGGCGGTGCGCGACGAGGATGCCGGTGCGCCCCGTGATGAGCCGGTCGGCAGCCCGGACGACGCGCGCCTCGGTCACCGGGTCCATCCGGGCGGTGGCCTCATCGAGCACGACTACGCGCACGTCGCGGACCAGGAGCCGGGCGAACGCCACGAGCTGCTCCTCGCCTGCCGAGAGACTGGTGCCGCCCGGCCCGAGGATCGTGTCGAGCCCCTCGGGCAGGCCGGCCACCCATTCGGCCAGTCCGAGCTCGGCCACCGCGGCCTCGACCCGCGCCCGTGGAACCGCACCGAAGAGGGTGATGTTGTCGGTGAGGGTGCCGGCGAGCACCTCGGTGCGCTGCGTGACGACACCGACCGCGGCCCGCAACTGCTGCAGATCGAGACTGCGCACGTCGGTGCCGCCGAGGAGCACGGACCCGCGGGGTGGCTCCACGGCGCGGGACAGCAGCGAGGCCAAGGTCGACTTGCCGGAGCCCGTACGCCCGACGAGGGCGCAGGTGCGACCGGCCGGCACGAACAGGTCGATGTCGCGCAGGACAAACGTGCTGGTGTCGGAGCCATAGCTGAACTCGAGGCCACGGAACTCCACGTCGAGCGGGCCGTCGGGCAGGGGCAGCCCACCGGTCGGCTCCGCGGGGGAGGCGAGCATGGAGCGCAGTCGAAGGACGGCCCCGAAGCCCTCCTGCAGGTCGGGCAGGTGCCGCGCCAGCATGTCGACGCCGCCCACGAACATCGTCGTGACCAGGAAAAGGGTGACCAGCCGCGCGGTGGACAGATCATCGGCCAGCACGAGGGCGATGCCTGCGATGCCGACGGCCGCGAGCGCCCCGTGCAGCAGGCCGCCGCTGCGTCGGGTGATGCGAGCCTCGACGCGCAGGACCGCGTCGAGCGCCTCGTGGATCCGCGCGGCCAGGGCGGCATTGCGGCGCAGCATGTGCGCCTGCCCGAGGGAGGTGCGCAGGTCATCGCGGGCCGCGACGCCCTCCTCGGTGGACGCGGCGTGGTCGGTCCACAGCGCCTCCTCGATGACCTTGCGTTGGGACACCTGCGGCAGCAAGCGCCGGACCACTCCGTAGGCCGCGAGCGCAGTCAGCGGGAACAGGAAGGCTGCCGGCCACCACGCGATCGTCGCGACGACCCACAGAGGGCCCGACGCGAGGAAGGTGCGCGCGGCCTGCCACACGCCCCACCGCATCAGCTGGCCGACCTCCCAGGTGTCGTCATCGATGCGGTCGAGTACCTCGCCGACGGCCTGCTCGGAGAGCTCGGCGAGCGGTTGGGCCATCGCGGCGTCGAGCAGGTCAGAACGGAGTTGGCCCTCGGCACGATCGACGACGGTCGCCCAGATCGTCTTGGCGATCGTGTCGATGACCGCGCCGCCGATGACGCAGAACGCCAGCAGCCACATCAGCCGGGAGGTGGCATCCGCGGCGAGGCGGCCGGCGACCATCGAGCCCAGGGAGGCCGCGATCGCTCCCACGAGGGACATCGAGAAGCACACCACCGTGAGGGGGCGACGGACTCGCCGCCAGTCCACAGGGATCCGACCCGCCGGGAGTCCAGCCTTTTGAGCGGAGGCGTCGTGCCCGGCGTAGAGGCGCGCGGCCAGCCCGGGACCCATTCCGGCGGTCAGCCCGGGGCTTGCCCTCGCGGCCAACCGGCATTCAATCCGGGGCCGAGCCAGCGCCGAGCAAGCGGTTGAAGCCAAGGCCCGGTGAGCGGCATACGGGATCGAGGTTGCGGGTGAACGCCCAGAGTTGGCCCGTTTGGGAGCACCGTCGGAATGCTGCCCGTCCACGTCGGGGCACTGACGGGGCACTGACGGGGCACTGTCTGGGCTCTGAGGGGGCACTGCCGAGGCACTGACGAGGCACTGTGTCCGGGCACGCTCGGCGCAGGGTCGGCGCACCGTCGGGGCCCTGTCGGTGCACTGTCGGTGCACTGTCGGGGCCGCTGTCGGTGGTCGAACATATGATCGATACATGGCAGACAAGGCGAAGGTCCTACGCGACTTGCGGGGCAGGCTCTACGCGATGGAGAGCCAGCATGCGTCGTTGGAGGGTGCCGCCACCCCGGAGTTCCTGGCGGCCTTGGCCGCCGCCGCGACCGGTGGGGAGCAGACCTGCGCTGACCGTGCCGGACCGGGAGCCACGCGGGGCCGCGGGGCCAAGACCCGGTCTGGTGGTGGTGGTGGTGGACGGCAGGGGTATCGGCGCCGGTCGAGCGTGGCAGCGCCTCCGCTCGGGCCCCGCGGGCCGTGGGCTGCGCTTCCGTTGGAGCAGGCGCTGAAGATCCACCCGCGGTCGAGCCGGTTCCTCGACGAGGTGCTCGCTGCTCGCGCCGAGGCAGAAGCCGAAACTGAGGCAGCGGCGGCAGAGGCGGCGTCTGTCAAGGGTGCCGGCGAGCACGAGCCCAAGGACGAGACCTCCACTGACCCCCCCGACGCGGCCGCCGACACCACTCAGTCCAGCGCTCAGGGCGAGGCCACTGAGAGCGAGGCCAGCCCCCAAGTCGAGGCTGTTGCCGCCGAGGGCGAGGACGGCACGATGAGGATGTCCGAGGGGTTGGATCCGGAGGTGTTCGGCGACGCGTTGATGGGCCTGTCCCTGGTCCGGCACGGCGAATCCAACCTGAGGGAGACCGCGCACCAGTTGGGAATGCTCCGCAGCGCGCACGATGTCGCGTTGGTGTCAGTGGTCGCCGAGTTGGAGGACCGTCAGGTCCAGCCCCCCGGTGGCCTGTCCTGTGTCGACTGGCTCCGGGCCATCGACCCCGGCTTGAGCGCAGGGGCAGCCAAGGGTTTCGTCACTGTGGGGCGCGCGTTCAACCAGGATCGATGGGCCACCCTCCGGGACCGGGTCTCGATGATGCACATCACCGTGGCCAAGGCGGCCGCGATCGTCGACTTCCACGAACGCACCGCCAAGGTCGCTGACCCCGATGAGCTCGACAGAACACTCGAGGCGTTGATCGATGCGGCCCGAACCCTGCGCCCGGACCAGTTGGCCCGCCTCATCCGGGAAGAGACCGAACACCTGACCCCACCACCTGACGCTGACCCGGACGAGTTGGCCGCCCGACGCCGCGCCTCGCGGGGCCTGTGGTTCACCGCACCGGACGGGACCGGGATGCTCGGGATGCGCGCCACGTTGGACCCGGAAGGCGCCGCAATCGTCAAGGCCGCCATCGACGCCCTGTCCGAACCGCGCCCGCTCACCGACCCCGACGGGACCGTGATCAGTGAAGACCCTCGCGGGCCCGCGACCCGCCGCGCAGACGCGTTGATCGCGATGATCGGGCGCGGAGTCGCCGCCGCCGAGGGGGTCCCGAGCACCGAGAAGGCCAAGGTCGTCGTCACCATCAGCCTCGAGGCTCTCCTGGGGATGCTCCGCGGCGCAGGGACCACCCTGACCGGGGATGTGCTCTCGGCCGGGACGGTGCGGAGGATGGCCTGCGACGCCGGCCTGATCCCGCTGGTCTTGGGCGGGCCCAGCGAAGTCCTGGACGTCGGACGCCTCCAACGCCTCGTGACCCCGGCAATACGCCGGGCCTTGACGCAACGCGACCAAGGCTGCAGCTTCCCGGGATGCAGCATCCCACCCCAATGGTGCGACGCACACCACGTGACCTGGTTCTCTCGGGGCGGCAGAACCAGCCTCGAAGACACCGCTCTGCTCTGCGGGCGACACCACGATCACGTCCACGCTCATGACCTGACCGCCACCAGCACCGCCACCGGCGTCACCTGGCATCTCTAGCGGCCCCGCCCCGCACCCGCCCACCCCGGGCGGGGGTGCGCTGCTGGGTCACACCGCCTGCGGCACCAAGCGACGGGTGCGCCGCAAGGCAGCGCGATGCCTGCCGCGACGACGAACAGGCGGCGACCGTCGAGACCCGGACTCCGGTGTCCTGCGCCTCGCCTTCCTCGACTCCATGGCGACCTCCCTCGTGCCACAGCTGTTGCGCCTTCCATGCAGGGGCGCCGGGGGTGCGCGTCCAGCTGCGTCAGGAGCCGGGTCACGAGATGGTCCGCGACCCGCTGTCCGGCGACGCCGAAGTCGCCATCACGTCGGGCCGGTCCACCGGACCCGTCGGGTTCGGCTTCCGGTCGCTCGTCGATGCCCTCTTCGCCGAGGCGGGGATGGCGACCGCGTACTCGCGCCGCCTGCGCAACGCTTCGTCGACTTCGTGGAGCACGGGAACTGGACGTGAGCGTGCCCAGCACGCAACTCGCGGCCGGCACGCAGCATCCGCTCAAGAGGGACCGCCCTCCCCCGACGATCCCGGTCGCCATCCTCTTCTTCGCACTGAAGCGCTACTTCATCCGGGGCGCCAACGAAGGCGGCGTGCAGGGCTGACCCGGCCCAGCGGCATACGGCTGGGTCGGTCTGTCGCCCGATCGGTGCCGTGGCTGCGAGCCAGCGGGGGGCGGGCAGGCGTGGCAAGGTGGCGGCATGCGTTCCTACTGTGCCGTCTATGTCGATGCCGGATACCTGCTGGCGTCGGCGGCGACCCGCGTGACCGGGACCTCCCTGCGCGGCGGCGTCGCGATCGCCTACCCGGCGCTGATCGAGGCCCTGATCGAACAGGCCGAGGTGGATAGTGGACTTCCCCTGCTCCGGGTGCACTGGTATGACTCGGCATACGGCCATGGCGGCGCTCCCGATACGCTGCAGGAGACGATCGGGATGCTTCCCCGACTCAAGTTGCGGCTCGGTCGGATGTCGCCCGGTGGCGAGCAGAAGGGCGTCGACCTGCGCATCGGGCTCGACCTGGCCACCCATGGCCGCAATCACATCGCGGACGTCATGTATCTGGTCTCGGGCGACGACGATCTGACCGAGGCGGTCGAGGAGGCCCAGGGCCACGGGTCCCAGGTGATCCTCCTTGCCGCACCGAACCAGCACGGTGTGGCTCACGCCGTCTCCCGCAACCTCCAGCGGGCAGCGGACGGGATCGTCGTCATCGACCCGCTCATCATCGACAAAACCGTCAAACCGCGTCGGAAGCCCGCGGTCCCCATCTCGGCGGCCACCACGG
>CAJDUR010000142.1_pt1 | contig 10353 bp, 10 predicted proteins | sample 7391191 | NCBI WGS metagenome assembly CAJDUR01 (sample SAMEA7055688, study PRJEB34461) | soil metagenome | biome: terrestrial ecosystem; feature: Peninsula; material: soil | place: Antarctica | collected 2016 | reverse complement strand
CCCAGCGGGTCGGCAGACCCGGCCGGTCAGCAGCCGACGAGGCGCTGGGCCAGCCAGCCCTCGACGTGGTCGAGACCGATCCGCTCCTGCGCCATCGAGTCCCGCTCTCGGATCGTCACGGCCTGGTCCTCGAGGGTGTCGAAGTCGACGGTGATGCAGAAGGGCGTCCCGATCTCGTCCTGGCGGCGGTAGCGCTTGCCGATCGCACCGGCGTCATCGAAGTCGATGTTCCAGTGCTTGCGCAACGAAGCGGCGAGGTCACGGGCCTTGGGCGAGAGGTCCGCGTTACGGGACAACGGCAGGACCGCGGCCTTGACCGGCGCGAGCCTCGGGTCGAGCCGCAGCGAGACCCGCTTGTCGACCCCGCCCTTGGTGTTGGGTGCCTCGTCCTCGGTGTAGGCGTCGACGAGGAAGGTCATCAGCGAGCGGGACAACCCGGCCGCCGGCTCGATGACGTAGGGGGTGTACTTCTCCCCCGTCGTCTGGTCGAAGTAGACCAGGTCGTTGCCCGAGTGCTCCGAGTGCGCCTTGAGGTCGAAGTCGGTCCGGTTGGCCACACCCTCGAGCTCGCCCCACTCGGACCCCGCGAAGTTGAAGCGGTACTCGATGTCGACGGTCCGCTTGGAGTAGTGCGACAGCTTGTCGGCCGGGTGCTCGAAGTGGCGCAGGTTGTCGGGGTTGATCCCGAGGTCGACGTACCACTGGGTGCGCTCGGCGAGCCAGTACTCGAGCCACTGCTCGTCCTCGCCGGGCTTGACGAAGAACTCCATCTCCATCTGCTCGAACTCGCGGGTGCGGAAGATGAAGTTGCCGGGCGTGATCTCGTTGCGGAAGCTCTTGCCGGTCTGGGCGATGCCGAACGGCGGCTTCTTGCGCGAGGCCCCCATGACGTTGGCGAAGTTGACGAAGATGCCCTGCGCGGTCTCCGGGCGCAGGTAGTGCAGGCCCGACTCGTCCTCGATGACCCCGAGATAGGTCTTGAGCATCATGTTGAACGCGCGCGGCGCCGTCCACTGGCCCTTGGTCCCGCAGTCGGGGCAGGTGATGTCGGACATCTGCACCGAGTCGGGGTCGGCGATCCCCTTCTTCTCGGCGAACGCCTCCTGGAGGTGGTCCTGGCGGCGGCGCTTGTGGCAGTTGAGGCACTCCACGAGGGGGTCGGTGAACGTGCCGACGTGGCCGGACGCGACCCACGTCTCGCGGGGCAGGATGATCGAGGAGTCGAGACCGACGACGTCGTCGCGGCCGGTCACCATCGACTTCCACCACTGACGGCGGATGTTCTCCTTGAGCTCGACGCCGAGGGGCCCGTAGTCCCAGGCGGAGCGGGTGCCCCCGTAGATGTCACCGCTCGGGAAGACGAAGCCCCTGCGCTTGCAGAGGCTGACGACGGTGTCCACGGTGGAAGTCTGTTTGGCCATGGGTGCAAGGCTAGCGGCCCGCGGCCAGTGGTCCGGCCCCCCTCCCCGGACGCTGGGCACCCTCCGACGCCACACCCCCGTCAGCACCGCCCTCACCACCACACCGGGGCTCGCGTACGCTCGTGGCGTGTCCCTTGGCCCTCGCTCCCGCGTCGAGCACGCGTCCGCCCCCTGGGCCCAGCGCCTGCAGGGCATCTCTGTCCCGATCCGCGCCGTCGCCATCGCGGCCCTCATCGTGGTCGGCATCCTGCTCCCGAGGCCGTGGGGCGGGATCCCCTTCCTGCTCATCGCCGGCTTCCTCGGTTGGCTCCTCTTCCTCACCTGGGAGCGCCTCGCGCTGCCGGAGCGGCTGCTGCGGATCGCGGTCCTCGCGCTCGCCGTGGCGGTGGCAGTCGTGCGGATCGTCCCCTCGGCCTGACCTCCCGAGCGCTCTCCTGCTGAGCGCTCCAGCGGTCACTTTTTGACAATCATTCTCATGATGAGAATGATTATCACCATGACCCGACGCTCCACCCTCGCCCGCACCCTGTCCGGCGCGGCCCTGCTCCTGCTCACCGTCAGCGCCTGTGGGTCCGGCGCCGGGTCCCCGAGGTCGGGCAGCTCGCAGCTCGAGGTCGTCACCAGCTTCTACCCCATCGCCTTCGCCACCGAGCAGATCGCGGGCGGGAAGCTCGACGTCTCGGTGCTGACCAAGCCCGGCGCGGAGCCCCATGACCTCGAGCTCGCACCACAGGACCTCACCCGGATGACGCACGCCGCGCTCGTCATCTACTCCAAGGGATTCCAGCCCGCGGTCGATGAGGGCATCGACCTCGTCGACCCCAGCAGGGTCCTCGACGTGTCCGGCCCGGCCGACCTCACCCTGTCAGCCAGCCCGGACGGGCAGGAGCACTCAGTGGCCGACGGCCACGGTCACGCCGAGGGCAACGATCCGCACTTCTGGCTCGACCCGCGGCGCTACGCCTCCGTCGCCCGCGCCATCGGCGTCCGGCTCGCCGCGGACGACCCGGCCAACGCGGCGGCCTACCAGGCCGACACCACCGACTTCGTGGCTCGCCTCGACGCGTTGGATCAGGAGTTCTCCACCGCCCTGCACAGTTGTCGGATCAAGGACCTGGTCACCAGCCACTCCGCTTTCGGCTACCTGGCCGCCCGCTACGGCTTCGAGCAGCACGGGATCAGCGGCCTGTCCCCCGAGGCCGAGCCGAGCGCAGCCGAGCTCAAGGCGATCACCGACCTCATCAAGAGCAAGGGGATCACGACCATCTACCAGGAGACCCTCGTCGAGCCCCAGTTCGCCGAGACCGTGGTCACGTCGACGGGGGCCACGCTCGCTACGCTCGACCCGCTCGAGGGGATCACGGCTGCATCGCCGGGCAAAGACTATTTTGGGGTCATGCGCAGCAACCTCGCGGCCCTCGTCAAGGGTCAGGACTGCTCGTGACCCAGCCAGCGGCCCGCCCGTGAACCAGCCAGCGACCGATGAAGCCCCGGTCCTCGACCTGCGCAGCGCGACCTTCGGCTACGGCGACCGGCCGGTCGTCATCGGCGCTGACCTGTGCATCCGGCGCGGCGAGATCGTCGCCGTCGTCGGCCCCAACGGGTCCGGGAAGTCGACCCTCATGAAGGGCGTGCTGGGGCTCAACCAACTCGTGGCCGGATCGGTGAGCCTCTTCGGCATCCCGAGCGAGGACTTCCACGACCGGGCCCGGATCGGGTACGTGCCCCAGCGGCATACCCTCTCCGCCTCGGTCCGCGCGACCGCCGAGGAGATCGTCGCGACGGGACGCCTGTCCCGGCTGGGATGGCTCGGCCGGCTCAACGCGACCGACCGGCAGGTCGTCGCCCGCTCACTCGAGGTGGTCGGCCTCGGTGACCGCGCCGCCACCGAGGTGAGCACCCTGTCCGGGGGCCAGCAACGCCGCGTGCTCATCGCCCGAGCCCTCGCCAGCGCCCCCGACGTGCTCATCATGGACGAGCCCACGGCGGGCGTGGACGCAGCCAACCAGCATGTCCTCGCCGACGTGCTGCGTCGGCTGATCGACCGGGGGGTGACGATGGTCATCGTGACGCACGAACTCGGCGCGCTCGAGAGCCTGCTGACCCGGACCGTGGTGATCGACGGCGGCCGGATCGTCTTCGATGGCACCCCCGAGCGGTTCGCCAAGGACCGTCACTGGGTGCATCACGACCACGACACCCACCACCACGATGATGAACTGCCCACCGACCGATCGAGTGCCCCTCGCGGTCCGCTCGATGAGCCCGAGGTGCCCTGATGGCCGAGATCCTCTCGATCGACTTCATGCAGCGGGCCCTCATCGCTGCCCTCCTGGTCGGGACCGTCGCCCCGATGGTCGGCATCTTCGTCGTGCAACGACGGATGTCCCTCATCGGCGACGGGATGGGTCACGTGGCCCTGGCCGGTGTCGCGGTCGGTCTCGTGACGAATCAGAGCCCGGTCCTGACGGCGCTCATCGCGGCCGTGATCGCTGCGGTCGTCATCGAGTTGCTGCGCGCCCGGGGCCGCACGAGCGGCGACATGGCGCTCGCGATCATCTTCTACGGCGGCATGGCGGCGGGAGTCGTCATCATCTCCAAGGCGTCTGACGGCACCCCCGCCAACCTCGTCAAGTATCTCTTCGGCTCCATCCTGACCACGCAGCCATCAGACCTCTATGTCTTCGGCGCGCTGGCAGCCGTGATCCTGTTGACGGTCTGGGCCCTGCGTCCGCGACTGTTCGCCGTGGCCAACGACGAGGAGTACGCCCGGGCCGTCGGCATGCCGGTGCTGGCCCTCAACCTCGTGCTCGCCATCCTCACCGCGACGACCGTCGTCGTGTCCATGCGGGTCGTCGGGTTGCTCCTCATCAGCGCCCTGATGATCGTGCCCAACGCCACGGCCCAACTTCTTGCGACGAGTTTCAGCTCCGGCCTGCGCTGGGCGATGGGCATCGGCCTGGTGCCCTCTTCATCCTCGTCTCGTTGGGCACCGCCCTCGCCCACCGCATCGTCCGGGACGACTTCGAGATCGCCGAGCCGCACGAGCACGAACACGGCATCGACTGCGGGCACGAGGCCATCGCTCACGATGACCACATCGACTACGTCCACGACGGCCAGCTCCATGCGGCGCACCAAGCGCACTACGACGTGCACGGGGTCGTCCCCGGCACGGACCAGCATGCACCGGTTCCGACCAAAGAGGCCCGATGAACACCACCCCTGCCCAGCGATCAAGGAGCGTGGCGCCATGACGACCCGGCGACCGAGTCGGCGACCGACCCGGCAGCAACTCGCGATCAGCGAGATGCTCGAGCAGTCCGAGGAGTTCACCTCGGCGCAGACCGTGCATGCCCGACTCCGCGAGGCGGGTGACGGGGTCGGGCTCGCCACCGTCTACCGAGCGCTGCAGAACATGGTCGAGGCGGGCAGCGTGGACGTGCTGCGCCGCGATGACGGGGAAGCCGTCTATCGCGCCTGCTCGACCCACCACCACCACCACCTGGTCTGCCGCTCGTGCGGGCGGACGGTCGAGGTCGAGGGCCCGACGGTCGAGCAGTGGACCGACAAGGTGGCGGCCGACCACGGATTCATCGATGTCACCCACACGCTGGAGATCTTCGGCACCTGCGCTGACTGCGCCGCCGTCGCCACCATCGCCACCGACCGGGGGTGAGGTCGAGCCTGACTCAGCCGGTCAGCTCGACCCGGGCACGTCCACGGCGCCGCCATAGCGACGGTCGCGGGCGACGTACTCCTCGATCGCGGCCCACAGGTCGCGTCGGTCGTAGTCGGGCCAGAGCTGGTCCTGGAAGACCATCTCGGCATACGCCGACTGCCAGAGCAGGAAGTTGCTCGTGCGCTGCTCACCGGAGGACCGGACGAAGAGATCCACGTCGGGCATCGACGGCTCGTCGAGATAGCGCTGGATCGTCCGCTCATCCACCCCTCCCGGCCGGAGCCGGCCGGCCTTGACGTCCACGGCGATGCGCTGCACGGCGTCGGCGATCTCGGCCCGGCCGCCGTAGTTGACGCAGAAGTACAACGTCAGTCCGGTGTTGTGCTGAGTCAGGTCCTGGGCGATCTCGAGTTCCTTGATCACCGAGCGCCACAGCCGCGGGGCCCGCCCGACCCACCGCATCCGCACGCCCCACTCATTCAGCTGGTCGCGGCGACGGCGGATGACGTCGCGGTTGAAGCCCATGAGGAAGCGCACCTCGTCCGGCGACCGCCGCCAGTTCTCCGTCGAGAAGGCGTAGGCCGACAGGTGCGTGACACCGACCTCGATCGCGCCGGCGACAACGTCGAGCAACGAGGCCTCGCCGGCCTCATGCCCCTTGGTCCTGGGCAAGCCACGGGCGTTCGCCCAGCGGCCGTTGCCATCCATGACGATGGCTACGTGCTTGGGCAGCGCCTGCTGCGGAAGGCGTGGTGGCAGCGCGCCGCTCGGGTGCGGGAACGGCTTGATCATGGCTCTCCGGTGGCTCGTGACATGAATCTGGTGGCGGCTCAGGATCGCTCGACCAGGCGCAGGGATCGCAGTCCGCGTTCGATGTGCCACTGGAGGAAGGCTGCCACCAGACCGCTGCCCTGGTTGCGATAGCGGGTCTCGCTGGCATCGGCGATCGCCCAGTCTCCGGTCAGGAGCGCCGCGAGCAACACGAAGGTCTCCGGTGCCGGTGCGCTCGAGCCGGGTGGACGGCACGCGGAGCACACCGCCCCACCCGCTTGGACGTTGAAGGCCCGTTGTGGCCCGGGCGCCCCACACCGGGCACAGTCATGGAAGCTCGGCGCCCAACCGGCCACGGCCAGGGAGCGCAGCAGGAAGGCGTCGAGGACGAGCACCGGGTCATGGGCCCGTTCGGCGAGCGAGCGCAACGCGCCGCCGAGCAGGAGGTACTGCTGGGTCTGCGGCTCATGTTCCTCAGTCAGTTGCAGCGCCGTCTCGAGCATGGCGCTCGCCGCGGTCCAAGCGGCGTAGTCCCGGGAGATCATCGTGCCGTAGGGCGCCAGCATCTCCACCTGGGTCACCGTGTCGAGATTGCGCCCCTCGTAGCACTGCACGTCGATGACCATCCCCGGCTCGAGCCGGGAGCCGAAGCGGGACTTGGTCCGGCGCACTCCCTTGGCCACCGCCCGGACCCGGCCCCGGGTGCGGGTCAGCATGGTGATGATGCGATCGGCCTCGCCCAACTTGTGGGTGCGCAGGACGATCGCCTCGTCACGATAGAGGGGCATGGCGCCATTCTCCCCCGCCAGAACGGGGCGAGCGGACAGCACGCGCCGATCAGTTGACCGCCCGTCCTATCGAACACCAGTTCCATGATGCGCTATCGTGGCCTGATGGACCTCGCTCTCCAAGGCTCCCTGCTCGACCTCGTCGACGAGATGACGTTGCGCGAGCTGGGCTCCGGCCTGCACCGCACCACCCTGGGGGCCGGCGCCTGGGTCGATCTCCGTCCCGGGTGGCTCGCGGCCGGTGACGAGGTGTTCACCGCGTTGCTGCACGAGGTGCCCTGGCGGGCGGAGCGACGCCAGATGTATGACTCGATCGTCGACGTCCCGCGGCTGACCCGGCACTACGCCGCGCACGAGTCCCTCCCGCACCCCATGCTGGCGCAGGCCCGGGACGCCCTCAGCGCCCACTACGCGTCCGAGCTCGGGGAGCCCTTCGTCACCGCCGGGCTGTGCCTCTATCGGGACGGCCGCGACAGCGTCGCCTGGCACGGCGACCGGATCGGCCGGTCCAAGGAGCACGACACGATGGTCGCGATCCTCTCCCTCGGCTCCGTTCGCACCTTGGCCCTGCGTCCCCGCGAGGGCCGTTCACTGCCTGGCTCGGGTGCCAAGACGGTGCGCTTTCAGCTCGGGCACGGCGATCTGGTCGTCATGGGCGGCTCCTGCCAGCGCACCTGGGACCACGCCATCCCCAAGCTGACCGCGCCGGTCGGCCCCCGTATCTCAGTCCAGTTCCGGGTCGCCGGAGTCCGCTAGGAGTTCGTATGCCGCTGACCACCGTCCCAGCCCCCGGCTCGCTGCCCTTCCTGCACCACCTCGAGCAGGAATCGGCCCGCTTCCGTGCGGCTCTCGCCGCCGCCCCCGCAGCGGCACCGGTGCCCAGCTGCCCCGACTGGGACGCCGACGACCTGATCTGGCACCTCGCCGAGGTCCAGTGGTTCTGGGGCCAGATCGCGCAGGACCAGCTCACCCGTGGCGAGCAGCTCGCGGACCTCGACGCGATCCGGCCGTCCCGGCCCGACGACCGGGCCGGGCTGCTCATTCATTACGACGAGGCGAGCACGCGCCTGCACCGGGTCCTGGCCGACCTCCCTCCCGAGACTGAGTTGTGGATGTGGGCCAGCGACCACACGGCCGGCTACATCCAGCGACGCCAGGCCCACGAGGCGCTGATCCACCGGATCGACGCCGAGCTCACGGCCGGCGTCGACCGAGCCCCCATCGATTCCCGGCTGGCCGCCGACGGGGTCGACGAGGCCCTGCGGATCATGCGCTGCTACGAGGACGAGGACGGGTTCACGGCGACGCCGACCGGACCCCCCGTCACGATCCTGGCGATCGATGTGGGTCGCGCCTGGACCGTGCGACCGGTGCACGTCCTGGGTGTCGACGGGCGCGGGACCTCGTGGGACGAGCAGCGCTTCCTCGTTCTGGCAGACAACACCCGCGCCGCCCGTGCCGCCGATCAGGGTGCTGCGCAGGTGCGCGGCAGCGCCGCCGACCTCGACTGCTGGCTGTGGAACCGTCCGCCGACGGGATCCCTTGAGCGGCAAGGCGACCCGGCCGCGCTGGCGTCGATCGACGCGGTCGTGACCGGTCCGATCAGCTGACCACGCTCGGTGCCACACACACAGTGCCACACACAGTGCCACGCGCGGTGCCACACACAGTGCCACGCGCTGAGCCGGGCGCGGTCTCGCACCCGGCTCGGCGGCATACGGCCCGGTGGTGGTGGGCTCAGCCCTGAGCGGCGGGCAACTCCTGCATCTCGCGATCCCGCACGGCGCGGTTGCAGGCGGACACGATCGCCTTGAGCGACGCCGTGACGATCGACGGGTCGAGGGCAACCCCCCACAACACGCGGTCCCCGACCGCCGTCTCGACGTAGGCCGCCGCGGTGGCGTCCCCGCCGGCGGACAGGGCATGCTCGGCGTAGTCGAGGACCCGCACGTCGGGGGCCCCCTCGATCGTCTCGATCGCGGCGCAGAAGGCCGCGATCGGACCGTTGCCGCTGCCGTTGACGGTGATCGTCTCCCCGGCATCGAGCAGCGTCGCCTCGACCGTCGTGTCCCCGTCGACCGTTGAGTCGGCCACGACGCTCACCAGCTCGAAGCGGCCCCACGGCGCATTCGGGTTGGGCAGGTACTCGTCACGGAACCTCGCCCACAACTCGCGGGGGGTCACCTCGCCGCCGTCCTGGTCCACGCCCCGCTGCACGACACCGGAGAACTCGATCTGGAGCCGGCGCGGCAGGTCCATCTGGTGCTCGGTCTTCATGATGTAGGCGACGCCGCCCTTGCCGGACTGGCTGTTGACGCGCACGACCGCCTCGTAGGAACGCCCCAGGTCGTGGGGGTCGATGGGCAGGTAGGGAACGCCCCAGAAGAGGTCGTCGACGGAGGTTCCCTTGTCCTTGGCCTCGGTGGCCATCGCCTCGAAGCCCTTTTTGATCGCGTCCTGGTGCGAGCCGGAGAAGGCGGTGAAGACGAGGTCGCCGCCCCAGGGGTGCCGCTCGCCCACGGGCAGCTGGGTGCAGTGCTCGACCGTCCGACGGACGTCGTCGATGTCGGAGAAGTCGATCTGCGGGTCGATGCCCTGGCTGAAGAGATTCATGCCGAGCGTGACGAGGCAGACGTTGCCGGTCCGCTCGCCGTTGCCGAAGAGGCACCCCTCGATGCGGTCGGCGCCGGCGAGGTAGCCGAGCTCGGCGGCGGCGACCCCGGTGCCGCGGTCGTTGTGCGGGTGCAGGGACAACACGATCGACTCGCGTCGGTCCAGGTTGCGGTCCATCCACTCGATGGAGTCGGCGTAGACGTTGGGGGTGGCCATCTCGACGGTGGCCGGCAGGTTGATGATCATCGGGTGATCCGGTGTCGGGTCGATGACGTCAATGACCGCGTTGCAGATCCGGGCGGCGAAGTCGAGCTCGGTGCCGGTGTAGGACTCCGGCGAGTACTCGTAGTAGATCGTCGTGTCGGGGATGAGCTCCTCGAGCTTCTTGCACAGCCGGGCGCCCTGGACGGCGATGTCGATGATGCCGTCCTGGTCGAGGCCGAAGACGACTCGTCGCTGCAGCACCGAGGTGGAGTTGTAGAAGTGCACGATGGCCTGCTTGGCGCCGCGCAGGGCGTCGTAGGTGCGCTCGATGAGGTGGTCGCGGCACTGGGTCAGCACCTGGATCGTCACGTCGTCAGGGATGTGGCCACCCTCGATGAGCTCCCGGCAGAAGTCGAAGTCCGTCTGGCTCGCCGAGGGGAAGCCGACCTCGATCTCCTTGTAGCCCATCTGCACGAGCAGCTGGAACATCCGCAACTTGCGCTCGGCGTTCATCGGGTCGATCAGGGCCTGGTTGCCGTCGCGCAGATCCACGGCACACCACCGCGGCGCCTTCTCGATGCGCTGGTTGGGCCACGTCCGGTCGGGCAGGTCGAAGGGGATCTGCTCGTGGAAGGGCTGGTACTTCTGGAACGGCATGCCGCTGGTCTGCTGAGGGTGGATCATCGTGGCGCTCTCTCGTCTTCGTGTCGATCGGTGTCCGGCCGGACACAGCGAACTCCGCGACGAGGGAGGCCGGGGATCAGGCCTCGTCGCGGCAGCGAAGAAGGAGGCGTGCCGAACGCATGGCCCTACCGTATGCCGCCGAGCCGGCGCCGTCCACCATCTGGCCACACGGCCCAGATGGTGAGACCGC
>CAJDUR010000218.1_pt1 | contig 10434 bp, 10 predicted proteins | sample 7391191 | NCBI WGS metagenome assembly CAJDUR01 (sample SAMEA7055688, study PRJEB34461) | soil metagenome | biome: terrestrial ecosystem; feature: Peninsula; material: soil | place: Antarctica | collected 2016 | reverse complement strand
TGCCGCCTCCGGTCCCTGCCGGAGCCCGGCTCGATCGCGCGTTGGAGCCGGTCGCACTACCGTGAGGGGCATGGCAGTGCACGCAACGGTCCCCGATGTCTCCATCTCGCTGTCCCGGCTGGACCGGCTCCGTGCCGCTGCAGCCGCGGCCGGGGCAGGTGCCGTCATCGTCACCCCCGGCTCCGACCTGCGCTATCTCATCGGGGTGGCCGGCTCCTCCTTCGAGCGGCTCACGGCGCTCGTCGTCCCGAGCGACCCCGGCTCCGCGATGGCCTTCGTGTCGCCGGCGCTGGAGTACGCCGGGCTGCGCCACCTGCCGTTGGCCGAGCTCGGCGTCGAGGTCCGGACGTGGGTGGATGGCGAGGACCCCTATGCGCTGGCCCTGGAGGGAATCGCCGTCGGCGGCACCGTCGCGGTCTCCGACCAGACGCCGGTTCTGCACGCGTTCCGCTTGCGCGACCAGGGTTCCCGCGATCACGTGTTGGCCGGGCCGATCCTGCGCGAGTTGCGGATGCGCAAGGACCCGGCCGAGCTGGAGGAGCTGCGCCTGGTCGGCGCGGCCATCGACCGGGTGCATGCGCAGGTCGGGGAGTGGCTGGCGCCGGGCCGCACCGAGTCGGACCGGGTCATCGAGCGTGGCGATCTCGTCGTGGTCGACATCGGTGGGCCGCTGCCGTCGGGCTACAACTCGGACAGCACCCGGACGTATGCCGCTGGGCTGGCCCCCATCGGGGCCGTGGCCGACGCCTACGCGGCGCTGGAGCAGGCCCAGCAGGCGGCGGTTGACGCCGTGCGCCCCGGAGTGACCTGCGAGAGCATCGATGAGGCGGCCCGGTCGGTGCTGCGCGACGCCGGGCTGGGGGACTACTTCATCCACAGGACCGGCCACGGGATCGGCCTCGACGTGCACGAGGAGCCCTACATCGTCGCCGGCAACGACCTGCTGCTCGAGGCGGGGATGACCTTCAGCATCGAGCCGGGGGTCTACGTGCCCGGCACGTGGGGCGCCCGGATCGAGGACATCGTCGCCGTGACGGCAGACGGGGTGGAGCCGCTCAACACCCGCCCGCACGGTCTCGCCGTGGTCTGACCCGCGGGCTCAGCTGTCGAAGCCGACCCCGAGCCGGTCGAGCACCTTCAGCCACGGCCCGCGTCGGCCGGTGCGGTCCTCGGCGGCCAGCGCTGACCGGGTCGCCTGGACGGCGGCATACCGGATCGGCTCCGGGGGGAAGGGGACCGGCTTGCGCCGCACCATGCCGAGGCGGGTCACCTCGGTGTCGCGCCCGGCGACGAGGTCGAGCGCCACCCGCGCCCCGAAGCGGGTGGAGGCGACGCCGAGCCCGGTGTAGCCGACCGCGTAGGCCATCCGACCGCCGAGGGCGGTGCCGAAGAGCGGTGTGAAGCGTGAGGTCGTGTCGATGACCCCGGCCCAGCGGTGGGTGAAGCGGATGCCCTCGAGCTGCGGGAAGATGTCGAGGAAGTGCTCGGCGAGCAGCCCGTGCGACGCGTCCGACTGCTCGAACTTCGGGTCGATCCGGCCCGGGAAGTGGTAGGTCGCGTCGTAGCCCCCGAACAGGACCCGGTCATCGAGCGTCCTGCGGTAGTAGTGGAACTGGTTGCCCGCGTCGGCCAATCCCTCGCGTCCTTCCCACCCGATCGCCGCGAGCTGAGCCGGGGAGAGCGGCTCGGTCATCAGGACGTGGTCATAGACCGGCAGCACCCAGGCGCGCAGCCGCTTCAGCACCCCCTGGGCGGCGTTCGTTCCGATGACGACCCGGTGGGCGTGGATGCTGCCGCGCTCGCAGCGCACCCGCACCCCCTGGCCCTCCGTGTCGAAGCCGGTGACCGGGCTGTGTTCGTGCAGGCGCACGCCGAGCGACTCGGCGGCGCGGGCCAGGCCCCAGACGAGCCGGGCCGGGTCGACGAGGCCGACCGACGGGTCGAAGACCCCGGCGCGGTAGAGCGGCGAATCCACCCGGGCCCGAGCCTGTTTCGCATCCAGCAGGTGCACCTCGTGGCCGTGGGCGCGGTGCACCTCGAACGACTCGCGCACCGCGGCCACCTGGTGCTCCGACAGGGCCAGGGTCAGCTCGCCGGGCTGGTGGAAGTCGGCGTCGATGCCGTGGGCCGTCAGCGCCGCGCCGATCGCGGCGAAGTTCTCCGCCCCGAGCCTGGTCAGCACGTCCATCTCGTCGGGCCAGCACGCGAGCCCCTGGGCCAGGCCGTGAGTCAGGGACGGCTCGACGAAGCCGCCGTTGCGACCGGAGGCCCCGTCGCCGAGGCGGCCGGCCTCCACGACGACGACCTCCTGGGCCGGGTCGTCCGTCTTGGCCTGGATCGCGGCCCAGAGCCCGGTGAAGCCGGCCCCGACGATGAGCAGTCCGGTGCGTGGCGCGATCCCGGTCAGGGGTGGCCGCGCCTCCGGACGCTCCGGGCGGTCCGTCCAGAAGACCTCCGGGGCGGCGTCGGACAGGGCAGCGCGCGCCCGGGGTTTCAGACTGACAGGAGGCTGGGAGAAAAGTCGCATGACGGGATGAGTGGACCATGCTTGGCTCTGCCTGTGAAGCCCTCGTCGATCCAGAACAAACTCCTGCGCACGTTCCACGACCAGGTCCGTCGTCCGATCCCGCCCACAACGAGGGATCGCCTCGTCGACGTCGACGGGCCGGTGCGGCGCCAGTACGACCGTGATCCTGCTGGACACTTCGCCATGATCGAGAGCCCGGAGGGGCTGGGTGGTGACCCAGCGGCATACGGAGCGGTCATTGAGCGACAGCGCGACTTCTTCGCGGCCCGCGGGCAGAAGGTGGAGTGGAAGACCTACGACTACGACGAGCCCGCCGACCTCGGGCAGCGTCTGCTGGCGGCCGGATTCGTCGCTGAGGACGACGAGGCGCTGATCCTCGGGGAGGCCGGACCGCTCGCCGAGCAGGACCTCGCGCTGCCGCCCGGCGTGGTGGTGCGCCTCGCCGACTGCTTCGCGGACTTCCAGCGGATCCGCACGCTGCAGGAGGAGGTCTGGGGCGAGGAGCACGACTGGGTGACCGAGTCGCTCGCTCCCGACTGGGCCCGACCGCGCCACCCTGCTGCAGCGGGCCCGTCTCGGGCTGGCGCGCGGCAAGACGCATGTGCGGGTCGACGCCTCACCCGACTCGGATCCGATCCTGCGCCGGCTGGGCTTGCACCGGGTCGCGACGACGACGCCCTACGCCTTCGATCCCGCGCGGCCGGTGGACGGCTGACCTGAGCGGGCGCTCACCGCCAGGTGGGCACGACTGTGGACCGCAGCGAGACATGGCAGGATCGGAGGCAGTCTGATCCCCGCACCGTCACTCGTCACCCGCAGGAGAAGTCATGCCCATCGCCACCCCAGAGGTCTACGCCGACATGCTCGACCGCGCGAAGGCCGGCTCCTTCGCGTATCCCGCCATCAACGTCAGCTCCTCCCAGACCCTGCACGCGGCCCTCAAGGGCTTTTCCGATGCGGACTCCGACGGGATCATCCAGATCTCGACCGGTGGCGCCGACTACCTGTCCGGGCCCTCGATCAAGAACATGGTCAGTGGCTCGCTCGCCTTCGCTGCGTTCGCCGAGGAGGTCGCCAAGAACTACCCGGCCAACATCGCGCTGCACACCGACCACTGCCCCAAGGACAAGCTCGACGGCTTCGTGCGCCCGCTGATCGCCGCGTCGACCGAGCGGGTCAAGGGCGGCGGCCTGCCCTACTTCCAGTCGCACATGTGGGACGGCTCGGCCGTGCCGCTCGATGAGAACCTCACGATCGCCCACGAGCTGCTCGCCCTCGCCAAGGCCGCCAACATCATCCTCGAGATCGAGGTCGGCGTCGTCGGCGGCGAGGAGGACGGGGTGGCCCACGAGATCAACGAGCACCTCTACACCACGCCCGAGGACGCCATCGCCACCATCAAGGCCCTCGGCGCGGGTGAGCACGGCCGCTACCTGACGGCACTCACCTTCGGCAACGTGCACGGCGTCTACAAGCCGGGCAACGTCAAGCTCCGCCCGGAGATCCTCCTGGAGGCGCAGCAGGCCGCAGCCAAGCAGCTCGGCCTCGGCGCCGACGCCCGCCCGTTCGACCTCGTCTTCCACGGCGGATCCGGCTCGCTGCCCGCAGGATCGCCGACTGGATGATCTCCGGCTACGCCGGGGTCCTCAAGGTCGACGGCGAGGTCGGCAACAAGAAGCAGTACGACCCGCGGGCCTGGGGCAAGGCCGCCGAGGAGTCGATGGCGGTCCGCGTCGTCGAGGCCTGCCAGGCGCTGCGTTCGGCGGGCACCCGCGCGTGAGCAACAACCTGCTCGGCATCCCCGAGACCCTCCTCGCGGTCGACCCCGCGGCTGAGCGTCTCGAGACCGGCGTCGACCCCTCGAGCGTGGCGGCGATGTATCCGACCTCGTCGCTGGCCTGGGCCACCCTCGCCGAGGACGCCCTGGAGGACGGCCGCGACGTGGAGGCCTACGCCTACGCCCGCACCGGCTACCACCGGGCGCTGGACTCTTTGCGCAAGTCCGGGTGGCGCGGCCAGGGCCCGGTGCCATGGTCACACGTGCCCAACCGCGGCTTCCTCCGCGCGCTCGGTGCCCTCGCGCGGGCAGCCCGAGCCATCGGGGAGACCGACGAGGAGGCGCGCTGCACGCAGTTCCTGCGCGACTCCTCCATCGAGGGCGCGCGCGAGCTCGGCCTCTGACCGGGCCCCTGGCTGAGCTCCTCACCGGGCCCCCGGCTGAGCTCCTCACCGGGCCCCTGACCACCCTGCGTGGTCAGAGCGGGGCGCTCAGCTCGAGCTGCACCCCGTCCGGGTCGCTGAAGGAGAGGATCGCGATGCCGGAGCCGGGGAGGTCCTTGACTGCTCCGTGGGTGATCCCCCGCTCTTCCAAGGTGGCCACGGCGGCGTCGAGGGCCTCGCGACTGGCCACCGAGAAGCTCAGGTGGTCCAGGCCAATGCGTTCGGAGTCGAATGAGTCGGCGTTGTCAACCGGTCGCAGGCCCAGCCCGATCCCGCCGGCCTGGTAGATGAGCCCGCCGTAGAGCTGGTCCGGGTCCTGACGGACGGCCGGGTCGTTGGGGTCGCCCGCGGACTGCGCGACGATCTTGAGTCCGAGCACGCCCTCGTAGAACGCGCGGGACCGGGCCAGGTCGGCGACGGTCAGACGGATGTGGTGCAGTCCGGCGGTCTCGATGAGCGCCATGATGACTCCTCGGTCTCAGGGGCAACGTTGGAAGGCCGCCCCGTGGTGCGTGGCTCACCCCTGGCAGGGACCCATTCCCCGCGCCGTCTCGCACCGGTCCTTCCAGAGTGCCACACGGTCGGGCCAGATCACCGCGCCGCCCAGCCGAGGGGCGCTCGCCGCGCCAGCCAGCCGAGCGGCATACACCAGCTGGTGCCTGCCGCTGGGCCCACCCCTGGCGGCCCGACCTGTCACGCTGGTGGCATGTCTGAGCATCGCCTCCTCATCCGCCACGCCACCACGTGGGCCGCTGACAAGCAGCGCATCCTTGACCCCGCTCTGCTCGAGACCGCCCTGGACCTGAGGGCCTTCCACGACGACGAGCCGGCGACGCACTGGCCACCGGGCAGCCTCGAGCACCTGATGCTGCGTCGGTGGCCGGCGCACGGGCCGGGGGCACCGGACCCGGAGGCGCTAGCCGACACGCTGGCGACGTTCGTACAGTTCCTGCGTTCGACCGGTCGGATGGGGTCTGGATCCGGTGACCCGAAGGTGCTCGCCAAGGAGGCCCGGCGCGCCGCACCGAAGATGGTCGACGCGTGCGCTGACCGCGGGGCCCACTCGCACGGCACACCGGGCGTGCACTCCGGGACGGGGGCCTTCCCCGGATCCGGCGGCGTGGCGGAGGAGATGCCGGTGCTGCGCGGTGACCCGGCCCGCTCGGCGGAGCAGGCGCGCAACTCGCCCTTCGTGCAGTCGTGTCTGCGCCTGGCGCAGTGGCTGGCGCCGAGCAAGAAGGTGACCGAGATCGGGGTGCTGAGGCTCGCGCCCGCCGAGGCGGCCTATCGAGAGTTGGAACTGTGGCGCTGGCAGGAGGGGAACAACGCGATCGACGACGGCTCGGAGACGGCGCGGACCACCGGGGTCGGGAAGCAGCCGCTGTTCTGGTGGAAGAGCGCTGCAGACGCGGCTCCGCTCGAGCGGGTCTGGTACTCCGCCATCCTGGCTGACCTCATCGACCTCCGGGCCACCGTGGCCAGGCCGACCGACCGACGGCCGAGCTCCGACGCGGAGTGGGTCAGGCTGGCCTGCACCACCTTCCTCGGGCTCTGGGAGTCGGCCGACGAGCTGTGGGTGTCCCGCGCACCGATGCTGTCCCTCTTCGGGAGCGCGCTGCTCGGGGACGCGCGCGTCTCGCGGGGCGAGTTGGTGCAGATGTGGGCCAGACATCCGGACAACTACTGGGGTGGGCTCCCGCTCGGGGGCCACCTGACGGCGGAGGCCATCCAGGGCAAGTCCGAGGCGCACCTGGACCGATCGCTGCACTGGTTCGCGGACACCGGGGTCTGGACCCGCGAGGGCGATGCCTTCACCCTGACCGACCTCGGCCGCGACATCGGCGGGCTCGTCTTCACCCTGCTGGACGAGGGCGAACTGGACCCGTGAGTCACGCGTCACCCGGACCAGGACGGCGCAGTCCGGTCAGGACCCTGCGCCGGCGATCTGCTGGAGCAGGGTCACCAGCTCCTCCGAGCTGTTCACCGCCACGTCGATGTGCTGGGCCAGCTCGGGAACCTCGGCCGAGACGACACCGACCCGCCACGCGGGACGGCCGGCAGCCTGAGCCTGCGCCACGACCGCGAAGGCCGGCAGGTCGCCGAGGTCGTCACCGGCATACAGCATCGTGGTGGGGTCCACCTCGCGGATCACGTCGCGGAGCACGCCACCCTTGTCGTGACCGGGAAGGCGCAGCTCGATGACGTTGCGTCCGTCCTTGGCTTCCAGCCCGAGCTCGTGCGCGAGCTGGGCGACGGGGGGCCGCAGGCTCGCGAGGGCGCCCTGTGGGTCGGCCGAACGCCGGGTGTGCACGACGAGGGAGAGGCCCTTGTCCTCGACCCGGACGCCGGGCATCCCGTGCTCCGCGACGACCGCGGGCAACTGCTCGCGCAGCGACCGGATCGACTCCGGCTCGTCCGGACGAACGAGGCTCCCGTCATGCCAGGTCTCGAGGCCGTAGAGCCCGACCACGTGCAGCCCCGGCACCGCACCCAGCCCACCGAGCCGCACCACCGTGGCCGCGTCGCGTCCGGTGATGATGACGACGTGCGCGCCAGCCAGTGTGAGGGCGCTGAGCGCCTCGATGGCGCCGGGCACGGGTCGCGAGTCGTCCGGGTCCGGCACGATCGGGGCCAGCGTCCCGTCGAAGTCCACCGCGACCAGCGCCCCGGCCACCATGCACTCGATCATGTCAGTGACCCGATGTGAGGCGCCCCCACACCCCGTCAGGCATGATGGGCCGCGGCAGCAGACCACACCAAGGAGGCACTGTGGCCGCGTTCGTGCACGGCTATGACGGGTTCGATCCAGAGACCGAGGGGCTCCGAGAGGCCTTGACGTCGACCGGCAACGGCTACATCTGCACCCGTGGCGCGGCCGAGTGGGAGGACGCCAACGGCGTGCACTACCCCGGCACCTACGTCCACGGGCTGTACAACCGGGAGACGACGATCCTCGGCGGGCTCCCGGTGCACAACGAGGACCTGGTCAACCTGCCGAACTGGACCGTCCTGCAACTGCGCATCGAGGACGAGGACGCGATCCGGCTCGCCGACGTCGAGGTGCTCGACTATCGGCACGAGGTCGACATGCGCACCGCGACGATGACGCGAGAGCTGCGCTTCCGCGATCGCAGTGGCCGGACCACGTGGCTGCGCAGCCGGCGGTTCGTCAGCATGTCCGATCCGCACAGCGGCGGCATCGAGTGGGAGCTGGTCCCCGAGGACTGGTCCGGCCGGGTCGAGGTCATCACCGCGATCGACGGGCGGGTCCGCAACGCTGGGGTCGCCCGCTACCGACGGCTCGAGGGGCGCCACCTGAACCCGGCCTCCGCACGGATGTTCGACCCGGACGTCATCGCGCTCAAGGTCGAGACCCGCCAGTCCAACCTCTACGTCAGCCTGGCCACCCGCGCCCACGTCTGGCGCAGCGGCGACGAGATCCCGGTCGAGCGTGAGTGCTACCAGACGGAGGACTACATCCAGCAGCGGCTCGCCTTCGACGTCGCGCGCGGCACCCCGACCCACGTCGAGAAGCACATGAGCTTCTTCACCTCCCGCGACCCGGCCGTCAGCGACACGCTCACCCGGGCCGCGCGGGCCGCCGCGACGGCCCCCGGTTTCACCGCCGCACACGTGTTGCACGCCGCTGCGTGGGAGGAGCTGTGGAAGGTCTGCGACATCCAGGTCTCGGGTGACGAGGAGGTCCAGCGGCTGCTACGGCTGCACGTCTCCCACGTCCTTCAGGTCGGCTCGCGGCACACCATTGACCTCGACGCGGGTCTGCCCGCCCGCGGGCTCAACGGCGAGGCCTACCGGGGCCACGTCTTCTGGGACGAGGTCTTCGCCTTCCCGTTCTTCGACCTCCGCCTGCCTCACGTCACCCGCGGCCTGCTCATCTACCGTTACCGCAGGCTCGACGCGGCCCGGGCTGCTGCGGCTGCCGAGGGCCTGCGCGGCGCGATGTTCCCGTGGCAGAGCGGCAGCGAAGGCACCGAGGAGACCCAGAGCGTCCACCTCAACCCCATGTCCGGACACTGGGACCCTGACCTCAGCCACAACCAGCGGCACGTCAACGCCGCGATCTTCTTCAGCGTCGCGGAGTACGTCCAGGCGACCCGCGACGCTGACTTCCTCGAGGACTACGGCGCGGAGATGCTCCTGGAGATCGCCCGCTTCTGGGCCTCGCTCGCGCACTGGAACCCTGACCGTGAGCGCTACGAGATCCACGGCGTCATGGGTCCCGACGAGTTCCACGAGAAGTATCCGGACGCGCCGACCGGCGGGTTGCGCAACAACGCCTACACCAACGTCATGGTCGCGTGGCTGATGGACGTCGCCGGACGGGTGCTCGCTCTTCTGCCGCCAGGGCGTGCTGAGGCCCTCCGGCACCAACTGGGCATCGACGATGCCGAGCTCGAGACGTGGGCTGCGATGAGCCACCGGATGTACGTGCCGTTTCACGAGGACGGGATCATCAGCCAGTTCGAGGGCTACGAGGACCTCGAGGAACTCGACTGGGAGGACTACCGGAAGCGCTACGGAAACATCCAGCGGCTCGACCGGATCCTGCGCGCCGAGGGGAAGGACCTCAACCGTTACAAGGCAAGCAAGCAGGCCGACGTCGTCATGCTCTTCTACCTCTTCCGGTGGGATGTGCTGGAGCAGATCTTCACCCGGCTCGGCTATGACTATGGGCCGGACACCGCCGCGCGCAACATCGAGTACTACGACCGGCGCACCTCGCACGGGTCGACGCTGAGCCTGGTCACCCATGCCGGTGTGCTCTCCTCGCTCGACCCGCAGAGCTCGTGGGAGCGCTTCCTCATCGCGCTGCGCAGCGATGCCGAGGACGTGCAGAACGGCACGACCCAGGAGGGCATCCACATGGGGGTCATGTGCGGGACCCTCGACCTCGTCCAGCGGGTGTACGCCGGGGCGCACGTCCGCGATCGCACCCTGCACTTCGACCCGCGGTTGCCGAGTCAACTCGATCGGATCTCCTTCCCGATGCTCGTGCGCCGCACCCCGGTCACGGTGGTGCTCGACCAGAGCTCTCTCACCGTCTCGACCCACCCCGAGAGCACCCGGCCGCTGCTGCGCGTCGCGGTGGGAGGCGACCTGCGGGAGCTGCGTCCTGGCGACACAGCGGTTTTCGACCTGACCTGATTCGACCTGACGTGAGGAGTGTGCCTGATGCCCGCCGCCTACCGGGGTGTGATCTTCGACGTCGATGGTGTCCTCGTCGACTCGCCGCACGAGAAGGCGTGGCGCGAGTCGCTGCGCCAACTCATGGAGGGGGACTGGGCGCCGGTGCGGGCCAGCACGACGTGGTCACCGGACGGCTTCACCTCGGAGCTCTATGCGCGACAGGTCTCGGGTCTACCGAGGATGGTCGGCGCCCGGGCTGCCCTGGAGCATTTCCAGGTGCCGGACCTCGAGCGGCGCACGGACGAGTACGGGCAACGTAAGCAGGCGATGGTCGTCGAGCTCATCGAGTCGGGCGACTTCACCGCCTACCCTGACGCGCTGCGGATGCTCATCGCGGTGAAGGACGGCGGCGCACGGGTCGCGGCCGCGTCATCGTCAAAGAACGCGGGGCTGCTCCTGCGCAGGGTCGACCTCGGCGCCTTCGCCGCGCAGCACCGCATCGACTCGCCGTCCGTCAGGCCCGGCCAGAGCCTGCTCGA
>CAJDUR010000168.1_pt1 | contig 10458 bp, 8 predicted proteins | sample 7391191 | NCBI WGS metagenome assembly CAJDUR01 (sample SAMEA7055688, study PRJEB34461) | soil metagenome | biome: terrestrial ecosystem; feature: Peninsula; material: soil | place: Antarctica | collected 2016 | reverse complement strand
TTGGACTGGACCGTCTTGACCGTCGTGAGCTTGCCTGTCTTGTCGAACTCATAGACCTCGATCGTCGCGGTGCCCGGCTCGCCGGCGTCGGTGAAGTCGAGCGTTCCGCTCGCACCGTCGTAGTCGATGTCCTTGCCTGCGTCGACGAGCTTCTTGCAGTCGGCGAAGGTGGTGCACTTCTCGCCGTCCTTGGTGATGCCGTTGACGAACTTCTTGAAGTCATTGGCCTTGACCGACTTGGCCTGCTCCGCCGCCAGCGCCATGATGTTGACGCAGTCGTAGACCTGCGGTGCGAACTGCATCGCCTTCAACGACGGGGCGAACGCCTGGAGCTCCTTGGTGAAGTTCGGGTTGTCTGCCGAGGCCGGGGCCGTCCCCTTGAACCCGGCGAGCTTGCTCGGGTCGTTGGGGCTGACCAGCTTGGCCAGGTCCTCGTTGCGCAGACCGTCGGCGCCGTACATGCCGATCTTCTGGGGCGTCAGACCGGACTCGATCAGGCCCTGGATGATCTGCTTGCCTTCTTCGAAGGCGACGATGACGACGGCGTCGGGCTTCTTGGCCACGATGTTCTGCACCGTGGCGTTGAAGTCGGTGGCCTTCGGGTCGTAGGTCTCGTTGAGCACGACCGTTGCACCGGCACTCGTCAGCGCCTTGGCGGTCGCATCCGCGAGGCCCTTGCCGTAGTCATCGGCACGCGCCGTGATGGCAACCTTGCTGTGACCGTCGGCAATGATCTGGTCGGCGAGGATCGGGCCCTGCAAGGCGTCCGAGGGCGCCGTGCGGAAGTACAGGCCGTTGTCCTTGTAGTCGGTGAAGGTCGGCGCCGTGTTCGAGCCGGAGCATTGGGCCACGCCGGCTCCGGTCACCTTGTCGATGATGGCGAGGGACATGCCCGACGCCGCTGCACCGATGATGACGTTGACCTGGTCGGCCAGAACTCGGTCGGCCGACTGGTTCGCGATGGCCTGGTCGTCCGCCTCGTCCCCTCCGACGACCGCGGGGATCTCCTTGCCGAGGACCCCACCGTCCTTGTTGATCAGCGAGATCGCGTACTTCATCGCCTCGATCTGCGGGGGGCCGAGATACGCCAGGCTGCCGGTCTCGGGCAGGACATAGCCGAACTTCATCGCCGCGGTAGAGGCGGCGCCACCCCCCCCAGCCCCGCTGGTCGATCCTGGTGCCGGTGTGTCCGTGCCGCCCCCACAGGCGGCGGCGAGTAGTGCCACGGTCGCAATAGCGACGGCACCCCTGATACCTCTTGAAGTCATTCTTCCCTCCAACAACGTTCCGGGCACAGTATTTTCCGGGCCCGGGGGTGCTGGTCACACTAGTGCCCGGTGGTGCGTCGCCGGAGCGTTTGAGACCAACCTGTGACCGTGCCGGATTCCTGCCCTCGGTGACTGACCCCCGAGACTGCGTACTCGACCGCACGCGTCACCATTCGACGCCCGGAGGCAGGGCCTTCACAACATGGCGATGAGGGAGACCAGGAGCGGCGCGACGATCAGCGCGGGGAGCAGGTCACCGACAGGGACCTGCTTGATGTCGAGCAGCCGGAAGGCGATGCCGACGAGCATCAGGCCCCCGGTAGCGGTGAGGGCACTGACCTGTGCGGCCGACATGATCTGGCCGAGGAAGACGCCGGCCAGGGTGAGCCCGCCCTGGATGATCAGCACGGATCCGGCCGAGAGCAGCACACCGACCCCGAACGAGGCCGCGAACGCCATCGCGGCGAAGCCGTCGAGGACCGACTTCAGCGCCAACTTGTCGATCCCGAGGCCCATCCCGTCGTCGAGGGCGCCGAGGATCGTCAGCGGCCCGACGCAGAACAGCAGGCTGGCCGTGAGCCAACCCTCGATGAAGCGCTCGCGCTCCGCAGAGCCGCCGTCGCCGCCGCCCCGCCCGTGGATCCGGCGCTGGATCTGGCCCGCGAGCCCGGCGAGACGCTCCTCGATCCGGAGCAGTGACCCCGCGATCCCGCCGATGAGCAACGCTCCGAGGACCACGAGCATGGCGCCGCTGCCGACTGCCGCCTTGAGCTCCGGGTCGAAGACGGCCACGGCCGAGGCTCCGGCCATGAGCAGGGTGACCAACCCGAGGATGTCGGTCACCACCGACCGCGTGCGCCCCGGTAGGCGGTGACCGACGGCGATCCCGACGAGGGCGCCGATGAGGACGGTCGCGACGTTGAGGGCGGTGCCCAGCCCGGGGAAGTCCATGGCGGCACGATACGGCCCGGCCGGGGCACCCTCCCCGTTGGTTCAACATTCAGTTACTCTTCCTCGAGCCACCAATTGGTCGTAGGGTCAGGACTTGTCTGTCACCTCGGGGGCGAGGGAGAGGGAGATCGTGGGTAAAGCGGCCGTGACCGTGCGGAGGGTCGAGCGTGCAGATCACGCTGCCTTCATCGAACTGTGGATCGCTCATCGCATCGAGGGTGGGACCACACCGGAGGCGGCTGCCCGGTTGGCTCTGGACGGCACGTTGCGCACGGCGCTGGAGCGCCCGGACATCGGCGCCTTCATCTCGCTCGTCGACGGGGAGCCCAGCGGGTACGTCGTCTGGGCGGATTCGACCCGAAGCCTGCTGGTGGAGAGCCCCTGTGTGTCGATCGACATGCTCTACGTCCGGCCGGAGCTGCGCCGCACCGGCGTCGCCAAGGCGCTCATCGGAGCCACCGCGAAGTTTGCGGACCGGCAGGGGGCCGAGCACGTGGTCGCTGCCGTCCCGGCGCAGGACCGCGACGCCAACCGGTTCTTCGCCCGGCTCGGCTTCGCGCCGGAGACGTTGCGTCGGGTCACCTCCGTGTCGACCCTGCAGCGCCGGCTCGCGGGGGGACTCGCCCCGCGCTACTCCCTCGACCAGGTCCTGGCGCGTCGCCGCGATGCGCGCGCCCGGACCGCGCGAGACGCAGGTGGTGCCCGGTCCGGGCCGCACGCTGCGAGGCGTCAGCCGCCGCAGATCGCTGGCTGACGCCTCTGACCGGTCAGGCGCCGGGCACGGCGTCGCGTAGCAGACAGGTGATCCGGGCCGTGCAGCACCGGTGGTCGTCCTCGTCGGTGACGACGACCTCGTAGCACGCCAACGTGCGACCACCGCTGATGAGGGTGGCGACTCCGGTGACCAAGCCGCTCCGGGCGGCCCGGTGGTGGGTCGCGTTGATGTCGACGCCGACGGCGATCCGGCCCGGCCCGGCGTGCAGGACCGAGCCGATCGATCCGAGCGTCTCGGCGAGGACGACGCTGGCGCCCCCGTGGAGCAGGCCGTAGGGCTGGGTGTTGCCGGCGACCGGCATCGTGGCAACGAGGCGCTGCGCCGAGACCTCCAGCAACTCGATCCCCATCCGTTCGATGAGGGTGCCGGCGTTCATCGCTCGCATGGCCTCCCTGCGGTGCCGGCCTCGCGTGCGCTGCGCGCCCAGCGGCATACGGCATCGGTGTGGTGAGCGCTGTCGGCGAGACTGACTAGGCTGCCGCTGTGAGCCGACTTCTCCTCCTCGACGGACACTCGCTGGCCTATCGCGCCTTTTTTGCGCTCCCGGTCGAGAACTTCTCGACCAGCACGGGCCAGCACACCAATGCGGTCTACGGCTTCACCTCGATGTTGATCAACGTGCTGCGTGACGAGGAGCCGAGCCACGTGGCGGTGGCCTTCGACCTGTCCCGCCAGACGTTCCGCAGCGAGCAGTACGCCGAGTACAAGGCTGGGCGCGCCAAGACCCCGGACGAGTTCAAGGGGCAGGTGTCGCTGCTGCACGAGGTGCTCGAGGCGCTGCGGATCCGCTTCATCGAGCTCGAGGGCTTCGAGGCGGATGACATCATCGGCACGCTCGCGACACAGGGGGAGGCCGAGGGCCTCGAGGTGCTCATCTGCTCGGGGGACCGCGACACGTTCCAGCTCGTCTCCGATCGGGTCACCGTTCTCTATCCCATCCGCGGCGTCTCGGAGCTGACCCGGATGACCCCGGACGCCGTCACCGCGAAGTACGGGGTCCCGCCGACGCGCTACAGCGACCTGGCGGCCCTGGTGGGGGAGTCGTCCGACAACCTGCCGGGCGTGCCCGGCGTCGGACCCAAGACGGCGGCCAAGTGGATCAACCAGTACGGCGACCTGTCCGGGATCGTCGCCGACATCGACCAGATCAAGGGCAAGGCGGGGGAGTCGCTGCGTGAGCACCTGGACCTGGTGCTGCGCAACCGACGGCTCAACCAGCTCGTCCTCGATGCCCCCGTGGGAGTCAGCGTGACGGAGCTGGCCCGAGCCCAGTGGGACCGCGAGGAGGTGCACACGGTCTTTGACGGGCTGGAATTCAAGGTCCTGCGGGATCGCCTCTTCGCCACGGTCGAGTCCGCCGAGCCGGAGGCTGAGTCGGGCTTCGACCTCGACGGGGCGGTGCTCGACCCGGACGCCGTCGCCGCCTGGATCGAGACCCATCTGCCAGCCGGGGGGCGCGCCGGCGTCGAGGTGCTGGGCACGTGGGCGCGGGGGACCGGGGATCCGGTGGCCATCGCGATCGCGGCGCCCGATGACCACGCCGCGTGGATCGACCTGAGCACCCTGACGCCGGAAGGCGACGCGGCGCTCGCGGGGTGGCTCGAGGCCGCTGACCGGCCCAAGGCCATGCACGACGCGAAGGGTCCGATCCAGGCCCTGGCGGCGCGGGGGTGGGGCCTGCACGGTCTCTCGTCCGACACCCAGCTCGCGTCCTACCTCGTCAAGCCCGATCAGCGGACCTATCACCTCGATGACCTCGTCCTGCGCCACCTCAAGCGTGAGCTCAGCGTCACGGACGACGGCGCCCAAGGCGTCCTCGACTTCGATGGTGATGGCCAGGGCAAGGACGCCGAGGCGGCCATGGTCCGGGCCACGGCGATCCGGGACCTGTCCGAGGTCCTCGACGAGCAGGTGGCCGCGACCGGCGGGACCGAGTTGCTCGCCGAGGTGGAGTTGCCCCTCGTCGGTGTGCTCGCCCAGATGGAGCGCACCGGTATCGCCGTGGACATCGACGGCCTGGACGGGCTCGAGAAGGAGTTCGCCGCCAAGGTCGGGCAGGCCCAGGAGGACGCGTGGCACGCCATCGATCGGCGTGACGTCAACCTCGGCTCGCCCAAACAGCTGCAGCAGGTGCTCTTCGACCAGCTCGGGCTGCCCAAGACCAAGAAGACCAAGACCGGCTACACGACCGACGCCGACGCGTTGACCGACCTCTTTGCGCAGACCGAGCACCCCTTCCTCGAAGCACTGCTGCGCCACCGGGACGCCACCCGGCTGCGGGTGACCGTCGAGGGCCTGCAGAAGTCCGTGGCCGACGACGGCCGGATCCACACCACCTACCTGCAGACCATCGCCGCGACCGGACGGTTGTCCTCGACCGACCCCAACCTGCAGAATGTCCCGATCCGGACCGAGGAGGGTCGCCGGATCCGGCAGGTATTCGTCGTGGGGCACGGGCAGGGCACCGCCTACGAGTCCCTCATGTCCGCCGACTACTCGCAGATCGAGATGCGGGTCATGGCGCACCTGTCCGGGGACACCGGCCTGATCGAGGCCTTCCGCAGCGGGGAGGACCTGCACCGCTTCGTCGGCTCCCAGGTGTTTGGCGTCGCGCCGGAGGACGTGAGCGCCGAGATGCGCTCCAAGGTGAAGGCGATGTCCTACGGCCTGGCCTACGGCCTCTCCGCGTTCGGCCTGTCCAAGCAGTTGTCGATCAGCACCGAGGAGGCCAGGGGCCTCATGGACGGCTACTTCGAGCGGTTCGGCGGGGTCCGCGACTACCTGCGTGACATCGTCGCGCAGGCCCGGGGGACAGGGTGGACCGCCACGATGTTCGGTCGCCGGCGCTACCTGCCCGACCTGACGTCGGACAACCGGCAGCGCCGCGAGATGGCCGAGCGGATGGCGCTCAACGCCCCGATCCAGGGAGATCAACGTCGACCGGGCACTCGCCGAGACGGGGGCCGCTTCACGCGTGCTGCTGCAGGTCCACGACGAGCTCGTCCTCGAGATCGCCCCGGGGGAGCGTGACGCGGTCGAGCAGATCGTCCGCGACAAGATGGGCTCGGCCGCCGAGATGGACGTCCCGCTCGACGTCAGTGTGGGGGTCGGCCACTCCTGGCACGACGCCGCGCACTGACGGCCGGCCGCAGCAAGCCCAACTCGACCACCCCGGCCACCACGGCCAGCGCAGCTCCCCAGACCAGCATGGTTGTCACGACCTCGGACACTGATCCGTGGCGCAGGGATACGGAGATGACGATGGCGGCCGCGGTGACCCAGACAACCACCCCTGTCCAGTTTCGTGCCGACGCCAGCCCCGCGTAGACGAGCACCTGGATCAGGGCCAGGACGACGCCGAGCGCGGTGAAGCGCCACACGAGTGGCCCCATGGCTGCATAGGCCTCCCCACCCACGAGCCGGACGAGCGGATCCCCGAGGAGGGCCGCGCCGCTGACTCCGACGACGCCGAGAGCCAGTGTGATCCCTGCGGCGGAGTGGATCGCCCGCCGTCGCTCATCCGGCCGGGCCATCCTCGGGTAGAAGAGGGTCGCGAGGAAGGCCATGCCCCAAAAGGCTGCCTTCTCGAAGATCGCCCCGACCGTGTAGGCGCCTGATTCATGGACGGACAGGTAGTGCCGGGCCAGGAGGACGTCGATGCTCGACAGGAAGAGCAAGCCCGCCGTGGGGACCACCGCCTGTGCCACCAACCGCGTGAGTCCAGCCGAGAACCGCCGGGCGGGTAGCCGTTGGTGCCGGTGGAGCAACAGGAAAGCGACCGATGCGGTGACGAGCCAGCCCGCCGAGAGCAGGACCAGCACCCCGATCACGTCGACGCCCAGAGCGACCGAGCCTGCACCGGCCAGGAAGCGCATCAAGCCGTTGAGCGCCATCACGACGGCCAGCCGTCCGAACTTCTCCTCCCCCTGAAGGATGCCTTGGGCAGCAAAAGTGAGCGACATCGGCACCAACCCGGCTGCCAGCACGACGACGGCAACGACATCGAGATGGAGCAGGACCGCCAGCAGCGGGGAGGCCACCGTGAGAACCCCAGCAACGACCAAACCGATCTCCACGCCGAGCCGGACGACGCGCGCCTCGATGGAGGCCGGAGCGCCGTTCCCTGATGTGCGCGGCTGGCTCTCGCCAGTGTGCCGTGCACGGGTCACCAGTCGGGCTGCGACCAGCTGCAACCCGAGGGCCGGGACTCCACAGATCGTCGAGAGATTGACCAGGGAACCGACGGCGCCCAGCCCGTCCGCAGTGAGATAGCGGGTGAGGATCAGCAGGAAGGCATAGGCCAGGACGTTGCCGAGCACCGTGCCCATCAGCAGAGCCGCACCGGACCGAGCGACCGGTCGCGCGCCGGATCCGGGATCGGCGGTGTCAGCGGCACCGGGCGAGGTCACCTCGGCTCCTTTCGGGGTCGGTCTGCGAGCGTGGTCGTGTGCAATAGTGCCCTGCATGGACCCCCACGGGCGACGAGTCGCCGCGCCCGTGGTCCTGGGGAGCCTGGTCACGCTCGCGTTCACGGGGATCCTGTTGGGTCGGTCGTTGGGCCCCGGGATCTTCCTCTACCGCGACTTCGTGTCGGTCCCGAACCCCGTGCTGAGCCCGCGCACCTGGGGTTGGGCCGGACCCGCCCCGCGTGCCGTGCCTCTCGACGGGGTCATTGCCCTGCTCGACCCTGTCGTCTCGAGCGGAGTCCAGCAACAGGTCCTGTTGCTTGGCTCCTTGCTGCTCGCCGGCCTCGGGACCACCCTGCTGCTGCGGCGTCACGGAGCCGTTGCGACCAGTGTCGGCGCTGGTCTCGCCACGTGGAGTCCGTATGCCGCTGAGCGCCTGCTGCTCGGCCAGCCACCGACGCTGTTGGCGTGGTCGGCCCTTCCGTGGCTGGTCCTCGCGGTCCGCTCGAGGACGTCGGGGTGGTCTCGCCTCGTGCGCATCGGTCTCGCGGCGGCCCCGGCGGCCCTGACTCCCTACGGGGGGCTGACGGCAGCAGTCGTCGTGGTCGGACTCAGCCTCCTCGAGCGAGATCGTCGTCGCCACTCGGGTCTGAGCGTGCAACTGGGGGCGATCTCCGTCCTGGCGGCTTCATGGTGCCTCCCGTGGTTGGCCCCCGCACTCGCCGGTCGCGGTGAAGCGGGGCAGACGGGAGGGGCCGCGGCCTTTCGGCTGGCGACCGATGGAGCCAGCGGGGTGATCGACGCCTTTGGCGGGGGTGGGGTGTGGTCCTCGGCTGCGGCGTTGACGTCCAGGGGGCAAGCCCTTCCCCTCGTGGTGACGGCGCTGGTGTTGGCGCTGGCACTCCTGGGTCTGCGCAGGATCCATCGACCCCGGCTCGCTCTGACGGCGCTGGCGGGCCCGCCCCTTCTCGGGCTGCTGCTGGCGACCGGACCTGGCGTGACCGCCTTCGCCTGGGCCCAGCAGATCCCGGGGGTAGCACTGTTCCGCGACACCCACCGACTCCTTGGGTTTTCCTGGTTTGCGGTGACCGTGCTGGCCGCGCTCGGCGCGGCGGCACTCGTAGACCAGCTCACGGGCTATGTCGCCGGGGGGGAGGGCGTCCGGTGGTCCCCGCATGGATGGTGGCGTGGGGTGGTCCCCATCGGGCTCACCGTCCTTGGCGTCGCGGCCGCGCCCTTGGGTGCGCCCGACGCGCCAAGCCGACTGTCAGCGGCCTACGGCCCGGTGTCATTCCCACAGGGTTGGGCTTGTGTGGTGGCGGCGGTGCAGGACCACCCGGTGCTCGTGTTGCCCTGGCAACCCATGCGCCGGACGCAGTGGGCCCGCAACCAACCCTTCCTCGATCCGCTCCCGCTCGCACTGCCAGGGCCGGTCACCATCGCTCGGGATCTCATCGTGGTGCGAGACGGTCAGGCGGCTTTCCGGGTCGGGTACACCGATCCGGTGGGGGCCGACGCGTGGATCGCCGGAACCGTCGACGTGGCCGATCTGAGGAGACAGGGCCTTGAACGAGTTGTCGAGTGGCGGGGCACGCCCGGTCGGCTGCCGGCAGCACATTCGGGTCTGGTCCTGATCTACGAGGACGATGCCTTCCGGGTCTGGTCGGCGGGCACCATAGCCAGCAACCACACGATGGACGTCCAAATCACGCCACGCCTCGCGGATGGTTGCGAATAGGTGAAGGACCGCTACCATACTCAGGAGTAATGGCCGCCATCCGGCGGACACCCGTGGGAGGAAGTCGTTCAGTGGCGAATCAGAAGGGTTTCTCGGGTCTGGTCATAGGCTTGATCAGCGTGTTGTTGGGCGGAGGGGCCGCGGTGGCGGCGGTGGCGGCCGTGGTCGCATCCTCAGCCCCCAATGATGGCCTTGCGGTCCAGACCGGACCCCAGAGCATCGTTGCGCCGACCGAGGTCATCCCGTACGGCGGCTGACGGAGTCGAGTGCCGTGCCTGTGGATCTGCCTAACCAGTCCGCGCCAGGGCCGGTCGAGGGTTGGACTGAGGACGTTCCCACGTGCGCATAGCTATTCTGAATTGGCGTGACCTGAGCCACCCCGAAGGGGGTGGTGCTGAGCGGTACGCCCAGACCATCAGCGCTGGTCTGGCGGAGCGTGGCCATGAGGTGACTTTCTTCTGTGCCGCTCATGCCGGCGCGCCGGCACTCGAGACCCTCGACGGCTATCGGATCGTGCGCCGCGGCGGGCGCGCTGGTGTCTATCCCGCGGCGTTGCGCGCGCTGCGCCGCTCCGCGCTGGCCCATGGTGCCTATGACGTCGTAGTCGACACCCAGAACGGCCTGCCGTTCTGGACTCCCCTCGCGACTCGAACGCCGGTCATTTCATTGGTGCACCACGTTCACCGCGAGCAATGGCCGGTCATCTTCTCGGGACCGGTGGCCAAGATCGGCTGGTTCCTCGAATCACGCGTGTCGCCCCGCGTCTACCGCGGCCAGCAGTACGTCACCGTCTCCGACCCGACGAGGGATGAACTCGTCGAGCTCGGGGTGGCCCGCAACGACATCGTCGTGATCCACAACGGCACCGACCGGCCGTTGGCTGGGAGCGTCGGGCGCGCGGATCACCCGACCATCGTGGTGCTCGGACGGCTGGTGCCGCACAAACGCGTGGAGCTGGCCATCGATGTCCTGGCAGATCTGCGTCCCCATCACCCGGGGCTCGAGCTACGCGTCATCGGTGATGGCTGGTGGCGGGAGGCGGTGGCTGCGCACGCGCACGCTCGCGGTGTCGAGGACTCGGTACACTTCCTCGGCTACGTCGATGAGCTAAGCAAGCACCGGGAGCTCGCGCGGGCCTGGGTCGCACTGGCGCCCAGTGCAAAAGAGGGCTGGGGGCTCAACGTCCTCGAGGCCGCCTCGCACGGTGTCCCCACGGTCGCTCACCACGGTGCGGGAGGCCTCTCCGAGTCGATCATCGACGGCGAAACCGGCCTGCTCGTCCGAGACCATGCCGAATTCGTCTCAGCGACCGCGCAGTTG
>CAJDUR010000096.1_pt2 | contig 10463 bp, 9 predicted proteins | sample 7391191 | NCBI WGS metagenome assembly CAJDUR01 (sample SAMEA7055688, study PRJEB34461) | soil metagenome | biome: terrestrial ecosystem; feature: Peninsula; material: soil | place: Antarctica | collected 2016 | reverse complement strand
CTTGGATCAGGGACGGGAGACGTCGGTGAGAAGTGACGCGAACGGTGTCACGTCCACGAACGGATCGACCGGCCGAGGGATCGCACCGCCCTGGAGCAACCGCGCGAAGGCGGCGCCCGCCGCGTCAATCCGCTCGCCGAGTGCCCCGGCGTCCGCGCTGCCCCAGTCCTCCGTGGCGGCATACACAGCCATGGGGGCCACGAGGGCACCGAGGTAGGCGAAGAGCGGCCGCAGGGCGTGGTCGATCGCGAGCGAATGCCTCGCGGTGCCGCCGGTGGCGCCGAGCAGCACCGGAGTGCCGCGCAGCGCGTCTTCGGGCAGGACGTCGATGAGCATCTTGAAGAGCCCGCTGTAGGAGGCGCTGTAGATCGGCGTCGACACGATGACGGCGTCGGCCTCGGCGATCGCGTCGAGTCGTGCCTGCAGGTCCGGTGCCGCGAAACCGGTCAGGACGTTGTTGGTCAACTCCTGCGCGACGTCCCGGACGTTGATCACCTCGACGACGGCGTCCACTTCCTTGCCCAGGGCCTGCACGGTCGCGGCGGTGAGGCGGTCCGCGAGCAGACGCGTCGAGGAGGGTCGGCTGATGCCGGCCGTGATGACAGCCAGGTGGATGGCGTTCACGTGGACTCCCGGGTGGGGCGGTTGGCAGCCACAGGCTCGGGCGAGGCCCCGGTCACGTCATCAACGGGCCGGACGGTGTGGACAGTGTGGTTCTGGGCGCCACCGGCAGCCGCGACGAGCGAGGCGTGGGTCGGTGCGTCGGGGACGCGGGCGGGCTTGAGGGCGGCGAACTCCTTGCGGAGCACCGGGACGACCTCGGCGCCGAGGAGTTCGAGTTGATCCAGGACGGTGGACAGGGGCAGCCCGGCGTGGTCCACCAGGAACAACTGCCGCTGGTAGTCGCCGACGTAGTCGCGGAAGCCCAGGGTGCGCTCGATGACCTGCTGCGGACTGCCGACCGTGAGCGGGGTCTGCGCCGTGAACTCCTCCAGCGACGGCCCGTGCCCATAGACCGGCGCGTTGTCGAAGTAGGGCCGGAACTCGCGGATCGCGTCCTGGCTGTTCTTGCGCATGAACACCTGCCCGCCGAGGCCGACGATGGCCTGGTCCGCGCTCCCGTGGCCGTAGTGCTCGAACCGTCGCCGGTAGAGCTCCACCATCTGCTTGGTGTGGCTGGCCGGCCAGAAGATGTGGTTGGCGAAGAACCCGTCACCGTAGTAAGCGGCCTGCTCGGCGATCTCGGGGCTGCGGATCGAGCCGTGCCAGACGAACGGGGGTATGCCGTCCAGCGGCCGAGGGACGGAGGTGAACCCTTGCAGCGGGGTGCGGTGCTTCCCCTGCCAGTTGACGACCTCCTCGCGCCAGAGCCGGTGCAGCAGCGCGTAGTTCTCGATCGCGAGCGGGATGCCGTCGCGGATGTCCTTGCCGAACCACGGATAGACCGGGCCGGTGTTGCCGCGCCCCATCGTCAGGTCGACGCGGCCGTCGCTCAGGTGCTGGAGCGTGGCGTAGTCCTCGGCGATCCGCACCGGGTCGGTGGTCGTGATGAGGGTGGTCGCGGTGGACAGGATGATCCGCTCGGTCTGGGCAGCGATGTAGGCCAGCGTCGTCGTCGGAGCCGAGGGGATGAACGGCGGGTTGTGGTGCTCCCCCGTGGCGAAGACGTCGAGGCCGACCTCTTCAGCCTTCCTGGCGATGGCGATCGTGGACTTGATCCGCTCGTGCTCGGTCGGCGTCCGGCCGGTCGTCGGATCGGTGGTCACGTCGCCGACGCTGAAGATTCCGAACTGCATGAGGCCCAGCTCCTAAGTAATTAACGGTTCAAGCATACGAACACCGCCACTCGCCCGGCCATTCCATGCAGGCAGGGCCACCCCGTCCGGACCCCGGTCATCGGCTGCTCGCCCGAGCAGGTCGCCGCGGAGCATGTGACATCCTGACGCCGTGACTGCAGAGATCTCCCCCAAGGACCGCTTCATCACGGTCTATGGCCGCAACCCGGTGCACGAGGTCCTGCTGGACCCGGACCTGCTGGTCGACAAGGTGGTCATCGCCGAAGGCGCCCGGGGTTCCGGGATCAGGGAGATCCAGCAGGCGGCCCGCAAGCGCGGCGTGACGGTGCAGTACGCCTCGGCGGAACGGGTCAAGAAGCTCGCCGGGAACGGACGCCAGGACCAGGGCGTCTTCGCCGACGTCGAGGCCCCGCGGATGCTGCCCCTCGACGTCGCGCTCGAGCGCGGCGACCTGCGCACCGTCCTGGTCCTCGACGGCATCACGACCCCGGCCAACGTCGGGATGATCCTGCGGTCGGCGACCGCTGCGGGCATCGACGGCATCGTCGTGCCGCGCCGCGGAGTCGCCTCGCTCGACCCGTTGGTCGTCAAGGCCTCTGCCGGGGTGGCCTTCAAGGCTCCGATCCTCAAGGTGTTCACGGCACAGGAGGCCGTGGCCGATCTGTTGGCGCGAGGCTTCCACATCGTCGGTCTCGACGCGGAGGGCGACGATGACCTCTTCACCGCCCACCTTCGGGAACCGGTCGCGTTCGTCCTCGGCAGTGAGAGCGAGGGCCCGTCGGAGGAGGTCGCCGACCTCGTCGACACGTGGGTCTCGATCCCGATGGCGAGCGGGGTGGAGTCACTCAACGTCTCGGCCGCCGCCGCCGTGGTGTGCTTCGAACTGGTCCGTCGGGCCCGTCTCTGACTCCTGCGCCAACCAGCACCAATCCCTCAGCCGGCTCCGCTCGCACCCCACTTGTCGACGATGGCCGTGATGACCTTGAGGTCTCGCGTGGTGCTGACTGCCCCGGTGAGCTTCTCGACCCGGGCGTTGGTCAGTTTGGTCTCGTGGGCCGGGACGTCGAGGAACAGGATGACGTCCTGGCCGATCACCCGGGCGGCCTCCGTCAGCGCCGGCCAGGACTCGAGGGCCAGGGCACCAGGGGTGCTGATGGCTCCGGTGGTGACCATCACGTAGCGTCGCGCCTGCGCCGAGATGGGCGACGGGAATTCGGCGGCGACCCGTGCGATCTCCTCGACCTGCGCGGGAGTCCGGACGATCACCGGCACGTCGAAGCCGAAGGCGTCGGAGATCACCTCGCGCAGGGACGCTTCGACCTTCGTCGTGGAGCGCATCGCGGTGCTCACCCGCACGTTGCCGCTCTGGATGTGGGTGGCCACGTCACGGAAGCCGGCCTGGGTCAGCACGTCGCGCAGCTGCTCCATCTTGACCCATCGTTTGCCGACGTTGATGGCGCGCAGGAACGCGATGTAGGTGGGCACCTCAGCCTCCGTCCATCGGCAGCTCGACGCGACCCCGCCCGACCTCGGTGACCCGACCGGCGACCAGGATCGCGCCGTCCGCATCGAGGGTGAGCAGCAGCCGGGACGGGCGGTGCACGGCCGCGCCCTGCGACACCTCCACCTCGAGCCCCCGCATCCCCTGGCCACTCAGCCAGCCACCGAGATTGGCGCACGCGGAGCCGGTCGCCGGGTCCTCCCCGACCGCCGTCCCGATCGCCTCGAAGAACCGGGCCTCCACCGTCGCCGACACCCCGGTGCTCGCGCCCGACTGGCCCTCGCCCGACTCGCCCGCGCTCGCCTGGCCCTCGCTCGACTGGCCTCCACTCGAGTGGGACGCACCCGCTGAGTCCGTCGCTGCATCGCCGGTCCAGGCCCAGACGTAGACCTGCGGAGGAGATCCCGGCTCGCCGAGATACTCATGCATCAATCTCGGGCTCGGAACACAGGAACGAACTGCCTCGGCATCGGTGAGCCACACGACCAGCTGTTCGGTCCCGACGTCGACCCACTGCGTGCCACCGTCGATCACCGCCTCCGGGTCGACCCCCAGGGCCGTGGCCACTTCCAACCGGGTGGCGCTGACCTCGCGATAGCGCGGGGCGTTGGCCCGGAGTTGCCAGCCTCCCTCGATCCGCCGGACCGGGATGTCGCCCGCCGGCAGCGTGAGGGTCACCGAGTCCACGGGAGCCACCGCGCCGCTCACCGAGCAGAGGTCGGCCACGACGTGAGCCGTCCCCAGCGTCGGGTGCCCGGCGAACGGCATCTCGTGGTCCGGGGTGAAGATCCGGATGCCCGCCTGCCGCTCTCCCGCCGTCAGCGCCGTGACGAAGGTCGACTCGCTGAGGTTGAACTGGCGCGCCCACGCCTGCATGGCGGCAGCGGACAGCTCCGGGGCCTCGGCGAAGGCTCGATCGAAAACACACAGGGGGTTGCCGGAGAACGAGACCCCGTCGATCGAGAAAACGTTGAGCAGACGGTAGTTCAGGACCATGTCGGCAGTCTGCCCCAGCGCCTCTCTCGATGGGCCCAGGCTGGCAGTAGATTGATCGACATGCCAAGACACGATGGTGTGTTCCCCGGAAGCATCTATCTCTTCCGCCATGGCGAGACCGAGTGGTCGCTGAGTGGCCAGCACACCGGCACGACCGACCTGCCGCTGCTGCCCGCGGGTGAGGAGGCGGCCCGCGAGCTGGCCGACATCATCAAGGACCATCACTTCGAGCAGGTCCTCGTCTCCCCGCTGCAACGCGCCAAGCGGACGGCCGAGCTCGCCGGGCTGGGTGACTTCGTGGTCGAGCCGCTCCTCAGGGAGTGGGACTACGGCGCCTACGAGGGGATCACGACCGTCGAGATCAGCGAGCGGCTGGGCCGGCCCTGGGAGGTCTTCGTCGACGGGGTGGTCCCGGGCGAGACGCCGGGCGAGACGGTGGACCAGGTGGCGCACCGGGCCCAACAGGTCATCGACAAGGTCTGGCCCTCCCTCGAGCACGGCGACGTGGCCCTCTTCGGGCACGGCCACGCGCTGCGGATCCTGACCGCGACCTACCTCAAGGTGGACCCGCGCTTCGCCGCACAGCTGATCCTGGACGCGGGGTCGATGAGCATCCTCACGCACCACCGGAGCACGCGCTGCCTGGGCACGTTCAACCTCTCACCGTGGAAGCTGCTCAAGAACGCTGGCTGAGCCCCGCTCGCCACCCCTGAAGCCGACGTATGCCGCTGAGCGGGCTCAGCGGCATACGTCGGCTGCACAGGGGCTGCTGGTGGCGCACGCGCCCCGGGTCACGCGCTGGGCATCTCCCACGTGTGGACCGGCTCGTTGGAGTGCATGCCGTCGATGTAGAGGCGCAGCATCTCGCGCAGGGCCTTGTCCCGGGGCAGCCCGCGCGCCTCGAAGGCGGCGACGCAGTTGCTCTGCCACGACGCCCCGTTGACGCCACGGAGGCAGCGCTGCTCGATGATCGACAGGTAGCGGTCGCGGACGGCGTGGGACACGCCCCAGCGCTCGAGTCCCTCGTGGGCCATCGGGAGCAACCGGCGCAGGACAAGCTCCGTCGCCGGCAGCTCCCCGAAGCCCGGCCAGTAGACGTCAGCGTCGATGCCGAGGCGGGCGCACTGCTCGAAGTTCTCCTCGGCGGCCGAGAAGCTCATCTTGGTCCAGACCGGCCGGTCCTCCTCGGCGAGGTAGCGCAGCGCGCCGTAGTAGAACGCGGCGTTGGCCAGCACGTCGGCGATGGTGGGACCGGCGGGCAGGACGCGGTTCTCGACCCGCAGGTGGGGCTTGCCGCCGACGCTGTCGAAGATGGGGCGGTTCCACCGGTAGACCGTGCCGTTGTGCAGGCGCAGCTCCTTGAGGTCCGGCACCTGGCCGCTCTCGAAGACGTCCTCGGGCTCCTCCTCCGACAGCTCGGGAAGCAGTGCTGGGAAGTAGCGGACGTTCTCCTCGAAGAGGTCGAAGATCGAGGTGATCCAGCGCTCGCCGAACCAGACCCGGGGCCGGACACCCTGGTTCTTCAGCTCGATCGGGCGGGTGTCGGTGGCCTGGGCGAAGAGCGGGATCCGGGTCTCTGCCCAGAGGTGCTGGCCGAGGAAGAAGGGTGAGTTGGCACCGACGGCCAGTTGTGGGCCGGCGAGCACCTGGGCAGCGTTCCAGTGGTCGGCGAAGTGGTCCGGGTGCACCTGCAGGTGCAACTGGATGGAGGTGCAGGCGGACTCGGGGGCCAGCGAGTCCGAGTAGCGGGCGATGCGCTCCCCGCTGGGGCCCTCGATCTCGAGCCAGACGTCCTCACCGCGGGCGTCGAGGACAGCATTGTTGAGGGCTGCGTAGCGGATGTTCTCGCTGATCCAGTCGCCCTCGAAGTGCTCCGGCATCACGGTCGGCAGGATGCCGATGGCCACGATCCCGGCGCCCAGCTCGGCGGCACGCTCCGTCGCCTTGTTGAGCGACGTGCGCAGCAGCTCCTCGAGCTCGAGGGCCGAGTCCCCCGGCAGCGGGCGGGGGTCGACGTTGAGCTCGATGTTGTAGCGCGCGAGCTCGGTCTGGTAGTCAGGATCGGCGATCTGCTCGAGGACGGACTTGTTGTCGAGCTTGGGCCCGAGATCGCTGTTGACCAGGTTGAGCTCGATCTCGAGCCCCGTCATCGGCTTCTCGAACTCGAACTGGCTGTGCCCCAGCATGCGCTCGAACACGTCGAGGTCGCGGCGCACCTTCTCTCGGTACTCCTGCCGCTGCTGGCGCGAATATCTGGCTTGCTCTACGTCGGCTCCCACGAGGTGAGACAACCACATCCCGCCCCGTTGCGCGAGGCCTCGCGCCGAATCAGTCTCAGTCCTCGAACTCCTCCGGGGCCGGGCACGAGCAGACCAGGTTGCGATCGCCGAAGGCGCCGTCGATCCGGCTCACCGGGGGCCAGTACTTGTCGGCGGCATCGACCCCGGCCGGGAAGGCGGCTTCGGTCCGCTCGTAGGGGTGGCTCCACTCCCCGGCAGCGATGGCGCTCGCCGTGTGGGGGGCGTGGCGCAGCATGCTGTCCGTGACGGCCACATCGCCCTTGTGGATCGCCTCGATCTCGTCACGGATGGCGATCATGGCGTCACAGAACCGGTCGAGTTCGTAGCGGTTCTCAGACTCGGTCGGCTCCACCATGAGGGTGCCCGCGACCGGGAAGGACATGGTCGGGGCGTGGAAGCCGTAGTCGACCAGGCGCTTGGCGACGTCGTCGACCGTGACGCCGGTATCCGCGGTGATCTGGCGCAGGTCGAGGATGCACTCGTGGGCGACCAGGTCGTCGTGCCCGGAATAGAGGACGGGATAGTGCTGCCGCAGCCGGGTGGCGACGTAGTTGGCGGCCAGGACCGCCATCTGGGTCGAGTGCTTGAGCCCGGCCCCACCCACGAGCCGGATGTAGGCCCAGGAGATCGGCAGGATGCTGGCCGAGCCGTAGGGCGCACCCGAGATGGGACCGACCCCCGACTCCGGCCCGCACTCGGGGGCGAGGGGGTGGTTGGGCAGGTGCGGGGCGAGGTGCGCGCGGACGGCGACCGGGCCGACGCCCGGGCCACCGCCGCCGTGCGGGATGCAGAAGGTCTTGTGCAGGTTGAGGTGCGAGACGTCGGCGCCGAACTTGCCCGGTTGAGCCAGGCCCATGAGCGCGTTGAGGTTGGCTCCGTCGACGTAGACCTGGCCGCCGGCGTCGTGGACCAGCTCGCACAACTCGGTGATGGTGTCCTCGTAGACGCCGTGCGTCGAGGGGTAGGTCACCATGATCGCGGCCAGGTTGTCGCGGTGCTGCTCGACCTTGGCCCGCAGGTCATCGAGGTCGATGCTCCCGCCCGGCGCCGTCTTGACGACGACGACCTTGAGGCCGGCCATCACCGCCGAGGCGGCATTGGTGCCGTGGGCGCTGGCCGGGATGAGGCAGACCCGGCGGTGCCCCTCCCCGCGGGCCTCGTGGTAGGCGTGGATGGCGAGCAGTCCGGCGAACTCGCCCTGGGACCCGGCGTTCGGCTGCAGGGACACGGCGTCGTAGCCGGTGATCTCACAGAGCCAGGAGGACAGGTCGTCGATCAGGGCGCGGATCCCGCTCGTCTGGTCGGTCGGGGCGAAGGGGTGCAGGTTGGCGAACTCGGGCCAGCTGATCGCCTCCATCTCCGTCGTCGCGTTGAGCTTCATCGTGCAGGAGCCCAACGGGATCATGCCCCGGTCGAGGGCGTAGTCGCGGTCGGACAGCTTGCGGATGTAGCGCAGCATCGCCGTCTCGGAGTGGTGGGCGTGGAACACCGGGTGGGTCAGGAAGTCCGAGGTCCGGGCCAGGGCGGCGGGCAGGTCGGGGGCGCTCTGCCGGCTGCTGCCCACGTGGGCGTGAATCACCGACTCGGCGGCGCCGAAACCCTCGAGGAGCGAGCTGAGGTCCGCGGTGGTGGTCGTCTCGTCGAGGCTGACCGCGATCCGGTCGCCGTCGACACGCCGCACGTTGATGCCGCGGGCGACGAAGCCGCGGACGAGGTCGTCGGCCCGCTCGGGGACCGAGACCGTGAGCGTGTCAAAGAACGTGTCGCCCTCGACCGGGTGGCCGGTCTCGATCAGGGCCTCGCGCAGCCCGGCGGTCTGGGTCCGGATCCGGCGGGCGATCTCGGTCAGCCCGGCGGGTCCGTGCCACACGGCATACATGCTGGCCATGACGGCGAGCAGCACCTGGGCGGTGCAGATGTTGGAGGTCGCCTTCTCGCGGCGGATGTGCTGCTCGCGGGTCTGCAGCGCGAGCCGGTAGGCGCGGCGGCCGTCCGCGTCGACCGACACCCCGACGAGCCGGCCGGGCAGCTGGCGCTCGAGGCCCCGGTGCACCGACATGTAGCCGGCGGGGGTGATCAGGGTCAGGGCGAGCAGGTCGGCGCAGGCCGTGACGAGCCCGCCGGCCTCGTGGGTGGCCGCGGCGAGCGGTGCCCAGTCGGTGATGGTGCCCGAGGACCCCGGGTACTGGACGATGACTCCGGCCAGCGGCGCCCCGTCGGTTGCCGCAGTCAGGGCATCGGCGGAGGTGATGTCGCGCAGCGAGGTGACGACCAGCGGCAGGCCGATCGCGCGGGCTCGGGTCTGCATCACCCCGATGGTCTGCGGGAAGACCTCTTGATCGACGAGGACGACCGCGTCGGGCCCCTTCCGACCGGCCCGGTGCATCAGCGACATGGCCTCCGCGGCGGCGGTCGACTCGTCGAGCAGGGACGAGCCGGCGATGGCCAGGCCGGTGAGGTCGCTGATCACGGTCTGGAAGTTGAGCAGCGCCTCGAGTCGGCCCTGGGAGATCTCGGGCTGGTAGGGCGTGTAGGCCGTGTACCAGCCCGGGTTCTCCAGCACTCGGCGGCGCACCACGGGCGGGGTGACCGTCCCGTAGTAGCCGAGCCCGATCATGGAGGTCAGGACGGTGTTGCGCGAGGCGAAGCCGCGCAACTCCTCGAGCACGGCGACCTCGCTCGGGGCCGCCTCGACCCGCAGGTCACCGGAGGACCGGATCGCGGCCGGGATGGCGACATCGCACATCGCGTCCAGGCTCGGCTGCCCGATCACCTCCAGCATGACCTCGAGGTCAGCGGCGTCCGGGCCGACGTGCCGGCTGACGAAGTCGGCGAAGGACGGCTCGGGCCGGCTGGTCGCGGCGGGGGTGGGGTTCGGGCGATCGGACACGGTGACTCCTTGACGGTCGAGCGGCACAGACACGCTCCCCGTCTGTCGGGCGCAGCTTCGCGGCCTCCAGAGTTGCCTGGCCCGCGTGGTCCTGGCGCCTGAGAGGTTCCGGGGATGTTGCCCCTTCGGCGCCTCGCAGGTGCACGCACCCCGAGGACTCTCCCACGCGGGGTCGTTCGGCAGCAGCAATCTATCAGTCGGGCCGGTGGCTGGGCTCAGGCATGAGCAGGGCCCGACCGGAGCACCGGTCGGGCCCTGCTGACTGCGATGGGGTTGCGCGTGGCTCAGGCCATCTTGCGGGCGTGGCGCCGGGCGGTGAGCTCGTCGCCCGGGTGATCCTGCGGCGCCTCTTCGACGGCGCGCTCGCTGGGCAACTGGGCCAGCTCTCCCTCGACCTCGCGCCAGACCCGTCCGACCGCGATACCGAAGACGCCCTGGCCGCCCTGGACGAGGTCGATGACCTCGTCTGCGGAGGTGCACTCGTAGACGGACGCGCCGTCGCTCATCAAGGTGATCTGGGCCAGGTCCTCCACGCCGCGCTCACGCAGGTGGACGATGGCGACGCGGATCTGCTGGAGGGAGACGCCGGTGTCGAGCAGCCGCTTGACGACCTTGAGGACGAGGATGTCGCGGAACCCGTAGAGGCGCTGGGTGCCTGATCCGCCGGCGCTGCGCACCGAGGGCTCGACGATGCCGGTGCGGGCCCAGTAATCGAGTTGGCGGTAGGTGATGCCGGCGGCTCGGCAGGCGGTCGGACCGCGGTAGCCGATGTCGTCGTCCAGCTCCGGCAGGTCGTCAGAGAACAACATCCCCTGCGCGGCGATGGGCACACGCTGGCCAGCACGTGGTGAATCTTCGATGGCGGCCATCGCCGTCCTCCCTCACTGCTTCACGGACCTACTACTTGACGGACCTGCTGCTTCATGGATCTTGGTGCGGCCCTGAACCGACCGCTCGTGTTACCGGAAAACCACCTGCTC
>CAJDUR010000125.1_pt1 | contig 10576 bp, 12 predicted proteins | sample 7391191 | NCBI WGS metagenome assembly CAJDUR01 (sample SAMEA7055688, study PRJEB34461) | soil metagenome | biome: terrestrial ecosystem; feature: Peninsula; material: soil | place: Antarctica | collected 2016 | reverse complement strand
GTCGAGTGGCCCCGCTTCAGGGGACGACGACGGTGCCCCGGGCCGTGGTGGCGATGATCGGCGGCTCGAGGACCTCAGCTGCGGATTCATCCCGCTCCGGGATCCCGCGACCGACGACCCGGACCTCGAAGTCCATCTCCCGGCTGCGCGAACCCACCCGAACGATCTCGGCGCTGATCTCGATGACGTCCCCGGCTCGCACCGGTGCGAGGAACTGGACGTCGCTGTAGGAGGCGAAGAGTCCCTCGGTGCCGTCCGTGACGATGCACATCTCTGTCGCGACGTCGCCGAAGGCACCCAGGGAGTAGGCGCCGTCGACGAGGTTTCCCGCGTAGTGGGCGTGGCTGTAGGGGACGTACCGGCGATGGGTGATGCGGGTGCCGACCGAAGCCTTCGTCGTGCGCTCGCTCATGCTCTGGCCTTTCGCTGGGTGATCTCGTGGACGAGGTAGCTGGCGACCTCACCGGGGGTGGTCCCGCGGCCGAAGACCCGGTCGACGCCGAGAGCTGGCCCCGAGCCCTCCTCGAACCTCGGCCCTCCGGCGATGAGGATCGGCACCTGACCGGCCGGGTAGGCCTCGCGGAACGCGGCCGACATCGCCGTGATGTTGTGGATGTGCGCGTCCTTCTGCGTCACGACCTGACTGACCAGGACGGCATCGGCCCTGACCGCACGCGCCTGGGCGACCAGCTCAGGGACGAGGACCTGGGCACCGAGGTTGACCACGTCGATCTGTCGGTAGTACTCGAGGCCCTTCTCCCCCGCGAAGCCCTTGATGTTGAGGATCGCGTCGATCCCGACGGTGTGGGCGTCGGTCCCGATGCAGGCCCCGACCACGACGCACCTCCTGCGCAGCTGCCTCTTGATCGCGGTGTTGACGTCCTTGGAGGAGATCAGCGGGTAGTCGCGCTCCGTCACCTGCACTTCGTCGAGATTGATCAGGTGCGTCGAGGAGCCGTAGACGACGAAGAAGGTGAAATCGGGACCGATCGGTTTGGCGTGCACGAGCAGCGCCGGCTCGAGCCCCATCTTCTTGGCCAGCTGCAGGGCGGCCCCTTCGGCCCGCTTGTCGTGCGGGATCGGCAGCGTGAAGGAGACCTGCATCATGCCGTCGCCGGTCGTGTCGCCGTAGGGGCGGATGATGGGCCCGCTCATGCCTCTCCACCCTTCGCGCTCCGTGCGCTCCGTGCGCTCGGTCTGCTCCCAGCGGCCCGAGTGCCCCCCGAGGCCCGCCCCGTGGTCCGGCGTGCGGGTGTCGCCAGTGCCGTGATGGCCGGGTTGTCGTAGTCATCGGCCCGCTCGACCACCCCGTCGAGGCCCTTGCCGCGGTCGGCCGGTCGCTTCATCAGCCCGAAGGTCCCGTCGGCGATGGCCGCCAATAACGGCGCCGACCCGCGACCGGAGGCGCCACCCGGGTCCGCGACGATGCGCTCCAGCAGGTCGACCGCCTCGGAGAGCACCTGGCGCGCGCGGGTCTGGATGAAGCCGTCCCGGGGCGGGTGGAAGTCCTCACTCAGCCCGCTGGCGGCGCCCAGGACATAGCGCACGTTCTGCAGCGCCAGGTCACGGTCCGAGAGGAAGGGAGTCACCACGGCCTCGGTCATCATCCCGACGAGCAGGATGCTCTGACCCGTCAGCGCCCCGGCGAGGTTGAAGAAGCCGTCGAGCAGGTAGCCCTTGAAGATGTCGCCGGTCATGTGCTTGGTCGGCGGCATCCACTTGAGCGGGGCGCGCGGGAAGAGCTGGCGGGCCAGCATCGCGTGAGCGAGCTCGAGCCGGAAGCTCTCCGGCACGTCCGGGTTGATCTCGAACGCGTGCCCGAGGCCGAGTTGCCAGTCCTCCAGTCCGGCCTCCTTGGCGAATCGCTCGTTGAGCAGCTGGCTCACGGTGACCGTGTGGGCCGCGTCGACGGCATCGGCCGTCGTGAGGTAGTTGTCCTCGCCGGTGTTGATGATGATGCCGGCCCGGGCGTGGATCTGGCGCGAGAAGCGTTGGTCCACAAAGGTTCTGATCGGGTTGATGTCGCGGAAGAGGATGCCGTACATCGAGTCGTTGAGCATCATGTCGAGACGTTCCATCCCGGCCAGCACCGCGATCTCGGGCATGCACAGCCCGGACGCATAGTTGGTCAGCCGGACGTAGCGGCCCAGTTCCTTGCTCACGTCATCGAGCGCCGCCCGCATCAGGCGGAAGTTCTCCTGCGTGGCGTAGGTCCCGGCGAAGCCCTCCCGGGTGGCCCCCTCGGGGACGTAGTCGAGCAGCGACTGCCCGGTCGAGCGGATGACGGCGATGACGTCGGCCCCCTCGCGAGCCGCCGCCTGTGCCTGCGGGATGTCCTCGTAGATGTCCCCCGTCGCGACGATGAGATAGATCCACGGTTGCTGCTTCGGGTCGCCGAGCCGCGTGATGAGCCGGTCCCGGGTGCGGCGCGAGGCGTCGATGGTCCTGATCCCGACCCCCACTCCGCGCGCAGCGGCCCGCCGCGCGGCGAGCGCGTCCCGGCCCAGCGGCATACGGAAGGAGACGTTGCCGCTCGCCGCCTTCTGGGCCAGCGTGACCAGGTCGGGCGCCTCGCCCCGCGCCAGGGCGTCGTAGACGGGGGTGGTGACCCCGTGCTCGAGCCCCACCTCGTCGCGGACCGCGGTGACGAGGTGGTTGACCCACGGGATCCGCTCGTGGTCGGCGCCGGAGAGCCCCGCGAGGCGCAGCGTGGCCCGCTCGACGGACACGGTCGTATGCCGCTGGGCGAGCTTGACGACGGGGGCCGCCGCCGTGCGGGCCAGGGACCGGGCGCGGCGCACGACTGCGGGGTCGAGCTCGAGACGAGCGGGGGCGGCTGGTGTCACTGGGGTGCTCCGATGTGGGGGGCCAGGCGGGACTCGAAGAGGGTGCGTACGGCCATGTTCTCGCGGATGAGGCCGAGGGCGTAGTCGGCGTGACCCGGCACGTAGCCGTTGCCGACCAGCATCCGCACGTCCGCGGCCAGTCCTTCGGCGCCGAGCGCCGCCGCGGCGAAGTTGGTGGCCATGCTGAAGAAGATGACGGTGCCGCCCTGGGCCGTCGAGAGGATCGCCGGCTGCTCGCAGCCGGGGACATCGACGCACACGACGGTCACGTCGGCCGGGCCGCCCGCTGCCTCCACGGCGGCGAGCAGGCCGAGCGGCGAGCGGGCATCGGCCAGCACCACCTGGTCGGCGAGCCCGGTGGGGGCCAGCAGGTCGCGCTCACGCTCGGTGGGCACGACGGCGATGATCCGCCCGGCGCCGGCTGCCCGGGCCGCGGCGAGCGAGAGTGATCCCGACTTCCCGGCACCGCCCAGGACGAGTACTGATGGTGCTGCCGGTGCGCTGGGTTCGGTGGCTCGGGCGCTCCGTGCAGTGGCCCGTGCGTGCTCCTGCACGACTCGGGCGACCAGCGCCGGGGCCCCGCACACATCCATCACCAGGAGCGAGAGGTGCGGGTCGAGGTCGTCGGGCAGCCGGGCCGCGATGCTGCGCCCGAAGAGGATGGCGTGGCCCTCCGCGGGCACCTGCTCCGAGAGGCCGTCCCACCGGCGCAGACCGTCGGTGATGGCGAGCGGGGTCAGCGACAACGAGACGAGCGTCGCGACCCGGTCCCCCACCGTTAGGCCGAGTCGGCTCTCGGGGCCCACCTCGGCGACCGTGCCGATCAGCATCCCGCCGGACCCGGTGACCGGGTTCTGCATCTTGCCCCGGGTCGCCACGATGTGCAGGACCTCGGCGCGCAACGCTCCCCCGTCAACGGTGCCGTCGATGCCCTCGGTGGTGTGCTGCTCCGACAACTGCCGATACGAGGCCGCGTCGAGATTGAGCATCTCGATCTCGATCCGCACCTCGTCGGGCCACAGCTGCGGGCTGGGGTCGAGGCGCCGTGCAGCCTGCGGGAGGGTGATTGCGTCGCCGGTGGGCTCGAGGACCCGGTGCAGACCGACCGGAGACGAGGCGGAGCGCTGGGCCACGAGGGAAATCCTTTGTTCAACGGGCATCATTAGAGCGAATCCTCCCCCATGATAGGGGGAAATCGGCGGATATTCCCGCTACGGTGGCTGCATGAGCAAGGTGCAGCAGCCATACGCCTATCGCCAGCGTGACCTCATCGAGCCCGACTGGACCCGCCTGCCGGGATGGACCGGCGTGACGCAGGACAACTGGGACAGCGCCCAGTGGCAACGGGCCAACTGCGTCAAGAACCTCAAGCAGTTGCGTGCCCTCATGGGCGACCTGCTGGACGACCGCTTCTACGCCGACCTCGAGCGCGACCAGGCGGAGCGGGCCACGATGTCGATGCTCGTGCCGCCGCAGATGCTCAACACGATGGTCCCGGCCACCGAGACCTCGATGCCGACCGCTGGCGTCGACTTCACCGAGGCGTTCTACGCCGACCCGGTGCGCCGCTACATGCTCCCGGTCTTCTCCGACCGCCGCACCGACTGGCCCTCGCACCCGCACGCGACCCGCGACTCGCTGCACGAGCACGACATGTGGGTGGCCGAGGGCCTGACCCACCGCTACCCCACCAAGGTGCTGGCCGAGTTGCTGCCGACCTGCCCGCAGTACTGCGGGCACTGCACCCGGATGGACCTCGTCGGCAACTCGACCCCGCAGGTGTCCAAGCTCAAGTTCGATCTCAAGCCCGTCGACCGCCACACGGCGATGCTGGACTATCTGCGCCAGACCCCCACCGTGCGCGACGTGGTCGTCTCCGGTGGCGACGTCGCCAACATGCCCTGGAAGAACCTCGAGGCGTTCCTGGACCAACTCCTCGAGATCGACACGATCCGCGACATCAGGCTTGCCACCAAGGCCCTGATGGGGCTGCCACAGCACTGGTTCGCCGAGGACGTCGTCGAGGGGGTCGCCCGAGTCGCGAGCACGGCACGATCACGGGGGGTCTCGCTCGCGATCCACACCCACGTCAACAACGCGCAGTCGGTCACGCCGTCCGTCGCCCGGGCGTCCAAGGCGATGCTCGAGGCCGGGGTCCGGGACGTGCGCAACCAGGGCGTCCTCATGCGCGGCATCAACGACTCGCCCGAGGAGCTGCTCGACCTGTGCTTCGCGCTCGCCGACGGTGCGTCGATCACGCCTTACTACTTCTACATGTGCGACATGATCCCCTTCGCCGAGCACTGGCGACTGTCGCTGGCCGAGGCGCAGCACCTGCAGCACTCGATCATGGGCTACCTCCCCGGCTTCGCCACCCCACGGATCGTCTGTGACGTGCCCTATGTCGGCAAGCGGTGGGTGCACCAGCAGGACGAGTACGACACCGAGCGCGGGATCTCCTACTGGCGCAAGAACTACCGCACCTCGATCGAGGGCGACGACACCGAGGCCCTCTCGCGCGAGTACGTCTACTACGACCCGATCTACACCCTGCCCGAGTCCGGCCAGCAGTGGTGGCGCGAGGAGACCGACCGCGGGGCGCTGCTGGCTGCCTCCAGCGAGCGGGCTGCCTCGTCTCGGGACCTGGCGAACTCGCAACTCGGGTGAGGGTGGCCACCTAGACTCAGTCGTGTGACTCCACGCACCGGACCGGCCCGCGCTCGCGTGCCCCGCACCGAGCGGGAGACACAGATGCTCGACGTGGCGGAGCAGGTCTTCTCGGCACGGGGCTTCCAGGCGGCGACCATGGACGAGATCGCCGAGCGGGTCGGCGTCACCAAACCGCTCATCTATGACTACTTCGGGTCCAAGGAAGGGCTCCTCGCCGCCACGATCGGACGGGCTCGCCGGGAGCTCCTGTCGAGCTTGATCGACGTCTGGGAGGCCTTGCCGGACGAGGCCGCCCGCGATCGCCTCCACGCCGTGGTCCTCGCCTTCTTCCGCTACCTCGACAGCCACGACGACACGTATGCACTGGTCCGCTCTGAAGGGGGCCTGATCGGTGAGGCGGCGGTCTCGATCGAGCGGGTCCGGCAGCAGACCGCCAAGGCCCTGGCCGAAGCGATCACCTCGCTGCCGCAGTTCCAGCACGCGCCCGCCGCCCAGCTGCTGATGATGGCCGAGATCATCATCGGCGGGATCGAGCGCCTCGCCGTCGTCCGACACGTCACCCCCGGCATCACGGCCGAAGCGGCCACCGAGCTGGTGGTGGCCACCGCGTGGGACGGCCTCGCGTCCTTGGCGCAGCCGTGACGGCGCGGGCCAAGCGGCACGACAACCGCACGTCGCACGGTGGCGGTCCGGGTGGCGGTCCGGGTGGCGGTCCGGGTGCTCGGGGTCCCCGCCGAGCGGGTCTTCAAGACCTTGCTCGTCGACACCGGCTCCGGACTCGCCGTCGGGGTCGTCCCAGTGACCGGCGAGCTGAGCCTCAAGGCGATGGCTGCGGCGCTGGGGGTGAAGGCGGTGTCGATGGCAGAGCCCACCAAGGCCGAACGGTCCACCGGCTACGTCATCGGCGGGATCTCGCCGCTGGGTCAGAAGCGTTCGCTGCCAACGGTGCTCGACGAGAGCGCTGTGGGCCATCCAACGATCTATGTCTCCGGCGGCCGCCGCGGCTTCGACCTCGAGCTCGCTCCAGGTGACCTGGTCGCAATCACGGGCGCCACCCGCGCGATGATCGCTCGCCCCTGACAGGGCTAGTCAACAGCGCGAGTCAACAGCGCGAGTCAAGTGGTCGGCCCGGATTGCCGGAGCTCGGTCAGGATGCTCGCCGTCAGCCCGGGCGCCGGATCTCGGCGATGGTGCTGTGGCTGGTCATGCCGCCGTCGACGACCAGGACCTGTCCGGTGACGTAGCGGGACTCCGGTGAGGCCAGGAAGAGCATCGCGTTGGCGATGTCCTCGGGCTCCCCGATGAAGGGCAGCGCATTGTGCTTACGGATTCCCTCGATCATCTCGGCCGGAAGGTTCTCCTGCAGGGCCGGGGTCATGACGGCCCCGGGGGCGATGGCATTGCAGCGGATTCGCTCGTGACCGTACTGCGTGGCGATGTACTGGGTCATCCGGATCACGGCGGCCTTCGCCGTGCCGTAGGCAGTCTGGGTGAAGTCGCCAGAGAGCCCCCCGACCGACGCGGTGTTGATGATGGAGCCACCACCGGCCTCGATCAGGTGCGGGATGGCCAGCCGGCATCCGAGCACGGTGCTACGCACGTTGAGGGCCATCGTCCGGTCGAACTCATCCAGGTCCAACCCCACGACGTCGAGGTCCAGACGCGGGTTGCTCCCACCGACGTGGTTGCACATGACGTCCAACCGGCCGAACTCCGACACCGCCGTGCTGATCAGATCAGCGAGGGACGACTCCGAGGTGACATCGACGGCAATCCCGACGGCTCTGCCTCCGGCCGCGGTGATGTCCGCAGCTGCCAGCGACGCATCCTGCTCGTGCAGGTCCCCGATGACGACCGCTGCCCCTTCAGCAGCAAAAAGGACCGCAGCGGCCCGACCGATCCCACTCGCGCCGCCGGTGATGACCGCGACCTGTCCCTGGAGCCGATTCATCCCGCGCCCTCTTCGTTGATGGTGATCGCCCATCGTGCCACAGCAGGTCAGCGCCTTGAGTCCGGACCGCCGGACAGGCTACGCGTCTCGAGAGATCGCAGACGCGCTGCGGCTCTCCCACGGTGTCGACAGGACGACGGTGGTGCGCGTTGCGACGCTCCCGGCCGACCTGATCCGGGCCAGCAGGTTCTCGAGATCGACGGGCGTGGCGACCCGAACCTTGAGGATGTAGCTCTCATCCCCTGCCACCGAGTGGCAGTCCTCGATCTCGTGGATGTGTGAGAGTCGCTCCGGGACGTCGTCGGGGGCGCTGGCATCAAACGGCATCACCGAGATCAGGGCGGTCAGCGACAGCCCCAGCGCCTCGGGCGACACGGTGGCGGTGTAGCCGGTGATGACGCCCCGCTCCTCGAGCCGACGGACCCGTTGGTGCACCGCGGAGGTGGACAGCCCGGTCGCCTTGCCGAGATCGGTGTAGCTCATCCGACCATCTGTCAGCAGCAGCCCCACGAGCCGTCGATCCAGATCTTCCATGCCGGAAGGGTAGCCCGACCACCCGCCCCCGATGTTTGGACCGCTTGCCCGCTGAGATGGCAGCCCGCGGGATGGCACGATGGCTCCCATGACCGGACGCCTGCTGCTGCTCGACTCCGCCTCGCTCTACTTCCGGGCCTTCTTCGGCGTCCCCGAGCTGATCGGCCCGAGCGGGGTCCCGACCAACGCCGTCCGGGGCTTCCTCGACATGATCGCCTCCCTCATCGAGCGCGGGCGCCCCACCCACCTGGCTGCCTGCTGGGACAACGACTGGCGGCCCGCCTTCCGCGTCGAGGCCATCCCCACCTACAAGACGCACCGCGTCGCCGACCCCGTCGCGGCAGCCGCCACCACCGCTGCCGGCGGCATCGTCGCGGAAGAGGTCCCGGATGCCCTCGCGCCGCAGGTGACGATCATCATCGATGCCCTCAAGGCACTGGGCCTGACCCGCGTCGGCATCGACGGACACGAGGCCGACGACGTCATCGGGACCCTCGCAACGACCCATCGCGGAGTCATGCCGATCGACATCGTCACCGGCGATCGCGACCTGTTCCAACTCGTGGATGACGACAACGCGATCCGGGTCCTCTACACCGCCAAGGGCGGGGTCCGCTCCCCCGACCTCGTCGACCAGGCGTTCATCCTGGCCAAGTACGGGGTCGCCACCGGCGATGCCTACGCCGACATGGCCGTGCTGCGCGGGGACTCCAGCGACGGGTTGCCGGGCGTTGCCGGCATCGGTGAGAAGACGGCCGCCAAGCTGATCAACACCTACGGCACGCTCGCTGGCGTGCGTGCGGCCATCGACGACGGCGACCCGGCCCTCAAGGGTGCCCAGCGCGCCCGGCTCGAGGCCGGATCGGCCTACCTCGATGCGGCACCTCGGGTCGTCGCCGTGGTCCGCGACGCCCCCCTGCCGGAGCTCGATCTCACCCTGCCGACCTCCGTCGCGGACCCGAGCCTGATGAGCCGCCTCGCCGTCGACCACGGGCTCACCTCCTCCTTCGAGCGGATCCTCGGCGCCCTGCAGATCGATTGACCCTCCCCGGTCAAGATTCACCCAGCCCCGGCTCGCCTGCGCGAGGTACCCTTGAGTAGTAGCCGGAGTTCCCGACCTAGTTTCGAGCCAGATGGAGCCCGGGGCCCACGGGATGGACTCGTCCGGCAGATGAGGTGATCCCCGTGGTTGAGCTCGGTGTAGTCATTGTCCTGGTAGGGCTAGCCGTGGTGATCATCGAGGCGCATGCCTCGACCGGCGGCGTGCTCGCAGTGGCGGGGGTGATGGCCGGAGCTGCCGGTGTCGGCCTGATCATGGCTGGTTCGGGCGCCGCCCTCGCGCTCACGATCCCGGTCGCGGTGCTTCTTGCGGTAGTGGGGGTGCTCGGGATCATGCTGATGGCACGCAAGGTGCTCGAGGCCCGCAACCAGGCGCTCCGCACCGGGCCGACCGTACTGATCGGAACGCTGGCCACCGTGCGCACCTGGAGCCAACTGGAGGGACAGGTCACGGCCGACGGTGCCCTCTGGCGTGCCGTCCTCTCCGGCGACTGGCAGGACACCCGACCGGTCCCCGGGGAGACCGTCGCCGTCGACACACTCGACGGATTGACGATGTCGGTGCGGCCGCTCTATTCGCAAGGGAAGTGATGCCGGTATGGAAATTGCCATCATCGTTATCGTGATCGTCGCCGTGATCTTGTTGACGGTCCTGAGTTCATCAGTTCGCGTGCTGCGCGAGTACGAGCGTGGTGTCGTGTTCCGGCTGGGCCGACTCATCGACCTCAAGAATGCTGGCTTGGTGCTATTGATCCCGGTGGTGGACCGGATGGTGCGGGTGAGCCTGCGCATCATCACCCTGAACGTTCCGCCACAGGACGTGATCACGCGGGACAACGTCCCGGTGCGAGTCACGGCCGTGGCGTACTTCCGGATCGTCGATGCCAACAAGGCGATCGTGGAGGTGGAGGACTACTTCACGGCCACCAGCCAGATCGCGCAGACCTCACTACGCGCCGTGCTGGGCAAGGCCGAACTCGATACCCTGCTGGCCGAGCGTGAACGGCTCAACGAGGACCTGCAGAAAGTCATCGACCAACAGACCGAGCCGTGGGGCGTCAAGGTGTTGATCGTCGAGATCAAGGACGTCGACGTGCCCGAGAACATGCAGCGAGCCATCGCCCGGCAGGCCGAGGCCGAACGAGAGCGCCGCGCGAAGGTCATCAACGCCGAGGGCGAGTTCCAGGCCTCCACGCGGTTGGCGGACGCGGCCGATGTGATGAGTCGCAACCCGGCCACGTTGCAGTTGCGGTATCTACAGACCCTGACGGAGATCAGCAGCGCCAGTAGCACCACGGCCGTGATCCCGCTGCCCGTCAACCTCCTCCAGCCCCTTCTCGCGCCCCTGCTGACGCAGCAGGGGCGGACAGTGGAGGCCGGACCACAGCAGCCAGCCACCGCCTCTGGGCCACTGGAGCCCACTCCTCTCACCGCCCCCAGTGCACAGGAGGGCATGTGAACATCCGCGATCTCACCTCCCAAACCCGGCCCCATCACGGACGCCCCTCCCTTGGCC
>CAJDUR010000110.1_pt1 | contig 10705 bp, 9 predicted proteins | sample 7391191 | NCBI WGS metagenome assembly CAJDUR01 (sample SAMEA7055688, study PRJEB34461) | soil metagenome | biome: terrestrial ecosystem; feature: Peninsula; material: soil | place: Antarctica | collected 2016 | reverse complement strand
TCTGACACGCTGTTGAGTTCTCAAAAATCGGACACACACCAACAACCAAACCCCCCACACAGGAGAGCCAGCCACCAGGGCAACCCTACAAACCTACCCACGCCAAACCACCGAGTCAAATCGACGCCCGGCCTCCGAGGAGTCCGGCCGCACGTCTTCGTGGTGGTTCTTGCGGGAGACCAAACCATAACAGGGCTTTGCCCCCACGCCCTAATCGGCCCCCTGCCGCGCTGTTCCAGCGACCTCGGCCAGCCACGGAAACCGCCCCTGACCTGCGGGAACAGCCCATCAACCCCAGCTGGCCAGCCGGACCATCCACCCCCGAATCAGGCGATGCGCTCGATGACGATCGGGTCCAGCACCGGCCGCGACCCCTCGGGCGCGATGGTGAATCCGCCTTCCAGCGCCTCCAACGCCCGCTCAAACCGCTCCGGGGTGTCGGTGTGCAACGTCAGCAGCGGGTCTCCTCCACGCACGGTCGCCCCCGGCTTGGCGTGGATCTCCACCCCGGCGCCGGCCTGGACCGGGTCGCCCCTCCGGGCGCGCCCAGCACCAAGGCGCCACGCAGCCACGCCCACCGCCAGGGCGTCGAGCTCGACGAGCACGCCGTCCGCCGGGGCCGGCACCGAGTGGGTCTCCCGCGCCACCGGCAGCGCAGCGTCCGGGTCGCCGCCCTGGGCGCGGATCATCCGCTTCCACGCGTCCATCGCCCGGCCGTCAGCCAGCACGTCCGCCGGGTCGACGTCGGAGACCCCAGCGCCGGCGACCATCTCCCGGGCCAGCGCAATGGTCAGCTCCACCACGTCCGGCGGTCCGCCACCGGCGAGCACCTCCACCGACTCACGCACCTCGAGCGCGTTGCCGGCGGTGAGTCCCAGCGGGGTCTGCATGTTGGTCAGCAGCGCGACCGTCCGCACCCCCGCGTCCGTGCCGAGCCGCACCATGGTCTCGGCGAGCTCGCGCGCCTGGCCGAGCTCCTTCATGAACGCACCCGAGCCGACCTTGACGTCGAGCACCAGGGAGCCCGTGCCCTCGGCGATCTTCTTGCTCATGATCGAGGACGCGATGAGCGGCACGCACGACACCGTCCCCGTCACGTCGCGCAGGGCGTAGAGCTTCTTGTCCGCGGGCGCCAGCCCCGCCCCGGCGGCGCAGATCACGGCGCCGACGTCCTCGAGCTGGGCCAGCATCTGCGCGTTGGACAGGTCCGCCTGCCACCCCGGGATCGACTCGAGCTTGTCGAGGGTGCCACCGGTGTGGCCCAGTCCGCGGCCGGACAACTGGGGCACCGCCACGCCGCACGCAGCCACGAGCGGCGCGAGCGGCAGGGTGATCTTGTCGCCGACGCCCCCGGTCGAGTGCTTGTCACTGGTCGGCCGGGACAGCCCCGAGAAGTCGAGCCGCTCCCCCGATCGGATCATCGCGTCGGTCCACCGGGCGATCTCGCTGGGGGTCATCCCGTTGAGATAGATCGCCATCGCGAGCGCCGACATCTGCTCCTCGGCCACCGCACCGCGCGTGTACGCGTCGATCACCCAGTCGATCTGCGCGTCACTCAGCTCCACCCGGTCACGCTTCGCGGCGATGACGTCAACCGCGTCGAAGGCCTCGCTCATGTCCACTCATTCCTCGTCGGTTCGGGCTCCGGCCAACTTGTCCAGGTCATCCCGGCCAAAGGCCTGGGGCAGCATTTGCGCCATCGGCAGGATCCCCTCGGGAGTCATCAGCAGACAGGTGGGCCCGCCGTTCTCCCAGAGCAACTGGCGGCAGCGACCACACGGCATCAGCGGCGCCCCGTCGCTCCCCACGCACGACACCGCCACGAGCCGACCTCCACCGGTGGCGTGCAGGTCCGAGACCATCCCGCACTCCGCGCACAGGGCCACCCCGTAGGCCGCGTTCTCGACGTTGCAGCCCGCGACCACCCGCCCGTCGTCGACGAGGCCGGCCACCCCCACGGGGAAGGATGAGTACGGCGCGTAGGCCCGCTGCATCAGCTCGATCGCGCGCTCTCGCAAGCGATCCCAGTCGATGTCGTATGCCGCTGAGTGACCTTCCAGCCCGCCAGCCGGATCCCCGTCTGACGAGGTGTCGGATGAGGTGTCAGCGGAGGTTTCGGGTGAAGTCATGACGCCTCACCCTTGCGATAGATGAGCCCGTCCGCAGCCGGCATTCGCAGCCGCTGCGACGCGAACGCGAGAACGAGGAGCGTGGCGATGTAGGGGGTCATCGCGGTGAGTTCGCTCGGCATGATCGAGGTGAACCAGAACCAGGCACCGACCAGCAGGGCCATGACGACGGTGACGATGCCGGTGACCGGCTTGCCCTGCTTGCGTCGCCACAACTGCCAGACCCCCCAGATGAGCAGGAAGACCGCGGTCGGGAGCAGGTAGGCGTGGATCACGTCGTCGCCCCCGCGCAGGTTGATCGCGTCGGTGTAGCCGAAGAGTGCCGCGCCACCGGCCAGGCCGCCGGGTCGCCAGTTGCCGAAGATCATCGCGGCCAGGCCGATGAAGCCTCGGCCACCGGTCTGCCCATCGCGATAGAGGCCGGAGGCGACCAGCGCGAGGAAGCCGCCACCGAGGCCGGCGAGACCGCCGGAGATGACCGTCGCCCAGAACTTGTAGCGGTAGACGTTGACCCCGAGCGTCTCGGCCGCCGTCGGCGACTCGCCGCAGGAGCGCAGACGCAGGCCGAAGCCGGTCCGCCACAGGATCCAGTAGGTGGCGAAGAAGAGCAGCACGACGATGATCGTCAGCACGGACAGGTGGTAGACCAAAGCTCGCAGGGTCGAGGCGACGTCGGCCAGCAGGAAGGTGCCACCCTTCTCGATCTCGCCGAGTTTGTCCGCGAGCGGACCGATGGTGATGGTCGGCAACGGATCAAGCCCCGGTGACTGGGTGGGGCCACCGCCCGGGAGCCCGGTGAAGGTTCGCGCTGCGAGATAGGCGGCGGCGCCGGCTCCCAAGGTGTTGATCGCGACACCGGACACGATGTGGTCGACGCCGAAGACCACGGTGGCCAGCGCGTGGATCGCGCCGCCGATCGCGCCGAGCAGGATGGCCCCGAGCACGCCGACCCACGGACCGTAGTGGTAGCCGAAGAACGCGCCGCCCCACGTGCCGAGGATCATCATGCCCTCAAGGCCGATGTTGACGATGCCGGCCCGCTCGGACCAGAGGCCGCCGAGCCCGGCGAGGGCGATGGGTGCCGCGAGGGCGATCGCCGCGGCGATCGCACCAGAGGAGTTGATGTCGTTGGCGCCGGTCACGACGCGGACCGTCGAGAGGACGAGCAGGGCGCCGACCAGATAGACAGCCAGGCGCAGCCAGCGGGAACGGGCCCAGTGCGACTTCTCGGCCGGCTGGCCAGTTGTTTCGGGAGCCCCGGGGGCCCCTGTCAGGGTAGACGTGCTCATGCCCGGCTCCCTTCCAGCGCGCCGGCTTCCGCGGTGAGGCGGGCCGCGACTTGACGTTGCTCGATCCGCACGTTGGCTCGCCGCACGACCTCGTAGGCGATGACCACGGACAGGACGATGACACCCTGGATGACCAGGACGAGCCGGTCACTGACCCCGGCTTGGATCTGCAGCGCGTTCGACTGCTGGTCGAGGAAGGACCAGAGCAGGGCCGCGAAGGCGATCCCGACCGGGTGGTTGCGCCCGAGGAGGGCGATCGCGATCCCCGCGAAGCCGAGCCCGGGCTGGAACGTCGAGCCGTAGGAGAAGTCCTGGCCGAAGAGGAGCGGCATCCCGACCAGTCCCGCCATCGCGCCGGAGATGATCATCGACAGGGCCACCATCCGCTTGACCTTGACCCCGCTCGCGACGGCCGCCGTCTCGGACGAGCCAGTAGCTCGGAGGTCGAAGCCGAAGCGCGTCTTGTTGAGGACGAACCAGTAGCCGACGCCGACGAGGATCGCGAGCACCACCAGTCCGTAGACCTCTCGGCTGCTGCCCGGGATCAACGGGATCCCGGGCACCCGGGACGACTCGGGCAGCGGCGTGGTCTGGATGACGTTGGAGCCGCCGGAGTCAGCAGAGACCCTGCGCAGGAGGAAGGCGACCAGGAAGGTCGCGATCGCGTTGAGCATGATCGTCGAGATGACCTCGGACACTCCGCGATAGACCTTGAGCAGCCCCGCGATCCCGGCCCAGATCCCACCGGTGACCATGGCGACGACGAGCCCGAGCAGGATGTTGAGCGGCCCCGGGAGCCAGCCCTGCCCGGCGACCAGCGCAGCGAAGAACGCCGCGATCCGGTACTGCCCGTCAACACCGATGTTGAACAGGTTCATCTTGAAGCCGATGGCGACCGCCACTGCTGACAGGTAGTAGACGATCGAGGCGTTGATGATGGCCGAGATGACGCGCGGCTTCGGCGGTGACAGGATCGTGGACCAGACCTGGCCGACCGGGTCGTTGGCGGCAAAGAGGATGATCGAGGTGACGATCACCGCGACCACGATGGCCAGGACCGGGGCCGCCAACGACAAGGCGATACGACGGAAGTCAAAACGCTTGGTCATCAGGCGACCTCATCCTTCGTCGTGGCCCCGGTCATCGCCGACCCGAGCTCCTGCTTGGTCACCGTGGCCGGGTCGAACTGCCCCACCAGAGCGCCCCGAAGGATGACGTGGAGCGTGTCGGACAGACCGATGAGCTCCTCGAGGTCGGCCGAGATGAGCAGGACCCCCAGTCCTTGGGAGCGCGCGGCCTTGATGTGGTCCCAGATGGCTGCCTGGGCGCCGACGTCGACGCCCCGGGTCGGGTGGGCGGCGACGAGGACCCGCGGTTCACGGCGCATCTCACGGCCGATGATGAGCTTTTGCTGGTTGCCACCGGACAGCGACTCGGCGGTGACGTCGATCGACGGCGTCCGCACGTCGTACTGCTCGACGATGTCCTGGGTCTCCCGCTTGGCGGCAGCCACGTTGATGAGCCAGTTGCCGGGACCCTTGAGGTAGGCCGCCTCGGTCTGGTGCCCGAGGACGACGTTCTCCCAGAGCGGCGCAGCGAGCAGCAGCCCGTGCCGGTGCCGGTCCTCGGGGATGTAGCCGATCCCGGCTTCACGCAACTCTCGCGTCTGCCATCTCGAGGTGTCGACGTCATCGAGCAGGATCTGGCCGGAGGACGGCTCGCGCATTCCCATGATGACCTCGACGACTTCGGCCTGGCCGTTGCCCTCGACGCCGGCGATGCCGACGATCTCGCCCGCGTGGATCGTCAGGTTGATCCCGTTGAGGAGCGGGCGCCCGCCGAGGGGGTCATCGAGAGAGGTGTCCACGATGGTGAGGACTGGGATGTCCGTGACGGTCGAGTCCCGGGTCTGCGGGGTCGGTAGCTCGGAGCCGACCATCAGCTCGGCCAGTTGACGCGCGGTGACACCCTTGGGATCGACCTCGGCCACCGTGGTCCCGCGCCGGATCACGGTGATCGCGTCGGCCACCTTGAGGACCTCGTCGAGTTTGTGCGAGATGAAGATGACGGTCAGGCCCTCGGCCTTGAGACCGCGCAGGTTGTCGAAGAGCTCGTCGACCTCTTGCGGGACCAGGACCGCAGTCGGCTCGTCCAGGATGATGATGTTGGCGCCGCGGTAGAGGACCTTGAGGATCTCGATGCGTTGCCGGGCTCCGACCCCGAGGTTCTCCACGAGGGCGTCGGGATCGATCCCGAGCCCGTAGTCCGTCGAGATCTTCTCGATCTTCTGGCGGGCCGCGTCACCGATGCCGTGCAGGCGCTCGGCCCCGAGGACGACGTTCTCGAGGACCGTGAAGTTGTCGGCCAGCTGGAAGTGCTGGAAGACCATGCCGATCCCGGCGTCGATCGCGTCGGACGGCGAACGGAGCTTCAGGACTTCGCCGCTGACGGTGATGGTCCCCTCGTCCGGTTGCTGGACGCCGTAGAGGATCTTCATCAGGGTCGACTTGCCGGCCCCGTTCTCGCCGACGATCGCGTGGACGGTCCCGCGGTCAACCGTCAGCTCGATGTCCTTGTTGGCGACGACGCCCGGGAATCGCTTGGTGATGCCGTGCAGCTCGACCACCGGTGTCCCCTCGTGGGTGAGACCGGGGAGGGCCGCGGCGGCCCTCGTGTCGTCAGGGGCGTCGGGGGCGTCAGGGTCGTCAGGGTCGTCGTCAGGCTCGACGCCGAAAGGGTGAGAGTCGTTGGCGACGATGACAGACGCTCCTCAGATGGGCCCGCACGAGGCGGACAGGGACCGGACGGGAAACAGCCGAGACCGAACCTAACAAGGGTTGGCCCGCTCTGGAAGCAGGGTGGCCCGGGCAGACGCCGTCGCGCCGCCCGGGCCACCCTGTCCAGAGGAGAGGCGAGCCGGCTCAGGAAGTAGGAACCTTGATCTCGCCAGAGATGATCTTGGCCCGGAAGTCGTCGAGCTTGGCCTTGATGTCATCCACCATGCCACCGGTCGTGGCGTAGTCGACACCCTGGGCCTTGAGGTCGAAGACCTTCTCGCCCGCGGTGAACGTGTTGTCCTTGACCGACTTGATGAAGTCGAAGACACCGACGTCGACGCGCTTGATCATCGAGGTGAGGATCACGCCGCGGACGCCTTCGTCAGCCGTGAGAGCCTGGTCGGAGTCGACACCGATCGCGAGCTTGCCTGCGGCCTTGGCGGCATTGAAGACCCCACCGCCGGAGCCACCCGCAGCGTGGTAGACGATGTCGGCACCCTGCTGGTACATGCCCTCAGCGGCGGCCTTGCCCTTGTCCACGGAAGAGAAGCCAGAGTAGTCCGGCGGCTGGGTGAGGTACTTGGACTTGATCTCGATGTCGGGCTTGACGGCCTTGGCGCCGGCGATGTAGCCAACCTCGAACTTCTTGATCAGCGGCGTCTCGACGCCACCGATGAAACCGATGATGTTGGTCTTGGTCTTGAGGGCCGCGGCCGCGCCGACGAGGAACGAGCCCTCTTGCTCGGCGAAGGTGATGTTCTCGATGTTCGGGCCCTTGGCGTCCGTCGAGTCGACGAGACCGAACTTGACGTCAGGGTTGTCCTTCGCGACCTTCGCGACGGAGGGTGCGTAGGCGAAGCCGACGGCGACGATGGTCGTGTAGCCGGCGTCGATGAGCTGCTGGAGGCGCTCCTCACGGGCCGACTCGGGCTCGCCGTTGGTGGCGGCAGCCTCCTGCCCGCTGACACCGAGCTCGCTCTTGGCCTGGTCGAGGCCCTTGGCGGCGGCGTCGTTGAACGACTGGTCCCCGCGACCGCCGACGTCGTAGGCCATCCCGACCTTGAGGGCGTCGGCCGCAGGGGCGCCGCCGGTGCTGCCGGCCGATGGGGTGGTCGCGGGGGTGTCGCTACTGCCGCAGCCGGCGAGTCCGAGCGCTGCAGCGGCGACGACTGCAGCGACCTTGGTTGCGTGACGCAAGGGGTGCTCCTTCGTTTCATTGGGGCCTCGAAAGACATCGGGCCACGAGAGCGCACTGTAGCGCCAGAGTCTTGGCGTCTGGGCACCCAGCGACGGAACTGTATGGAAGTGTTATGAATCCGGAACACAGGCCCCATCAGTGACCAGGCCGGGTCGTGAGGTTGACCCCATTTGGTGGACATCCAGATCGTCAGGTTTTTGCCTGGCAGGGAAGGATGTCCTCATGGGTGCCAAGAGGAAGAGTTACACCCCGAAGTACCGTCAGGATGCTGCTCATCTGGTGATCGATACAGGTCGCACGATCGCCCGGTCCCGGCTGGACGACCCGCCGGACGCGTTGGATGTCACCGAGCGGGCCGAGCTGGAGCGGTTACGCCGGGAGAACACGGAGCTGCGGATGGATCGGGAGTTCCTGAAAAAAGCAGCGGCCTTCTTCGCCACGGAGAACTCGAGCCCGAGCGGGCGTTCGAGGTGATCGAGGCGGAGAAGGCCACCTTCAACATCGTGCGGATGGTCGAGTTGCTCGGGGTGTCCAGGTCCGGGTACTACGCGTGGGTCACCCGCCAGGGGGCCGGCCCGGGGCCGCGGGAGGCGCGGCGGGCGGATCTGGTGCTGAAGATCCGGGTGGCTCATGAGGCCTCGGACGGGGTGAACGGGGCGCCTCGGATCACCGCGGACCTGCGCGATGCGGGTGAGGTCATCTCGGTCAAGACGACCGCGAAGCGCATGCGGCAGAACGAGATCCGCGGGATCAGCCCGCGACCATGGCGGCCGGTGACCACGATCATCGACCCGAACCCGCACTCCATCCCGGACCTGGTGGAGCGCCGTTTCGATCAGGGCGTGTTGAACGCCGTGTGGACTTCCGACATCACCTACCTGGCCACGGGTGAGGGCTGGTTGTACCTGGCCGCGGTCCGTGACGGCTGCTCCAGGCGAGTCCTCGGGTACGCCTTCAGCGACAGCTTGCACACCGACGTCGTGGAGGACGCGCTGCGCCGCGCGGTGTCCTTCCGCGAGCCGTCGGCCACGTTCGCTCCTCAGGGCCGGGAGGTGATGGCCGAGGAGGACAAGCTCATTTTCCATGCGGATAGGGGATGTCAGTACACCTCGGCTCAGCTGGCCCAGGCCGCAGCCGAGTACGGGGTATGGCTCTCGGTCGGGCGCACCGGGGTGTGCTACGACAACGCCCAGCAGGAGAGCTTCTGGTCAACCTTGAAGACCGAGTACTTCAACCGGCACACCTTCGCCACCCGTCCGACGCGATTCGCGCGGTCAGTGCCTGGATCGAGAACGTGTACAACCGGCGACGGCGCCACTCATCACTCGGCATGATCAGCCCGGTAACCTTCGAACACCGGCTCACCAACGCAGCCGGAAAAGCCGCTTAACCGATGTCCACCAAATGGGGTCAACCCCAGTCGGCTTGATCAGGGGTGGAACGGGGCTGGTCCGGCGCTGGAGCGGGGCTGGGCTGAGGCTGGAACGGGGCTGCAACTGCACTGGATCGAGACTGGAGCCGGCCCGGGTAACGGCTGCGACGAGACTGTGTCAGGACTGTCAGGACTGTCAGGACTGGGTGATGGCCGGGACGACGCTGGCCAGGACAGCGCCGGCCAGGGTGCGAGCACCGATGGTGATGGCACCCTCGTCGACGATCAGGTCGCCGCGGTGCAGGTCGTACGTCGTCCCGCCGGGCACTCTCGTCCCGAGTCGGGCCATCGCCCCGGGCACCCGAGTCAGGTACCACGCGAAGTCCTCACCACCCAGAGACTGCGCGATCGGCGCCACGAGCGCTGCGCCCTCGGTGACCGCCACCGTGAGCGCCTCGATGCACGCGGAATCGTTGACGACGGGAGGCACGCCCTTGACGATCGACACGTCGGCGGTGACGCCGTAGGGCGACACGACGGCCCGCACCAACTCGTCCACGAGCTTCTCGGAGCCGTGCCACGCCTCCGCGTCGAGCATCCGCAGCGTGCCGGCCACTTTGCCGGAGGAGGGAATGACGTTGTTGGCACCGCCGGAGTGGATCGAGCCCCACACGAGCGCCGCCCCCGCGCGCGGGTCGAGGCGGCGAGACAGCGCGCCCGGGACGTCGGTGACGACCTTGGCCAGCGCATAGGTGAGGTCCTGGGTCAGGTGCGGTCTCGACGTGTGCCCGCCGCGACCGGTCAGCGTGACCTCCACCAGGTCAGCAGCCGCGGTGATCGGCCCGACCCGCAGACCCACCTGCCCGACGTCGAGGCCCGGGTCGCAGTGCAGCGCGAAGATCCGTTCGACCCCGTCGAGTCCGCCCTGGTTGACCACGTCCTCCGCACCCCCGGGCATGACCTCCTCGGCGGGCTGGAAGATGATGCGCGCGCCGATCCCGTTGTCCCGCAAGTAGTCCTGCACCGTCGCCAACGCCAGCGCGGCCCCGAGCGCGGCGACCGTGTGCACGTCGTGCCCACAGGAGTGGCTCACTCCCTCGGTCAGCGACGCGAACGGCAGGGAGGTCTCCTCCCGGATCGGCAGCGCGTCGAGGTCAGCCCGCAGGGCGATGCGCCGGGCCGGCTCAGGGGCGCCGAGATCGACGACCAGGCCACTGCCCCGCAGCCGTCGCACCGTCAGCCCGACCGCCTCGAGCCGGTCCGCGACGACACCCGTGGTGCGCACCTCGCTGCGCCCCAGCTCGGGGTGGCGGTGCAGGTCGCGGCGGATCGTCACGAGCTCGTCCGAGAGGTCGGAGACGGCACGCGCGATCGCGGCGAAGGGCGGGGTGGAAGTCACGATCTTCGGAGTGTAGCGAGAGGATGGCCCGGTCGCGGATCGATCGCGCGCTGCCCTTCACCACGGTCACTCCTGTGCCGTCCCGGGCGACCGTGTGGTGCACGGACGTCGTCGAGCGAGTCCGCGGCGGTGAGGATCCGCTCGCGCCGTGGCGCCGGGCGCTGGCCACACAGCAGGGCTCGCTCGACCAGCCCCACATCGCAGCGGCCTTCGTCCTTCAGTGGTGGTGCGAGGTGGTGGCGATCCCGATGGCGTATGCCGCTGAGCTCGGTCCGCCGGCGCTGGCCTCCGGCGGCGCCGGGCTGGGCTTCGAGCTGGCGCCCGGCCTCTATCCGCACCGCCTGGTCCTCGACCCCGCCCGCGTCGTCCTGGCGTGGGGCAGTCCCGACGCAGCGGACCCGGCCCAGCAGGCCCTCCCCGACCCGGCCCAGCAGGCCCTCCGCGACCCGACCCGCCCCAGCAGGGCGGCCGCGATCGCTGCGGGGAGAGCGGCATACGACCTGCTGGTGTCGGACGTGGTGCGCGACTTCGCACCCGAGGT
>CAJDUR010000066.1_pt1 | contig 10778 bp, 15 predicted proteins | sample 7391191 | NCBI WGS metagenome assembly CAJDUR01 (sample SAMEA7055688, study PRJEB34461) | soil metagenome | biome: terrestrial ecosystem; feature: Peninsula; material: soil | place: Antarctica | collected 2016 | reverse complement strand
AGCACGCCAGCAAAAACGAGTGCAGTCCCGCCCACCGCAAGGTGGCCAAGGTCGATCACGCTTTGAGCGGCGCCTCCAGACCACGCAGTGGACCCCACACACCCATCAAAGCACCCGAAGCCCCCGGCCACCACGAGAATCCGCACACCCCCCGCAGCGGAGTCCCGCTGGTGTCGCTCAGGAACCTCGCTCGCCTTGGCCGCGCCCGACTCGCGGCGGATAGACGCGCCTTCTCGGAGGTTGCCTTGGTGAGCCGGATCACGGTAGAAGCGGGCTTAGGGGCGACCCGGTCGACCGCATCAGTTCGTGGTTCTCCGGCACGGTAAGGCTCGTATCCGCGAGCCTGGATCGTGCAGGTCAGGATGTCGTTCTCAGTCAGCGACGGCTTGCCAGCACAGCAGCGAACCGGGCCGGATCCTCGACCGGCGTCCCATGGATACCACCGTCAATGACCTTGACTTCAGCCCCGGGTAGATGGGCCGCGACGAAGTCGGCGAACTGGCGGTTAAACGGTGGGCTGGTGCTGCCCACCATGGGGTAGACCGGCACGCTCAACGGGGCCAGGTCCTCCGGATGCCAGTGGTGGGCCTCGAACGCCCGGAGCTCGGTGGGACTAGCCAGCGCGTTGGCCAGCAGCATCTTGCCGAACCCAGAGCGAAACAGCAGGGGGAAGACGAACCACGATATGCGCATGCCGGTGTTGGCACCGATCACCTCGTTCAGCAACAGGCGCACCACAGCCTTCGGTGACCACTGGCCGCCGCCGTCTCCAGTTTGCGCCACACGACTGGCGAGACGCGCGCAGCATTGAAGTCGGGCGGCTCCCACAACACGACCCGTTCCACCGGCGCGAGAGCCGCGGCGGCCAGCGCGATGTGACACCCCGCAGAGTGGGCCACGAGTTCAACCGCGCCGCCGAACTCCTCAGCAACGTGCTGGGTGAACCCTGCCAGGTCCGTCACGTCGTCGGCGAACGAATGCGGACCGTCGTAGGGCGAACTCGAACCGTGTCCGCGTCGATCGGGGGCGAACGCGGTGCGCGAGGACGCCAGTTCCTGCATCAGGTCCCTCATCGAACTGCCGTCGATGAAACCTCCGTGCACCAAGATCGTGCCCGGGCCCCGTCCGGCACGGCGATAAGCAAGGCGCGTCCCGTCCGGGCTTGACCAGGTGTCCACAGCCCAGTGTCGCGAACGTCGAGGACCAACGTCCATCCCCTTTCGACAACGCACTGCAAGTGCACTCGATGCTGATGAGAGAGCGTTGCGTTCTGATTGACCCAGATCCTCTACCGCACGCCCATAGATCCAGACCTTGAAGGCCACGTCGCGCGGGGCCCAGTCGCCGCTGGCCCCGGGCCGCGCGCCCGACCACGCCCGACTGGCGGCGGTGTGACGCACCTTCCGCCGAGCAGCGAAGGACGTCAGACCCGACGCACTGCAGGAGGAGTCCCTGCGGCTTCGGTCGAGATCGTCCCTAGGTGCATGCCGTCATGGCACCGGGTCCCCCGCCAACCAGTGCATGAGCAGGCCACGGCCTTGGGGCCAGCACGGTCTGCCCCGCTCTCACAAGCGTCACGGACGTGGGATCGTGCCCGGGCCCGGGCACGAGGTGTGCAGTTCCAGGCGCCACAGGTCCGGCGGCCGACCGGATGGTGAGGTCGCGGATACGGAACTCCTCAGGATCCGCCTCTCCCTTGGCGAGTACGAGCAGGTTGCGGCCCAGCAATGGCTCCCACCAGGGGTCGTGGTCGGGGCCCACGGACCCGGCCACGAAGACCGCCACACGGTGCCGCGCCGGGTCCTGCCACATTGCTGGGCACAGCACCTGGCCGTCCGGCGCGGACCACACGGAGTGCCCGGGGTCGACCTGGTACTGGCGCCGGCGCAGTACGGGGTGCGCCCGACGGATCGCGATCGCGTGCCGGACGTAGGCCAGCAGGTCCTCATCGACGTGCTGCAGTCGAACCAAGAGATCTCGTTGTCCTGGCAGTACGCGTTGTTGTTCCCCCCTGGGTGCGACCCAGCTCTTCGCCGCCGAACAGCATGGGGACCCCGCGGGACAGCAACAGCGTCATGAGTCCAGCGCGGAGATCGTGTTCAGTGCATCCCAGTCCTAGCCGAAGACCTCGGGGCCCAGCGAAACCTCGCCGTCGAAGGCCCGGGCGTAGGGTCCAGGAGCAGCTTCAGGGGGTTGCACCGCAGCCCCCGGCTGCCAGCACAGTCTACGGTGACCTGATGCAGGCAGCCGCACGACGACACATGGGCGTCACCGGGGATCGGACCGCGAGCTGGGGAGCGCTGGCACTGCTCGTGCGGCCGGCCTACATCGCGATCGAGCTCGTCGTCGCCGCGGCGACCACCGGCGGCTACAGCGTCGTCGCGGACTCGGTCAGCCGGCTCGGTGAGGTCGGTTGCTCGGCGGCGTACTGCTCCCCGCGCCACGAGCTGATGAACGGCGCATTCGTGGCCTTCGGAGCGTTGCTGGCCGGCGGTGCGGTGCTGCTCGCACGCTCCTTGGGGCCTTGGGCCACGGGATTGCTGGTGGTCTCCGGGCTGAGCTCGGTCGCCACGGGACTCGCTCCGCTCGACCAGGACGCGACCCTGCATGCGATCGCCGCGGCGCCGTTGTTCCTCGCACAACCGATCGCGCTAATTCTTCTCGGGGCTCGATGCCGCAATGATCGGCCTGGCCTGGCTTGGGCACTCCTGACGGCGGGAGCCGTCACGGCCGCAGCGGCTGCGTTGTTCGTGCTCTCTGGGGACGGCCCCAGATCAGGTGCGCTCGAACGACTGGCCCTGTGGCCTGTGTTGGTCGGGGTGGCCGGTTTCGCGTGGACACGGCTCCCTCGCCGCGGTCAGTCGGCACCTCGATGAGCAGGACCCAACGCCCCACCAGGTCCGCCGGACTGATTACTCCTCCATGCCGTGGGACGCACCAAGGACGGTGTCCCACAGGAGTGAGCTCACGGGGCACCACAGCCATGCAGGGCTGGAGACTGCTAACGGTCGGTTGACACCTGGCAGCTCTCGGGCGCCGCTGACCTGGCATCCAGGCACTTCCGGCACCTCGCCGGACTAGCCGGTAGCGGCAGTTGAGTGCGTCACCAGCGGCGGATCGACGTACCTTCTCGAGTGCGGCCGGACGGGCGGCTCGCGGCCGGACAGGACGTTGACGAACTCCACATCACCAAGTTAACTTGGTGGTGTGGATGAGCCGGTCATCGCCAGTTCCGCGTTCAAGCGCGGGCTGAGCGAGGAGGAGGTGCTCCACGCGTACCGCAACCCCATCCGGGTCTGGGATCTCGGCGACGGGTTCACGATGATGATCGGCGCCAACGCGGCGGCGATCATCCTCGAGGTCGGGTACGTCCAAGGTCAGAGCGCGCTCGTCATCGTTCACGCGATGCCGGCCCGGGAGAAGTTCTTGAGGTGACTGTGATGCCACGAAGCGTTGAGGAGATTCTGAAGCACGCCGACGAGTTGGCGGCCCGGTTCGAGGACTATGAGCCGGACCCGGGCGATGAGCGCGACCCATCCGCGGTCGCTGCGCTTCGCACCGCGGTGCTGGAACGTTCTGCTGCCGAGCGTCACCTTCTCGAGGCGGTCCGCCAGGCTCGTGCCGCCAACCTGTCGTGGTCAGCGATCGGAGCGTTGGTCGGCACCAGCGGAGAGGCAGCTCGTCAGCGGTACGCCAACAAGGTCGCCTAGACCACGACAGGACAGCACTGGATTCGGTAGGACCGGTGCGCCCGACTGGCGGCTGTTAGACGCAGGTTGAAGTCGCCCCTTCGGACCTACGCCCAGCGGCTGCGCATCTCGTGCCTACGTCGTGACCGCGTAGAACCTTCCCGAATGGTGGCGCCAACCCCTGGACTCGAACGGGAGCGACTCATCGGGCCTGGAGTTGCACCGCGCTCGTGACGTATGGAAGCGAGAGTTGCGCGCTACACGGGAGAACTGGCCAAAGCTGTCTGACCAGTTCATCCGAGTCCGCTGTTCTTAGCTGAATCGTGTCTTCGGGAGCGCATACGCCCGGCGCCGCTTCGTTGAGCAAGACGGTGTCAAGGACAGGGTTGGCGGCCAATGTGCAAGCGCCCCATCCGAGCAGTGCTTCCTCCACGAACGCCGACTCGGCCCACGCGGTCAGGATGAACGAGACCTGAACTGACACGGCACCCTGAGGCGGAGTGCGGACCCGTTGAAGATTGCGTAACTCGGGGACACTGGACAGTTGGTACACGAAGACTGACAGACCGTCACGTATCGGGTCGGCGAAGTCCCGGGACCGGTAGACCACGAACTCCGGCGTCGAACCCTCGATGAGCCCCGGGGTCCAGGAGCGCTGCAACGTGAGGGTGACGGCCTTGGCGATGGCACTGATCCCACGGTGGTCCATCACCCATCCCTTCGCCTGTCCTGAGAACAGTGTGCTTGGTCAAGCCTGGTGCTGCAATGGTCGTACCCCCAGCACACGGCGCACCACGCCGCCCACGAGGTTGAGGGACAGGCGGCGGAGTGACGCACCTTCTCGGAGGTTGGTGAGCGAGCGGACCTCGGCATCCGTGTGCGCTTGCCCGGGGAGGGCGCATGCTCATTGCGTGCCGATGCTAGGAGGTGTCTGCTGTGAGACCTCAACCAAATCAGGCCGTCAGTCTGAATCGCAGGGGGTCTCGGATCGATAATCAGCGTGGGCGCTCGCCGGTGTCTGGAGGATTCGGCTCCGGCGTCGACCCCGACCGGCATCCGTAGATCGGTCAACCGGCCACGGGCCGTGTGGCATGGCGCGGACGGGGGTTCAGGCCGGGAATGGGCCTGGCCTCTCAGGCGGTGCGGATCACGACCGCGTACCTGCCTAGTCCGACGAGGCGGTCGCCAGCTACCGGTGCACCGTCAACCATGACAAAACTGATCCGGCCGGTCGCGCCGTCGAACTCCACGTCGGTGACCACACCCTCGGCGTCGCCGTCGGTGGACAGCGCCAGTTTGCCCATGATCCGGTGGTCCTTGTCAGCCAGGTCGCGGATCGGTCCGCCCGCGGTCGTGATGGCGGACTCGGACGGGACTGTCACGGCATCCGCCCCGAAAGCCGTGATCGCCGCCCACTCGATGACGTCGCCGGCCTTGGTGCCCTTGACGGTGACGGCGACGACCTGGCGCCTACCTGCGTCGATGACGAAGCCCGACACCTTTGCCACCGTCTGCGCCGTGCTCGTGCTGACCACCTTGTGCTTCCGAGATGTCGAGAACAGCATCATCGACCCCCGGCCAGCTGTGTCCGGAACTCCTGGACCGCGGCACCGAAGCCGGCCAGATCGTGGCGCACGAAATCCTTGGCTGACTCGGGCACGATCAGATGCTCGCCCGAGGCCGCCATCGTGTCGGGCAACGGCATGAGCATCCGGGTACCGCTGTTGTCCATGGCCGCGGATGCTTCTATCTCGTAGCCGACGACGTCGGCCGCGTCACCGGTGCCTTGGACCTCGACGATCACGTCCACCACGGAGCCCAGGTCAGTGCCCTTGTCGGTCAGCACTCGGGACCCGAGCACGTCGCCACGGGGCCCGGTCGGTGAGTCGGCCGTACCGAAGATGGTGGCCTCGTCCCCGAGGGCCGCCTCGTCCGCGATCATCACTGCGTCGGCGCCGAGTGCTGCCACCCTGCTCCAGGCCAAGACCGTCGACAGGGGCCCGGCGAAGAGCCCTCGACCAGCGAGGGTGAACCCACGGACTGACCCCCCGTCCGCGCCATACACGATGTCCTTGATCTGGGCGATGTCGTCGCCGCCCATCGTGACGACGGGGCGCTTGGTGATCTCGCTGGTGCGCATAAGCCTGCTCATGACAGGCCATCCGTCCGGCCGCCCCGCCCGGGCCCCTTGGCTCTGCCCCGCTCGACGATCACCCCTCCGCGGCGACGACGCGCCTGAACGGCCATCACGCCCGCCACGAGCACAGCTACCACGACGACGGCCACGATCAGCCAGCCCCACCACTGCATCGCAAATCTCCTCCTGAAGGGCAAACGACCAACCTGTTCATTAACTCACGTCACATGTCGATCGTCCCGGTGAAGTGACCCTCAATCTCGTCAGCTACGCATGGCAGCCCACGGCCTTGACCCCGAGCGTGCCCAGTCCCGTGTGACAGTCCCCGAATAAGGTAGGCGAAGTGGGCGAGGCCGAGGCCGGCAGGATGGTGAAAGCACGGACGCTGCGGCGGCCGACCTGGCCCGCCTGAACCGTGTCCCACGGCCGCCGGTCGGAGCCCCGGCAAAGGCAAAGGCCTTTCCACCTGAGTAGGACGATTTCGAGGCCTGTGACCGCAGCACACGGGATCGCTACCTGTCCTTCGAGGGTCAAGCCGCTCTGGTCCCACAGGCGGCGAATAGACACACCTCGTCGAGGCTGGCCGGGCTTGGTCGACGGCGTGGATACGTGGCCTGCTGAGGGCATCACGGGGTGGTCCAGGTTCCGCCGTGACTCAGGGTCACCAGCTACCTGCAACCTCGTAGATTCTTGGTCGCAACCGTGACGACTGCCATCGAGTGCGCCGCCCGCTGGCGGGATGGTGTCTGGGTACCTCGCTGAGGCAGTCGGGCCCGCTCAGAGCGCGTCTGCGGGAGAGTCCCAGCAGGCACAGAGGTGCTCCGTTCCGAAGTCGTCGTCTGGCTCAGGGTCCGTCCACAGGTGCAGCCGAGTTGCGAAATCTTATGAGCAGAGGGACGTACTCGGGTGCCGCGCGGACTGGGACCCTCACTCGACGAGCTCGCCGACCGCCGTCCACCTCATGTCCGAATATTCGATGGTGCCGTCCTGGCAGGTGAGCTTGCCCCGTGGGATCGAGCCCGCTGTTGTCATTTTCTTGCCGGCAAAGGTCACCGTGCCTGTGACGATCCGGCTCAGCGGTGGACATCCGTCGGTGTTGAGAGGCTCGAATTGGGCGGTGTAGGGATGGGTCCCCTGGGCGTCCGGCACCGAGACGGGCTCGGGAGGACGCTGCGGCATGTAGATGGGCGCGCATCGTCCTTCAATGCAGGTCATGCTCAGGGTGCCCCCGTCCCATTCGGTGCGCGTCGACTCTGGGCTACCACTGATCGCACCGGTGGTCAGCGTGTACGACACGACGCGGTACTCCCGTATCTGCGGCCCCAGTGGGGTGGGTGGACCCCCCGAGGGCGAGGTGGAGGCCGAATGCTGCTCTGCCGGCGACCCCGTCGCCGCTGGTGCCTTCGTGGACGCGCTCGCTGAAGGACGGCCTTGGGTGGCCGAAGGCCCGGGGTCCCGCAGCGTCAGGGCCGTGGCCGCTAATGCCACGATCACGAGGCCGCCGGCACCGAGGGCGAGCGGCCCGAGGCGACGAGTAGCTCGGGTCGCCGCGTCCCTGCTGTCGGGACGGTCCTTGTCGCCCCGGCGCGGTCCGGTGGCGATTCGCCCTGTGGCGAGATCGCGCTCTGCCGGGACAAGGCGTGCGGGATCGATGGTGTCGTAGATACCCACCCTGAGACGGTCCTTGGACATGTCAGGGCATGCTGGCCGGGGAGGAAACCGAGGGTGCCGCAACGGTGTCGGTAGCGGGCCTCACTTTATGCCTCCTCGTCTGTTGGGTCCGTCGGGTCGGAGGTGGGGTCTGCGGTGTGCAGGCGGTGAGCCAGTTCGTCGCCACTGATGTCGACTGCCTTGTCGGCCACCTTCTCTGCTAGGGAGGCGCCGGCGGAGATCACCGTCGTGGCACCGTCGGTCAGCACGGTCGTGACCGACCCGGCGGCTGCGGGCGCTGCGACTGCGGCGGCTGCGCCTACGTCGCGCAGGGCGCTTAGCTCACTAGAGGTCATGGTTCCCTTTTCACCCATCACGCACTCCTTCGCTTGTTCATGCTGTCTCGAGGCACCGTACGGTGACGAGTTAGCCGATCCTTGATCGGACTGTCGAGGCGACCCGCGTCGAGGGCCGCCACGAACAGATGGTTGGCGTGCATCGGCACCACCGCCATCACGCCGGGGTCACCGCACTCCCAGGCCACGAGATCCCACGTGAGCCACCGGGCGTGCGCGGGGCCGAAGGGGCGCGTTCTCGATGCGAGGTCTGGCGCGCGCGGATGGGACCCGAAGGGGTTGACCGAGCGGGGTTGATCGACGTCGCGACGCATCAGAAGACGATCGACCGACGCGGTGGGAAGGCCGGCTGCCGCTGCGTACCGGCGGGCCTCGTTCCAGGTCCGTGTCGCGGACCGTGCCCCGCCTGTTCCCTCGAGCGGACAGTGGTGCCCGAACCGTTCTCGAGCGGGCGCCCACGTCGTCCCGGCACGGGGCAGCGACCGCCATCCCGCGGCCCGCGAGGTGTCCGAGCACATCAGCACGAGACCGACCCAGGCCACGACCGCCCGGTGCAGTGTTGGACCAGCGAGATGATCCAGGCAGACCTCCAGCCGGTGCCTTCGAGGACGAATCAACACACCAGACACCCCCGCACCCAGCAGCAGCGCGAGCGACAACCCGCACCTCTCCCGCAGACGCCTGGCCACAGCGATGACGTGGTCGTCATCGACGCAAACGCTGACGTGCGTGGACCACCCCTCAAGGCGGACGTCCTGCACCAGAGGGCGGAGTCGCTCGTGCAGGTCTGAGCGCGCCTCGAATAGAGCCGCATCGAGATCGTCCAGCGTCCCCGGACCAAGGACCAGCGGCTGTGTGACCGTCTCTGCCTCCCACCCGTCGACGGTGAGAACCGTGCCAGCCTCTGTCATGACCGCCGCTGGATCGCCCGGGAAGAGCCGCACCAACCCATTCGTCGAGCGATCGTGAAGGGCCCGGTAGTCGACCCGCCCGGACTCGCCATGGACGCACCACTCCTGCTCGACACCGACCACAGTGCCGCGGGCAGGCAGCGGGCCGAGCACGCGCAGCAGCTGATCCTGACGACGGAAATCAACCAGCATGCGGGCCCCGTTCCGAGACTGTGGGTGTCCGAACGCTACTGATCGTTGGGCAGTGTGTACGCCAAACGGCGAAAGACGCGGTAACCCCGCCTCACCCGGCACGTTCGGGCTGCTCGGACGTGGTTCAGGACGGTGCGACCAAGGGGAAGCGAACCCCCAGACTTTCTCATTGCGAACGCTCTGACCTTCACCCCGAACCGTGGAGGTCATCTATGCCGCCTCGGTCTTGAGGACGGCAGCCCTTTCGCAGTCGACGGGTGACATCATCATGGAAGAGAACGAGTGCCGGATGAGTTTCTAGATGCCGCTGCATAGTTCCAAGACAACCCCACGGGCACGGCCGGGGTCGCGGTACTCGTTGCGGGAGCGGGCCTCCACTCGGGAGTGGAGAAGAATGCGTCCGCAGCGGCAGTGTCAAAGCACGACCCGACCCGGCCCGTGGACTGACCGATGCCCCGGCCGGTGGCGCGCAACCGGGTGAATCGTCAGCGGTCCACGTGCTGGCTCTGGCCATCGCGTGGACTCACGTGCGGCAGGGGATACATCACGCACTCTTGCCCATTCTCGATATCGGCTGACAGGGGGTGTGGCCAGCCATATCCTCGGCCTACGTCCGACCCGATCATGAAAGGTGCGTGCACGATGAGGCTGACACAAAATTCAATGGCCCTGATCTCGGTGGCCTGTCTTACCGTGGGCGGTTGCGCCTCCGCGAACGACGGCGCCGCGGGTGTGGGCCCCTCCGTTTCCGCAACACGGTCTGCCACGGCCACAGGCAGCAAGGCCGCGTCCGAGGTTCCTGCGAGCACGGTCACCCCCAGTGCTGCCCCACCCGAAAGCACTGCCCCGACGGGCACCCTTTCGACCAAGCGAATCGACTGCACAGTCCTGAGCCTTCCCGCCCCGGCAGATCTCAAACGCTCGAATAACCCCGCAGTGATGTGCGCCTTCGAGTCCGAAACCGACTACGTGTCGATTCACGTGACAGCCAATGCCGCGCGGAACTTCGACATGGCCAAGAACATCGAAATGGGGAACTCCAGCGGCAAGACTGAAATCAAACCGGTGTCGGCAGACGGGTGGACCTTCGGCGCCCGGTGGCCCGGCAACGGCGGCCCGAATATCCGGGTCCAGTACTGGCTTGTCGATGCCGGAGGCAAGGTGCTCCTGTGCAAACTGGGCAGCGACCGAGGCGAGTCAGCCATCACCGAACTCGCCAAGGTCTGCGAGCAGGCAAGGTCGGTCCTCTTCGCGGCCTAGGGTGGCGTCCCCGACCAGAGAACGTGGCACAGAGGGCGTGCCAGGCAAGCATTCCGTTAAGGGCCACCCTCGACTCCTCGGCGATATCGCCTACCGACCGTCGTGGTGCTCTGACCGGAACGACAGAAGAACGGGGCATTTCCACGAAGGCCGCATTGCTGATCGCCGAAGTCACTGTAACCGCGTGAGATCCGCTTGCTCATTGGCAGATCCGGATACGATTCCGCGCGCATACGCGGCGGATAGACGCACGTTCTCGGAGGTTGGCTCGGCGAGTGCAACGCGCCAGTGAGTGTGTTTGGAGCGCAGTGACGTCTCGGCCTCTCAGATCTCCTCACGGCGGCAGACCGCTGACCGCGCCTGACAGCGTGGACTTGCAGAACCTCGCGTCTGGTCTTGGCCTCTCTCGCCCCCACCCAGAGGTCGACACCGAACACCGCACTCTGGCGGCGGACCGGGGCGGCTGCGGTTCAGTGGCTTCGCGTTGGGTGAGGATCTAGCCGCGGCGATTGAGGATCTCGAGCCGCACGCCTGCCAGGCCGAGAACAACGAGCGCTGCCGACGGCAGCAGCAGCGGAGAGCG
>CAJDUR010000065.1_pt1 | contig 10784 bp, 7 predicted proteins | sample 7391191 | NCBI WGS metagenome assembly CAJDUR01 (sample SAMEA7055688, study PRJEB34461) | soil metagenome | biome: terrestrial ecosystem; feature: Peninsula; material: soil | place: Antarctica | collected 2016 | reverse complement strand
GCGATCCGCACCTGGCGCGGGTCCGCGAGCTCTGCCTCGCGCTGCCCGGCGCCGACGAGAAGGTCTCCCACGGGCGCCCACACTTCTTCACCACGAAGGTCTTCGCGATCTTTGGCGGGGTCATCAAGGGCGACCACGACCCGGTCCGCTACGGCTGCTCGCTGATCGTCCTCCCGGACCCGGAGGATCGGCTGGCGCTGCTCCAGGACGACCGCTTCTACGTGCCTGGCTACTACGGACCCTACGGCTGGGTCGGCCTCGACTTCCGCCCCGCGGGTGGCGTCGACCACGTCGACTGGGTCGAGGTCGCCGAGTTGGTCGACGCCTCCTACCGCCGCACTGCCGGCAAGCGCCTCGTCGCCCAGCTCGACCCGGACCCGGCGTGACCGGCTGGCACAGTCAGGACCGCCACACCGTTCGCGTCGAGTGGGGTCCCAGCGGGGCACGGTCCTTGTGCCGGTATGCCGCTGAGCGCGGCTCCCCGGTCACCGCCGTCGTCGTCGACGTGCTGAGCTTCACCACCTGCGTCTCGGTCGCCAGCGACGCCGGGACCGCGGTGCTGCCCTACCGGTGGGGCGCAGCCGGGGCGGAATCCTTCGCCCGCGACCACGACGCGGCCCTGGCCGGACCCCGTACCCAGGCCACCCAGGCCACCGAGGCAACCGAGGCCACCGAGGCCACCGAGGCCACCGAGGCCACCGAGGCCACCGCACAGGGCCGGATCAGCCTGTCCCCCGGATCGATTCGCGCCGCCGAGGGCGTTGCACGGCTCGTGCTCCCCTCCCCGAATGGCTCCACGATCAGCGCCGTCCTTGCCGAGGCGGGGGCGACCGTGGTCGCCGGATCGCTGCGCAACCGCTCCGCGGTCGGCCACTGGCTCGCAGACCGTCTCGCGGCCGCGGCGATCACCCGGTCTGACAGTCCGGATGGTTCCCGTGAGCCGGCGGGCGGCGGCACCCCACCCGGACCTCCCGCGATCCTCATCGTCCCCGCCGGCGAGCGGTGGCCCGACGGGTCGTTGCGCCCTGCGGTCGAGGACCTGTGGGGAGCCGGCGGCATCATCGACGCCCTCGTCGGCACCCTCGGGCACCGGGCCGGGCCGCTCCTGCTGTCGCCCGAGGCGCAGGTCGCTCTCGCGGCCTACCGTGGTGTCCGGGAGCGGCTGGGCCCGGCCCTGGCCGAGTGCGGGAGCGGTCGGGAGTTGATCGAGAAGGGCTTCCCCGGTGATGTCCAGATCGCGGCCGAGCAGGACCAGAGCCGCAGCGTCCCGGTCCTGCGGGGTGGCGCTTTCCAGACCGGTCACCGCTGACCCTCCGCCGATGACCTCGCCCCGGCTTGCCCGGCCAAGTTCGAGGAGCCGTGCTACTGGCCCAGGGCCCCCCAGAACGTGGCGGCAGCGCGGGACGGACGTCCGGTCCGCTGCTCGGACCAGTCAGCCGAGGTCATCAGTGCGGTGACGGCGTTGACCCCCAGCCAGCGCAGCGGCTCCGGCTCCCACCGCCGTGACCGGCGGCCGGCCCACGGCAGGGTGGCCAGGTCCTCGGGGTCGTCGTCCCGGATCATCGCAGCCAGGGTCCGGCCGGCGAGCGCCGAGGTCGCGACCCCGTCGCCGACGTATCCGCCCGCGAAACCCAACCCGGTCTGGCGGTCGTGCCGGACGGAGGGGAACCAGTCACGCGGGACACCCAGGTTGCCACCCCACGCATGGGTGAACACCACGTCCCGCAGGACCGGGAACAGCTCGATGAGGATGCGCCGAAGCATCCCGTGCACGCGTTCGTCACGGTCGAAGGCGGCTGACACCCGTGAGGCGTAGTGGTAGGGAGCTCCCCTGCCGCCAAAGGCGATCCGGCCATCACGGGTCCGCTGGCCATAGATGACGAGGTGCCGGTTGTCGGCGAAGGTCGATCGTCCGGCCAGACCGATCTGCTCCCAGACCTCGTCCCCGAGGGGCTCGGTCGCGATCATCAGCGAGTACATCGGGGCGATCGCCCGACGACGCTCAGCCACCGTCGGGGTGTAGCCCTCGGTCGCGAGCACCACGTGCTCGGCCCGGATCGTCCCGCTCCGGGTGACCACCTGGCCGCTGTGGACCTGCAGAGCAGCGGTCTGCTCGTGGATCGTCACCCCACGCCGCTCCACGGCATCGGCGAGGCCGCGGACCAGCCTGGCCGGGTGGATCGCTGCGCAGTGCGGCGTCCAGACACCGCCGAGCGACCCCTCCATCGAGGCGAACTCACCGACCTCTTGCACGGACAGGACCCGATGGTGCTCCGGGCCGAAGCCAAATTCTGCATACTCGGCAACCTCGTCCGCAAGGCGCTCGAGCTGGGCCGGGTTGCGGGCCACGGACAGGGAGCCGCCCTGGTCGAAGTGGCAGTCGATCCCCTCCGCCGTTGCGGTCTGTCCGATCTCCTCGACCACCTCGTGCAACCGGTGCTGCATTCGCACGGTGGCATCCCGACCGCTCTCAGCCGCCATCCGGTGCAAGGAGACGGGGAAGAGCGCCGAGCACCACCCTCCGTTGCGTCCCGAGGCGCCGAAGCCGGCGACCTCCTTGTCGATGACGACGATCCGCAGTCCGGGATCGGCCGTGATCAGGTGGTAGGCGGTCCACAGACCGGTGTAGCCCGCCCCGACGATCGCCACATCTGCGTCCAGGTCCCCACCGAGCGCCGGTCGCGGCGACAACCCGTCGGCGATCGAGTCGTGCCACAGGCTGAGGCCGCGGTAACCGCTCGGGAACATACCGGCAGTATGCCGTCGAGCGGGGCCTCGGCGACAGCCCCCATCTCGATCTCCCGCACGGATCAGTAGCCACAGTGCGCATCGCCTTCGGAATCCACGCTCCCGGGCCTGAGGCAACCCCCTCTTCCGCATCCTCGTCAAAGTCGGGAGGATGACCACCATGAGCACCATAGGCACTGTCGACGTCACCCGGTTGGCGCACCTCCACGAGCGTGAACGAGCCACCTTCACCTCGTCCCGACCCTGGTCGAGGGCCCTGGCCGAACGCGCAGCAACGCACATGCCGGGCGGGGTCCCGATGAGCTGGATGGTCAAGTGGCCGGGCGACTTCCCGGTCTTCGTCGACCGAGCAGCCGGAGCCCACTTCACGTGTGTCGACGGGATCGACCACGTGGACCTGTGCCTCGGAGACACCGGCGCGATGATGGGCCACTCCCCGAAAGCCACCACTGCAGCCGTCATCGAGCAACTCAGCCGGGGCATCACCACGATGCTCCCGACCGAGGACGCCATCGCCGTCTCGACGAACCTGGCGGACCGCTTCGGGCTGCCCTACTGGCAGTTCACCCTGAGCGCCACCGACGCCAACCGGCACGCGATCCGCTACGCCCGTCACCTCACGGGTCGCACCAAGGTCATCGTGCACGACTACTGCTACCACGGCTCTGTCGACGAGGCCTTTGCCACGCTGGACGACGGCCGGACGGTCAACCGACGCAACGCCATCGGCCCGCCGGTCGACACGGCTGAGACCACCCGCGTCGTCGCCTTCAACGACGTCATGGGCCTCGAGAAGGCCCTCGCCGAGGGCGATGTCGCCGCGATCCTCGTCGAGCCTGCGCTGACCAACATCGGCATCGTGCTGCCCGAGCCCGGCTACAACGAGGCCATCCGTCGACTGGCGACGCAGTACGGGGCGCTGCTGATCAACGACGAGACGCACACCATCTGCGCCGGTCCCGGCGGGGTGACCGGCGCGGACTCCCTGACGCCCGACTTCCTCGTCATCGGCAAGTCCATCGGCGGCGGCATCCCCTGCGGCACCTTCGGATTCACCCAGGAGGTCGCGGACCGGATCGCCCGCTCGGTTGACCTCGAGGACATCGACGTGGGCGGCATCGGCGGCACCCTGGCCGGCAACGGCCTGTCGATGGCGGCCATGCGCGCCACCCTCGAGCAGGTCATGACCCCAGCGGCGTTCGACCACATGATCCCGCTCGCCAACGCGTGGGCCGATGGGGTCCAGGCCGGCATCGACGCCGTCGGCGCACCCTGGCACGTCACCCGGCTCGGGGCCCGCGCCGAGTACGCCTTCTCACCGGAGCCGGTCCGCGACGGACGAGAGGCCGCTGACGCCGACGACTTCGCCCTGCAGCAATACCTGCACCTCTACGCCTTGAATCGGGGCATCCTGCTGACGCCGTTCCACAACATGGCGCTCATGTGCCCCGACACGACGGCCCACGATGTCGCGGTGCACACCGAGATGTTCAGTGAGTGCCTCCGCGAACTCTTCGAGTGACCCCACCTGCGTGTCCAGCCGTCAGGGCGCCAGCGTCAGGGCAGAGCCCTCGAAGGCAGGTCCACCGGACGCAGATGCGTGCCTGACGCCTGACGTCACTTCAGCCGACCCGGACGCCCTCGTCGCGCAGATCGCGTCGCTCGCGCAACCGTCGTCGTGCGCGGGATCACGTACCCTGATCTTCGCGCCGAGAACGGCCCCAGCGGGCGTGGAGTCGCTCAAGGGGCACACTCTCGCCCACACCCAGCGTGATCTACTTTCCAGGTGGGTGAGCGATCAACCGGTTCCGTCAGGGAACCCAGTGCCGAAGGGGCCAGGATGAGCGGAAACGCAACGTACCGTCACACGAACACGGCGGTGCTGTCCGTCTGCGCGGTCGACGCCCCGGTGGTGGTCACCTCCGACGACTTCGACCAGCAGCTCCTCCCGACCTACGAGCGCGTGGGCCTCAAGCCCGGCATGCTGGCGCGGGTTGCCGGTATCCACGAGAGACGGTGGTGGCCCCAAGGCATCAGCTTCACCGAGGGCGCGGCCACGGCGGGGTCGAAGGCCCTCGCCGAGGCGGGCGTCCACCCGTCACAGGTCGGTCTCATGATCAACACGTCTGTGTCGCGGGAGCACCTCGAGCCCTCGATGGCCGTGCAGATCCACCACACCATGGGGATGCCGACGAGCTGCATCAACTTCGACCTCGCCAACGCCTGCCTCGGCTTCGTCAACGGGATGCAACTAGCCGCCTCCATGATCGATTCGGGCCAGATCGACTACGCCGTGATCGTCAACGGCGAGAGCTCGCGGCACACCCAGGAGGTCACGATCGAGCGGCTGGCCCGCCCCGACGCGACCGCCGCGGACGTGCTCTCGCAGTTCGCCACCCTGACTCTCGGGTCAGGGGCCGCCGCGATGGTGCTCGGTCGGGCCGACCGGCATCCCGAGGGGCACCGCATCGTCGGCGGCGTGACCCGCGCGGGGACCGAGCACCACAACCTCTGCGTCGGCGACCTCGAGTGGATGCGTACCGACACCCGTGGCCTGCTCGTCGCGGGCATCGCCCTCGCCAAGGACACGTGGGAGGACGCCAAGGCCGAGTTCGACTGGTCGAACATGGATCGCTACGTCGCTCACCAGATCTCGCAGGTGCACACCAAGGCGATGTGCGAGGCGCTCGACATCTCTCCCGACCGGCTGCCGCTGACCTTCCCCACTCGCGGCAACATGGGGCCGGCCGCAGTAGCGTTCACTCTGGCCACGCAGGTCGACTCGTTGAGCCCCGGGGACCGGGTGGTCATGCTCGGAGTCGGCTCGGGTCTCAACGTGTCATGCCTCGAGATCGCGTGGTGACGAGAGCGTTTGACGCGGCGCGACTGCCCCCAGCCCTCCCAGGGATCGACCCCCGGTGGTCGCGACTGGTCACGGCGGCTGACGCCGACGGGGTCGCCCGTGCGTGGCACCTGCTCGACAACGGCGTCGACGCAGCAGTCGGCACCCTGCTCTGCGTCCACGGCAACCCGACCTGGTCGTACCTGTGGCGTCGGTTCATCGCCGAGGCCCCGCCAGGGTGGCGTGTCGTGGCCGTCGACCAGCTCGGGATGGGATGGTCGGAGCGCACCACCACACGAACGCTGGCCCAGCGAATCGATGATCTCTGCTCGCTGACCGACACCCTCGGCATCACCGGGCCCGTCGTGACCCTGGCCCATGACTGGGGCGGCCCGATCTCGCTCGGCTGGGCGCTCGCGCACCGCGACCAGCTGCGCGCGGTCGTACTGGCCAACACCGCCGTGCACCAGCCCGCCGATGCCGCTGGCCCCGCCCTCATCCGCCTCGCGCACGCCCCGGGGGTGCGGCAGTCCAGCTGTGTCGCGACGCCGACCTTCGTGCGCGCGACGACCGCCCTGTCCCGGCCGGCCCTGCCGCGAGAGGTACGCGACGCCTTCGCCGCCCCCTACGGCTCCGCAGCGCGCCGTCACGCCGTCGGCGACTTCGTGGCCGACATCCCCTTCGATCCCCGGCACCCGAGCGCGGCACGTCTCGATGAGATCGCGGAGCGGCTCTCCGAGCTCGCCGACGTGCCCGCACTGCTGCTCTGGGGCCCGCGTGACCCGGTGTTCTCCGACATCTACCTGCGTGACCTCCGGAAGCGGCTGCCGCACGCCGACGTGCACCGCTACGAGGGGGCGTCACACCTCGTGACGGAGGATGCCCCACGAGCCGCTACCGATGTCTGGCAGTGGCTGAGTGACCTTGGTGACGATCGCGATTCGAAGGAGGCGACGACGCCCGATACGTGCGTTTCGCCGAGCACCCTCGACGACGCCCCGAGTGTGGCTGCCGGCTCGGGGACCGCCGAGCAGCCTCTCTGGGCGGCCCTTTCCGCCCGCGCGACCGACCCCGACACGGCAATCGTCGAACTCGGTGGCCAGGGGCGCCGGGTGTCGTTCGCGCGGTTGCAGACGACGGTCACCGATCTCGCGGCCGGCTTGGCGAGCGTTGGCGTGCGACCTGGGCACCGGGTCGCCCTGCTGGTGCCACCCGGTGCCGACCTCACGGCAGCGGTCTACGCCTGCTGGCGCCTCGGGGCGTCGGTCGTGCTCGCAGACGCCGGCCTCGGAGTGGCTCGGATGGGTCGCGCCCTGCGCGGCGCGGCTCCCGACCATGTCATCGGTATCGCCAAGGGTCTGCTCCTCGCCCGCGCTGCCCGGGTCCCCGGGCGGTTCATCGCAGCCGGGCCTCTCGACCGCGCCACGATGGCGCTGCTGCGGGCCCCTCAGAGTCTTGCCGACCTCGTCGATCGTGGGCGTTCGCAGGCACACCACACCCCTCCCCCGGCTCCCGCCGACGACGCTGAGATGGCGGTGCTGTTCACATCGGGCGCCACCGGCCCGCCCAAGGGCGTGGTCTACCGGCAGCGTCAGCTCCGGGCGCAGCTCGCTGCCCTGCGCTCGACCTATGGCCTCACGAGCGGTGACCGCCTCGTCGCCGCGTTCGCTCCGTTCGCGCTCTACGGGCCGGCGCTGGGGATCGCCTCGGCCGTGCCCGCCATGGACGTCACGGCACCTGGCACCCTGACCGCGACGGCCCTGGCCGACGCCGTCTCGGCTGTCGAGGGCACGGTCGTGTTCGCGTCCCCCGCGGCGTTGCGCAACGTGGTGGCCACGGCCCACGGACTCACGGCAGAGCATCGTCGCGCCCTGATGGGCGTGCGGCTGCTCATGTCCGCAGGGGCACCCGTACCGGCCTCCCTGCTGCGGGAGATGAGCGAACTGCTGCCCGCCGCCGAGGCACACACCCCCTACGGCATGACCGAGTGTCTCCCCGTGGCCGACATCTCCCTCGTCGAGATCGAGGCGCTGGGGACCGATGACGGGGTCTGTGTCGGCCACCCGGTGGCAGGGGTGAGCATCTCTGTCAGCGCGCTCGATCCTGACGGTCGCGCCGTCGGGGACCCGACCTCGACACCGGGTGTCACCGGCGAGGTGTGCGTGGCGGCGGCGCACCTGAAAGACCGCTACGACCAGCTGTGGGCCATCGAGCGGGCCAGCCGCCGCAACCCCGGCTGGCACCGCACTGGCGACGTCGGGCATCTCGATGACGACGGCCGCCTCTGGGTGGAGGGACGACTCGTGCACGTCGTGACCGGTCCCACCGGGCCGGTCACGCCCGTCGGCCCGGAACAGCGCGTCGAGAGACTTCCCCAGGTGGCCATGGCCGCCCTCGTGGGCGTCGGACCTGCCGGCACCCAACAGACGGTGCTCGTGGTCGTGCGGTCCGGGACCGCGCCGCCCGGCTCGGCCCGCGACGGGCTCGCCGACCCCGACCTGTCGGCAGCCGTCCGCGCAGCGGCCGGGGTTCCCGTCGCGGCGGTGTTGGTCGCTCGAGCGTTGCCGGTCGACATCCGGCACGCCTCCAAGATCGATCGCGAGCGCGTATCCGCCTGGGCGACAGCGGTGCTGGCCGGTCGACGAGCAGGGCGTCCGTGAAGGTTCTCGTCACCGGGGCCAGCGGCATGCTGGGGCGACAGACGGCGCTGGCGCTTGCCGCCCGCGGTGACGACGTGACGGTGCTCCAGCGGCATCCGTCAGGCCTGCCCCTGCTCGAGGTGCTCGCCGACGTGGCCGACCGTGACGCGGTGGCCGCAGCCGTCGCGGGGCACGAAGCCGTCGTCCACCTCGCTGCCAAGGTGGACGTCACCGGTCGCTGGGCGGACTACGAGCGAGCCAACGTGCAGGGCACCGCGTCGGTGGTCCAGGCGTGCACGGCGGCCGGAGTCGGCGCACTGGTACACGTCTCGTCGCCGTCCGTCGCCCACGCCGGGGCCTCCCTCGTCGGGGTCGGGGCCGAGGTCGCAGACCCGGTCAACGCCAGGGGACACTACGCCCGCAGCAAGGCCCATGCCGAGCAGATCGCTCTCGGCAGCGATGGTGACACCCTTGCGGTGGTCGCGATCCGGCCCCACCTGGTGTGGGGCCCGGGCGACACCCAGCTCGTGGGGCGCCTCGTCGAGCGGGCTCGCAGTGGGCGCCTGCCCATCATCGGTTCGGGTGCCGCCCTCATTGACAGCACCTATGTCACCAATGCCGTCGATGCCCTCGTCGCCGCCGTCGACCACTGCCAGGAGGCGCACGGGCAGGCCCTCGTCGTGAGCAACGGCGAGCCGCGGCCGATCGGCGAACTGATCGCCGACATCTGCCGCGCGGCCGGCGCCCCGCCACCGACGCGTCACGTGCCCTATCCTGCTGCCGCACTGTTCGGGGCCCTGGTCGACACGATCTGGGCGACGCGGCTCGCGCTGCCGTTCGGCGGGCCCCCCGGCGACCCGCCCCTCACCCGCTTCCTCGCCGGGCAGCTGTCGACCGCCCACTGGTTCGATCAGCGACGCACCCGCGCGATGCTGCGCTGGTCGCCCACGGTGAGCATCGATCAGGGGCTCGTCGAGCTGGCCGACTCCCTTCGCACCACCTGACCGTCTGCTCGACATCCACTGACCATTCCGTTCTACCCCGGTCGAAGACGAGGTTCTCAGAGGTCCGCACATCCGAGGTAGGTGCGCGGCCGTCCAAGGCCCTGCCTAGCTAGAGTGCTCGCGTGAGCACCGACGCGCCCTTCCACCTCGATCCCGACTCGTCCGCGTTCTATCGCCGCCTCGACGAGCACACCTTCGCCCCGACCCTGCACGCTCAGGGGGCGTGGCGCGACGACGAGCAGCACATGGCCCCGGTCAGCGGCATCCTCACCCACGCCATCGACCTGCACGAGCCGCGGGACGGGCTGCAGCTGTCGCGAATCAGCTTCGACATCCTCGGCATGATCCCGGCCCGCCCCTTCACCATCGAGGTGGCGACCACCCGTCCGGGCCGCACCATCGAGCTGGTCGAGGCGACCATGGTCGTCGACGGCCGGGCGGTCGTGCGGGCCAACGCCTGGCGCCTGGCCACCAGCGACACCTCGCAGGTGGCCGCCGTCGAACTCGACCCGATGCCGGAGCCGGAGCAGTTCCCGCAGTGGGACGGAATGAAGGTGTGGAACGGCGGCTACATCGCGGCGCTGCAGTGCCGAGCCGACCCGCTGCGCCGGCCGGGGAAGACGCGGACCTGGCTCCGGTCCGGCTCTGCGCTGCTCGAGGACGAGGCGTGCTCACCCTCCGCGGACCTGATCCGCGTCGTCGACACCGCCAACGGCATCGGTGTGCGGGTCTCACCCCTCGAATGGGCCTTCCCCAACATCGACCTGACCATCCACCTGTTCCGCGAGCCCATCCCCGGCTGGGTCGGCTTCGACACGCGGGTCTCGTTCGGTCCGGACGGCGTCGGTCTGACGTCATCCACCCTGCACGACGAGCAGGGGCCGGTCGGACGGGCGGAGCAGATCCTTACCGTCCGCAAGCTGCCGACCGCCTGAAAGCACCTGCGGCGCAAGAGGACACGTCCGTATGCCGCTGGGCTCAGCGGCATACGGACGGCGTCGTCAGCGGGCGCCCGGGTCAGCCCCTCGTCAGTTTGTCAACCTGCTTGCTGGCCCTGGCCAGGGCCACGTGGCCCCGGGCCTGCTCACGCTTCAGCAGCAGGTCCTCAGTGGTCGTCTGCTCGCCGACAGCCGCGGCTGCGTCAGCAAGCTCGTGCAACCGCGCGATGACCACGACCGTGTCCTGGAACTCGCCCAGGCTCTCGGTCACCTTCTCCCACTGCGAAGCCATCTGTCGTGATCCGTGGTCGGGAACGGCATCGAGGACCTGGTGGGCGTAGCGGGCGGCCTTGGCCTTCTTGCGGACGTCGTGGAGCAGGTGCAGTCGGCGGGCTTCGTCGTGTTCCGTGGCAGCCGCCTCGCGGGCCTGCTCCACCTGGCGCTCCACCCTGTGCACGAGTGGGGGCAGCTGCGCCGCGGCCGGACGAGCAGCTCGGGGGTGGAGCGGCGGATGCCGCAGGAGCTGCACCGCTGACTCCATCAGGATGGCCATCCGCTCGGAGTTGAGGGCATGGACGAGCACCTCGTGGGCGGCGCTGTGGTCGGCCGTGAG
>CAJDUR010000079.1_pt1 | contig 10796 bp, 9 predicted proteins | sample 7391191 | NCBI WGS metagenome assembly CAJDUR01 (sample SAMEA7055688, study PRJEB34461) | soil metagenome | biome: terrestrial ecosystem; feature: Peninsula; material: soil | place: Antarctica | collected 2016 | reverse complement strand
GACGTTCAACCGAAGGCCCCACGCCGCCTTCCGGTCGAACTCGAGCCCCGGGTTGACCTCGGCAAAGTGGAAGTGCGACCCCACCTGCACGGGCCGGTCCGCGGTGTTGACCACCCGCAGCCGCGTCACCTCCATGCCGGCGTTGATCACGATCGGGTCATCGCCGTAAAGAATTTCTCCCGGGATGAGAGGTTCATCGAGGTGGGCCGCGTCGCCGACATAGTGTCGTCGCTCCGCCTGCCGCTCGCTGGTTCCCGGCCGGCGCGGCAGACTCGGACCACCAGGGCCACTATGCGGGTGGGATGCCGCCTTGGACGCGCTCGTCTGCTGGCCGCGGTTCACGAGATCGGCCCCGTCACGGTGACTAGCTTCGTCCCGTCCGGGAAGGTGGCCTCGACCTGCAGCTGGCCCAGCATCTCCGGGACGCCCTCCATCACATCATCGCGAGTGAGCACATGACGGCCTGCTTCCATCAGATCCGTCACCGTCTGCCCGTCTCTGGCGCCCTCCAGCAGAAACGAGGTGATGAGCGCGGTGGCTTCCGGCAGGTTCAACTGCACACCGCGAGCCCGCCTTTCCTGAGCCAGCTTCCCCGCGAAACTCCCAAGCCGACGGAACCCCCATTCAATACCCCCTGGCCCACCCTGTCCATGACGGAATCAGCAGACCGCGTGGTCACCCAAGGGAAACGTCATACGAAGCGTTCCAGGAGACGAGGCGAGTGAAGTCGACCACCGCCACGACTCACTACGCACTGATCCCAGAAGACCCGTCCGCGGTCATGGCCGGTGAAAGTGGCGAAAGCGGGGCACGTTTGAGGCGGTTCACATGGGCCGATGAGGCCTTGGCGTACAACTGGCGGGCGGGGGCGTCCCGTGCTCTGCTCGGTGGCTGGCCATGCACGCGAATGCATGGCCAGCCACTCGGTCAACGTCCGACTCTCGGGCATGGGCGGACGGTCAGCGGCCCTGAGAATGCGTCTGAATCGCGGCGTGCTCCTGCCAGGGCAGGACTGTTTGCCGGGGTTGACCAGACCCGGGACCGTAGCGTGTCGAGAAAGGCCTGAGCCTCCTCGGCGGAGTCGAAATCGAGGTCGGCGATGATGTAGCGGGGGTCATCGACCGGGCGCCTGATGACGTGGCTGCGGACCCCGCTCGCGGCACGCAGGTCGGCGAAGCGGTCGAAGGACTGCTTCCACACGGTGTAGTCAGTGATCGGGTGCTCGATTCTCAAGGTGTTCATGCCCCGAGCATCCGCTGGTAGGAGGGCGTGGCGGCATCCCAACTATCTGGGGTATTGCCGAGCGCTAGCCTGAGCGGATGGCTCAGTTGGAGGCTCGACAGTCGACCCGGGAAGCCGTTGATCGCCTCGGCGCGAAGCAGACCGGCTCGCGGGTGTTCCGTGCCGAGGTGCTGGACCGCCTTCGGCGCGTCGTGGGTTTCGACTGGTATGCGTGGGTGCTGACAGACCCGGGCACGACGGTGGGCGTTGACCCGCTGGCGCAGCTGCCCGATCTGACCCTGTTGCCCTCGGTGGTCCGGCTGAAGTACCTCACGACCATCAACCGGTGGACGTCCCTGGATGGCGTTGCGGTGCTGGGTGACCGCCTCAGGGACAGTCCGTTGTGGCGCGAGGTCCAGCACTCGTACGGGGTCGTGGACGTGGCCTCGCTGGTCTTCCGGGACCGTTTCGGGTGCTGGGGGTTCCTCGACCTGTGGTCCCAGCACGCGTATGCCGCCGAGGAGGTCGCCCTGTTACGCCAGCTGGCGCCCACGCTGACCGCGACTCTGCGGAAGCGCCAGGCCCACACCTTCACCGTCGTGGCTGCCGCCCCCAACCAGTTCATACCCGGCCCCGTCGTGCTCCTGCTGCGCGATGACCTGAGCATCGTCGGCCAGACGGATGCGTCGCAGGAGTGGCTGAACAGGTTGCTGCCGCAACCGGGTGGAATGGCCCCCATCCCGGCCTGCGCCTACAACGTCGCTGCCCAGCTCCTCGCGCGCCAGCATGGGATCGACAGCCATGAGGCGATGGCCCGAACCCACCTGGACGACGGCTTCTGGGTCACGCTACGGGCCTCCCGGGTGGAACCAAGCGACCTGATCGCCGTGACAATCGAGCCGACTTCACCGGGCGACCGCCTCGACGTGTTCACCCGCGCGAACGGTCTTTCCATTCGCGAGCGTGAACTGCTGACTCTTCTGGCCCAGGGCGCGGACACGGTCGAGGCAGCTTCGCGGATGTCTTTGTCCCCCCATACCGTGCAGGACCACCTCAAGTCCGTCTTCACCAAGACCGGCACCCACAATCGCCGCGTGCTGCTCTCCCACGCCCTCGGGGTACGTGGCGACGGGGGAAGGCCGCCACCTCACAGCGACAACCATGGACCGGCCACATAGTCGACACCCCCACGGTTCGGGGACGCTCACCCAGGCCGACAACGCGAAACGCGCCCACGCGAAAGTCCGAACTCCGCTGGCCGACTCGCGGCTGGAAAGAGGCATGGGGTGAGTTGCATCGGGGTGAACTGGTTGTGACAGCTTGGATTCTCATGAACTCCGAAAGGTCGGATGCACCCGCCGTGACGGCTTGGATTCATGGGTGCTTGTCGGCGACCGACAGGGTCTTCCGAGCGGGACGTGAGCAGGCGCACCTGGCCCCCGAGACCTTCCGGATGCTCGCCGACCGATCCCGATGCGGCGGCCCTGTGGACTGGGCTCCTCGCGGGCCTGAAGTCCCGCGTCAAGACCTTCATGCCTTCCGGACCATGCTGGAGACATGCATCGAACGTCCCTCAGGGTGCTCCAGGAGGGATTCCTTCTAGCACCAAGACGGACGTCCGTGGCACCTGGGCCGGCTTGACATGCCGATAAGCGAGCACGTCTACCCCTGGTCTTACGTTTAGGGCAGGCAGGCTGATACCGCGGGGCGGGGCTCAGACGCACTCTGTCGGGTGAGATCTCGCGGCTGCGCCGAGTGGTCGGTAAGTCACGCAGCGCTAGGCGTTCAGGACCGCGGGTCAGGGCGTCCGGTCCGTGGCCCAGTGGGAGCCGGACGTGGAAGTCCGGCTCCCACTGGGCAGGCCCGCTAGCGGGTGAATGACGTGCCGAAGATGTTCTGGTCAAGGCCACCGGAGTTGGGGCAGGTGTCCGGGCCGTAGCTGCCGTCGGCGAGCTGGGTCCGGCACTGCAACACGTCAAACCCTTCTCCACCGGCATACCTCGGGTCATCCCCACCGACCACCTGGCGGGTGTCGGTCCAGGTGCCGTAGGCGAAGTTGCCTACGCTTGAGACGTAGTTGTAGTCGCCGTGGAAGGGGACTCGGCGGTCACCGAACATCTCGTAGTTCGGCATCTGCGACACCGACGAGAGGCGGACCACCGACCAACTGGCACCGCCGTCGATCGAGGTCGCACCGTAGGTGTCGAGTCCAGCGTTGGCCAGGTGGAAGCCGTAGGCGTCGCGGGCGCTCTTGTTACCCGGAGGGTTCTGCACGCTGTAGTCGGCACCGTCCTTGCGGCTGTCGTGCCACAGCGAGAAGAGGTAGCCACCATCGGCGTTGATGTCTGGGAAGAACTGGTGGCCCACCGGTGTAGGGGCGAGTTGGTGGGGCGTGGCCCAGGCGCCGTCGCCGATCTTCTTGGTGAGGTACACGGCCCCCTGCCCGACCATCAGCGTCCCGTTGCGCACCGGCGCGGTGTTGTACGTCGACGTGGAGGGCACCTCGGTCGAGGGAACTGTGGCGTCGTAGACCATGTACACCGTGTTGCTAGCGTCAGCCGGGTCGGCTGTGATCCTTGGCTGGCTGTCGTGCCGGAAGAAGACGAACCCGCTGCGGCAGGCGAAGGGGCCGGAGCCGCAGTCACGTGAGTCGCCTGCCGAGGTGGGCTCGGCGTCCGACTCGGGACCGTCGGCGTGTTCGAAGGCCTGCTCGTGGGCCTGCGTGGCGGCTTGCGGATCGCCGGCGAAGTCAGCGGCGTCGAAGCCGTCGTAGTTCGCCGCTACCTGGGCGCGGGTGAAGGTACTGCCACCGTCGGTGGACCGCGCCCAGAGCATGGCGTCGTGGCCAAGAGCCCTGCTGCCAACCGTGCCGTTCCAGGCGACGTAGACGGTGCCGTTGCGGGTGACCGCGATGTCGGCGAACTGGTTGCCCTTAGAGCCAACCGAGACCTTCTGCGGGTGGCTGAAGGTCAGGCCGTGGTCGGTCGAGCGAGCGAACATGATCTCGTTGTTACCGCTGCCTTGGAAGACGCTCCAGGCGACATACACGTTGCCGGCGTGCACACTGGACAGACCGCGGTCTACCTCGATCGACGTCTTGTCGTTGAACTTGCCCGTGAGCGCCGGAGTGCCACGGCCGACGATCACCGTGCGGACGTAGTGGGCAGCGTGCTGGTCGTAGGTCGCCACCCAGACGCTGCCGTTCTGCGGCGCAGCGCGGTTGAAGGCGTTGCCCATATAGAACAGGCGTCCCTGGCGGTCCCAAGCCTGCACCGGGTCACCGGCATTGGCGATGCCTGCTTGCTGGAGGGGGCTGGCGAGGCCCTCCGGAGACCGGTCCGTGGGGTAGCCCGGCAGCAGCGAGTCGGTCCACGTGCTGCCGCTATCGGTCGAACGGTAGAAGCCGGTCCACGTGCCGCCGGCGAGCTCGGCCGTGCAGTAGTCGTTGGAGCCGGACGTGATGACGTTCTGGTAACCCGCGGCCGGGTCGACGGCCGCGGTGGGCTCGTTCTGCTGGCGTCGATTAGCACCGCAGGCCGTGATGGCATCGCCAACCGACGGAGTACGGCCGTTCGCCTTGACGTACGGGCTGTCCACGCTGATCGGACGGTCAGCGCTGACGGCGGCATCTGCGGTCGAGGTGACCGCGATCGGAAGCGCAGCAGCAGAGATCGCAGCAAGTACTGCTACACCTCGTCGTAGGCTGGAGCGGCGGTGTGTGGTGGCCATGGCTCTCCCAAGTGCAGAGATGGCGCGGCATCGAGGCGTGCCGTGGGCCCTCTCGCTCCGGAGTCAGTGGCGCGTCGGTGGGCCACTTGGCAACCTACGCCCCCTGGGAACCCCTTGGAACCTTTTTGTTGCAGCGGATCCACGAAGCCGGCACCACGTCTCTGGGGCGTCTACCCGCCGCGCGTGCCGCAACTGGTGGTGTCCCGGCAGCCCGCCTGCTGATGCCGCGCGGTCGGCGCCGACGGACGCTCCCTCCAGAAGGGATCCTTTCTGGAGCACCAGGAACGGACTGGCGCCTACGACCGGCGGTACGAGCTTCACTGATCAGGCACCGCTCCCCCGTCTCCGATCCGTCTGCCGCGGCGAGCCGACCACGCGTCCGCCGCCGTGATCGCACACTCCGGTGGCCCAACGGCACGGCCGCTGCACCCGCGACGTCAAGCACTGCGGAACCGCCCACCCAATGGCCACCACCGACGAGTGGCCGGGTCTTGTTGCAGGTCGGGAGCATTGCTTCGGCCAGGCCATCGCCACCCAAGTGCCCTCAGTGCCCCTGCAGGGCGCAGGCCCACGTTCTCTCTCCTCCCCGTCGGCGTGGGCCTCGCGGAACGCATCGTGAAACGCAGATGGGTCACAGGGGCGGCACCCCGCTCGTCCTGGCACGCCCTGACCCGACCAGCGATCCAGCCCACTGGGCGAAGACTCTGCCAAGCACCCCGAGTCGCTGTGCACGCTATCGCACGTAGATCGCACGATCACTGCACCAGAGATAGCACAAAGAGCGTTTCCGCAGGTCAGCGCGGTTTGCTGTGGTGGACGTGAAGGGACTCGAACCCCTGACCTCTCGCGTGTGAAGCGAGCGCTCTAACCAGCTGAGCTACACGTCCAGGGTGCCCACACGGGATCGCCGGGGACACGGAGGGAAACAATAGCCGCTCTCGGCCCAGGCGAGGAAATCGTCTCGCGCCCAGGCGCGCTCAGCCCATCCCCGGCAACCGGGCCAGCCACTCGTGGGCCCACCCGGGGAAGAACTGCGGCACGCCCTGCCAGACGAAGTACGCCCAGAGGAGCACCCATACGAGCAGGAGCGTGGCCAGGGTGACAGCACCGCGCACCCAGAGTGGTTGGCCCATCACCCAGTCGTTCCAGCGGGAGAGTTGCCGTCTGCCGAAGTGCAGCAACCGTTGGGCGAACTCGAACTCGCTGGCGAGGATCGTCAGGCCGAAGAAGACGATGAGCCACCCTGGTCCGGGCGCCGGGATGGCGATGATCCCCCCGATCGTCACCAGGCCACCGACGATTCCGACGGCGGTGCGATAGATCAGGTGGGTCGTGGGATGACGGCGCAGCCTGGCCCGCCACGCCCAGGTGTCCTCGTGTGCATCGAGGACGATGTTGCGGTCGGAGTAGTCGATCGGCTCGTCCCACGCCGGCACGGCTGGCGTCTCGGCGGGTTCGTCACGGTCGAGGTCTGGACTCACGGATCCAGGTCCCTCGCGGCGTTGGTCTGGAAGAGGTGCGACAAGCCGTCAGTGATGGGGTGCCTCGCGGGCAGGGGTCGGTCATCGATCGCGTGGATCGGCAGGACGTCCTTCGTGGTGGAGGTGATGAAGACCTCGTCCGCGGTGTCGAGCACCGTCAGTGGGAGCGGCACCTCGTGGACCGGGATCCCGGAGGCGCCAGCCCACTCGATGACGAGTTCGCGGGTGATGCCGGGCAGGAGCCCTGAGGAGACCGGAGGAGTGAGCACCGAGCGGTCGACGACGACGAAGATGTTGCTGCCCGTGCACTCGCACAACTCGCCGCGGGTGTTGGCGAACACGGCCTCGATCGCACCGCGATCCTTGGCCCGAGCCAGGGCGACGACGTTCTCCGCGTAGGACGTCGTCTTGAGCCCCGCCACCGCAGACCGCTCGTTGCGCGTCCACGGCACGACGGTCAGCGAGCCGGAAGCCGGCGGCCTGGCCTGTGGGCCGGCCAGCACGATGTAGGTCAGCTCATCGGAGTCGCGGTCAGAGCCGAGCGGGCCGACGCCGCCCGTCACGCTGTAGCGCAGCCGCCCGAAGTCCAGGGGCGGGCCCTCCAGCACGGCGTCGATGCCTTTGCCGAGCAGGGCCAGGTCCAGCCCGCCGAGACCGAGACCGGCCGCGGAGCGTTCGAGGCGCGCGTGGTGGCGCCGGAGCGCGAACGGCTGTCCTCTCTCGATCTTGACGGTCTCGAAGACCCCGTCGCCCACGGTCACAGCGTGATCCAGCACCGAGATCGACGCGCCGGTGGGGTCGACGAGATCGCCGTTGACCCACACCCTGATCGCGGGCGTCGTGCTGTCGCTCATGGTGCCTCCCCTGCCGTCCGACTGGCCTTCATGGTGACACAGTGCCAGCCGCGAGCCCGACCAGACGGGCCGCTTTGAGCTCGGTCTCGGCCCACTCCCCCTCCGCGTCCGACGCCCACGTGATGCCGGCCCCGGTCCCGAAGCACAGCCGGCGCCCACCGCCGTCCCCCGGCTCGGCCCAGAAGGTGCGGATACCCACTGCGAGCTCCGCCTCACCGCGGTCGGCGTCAACCCAGCCGATGGCGCCGCAATAGGGTCCGCGGGGGGCCGCCTCGAGGTCGCGGATCGCCCCGAGAGCGGTGGACTTCGGAGCTCCTGACACCGACCCCGGCGGATAGGTCGCAGCAAAGATCTCCGTCCATCTCACCCCGTGGCGCAGCACCCCACTGACGGTCGACACGAGGTGGATGAGGCCGGGATGCTCCTCGAGCGCACACAACCCGTCAACGCTGACGGTGCCGGGCTCGCAGACTACCGAGAGGTCGTTGCGCATCAGGTCGACGATCATGACGTTCTCGGCGTAATCCTTGGGCAACAGCTCGCCCGCCGTCGGCGCCGTCCCCTTGATCGGGCGGGTGATGAGCCGGCCACCCCGCTGGGTCAGGAACAGCTCAGGTGACGCGGTGACGACGTCGAGACCCGCCTCGTCACAGCGGATGCGCGCTGCGTGAGGAGCCGGGTTCCCTTGTCGCAGCAGATGATCCAGGCCATCCAAGTCAGCAACATCGTCGAGGGCATGGTGCAGGACGCGGCACACGTTGACCTGGTAGACCGTCCCCGCGGCGATCTGCTCGCGGACCTGCTCGACAGCGGTGACGTATGCCGCTGAGTCCAGTGAGCTCTCCCAGTGCCCATCCAGCGGGGCCCAGACCGGGGACACCTCGTCGGGTGGTCCGTGGCGCACGTCGGCGAACCGCACGGCCGTGACGTCGCCCTCAAACGTCGCGACCACCGCCCAGAACCCGGACCCCGACAACGCCTCGAGGGCCTCGAGGCCATGCCGGACGTCAACGACGTCCCGGGCGTGCCGGTCGGCGAAACGGGCGTGGTCCACGCCCAGATCCTAGGACGTCGTACCTCGTGGGCGACCCCGGCGGTTGGACGCGCTACGGTGCGGGACATGGTCAGTGAGCACCGGTCCGGGCTTGGTGAGGCAGCCGGACCGTCAACGAGTCACCTCGCTCTGCTCCGACACTACGAACCGGTGATCCGCTACGTCCACGGCGAACTCTTCTATCCGATGTCGGTGGAGGACTACCTCGCCGAGTCCCGCCTCGTCGCCGGGTCAGGCGAGCACCTCGAGGTGCTCGCGGAGCGCGGCACCCTGACCCCGGACCGGCTCGCACGACTCGGCCGCTCGCAGGCCAACCGGAACTTGTCGCTCGAGCACGTCGACGCCCCTCTCGACCGCAAGTCCTACCGTCGCTGGCGTCAGCGTCCGGAGCGAGAGAAGTTCAAGTCCTCCAGCCGGTTCGCGGCCGTCGGCCTCCCGGCCCGGCTCATCGACAGCGCCCTGCGCCTGACTCTCATCCTGCGCGGCAGCGTGCCCGGGGGCTTCGCTGCCGCTGCGCAGGTCGCCTATCTGCGTGGCGCCCACCACGAGCAGCCGCGCTACTACGGGCACGTCACGAGCGACGGCGGCTACACGATCCTGCAGTACTGGTACTTCTACGCCATGAACGACTTCCGCACGACGTTCGGGGGGGTCAACGATCACGAGGGCGACTGGGAGCAGGTGACGATCTACCTCGTCCCCGACGATGGTGAGACCATCCCGAATGGCGGCTCAGGAGCACCAGACGAGACCGTGGTCGTGGGGGCGGATGACAGGTGGAGCGCCGGGGCGACCGGCCTGCAGCCAGCCTGGGTCGCGTATTCGGCCCACGAAGAGGTGGGGGCAGACTTGCGTCGGCGCTGGGACGATCCTGATCTCGACACCGTCGGTGACCATCCGGTGGTGTTCGCGGGCGGGGGGTCGCACGCCGGGGCCTACCTGCCGGGCGAGTACCTCATCAGCCAGTCCCTGCCGCTGCCCGGTTGGTTGGCCCGCGTGCTGCGGATCCTGCGCACCGACGACGGGCGCGGACTGCTCGACGTCCCCTACATCGACTACAAGCGTGGCGACGGGATGGTCATCGGAGAAGGGGGTGACCGGGCCTGGACCCCCGTCCTCATCGATGAGTCGACTCCGTGGGTCACCGACTACGCGGGCCTCTGGGGTCTGGACACCGCCGACCCCTTCGGCGGCGAGCGTGCCCCTGCGGGCCCGCGTTACAACCGCGACCGGACGGTGCGCGAATCGTGGGGGCAGCCGCTGGCCTGGGCCGATCTGGACCGGGTCGCACCCAGCGCAGCCGAGGCTCAGGCCCGGATCATCGACATCCGGGATCGTCTCGTGGATCAGGTTGCCGAGTCGGAACGAGCGATCGGGGAGCGACGAGACGTGCTCCGGGGCGCCCAGGCCGCCGAGCTGTCCCTGGGATTGCCGAGCACTCGCCCCGGCGACCAGACGAAGCAACTGGCCAGCGAGGTCGCGGGTCTGCGAAAGCAGCTGGGCCAGATCAAGGCTCTCCTCGAGGGGGCCGAACGAGCCCTCACGATGTCAACCCCGACCGAGGCGCCGCATGCCCACCTGCGACACCGAAGCATGCCGATGGGGCAGGAACAGCTCACCCAGAGCCGGCTGCTTCGGGTGTGGACGGCGGGGTCCGCCTCGATCGGACTCCTTGTCCTTGGCATCCTCATGCTGAGCGGATTCGCCTCGACCCAGTCGATCCTCCTGCTCGCCGCCGCGATGATCCTCGTCGAGGCACTCCTGCGCCGGCGCCTGGTCCCACTTCTCATCGGCGTCCTCGTCGGGGTGCTCGCGGTCCTGGGCATCTGGGGAGTGGTCTCGATCGTGCTCGGCCACATCGAACAAGGTGTCGGGGCGCTCTTGGTCATCGGGGCGATCTACATGGCGCTCTCCACCCTGCGAGAAGCCTCTCGCTGACCAAGCGCGTCGATCTAGATCCGTCGGTGCTCGTGCCAGACTGCCCCCATGGCTTCGGAGGACGACGTTCGACGCAGCGCGCTGAGCTTGCCGGGCGCCGTTGAGCGCCCGTCCTACGGTGGTCGCCCGTCATGGCGTGCCGAGCCGCGAATGTTTGCCTGGCTCCGCGACCAACCCGAGGCGCTCGTCGCTTGGGTCGAGTCCGTGGTGGAGAAGCGAGGCGGCCCGGACGTCGTCGTCGCACCCCTGGAAGGACTGTGGTGGGCGGATGATCCCGCGGCGTTCACCACCCGTGCTAAGGACACGTGGCACTGGACCATGCTGATCAGCCAACCGGACTGGATCACCGAGCCGATGATCGACGCAGCGAAGCACACGGCGCTGGCACAGAAGCAGCTCCCAGCCATCGGGAAGGTCCACCGCCTGGCTCTGCACGAAGACGAGTGCGCGCAAGCCCTGCACATCGGGTCCTATGACGCCGAGGGCCCACTGCTGGAAGAGCTGCACGGGGCCTATCTG
>CAJDUR010000120.1_pt1 | contig 10837 bp, 8 predicted proteins | sample 7391191 | NCBI WGS metagenome assembly CAJDUR01 (sample SAMEA7055688, study PRJEB34461) | soil metagenome | biome: terrestrial ecosystem; feature: Peninsula; material: soil | place: Antarctica | collected 2016 | reverse complement strand
CCCCGTCGTTTGGCACGCGTCCGAGGAGGATGGCATGGCCCAAGACAGTTTCGGCACCCGTGACACGTTGGTCGTGGAGGACACGACCTATGAGATCAGGCGTCTCGACCGCATCCCCGGTGCTGCGCGACTGCCCTACAGCCTCAAGGTGCTCCTGGAGAACCTGCTGCGCAACGAGGACGGTCAGCTCGTCACCAAGAGCCAGATCCAGGCCCTCGCTGACTGGGACTCCCAGGCCGCCCACGGCAGCGAGATCCAGTTCACCCCGGCCCGCGTCCTCATGCAGGACTTCACCGGCGTCCCGTGCGTCGTCGACCTCGTCGCGATGCGGGACGCGATCAGCGCCCTCGGCGGGGACCCGCAGAAGATCAACCCGCTCATCCCGACCGAGCTGGTCATCGACCACTCCGTCATCGCCGACGCCTTCGGTCGGGCCGATGCGGCCAAGATCAACTCCGAGCTGGAGTTCCAGCGCAACCGGGAGCGCTACCAGCTGCTCCGGTGGGGCCAGCAGGCCTTCGCGGACTTCTCCGTCGTGCCCCCGGACACCGGCATCTGCCACCAGGTCAACCTCGAGCACCTCGGCCGGGTCGTCTTCACGGCCGAGAAGAAGGGCAGTGACGGGGTCACCCTCGCCTACCCGGACACTCTCGTCGGCACCGACTCGCACACGCCCATGATCAACGGGCTCGGCGTCCTCGGCTGGGGCGTCGGTGGCATCGAGGCGGAGGCCGCGATGCTCGGCCAGCCCATGAGCATGCTCATCCCGCAGGTCCTCGGCCTCAAGCTGACGGGTGAGCTGCCGGCCGGCACGACCGCGACCGACCTCGTCCTCACGGTCGCCGAGCTGCTCCGCAAGACCGGGGTGGTCGGCAAGTTCGTCGAGTTCTACGGACCGGGCGTGGCCAACGTGCCGCTGGCCAACCGGGCCACGATCGGCAACATGAGCCCGGAGTACGGCTCGACGGCCACGATGTTCCCCATCGACCAGATCACCCTGGACTACCTCCGTCTCACCGGCCGGCCCGAGCACCAGATCGCGCTCGTCGAGGCCTACGCCAAGCTGCAGGGCATGTGGCACGACCCCGAGGTCGAGCCCGAGTTCTCCGCGACCGTAGAGCTCGACCTCGGCAGCATCGAGGCCTCGATCGCCGGTCCCAAGCGCCCGCAGGACCGGATCCCGCTGCGGGTCGCGCCCTACGCGATCAAGGAGCTGCTCTCGGGCCGCTCGCAGGCGGAGGCCCTCGAGATCGGGCTCGATGAGGCATCCAGCGAGTCCTTCCCCGCCAGCGACCCGATCGCGATCGACCACGACCGGCCCGGTGACGCGCCGCGCGGGGCCTTCACGGAGGGGGTCCTGCAGGACTGGCCCTCCAACGCGGTCGAGGTGACACTGGACGGTTCCACCTTCGAGGTCGACAACGGACACGTCGTCATCGCCGCGATCACCTCGTGCACCAACACCTCCAACCCGTCCGTCATGATCGGGGCCGCCCTGCTCGCCAAGAAGGCGGTCGAGCGCGGCCTGACCCGCAAGCCCTGGGTCAAGACCTCGCTGGCCCCCGGGTCACGGGTCGTCACCGACTACTACGACCGGGCTGGCCTGACGCCCTACCTCGACAAGCTCGGCTTCAACCTCGTCGGCTACGGCTGCACGACGTGCATCGGCAACTCGGGCCCGCTCATCCCTGAGGTGAGCGCGGCCGTGGTCGACAACGACCTGACGGCGTGCTCGATCCTGTCGGGCAACCGCAACTTCGAGGGCCGGATCCACCCCGAGGTCAAGATGAACTTCCTGACCTCGCCGCCGCTCGTCATCGCCTACGCGCTGGTCGGCACGATGCACGCCGACCTCGTCCGGGAGCCGCTCGGCATCGGCTCGGACGGCGAGCCGGTCTTCCTCAAGGACATCTGGCCCTCGGAGGAGGAGATCGCCGACACCATCGCCGCCTCCGTCGAGGCTGACATGTTCACGACCGGTTATGCCGACCTGTTCGCAGGCGATGACAACTGGAAGAACCTCGAGGTCCCGTCCGGCGACATGTTCGCCTGGGATCCGGACTCCACCTATGTCCGCCAGCCGCCCTACTTCGACGGGATGGAGCGCGAGCCGGCGCCGGTCACCGACATCACGGATGCCCGCGTGCTCCTGCTGCTGGGTGACTCGGTGACCACCGACCACATCAGCCCGGCGGGAGCGTTCAAGACCGACTCGCCAGCGGGCCAGTACCTGACCGCGCACGGCGTGGAGCGGCGCAACTTCAACTCCTACGGCTCCCGTCGTGGCAACCACGAGGTGATGATCCGCGGCACCTTCGCCAACGTGCGCCTACGCAACCAGCTCGCGCCCGGCACCGAGGGCGGCTTCACCCGCGACTTCACCAAGCCGGACGGGCCCGTCACGACGATCTATGACGCGTCGGTGGCCTATGCGGAGGCCGGGACGCCCCTGGTGATCATCGCGGGCAAGGAGTATGGCTCCGGATCCTCGCGTGACTGGGCGGCCAAGGGCACGACGCTGCTCGGGGCCCGGGCCGTCATCGCCGAGTCCTACGAGCGCATCCACCGGTCCAACCTCATCGGGATGGGCGTGATCCCGCTGCAGTTCCCCGAGGGGCAGAGCGCCGGCTCCCTCGGCCTGACGGGTGAGGAGACCTTCGCCATCACCGGGCTCGCAGACGGCGGTGACCAACCGACCACCGTGCACGTCGAGGCGACTCTCGATGGCAAGGTCACCTCGTTCGAGGCCGACGTCCGGATCGACACCCCGGCCGAGGCCGCCTACTACCGCCACGGTGGGATCCTGCAATACGTGCTGCGCCAGATCCTCGGCCGGGAGGACCCCGCATAACTCTCGCCTGACTCGGGGACCCAGCAACCAGCGGGGCGCCGTCTGCGCGCCTCGCTGGCCCAGCGGCATACGGACCATCACGGTGACGTATGCCGCTGAGTCGGCGTCGCGGGGCTGCTCAGTCCCCGGGGGGCGAGTCGCGCTCCGAGCGCCGCTTGCGGATCTGCCAGATGACCAGTCCCACGACGACGATGACCCCGACGGCGATGGCTGCGTCCGTGCCGAACGTCTTCTCGACCTTGGCGTAGGACGCACCGGCGAGGTAGCCGACGGTGACCACTGCGGCGCCCCAGAGGATCCCGCCGGCCGCGTTGAAGAGGAGGAAGGTGCGGTAGGGCATCCTCGAGACGCCGGCGAGCGCCGGCATCACGGCGCGGAAGAAGGCGACCCACCGGCCGAGCAGGACGGCCCAGCCGCCGCGGCGGCCGAGGAAGTCCTGGGCGTCCTCGATGCGGTGGCGATGCTTGTCGAGGATCCGCAGCTGCAGGACCTTGGGTCCATAGATCCTCCCGATCTCGAAGCCGACGCTGTCGCCGATGATGGCGCCCGCGATGACGACGACGTAGACGGCGGGCAGGGGGACGTGGCCGAGGTTGGCGGCGACCCCACCGAGGATGGCGGCGGTCTCTCCCGGGAGGATGAACCCGACGAAGATCGCGTCCTCGGCGAAGACCACCAGTCCCACGACGAGCAGGATGATCCACGTGGGAGCACCGAGGATTTGCTCGATCAGGTGGCCGAGCATCAGACCGGGAGCGTTCGTTCGGACCTGGCGGGGGCACTCTGGGGGGCCGCGAACACCGAACTCACGCCGGGTTGCTTCCGCAGCCATTCGGTGAGGAGGGTCAGCGGGGCCCGAAGGAGCAGCCAGCCGAGGAGCGCCACGGCCAGACCGAGGCCCAGTCCGGCCGCGACGTCACCGGGGTAGTGCACCCCGACGTAGACCCGGCTGAAGGCGAGCAGCACCGCGGCGACCGCGGTCCAGAGGCCCAGGCGCCGTGACACGAGGAGCAACCCACCGGCCACCGCCCCGGCCATGACGGCGTGGTCGGAGGGAAAGCCGGGATCGGCGGCGTGCTGGAGCAGCAGCAGCGCCCCGGGGTGCGTGATGAACGGTCGCGGCTCGCCGACCCCAGCAGCGATCGGCAGGTTGATGGCAACCGCGAGCAGCGTCGCGAGGCAGGCCCAGCCGGCGGCGGCCAGCGACGGGGTGGCCTGGTGCCGGGAGCGCCAGAGCCCCCAGAGGAGCAGCGCCCCGAAGAGCACCACGCCGTACTGGGCCATCGCGATCATCGGAGCGTGCAACCACGTGCTGTGCCGGGCCATGTCGTTGAGGGCCAGGAACCACTGCTCGTTGATTCCGGTGTCGAGGTGCATGGGTTCGGGCTCACTTGGTCGGCGGTGCCCGCTGCGCCGGGCCGGGCGGTCATCCGCACGCCTTCCAGACATTAACCGGCGCCTCTGGGAGCCGGCTGGGAGTTGGCCGGACGAGGATTCAGGGTGGTGTGGGCCGTGCGCAGAGCTGCAGCCACCGGTCGGCGAGGCGTCCCCACGTCGCTCGCAACTCGTCGTCGGCGGCCGCTGCCTCCGCCAGGAGGGTGACCGCATCCAGGCCGAGCCGCTCGAGCGTGTCGGCGTCGTCGGCGGCCCAGTCCCGGACCGTGCCGGCCCCGGCCTCGGGGTGGAACTGGGTCCCCCAGGCGCACCGTCCGACGCGGAAGGCCTGGACCGGGCACCGTTCGCTGCGCATCAGCGGCACGGATCCCGGGGGCAGGTCGGCCACCTCCAGCAGGTGCCACTGGATCGACCGGATGGGCAGCGACTGCTCGGTGTCGACGGCTTTGTCGGCGACGGCGCTGAACAGCGGGTCGAGGTGAGCGGCATCCGTCAGTTCGAGCGGGAGCACCCCGACCTCGGCACCGAGCTGTGCCGGCGCGACCCGGCCACCGGCCACGTGGGCGAGGAGTTGGCCGCCGAGGCAGAGCCCGAGGAGTGGCACCTCGTGGTCCAGGCACGTTCGGATGAGGCGACGGACCGCAGGGAGCCAGGGGGCCACCTCGTCATCGACGGGGCCGGGGGTGCCGCCGAGGACGAGGACGCCGTCGTAGCCGTCGGCCGTGGCCGGGATCGGGACGCCGCGCTCGGGACCAACGGTGTCGTGGGTGGCCCCGGCAGCGGCCATGCGCTCGCCGAACAGTCCGGCCCCGGCGTCGGGCTCGTGCTCGACGACCAGGATCCGGGGAGGCGCGCTCATGTGAGGGTGATCCGGATCCCGGCCCGCGGCTTGCGCTTGACCAGCCGCCGACTCAGCTTCTCGACGCCACCGCTCAGGCCGTCGCCGACGCGCGCCAGCAGGTACTTCTCGCCCATCACCTGCTTCACCGCCGCCACCTCGGTAGCCCCGCGGACCACGCGCGCGGTGCCGGTCCACACGGGGGCGCTGTCGGCGACAGTGCCCCGAATGTCGCAGGGCCGTAGCTCGACGTTGGGATTGTTGCGCAGCCGCTTGGTCTTGCCGGCGCCGTCCACGGAGATGACGAGGAGCTCGTCTCCGTCCCGGGCGATCCACACCGGTGTCGCGACGGGGTCCCCGCTCCGCCGGAAGGTGGTCAGGGAGACGTAGGTCTGCTCGGCCACGAGGTCGAGAGCGTTCGAGGAGTCAGCCACGCCGTCAGCCTACGGGCAGCCCAGTCGAGTGGCCCCGTCGTCCACAGCCCGCCCAGTCGAGTGGCCCCGTTTGTCCACAGTCCCCTCGGTCGAGTGGCCCCGTCGTCCACAGTCCCCTCGGTCGAGTGGCCCCGTTTGTCCACAGTCCCCTCGGTCGAGTGGCCCCGTGGTCAGTGGCCGGCCCGATCGAGCGCCTCGGTCGTGAGCCGCCGACCCAGCTCGATCATCTCAGCCGCCTTGTGGAAGTCGAGGGTCCGGACGGCGTTGGCGGGCACGTTGATGAGCACGTCGGGTGGGTTGGCGGCCATCCGGTAGCGGGTGATCAGCGACGACATCGTGTCGAAGGACAGGTTGAGCAACTCGATGAGGCCGACGTCGAGGGTGGCTGTCTGTGCTGCCGGCTCCGGTTCCTGGGGCACCGCTACTGGGTCGGGAGGTGGGGTGGTCGTCTGCCCCGCGGCAGGGGGGAGGTCCCTGCTGGCAGTCGGATCGTGAGTCGAGTCCGCGAGGGGATGGGCCGAGTCCGGGCTGTCCTTGGCCCGGGTCGAGCTGAAGCGGTGCGTGATGGCCCGGACGGCCTCGGACTCCAGGACCCCGGCCTTGCTGCGGCGCAGGCGGCCGGCGAGCTCCTCGAACGCCCGGGGCTCCGAGGACTCCTTGACCGGGCTCGCTGCGGCACCGGGGATCCGGTCCCCGGTCAGGGAGACGGCGACGGTGAGATCCGCGGAGGCCACTGACGTCGGCTCGATCGGGACCGGGTTCATCAGTCCGCCGTCGACGAGCAGGCGACCGTTGAACATGACCGGGGTGATGAAGCCCGGGAGGGCGATCGAGGCTCGGATCGCCTGGTCGAGCGGACCGCGCTGGAACCACACCTCGCGACGTGCGTGCAGGTCGGTGGCGACGGCAGTGAACGGGATAGGCAGGTCCTCGATCGCTACACCATCAAGGATCTCGCTGACCTTGGCAAGGACGCGCTCAGCGCGGATGGCGCCCGGCGCCGAGAACGTGAGGTCGAGCAACCGCCACACCTCACGCTGGGTCAGCCCGAGCGACCACTCCGTGTAGGTGTCGAGCTTGCCGGCGGCAGCGATCCCACCGACGAGCGCCCCCATCGACGTCCCCGCGATGGTCACGACCTCGAAGCCGCGCTCCTCCAGCACCTGCAGCACCCCGATGTGGGCATAGCCCCGGGCGCCACCGGAGCCGAGGGAGAGCGCAACGCGTTTGCCGTGGACCACGGTTGTGACCCTAACCTCTGGCCGTCAGCGATCGGCTAACTCGACGCCGGGGGCAGCCGGTGGGCGAGGAACTCCTCGGTCCGGGTCCACGCGAGCCCAGAGGCCTCGGCCTGGAACCACGGACCGTCGTCGTTGTCGAAGGCGTGGTTCGCCCCCTCGTAGGTGACAAAGGTCGTCTCCGGCTGGCGATGAACTCGTCCGCTCGACCGAAGTGGTGCAGGCTCGGGGCGGTGACCTCGAGGTGGTCCACCAGCCCCGGGAGCGCGGATCCGTAGTAGCTGACCAGGGCATCGACCGGCTGGCCGCCCTCCTGCGACTCCAGCGCGGCAGCGACGTTGTAGGCGAGCCCGCCACCGAAGCAGAAGCCGATCAGACCCACCCCGCCGCTCACGTCGTCGCGTCTACGCAGGGCCGAGACGGTGGCCACCCCGTCGGTGACGGCCGCCTCCCAGTCGAGCCCCCCAGCCCGGGCCATCCCCTCCTGAAGTGCGCTCGGCCCCTCGATCGGCTCGGCGGCGGCAGGCCCGAGGCGCCAATAGATCGCCGGAGCGAGGACAACGTAGCCCAGGGCAGCCAACTGGCGTCCGCGTCGCTGGATGTAGGCGCTGACGCCGAAGATCTCCTGCATCAGCGCGATCCCGGGTCCGGTGCCCCCCGGTGGCAACCAGAGGTGGGCTGGCATGTCGCCGTCGCCGGTGGGGATGGTCACTCGCTCGCTCATCCCTGAAGTATGCCGACACCGGCATCCTCTCGGGCAGGACCGCACGCCGAGGTTGCGGGACCCGCAGGACATGGTGCGGCCGCGGCAGTTGAGATTCCCGGAGATCGTGTTCGTCACGATCTCCATTCCGTCGGAGGTGATGGTGCCGGGCTCGTAGGCAACGGCGGTGTTCCCCCTGAGGGTGACGTTGCTGCCGACCTGATTGCAGATGACGCCCATCCAGCAACCGCTCCAGCCCTGCACGGTGATGGACCCCGCGACGATGTTGTCCTTGAGGGCCGGGTTGATGCCATCGTTGATCAGGCAATCGGGTTGTGCGGTGTAGCCGCCGCCGGTCGAGAGGACGTTCCCGTTGACGGTCGAGCAGAGGATCTTGACACTCAGCGCTCCGCGGGCCACGACGTTGCCGTTGATCACGGACGTCGCCTGCACGTCAGGGCCACACCCCTCGTTTGGATGTCCGAAAGCGAGCACCCCGCCGTTCTTGACGGAGACGTTGCCATTGACCGTCACCTCTTCCCCGACGGTGCAAGGACCGGTGACGACAAGGTTGTTGTAGGTCCCGGTCAACGCCCCCCAGTGCACGTGGTGACCGACGGTGGAGCGGCTTGGGCGGGTAGTGCCCACGCCAGTGCCAACGCTCCAGCGGACGCCGAGACACTGAGTAGTCGTGCCACTCTGCTCGGGCGCAATCGAATCAACTTCATGAACCTTTCCTCACAAACTGACCTGGCCCCCGGCCGACTGGTCGTGGGCTCCCCACGAAGGCGTCGATCCTGGCCTCCCCGACCAGTTCGCGACGCGCCGTCCTCAACGTCTTGGGCTGCACCCCTCGGAGCCAAGCCGCAGCGAATTCAACAAAATTGATGGCCTGGCGTGATGGGTTAGGTCTGGTTCCGACGGATTTGTCAGAGCGTCGAGGCGGGACGCCGGGGTCAAGGGAACCCCTGGGCGGTATGCCGTTGAGCCAGCTCGACGGCATACCGCCGGGGGTATCTCGGGTGGGGTCGACTGCAGCGTTCCCCTGCGTCTTTGTGACAGAGCAAAGTGAAGGCGGAGACGTGTGGGCGCCTGCTCGCCCAGGTCACGACAGGCCGTCGGCGCGCTGGGGCGGTGGGCTAGAAAAGCCGGGGACTGGGACTCATGATTATGAGGTTTCGTTGCAGTGCAGGTGAATTAGCCGGATTGGGAGGGTCGAGTGGGGGCGGGATGGTGGCGCGCTGACGCTGGTGACGGAGGTGCGACGGAGAGCGAGCCACGTCGCAGTTCGGACGCCGACGATCATGGGGCAAATTCCTACTCGTCAGGAACCGCCTGACAAAGCGGGACCTTGGTCCTACTGTGAGAAACGCGACAGTCATCACGGCTTCACCCGGACCTCCACGCCCGCGGCCGAGATGCTCATCGCTGGGGCGACATGGCAACGCAAGGACGCGCTGGGGGCTGGTCGAGGGGTAACACCCTTGTCACCAGCCTTGCCGCGCGCCTCCTCACCGGCCTCACGGCCTTCGCGATGGCGATCACGTTGACCGGCGGTACCTCCACGGCCGCCGGTCTGGCCAGCACCCCAATCGTGGAGCAAACCGCGTCCGCGCCCGCAGCAGCACCGCCCATCGCGACGCCTGCCTTCGACAGCAGCGGTGTCGTGGCCATCGTCAAGTGGTTCCAGAAGGTCGACGCCTACGTGGGGGATCTCGACCTCGCCCGACAAGGCGTGCAGCTCGGTCACGACGGTGCACAGGCCCTGGTCGACGTCGCCAACCAGCAGATCACCCAGGCCAATGCGGCTCGATCCGGCGCGGTAACGACCAGCTCTGGAGCGGTCTCGTCGGGGATCGGGTCGTCGAATGGGGTTGCTGCGGCGGCTGGTTCGGTTGGCACTCAAGCGGGCTCAGGCAGACAACTGACCACCGGCGCATCGCCGATTGCCGGCACGTCGCCGGGAACCCCCTCCTCGCAGGGGCCAGCTACTGGCCAGCCCGGAGTCACGGGGGGGACCGGCTCGTCCGTCCCGACGACGTCGGCGACGACCCCACCGGGCAGCACCGGGTCGCAGATGACGTGTGTCCGTTCGGCAGACGGGAACTCGGTCACGTGCAGCTCAGGGACCACGTCGACCCCCAGCGCGACGAACGCCCCGGCATCCGCCGAGACGACGACGACCGGCACGCCGACACCGGCTGCCACAACGACCACCCAGGCGCCTGCCCCGACCGAATCCTCCACGCCGACAGACGCGCCGAGTGAGACGCCAACCGGCACCGCGACGACCAGTGCTCCGGAGTTGCTCACTGCAGCCTCGGCTCCCGCCACCCCGGTGGGGCCCGAGGCGGCACTGACGTCGGGCCAACTGGCCAGCGCCGTCTCCGCGGCCAAGGCGGAGTGGATCGCGGCCTACCCGTCCGCGGACTTCACCGGGCTCTCCTTCCAGGTCCGGGACCTCCCCGGACTGACCCTCGGCACCGAGCAGTCCGGCGCCATCTCGATCGACGTCGACGCGGCCGGCTGGGGTTGGGGCAGCGGCGGGATGAGCCTCAACACGGCCGTCCGTCACGAACTCGGCCACGTCCTCGGACTCGGCCACTCGACCTCCGGCCTGATGAGCCCCACCCTGGCCGCGGGTCAGAGTTTCCCGGTGGACGCCTCGGCGCTGCCCAAGCCAGCTCCGGCACCCGCTCCGTCGCCGTCGACCTCCTCCGCGCCGGCGCCAGCGCCAGCAGTCACGACTGACCCGGCGGCGACCGCCGATGCGGCCACCCTAGGCACCCCGGCCACGACGGACACCGGCACTCCGGCGCCGACAGCCACGAGCGACCCTGCTCCGACCACTGCTGTGGCCACCCCGGCCACGACGGGCACCGGCACTCCGGCGCCGACAGCCACGAGCGACGCTGCTCCGACCGCCGCCCCGGCCACGACGGACAACGGCACTCCGGCGCCGACGACCACGAGCGACCCAGCCGCGACCACCGAGTCAGCCACCCCAGCCACGACGGACACCGGCACTCCGGCGCACACAGCCACGCCAACTCCGGAAGCGGACCTGACCTCCCCGGCTAGCCCAGCAGCCTCCGGAGGCCTCGCCTGGGTCACGAACGGATCGACGCTCACGCTCGATGCCGGATCGTCCACCCTCAACGGGACCGTGAGTGCCAACGCGACCTCCGGCACCGTCACCTACCAGCCGGCCGGCGGGGAGGCCGTCACTGCTTCGACGGCCGGCATCACGCACCTCCAGATCCTTGGTGGCGCCGGCGATGACGTGGTGACCTTCGGCTCCCTCGGCACCGGGATCTCGATCTCGGTCGACGGCGGCGCCGGGGCGAACAGCATCGGTGCGCCGGTCAGCGACACGGC
>CAJDUR010000072.1_pt1 | contig 10983 bp, 12 predicted proteins | sample 7391191 | NCBI WGS metagenome assembly CAJDUR01 (sample SAMEA7055688, study PRJEB34461) | soil metagenome | biome: terrestrial ecosystem; feature: Peninsula; material: soil | place: Antarctica | collected 2016 | reverse complement strand
CTGGGCGTGCCGACCTGCACGGTCTCCGCGCTGTTCCTCCTCCAGGGGAGCTGGACCTATGCACCGGCCGCCGGGTGGGCCGAGCTGGCCGGGTTGCTCGCACTGTCCGCCCTGGCCTGGCGGCTGACCCGGTCGAGTCTGGCCCGGTCGAGTCCGCCTCGCCCGGTCCCGGCGGACCCGAGCTGGGCGGGGCGCGAGCTCACCGGCATACGATCTGGGGTGTGACCGACGTAGCTGACGCCCGTGCCCGCCTGCTGACGATCATCAAGGACAAGGCGATCGTCCACGGACGGGTCACCCTCTCCTCGGGCCGGGAGGCCGACTACTACGTCGACCTGAGACGGGTCTCGCTCGACGGTGAGGCGGCCCCGCTCGTCGGGATCGTCATGCGCGACCTGACCCAGGACCTGTCGTATGCCGCTGTCGGTGGCCTCACGCTCGGCGCCGACCCGGTGGCCACCGCCATGCTGCACGCCGCGGCGGCGTCCGGTGACCGGCTGGACGCCTTCGTCGTACGCAAGGCCGGCAAGGCGCATGGCCTCCAGCAGCGGATCGAGGGACCGTCGATCAGTGGCCGCGACGTGCTCGTCGTCGAGGACACGACCACGACCGGCGCCTCCCCGCTCGCGGCGCTGGAGGCCGTGCGCGCGGCGGGGGCCCGGCCGGTGGCGGTCGCGACGATCGCCGACCGGGCCACCGGTGCCGACGAGGTGATCCGGGCCGCCGGGGTCGAGTACCGCTACGCCTACTCGCTCGCGGAGCTCGGCCTGGCCTAGGCCGGGGGGCCGCTCGGTCTAGGATCGTGTCGCACTCAACTCTGAAACAGGGGAGAACCCATGATCGTCGTCTGGATCCTGCTCGCCATCGTGGTGCTGACCGCCATCTGGGGCGTCAGCGCCTACAACGGCCTGATCGGCCTACGCAACAAGGTCGAGGAGGGCTGGCGCCAGATCGACGTCGAACTCAAGCGCCGCCACGACTTGATCCCCAACCTCGTCGAGACCGTCAAGGGCTACGCGACGCACGAGACCGACACGCTCGAGGCGGTCATGCAGGCCCGCTCCGCCGCCATGTCCGGGGGACAGGGCCCAGCGCAGGCCGCCGCGTCCGAAGGCCAGCTGAGCCAGGCCCTCGGTCGCCTCATCGCCGTGTCGGAGGCCTACCCCGACCTCAAGGCCAACCAGAACTTCCTCGCCCTCCAGCAGGAACTGACCAGCACCGAGGACCGGATCGCCAGCTCGCGCCGCTACTACAACGCGCTCGTGCGTGAGCTCAACACCAAGGTCGAGTCGGTGCCGAGCAACATCATCGCCGGGGTGGCCAAGATCGGGCGGGCGGAGTACTTCGAGACGCCGGCCATCGAGGCCCAGGTGCCCAACGTGTCCTTCGGCAACTCCGGTCTCGGCTCGCCGACCACCCCGGGAGCCGTCGGCGGCCCCTCCACACAGCCGGGTGCGCAGGCGATCGACCCCAACGTGCCCAACCCCAACGTGGATCGTCAGCTCCCCAACGAATGAGCCGTTGGTCCGATCCTGCGGCCAGCTGACCGCAGGATCGGGCTGGGGCGCAGGACCGTGGGGTAGGACCGCAGGGAACGAACGAGGGGGCACCGTCCGTCTGGACGGTGCCCCCTCGTTGTCGTGTGGGGCGGGTTGCTCCGCGGGCTCAGCCGCGAGGCACGTGCACGCGCTCAGCCGCGTGAGTCGCCGCTGGCGAGGTCCTGGGCCGCCTCGCCGACCTCGGTCGCGATCGCTTTGGCCTCCCGCTTGTGCTTGCGGTACTCGTAGACCATCGGCAGCAGCGAGATGAAGACGATGATGAGGATGCCGTACTCGAGGTTCTTCTCGAGCGCTGGGAAGGTCTGCCCCAGCAGGACCCCGAGCAGGGTGATGCTGACCACCCAGGCCACGGCGCCGATCGCGCTCCACGAGAAGAACCGGCGCCGGTCCATCCGGCTCACGCCGGCCACGACCGTGATGAAGGTGCGCACGATCGGGACGAAGCGCCCGAGGACGAGGGCCCGGTTGCCGTAGTGCTCGAAGAAGGCGTTCGTCTTGTCGAAGTTCTTGGCGTTGATGAAGCGCCCGTTGCGTTTGTAGAGCGGATGCCCGACGGCTCGCCCGATCTCGTAGCCGACGACGTTGCCGGCGAAGGCGGCGATGGTGAGGGCCACGATCGCGAACCACAGCGGGATGTCGATCTGGTTGCCGGCGATGAACAGGCCGATCGCGAACAGCAGCGTGTCGCCGGGCAGGATCGGGAAGAGCAGACCGCACTCGATGAAGACGATGATCAGGGCGATGATGAAAAACGCACCTTGGTACTGGTTGAGCAGATAGGTGGGGTCCATCCAGTTGGGACCGAGACTGGCGAGTGCGTGCATGGCTCAAGGGTAGGCGCTGGCGGGAGCGTCCCCGAACCGGTCTCGAGGGTCCCGGGCCATCAGGCGGGTGTCCGCTCCCTCATCCGTCCGGCATTCGTCCGGCATTCGGCCCGGCATCAGAGACGTGGCACGACGACGCAGCCGCCCGCCCTAGACTCCCCCTGGACCCACCACGCCGCACCAAGGAGCCCGCCATGTCCCGCCCCCGTCTCGCTGCCGCCGCCGTCGCGCTCGGAGTTGCCGCCCTCGGTGCGTGTGGCTCGGCCACCACCCCGGACGCCCCGAGTAGCGCACCGCTGACGCAGGGCGCGGCACCGGCTGCGGATGCCTGTGCCCCGGCGGGCCTGAAGCTCGTGACACCGGGCAAGCTGACCGTCGGCACCGACAAGCCCGCCTACGAGCCGTGGTTCTCCGGCGATGAACCGAGCAACGGCAAGGGCTACGAGTCGGCGGTGGCCTACGCGATCGCCGACACGATGGGCTTCGCCAAGGCCGACGTGGCCTGGACGGTCGTGCCGTTCAACACGGCGATCTCCCCGGCTCCCAAGTCGTTCGACTTCGACGTCAACCAGATCTCCATCTCGGATGCGCGCAAGAAGGCGGTTGACTTCTCGTCCGGCTACTACGACGTGCGTCAGGCCGTCGTCACCTACAAGGGCAGCCCGATCGACGGGAAGACGACGGTGGCCGACCTGCGCGGCGCCACGCTGGCCGCTCAGGTCGGGACGACGAGCTACACCGCGATCAAGGAGCAGATCAAGCCGACCACCGACCCCAACGTCTTCGACACCAATGACCTCGCCGTCCAGGCCCTCAAGAACAAGCAGATCGACGGGATCGTCGTCGACCTGCCGACCGCCTTCTACATGACGGCGGCCCAGCTCGACGACGGGGTCATCGTCGGTCAGCTGCCGGCCGTCGGCAGCCCGGAGCAGTTCGGCGCGGTTCTCGACCTCGGCTCGCCGCTGACACCCTGCGTGACCAAGGCCGTGGACACCCTGCGCTCGAACGGGACCCTCGAGAAGCTGCAGGCGGAGTGGCTGACGAACGCCGGGGCGCCCGAGCTGAAGTGAGCGCAACCCCATCAGCCGGTATGCCGCTGGGCGCGCTCCCAGTCGACAGCGCGCAGCCGTGGCAACCGTCGTCGACTGAGCTCGAACGACGGGCCTGGCGGCGCTCCCGCACGAGGCGGTCGGCGCTCGTGTCGGCCGTGTCGACGATCATCCTCGGCGGCTTCCTCGTCTGGCTGGTCACCCGGTCCGAGGGCTGGCCGCGGGTGCAGGAGACGTTCTTCAGCTGGGACAAGGCGGTCGACTCCTTCCCGGCGGTGCTCAAGGGGCTGTGGCTCAACATCCGGATCATGCTGATCTGCGGGGTGGCCATTGCGGCCATCGGTTTGACGCTGGCGATCATGCGGACCATGCGCGGGGCCATCTTCTTCCCCTTCCGGCTCGCGGCGACGCTCTACGTCGACCTCTTCCGGGGGCTGCCGCTGCTGCTCGTCATCCTGCTGCTCGGCTTCGGCGTGCCCGCGTTGCGCCTGCCCAACGTGCCCAGCGACCTGGTCATCTGGGGCGCGGTGGCCCTCGTGCTGTCCTACTCCGCCTACGTGGCCGAGGTGTTCCGGGCCGGGATCGAGTCGGTCCACCCGTCGCAGCGGGCCGCGTCCCGCGCCCTCGGGCTCACCCACGGCCAGACGCTGCGACACGTCGTGCTGCCCCAGGCGGTGCGTCGCGTCATGCCGCCGCTGATGAATGACCTCGTCTCGTTGCAGAAGGACTCGGGCCTGATCGCCGTGCTCGGTGTCGTCGACGCGATCCGGGCCGCCCAGATCGAGACGGCCACGGACTTCAACTACACGCCCTACGTCGTGGCCGGCTTCCTCTTCATCTGTCTGACCATCCCGATGGCCCGCTTCACCGACTACGTCGCGCGCAAGCAGGGCTGGCAGGGCGCAGGGGGACCGCTGTGACGCTGCTGTCCGTGCGCGGGGTGCGCAAGTCCTTCGGGAGCAACGTCGTGCTGCGCGACGTCGACCTGGACGTCGACGTGGGCCAGTGCGTGGTGCTCATCGGGGCGTCCGGGTCGGGCAAGTCGACCCTGCTGCGCTGCCTCAACCTCCTCGAGCAGGTCGACGACGGGGTCATCACGCTGGCGGGCCGGGAGATCACCGATCCACGCGTCAACGCCGATGAGATCCGCTCGCAGACCGGGATCGTCTTCCAGGCCTACAACCTCTTCCCGCACCTGAGCGTTCTCGACAACGTCACCCTCGCCCCGCGTCGGGTGCACAAGCGGTCCCGCGCGGAGGCCGAGCAGGCCGCCCTGACGATGCTCGAGCGGGTGGGCCTGGCGGACCGGGCGACGGCGCGTCCGGATGACCTCTCGGGCGGCCAGCAGCAGCGGGTCGCGATCGCCCGAGCCATGGTCAACTCACCCCAGCTGCTGCTCCTCGACGAGGTGACCTCGGCGCTCGACCCCGAGCTGGTCGGGGAGGTGCTCGACCTGCTGCGGGACCTGCGTGACGAGGGAATGACGATGATCGTGTCGACCCACGAGATGGGTTTTGCCCGCAACGTCGCCGACACGGTGTGCTTCCTCGACGGCGGGCTGATCCTCGAGCAGGGCTCGCCCGAGCAGGTCCTGGTCTCCCCCCGCGAAGCGCGCACGCAGCAGTTCCTGTCGCGGCTCGTCTCGTGACGCCGACCGAGCCGGAGCCGGAGCCTGGCCTTGTCACCGCGAGGGACCGGGAGCCGGGAGACGCCGGGGAGCCGGCCCAGCGGCATACGGACGTGGGCGTGGGGCCGTGGGAGGGGCCGTGGCCGGAGGGGGATCACTGGGACCCCGAACTGCTGACCGGGGGAGATCGGCGCAACGTCGTCGACGCCTACCGCTACTGGCGACTCGAGGCGATCGTGGCGCACCTGGACGCGTCCCGGCACGACTTCCACGTCGCCGTCGAGAACTGGGGCCACGACTTCAACATCGGCTCGGTGATCCGGACCGCGAACGCCATGAACGCCAAGGCATTCCACATCGTCGGCAAGCGGCGCTGGAACCGGCGCGGCGCCATGGTGACCGACCGCTACCAGCACGAGCACCACCACCCCGACGCAGCCTCCCTCGCGCAGTGGGCGCAGGGCGAGGGGCTGACGCTGGTCGGGATCGACAACCTGCCCGGATCGGTGTCGCTCGAGACCTTCGACCTGCCGCGTGGCGCCGTCCTGGTCTTCGGCCAGGAGGGCCCGGGTCTGTCGGAGGAGATGCGCGCGGCCTGCGCGGTGATGCTGCACATCGAGCAGTTCGGCTCGACCCGCTCGATCAACGCCGGTGCGGCTGCCGCCATCGCCATGCACGCCTGGGTGCGGCGCCATGTCTTCGATCAGCAGCCCTGACTGTTGACCTGCGCCAGCGGTGTCGCCAAGACTGTCGGGACCGCCGACGACGGCGTCGGCGCCCTAGCGGAAGGTCGGCTCATGGCACACACCTACGGCATCAGTGAGATCGTCGGCACGTCGGAGACCTCCATCGACGACGCGATCAAGACCGCAGTGGCCCGCGCGAACAAGACGGTCCGCGGACTGAACTGGTTCGAGGTGACCAACGTGCGCGGCCACCTCGATGAGGGCACGGTCGCCTACTTCCAGGTCACCCTCAAGCTCGGCTTCCGCATGGAGGACTGACTCGCCGTCCGGAGCCGCTGCTCACTCCTCGGTGGCCAGGGCCTGCTTCCAGCTCAGCTTGCCGCGGGTCTGCATCAGCGACCGGCGGTAGACCTTCTCCGCGATCCGGACGACGACGGCTGCGAAGGCCAGCATGATGAGCAGCGCGACGATCGGCTCCCACCACATCGCATCTCCCGACAGGACCCGGGCGGGCATGGAGATGACCGACACGATCGGGACGTAGGAGGCGATGACCTGCGCCGTCCCGGACAGGCTGAACGAGATGACGTAGACGAGGATGAGCACGATCGTGACCGGGCCGGTCGTGCTCTGCAGGTCCTCGGTGCGCGAGGCCAGCGCCCCGCCGACGGCGAACAGGCACGCGAGGGCAAAGAACCCGACGGCGAAGAACACGACGAACCACAGCACCGAGCCGGACAGCGATGGCAGCGTCGAGGAGATGTCGGTGAAGGTCAGGGCCGCGAGCCCCACGGCGGAGAAGAGCACGACCTGCCCGAGCGCGATCACCGTGGTGCCCAGCACCTTGCCGGCGAGCAACTGTCGCAACGGGATCGCCGTCGCGATGATCTCCACGAGGCGGGACTGCTTCTCCTCGACGACGCTGGCCGCGATCTGCTGGCCGAACATCATCGCGGCGAGGTAGAAGAGGATCGCGAACGCGAAGGTGGCCACCTGGACGGAGGTGCGGTTGCTGTCCGTGCCGTCGAGCCGGTCGGTCGTCAGGGCCGTGCCCTTCTCGAGGGCGGTGATGGACGTCCCGACCTCGGCGGCGTTACGGGTGAGGGCGCCGAGACGCACCTGGTCCTGCACCGCGACGCTGAGGGAGCTGTCGACGTCATCGGTCGAGGAGAGCACCCAGCCGGTCGGCGCTTCGTGCAGCCAGGCATCGACGTCGCCGTCCTTGGTCGCCTTCTGGGCCGCCGCGTCATCAGCGAGCGTCTCTGCGGCGATGGTGACCTTGTCGTCCGCGGCGTGCGCGGCCGTGCCAGCACGCGTGACCAGCTCCTGCGCGGCGGTGCTCGTGACCGCGACGGTGTAGGACGAGGCGCGTTGGCTCTGCCAGGCCGAGAACCCGGCGAACCCGGCCATGAGCAGCAGGGTCACGATGGTCGAGACGATGAAGGTCTTGTTGGTGACCCGGACGATGATCTCTCGGGTGGCCACGAGGAGCCACGGCGGTGTGCTCTGCTCCGCCTGCTGTCGGCCTCGGGTCGGGTCTGGGGTCTCGTCGTGGGGTGTCATGCCGTCACCTCGCGGTAGATCTGGGCCAGGCTGGGCCGTTGGGTGTGGAACTCGAGGACCTCGCCTCGGGCCAGGGCCTCCGTGAGCAGGTGCCGGCCGGCGCCGTCCTCGAGGAGCTCGACCAGGGCGGTCGGCCCGTCGATGTCGACGGTCTGAACGCCCGGGATGCCGCGGACCCAGTCAGCGTCGCCAGTCACGACGAGCCGGTGCCGGGTGGGGCCTTGCGACTGCAGCTCCTCCGGTGCACCGTGGGCGACGACCCGGCCCTTCGCCAGCACGACGAGTCGCTCGCAGAGCCGCTCCACGAGATCGAGCTGATGGGAGGAGAACAGGACCGGGACACCACGAGCCGTGTGCTCGCGCAGCAGGTCAGCCATGCTGTCGACCGCGCTCGGGTCCAGGCCGCTGAAGGGTTCGTCGAGGACGAGGGCCTGCGGCTGCCCCATCAGGGCGGCGATGATCTGGACGCGTTGCTGGTTGCCGAGCGACAACTTCTCGACGTTGTCCTTGGCCCGGTCCGCGAGACCGAATCGCTCCAGGTGTTCGAGCACGGAGGCCCGCGCCTCCCGGGTGTTCATCCCACGCAGCCGGGCGAGGTAGATGAGTTGGTCGAGCACCGCCTGCTTGGGGTAGAGGCCGCGCTCCTCGGGCATGTAGCCGAAGGACCGACGATCGAGCGCGGTGACCGGCCGGCCGTCCCAGAGCACCTCTCCCGAGGTGATGGTCAGCACCCCCATGATCATCCGCATCGTCGTCGTCTTGCCGGCGCCGTTGCCACCGACGAAGCCGGTGAGTTGTCCGTCCTCGACGGTGAAGCTCACCCCGTCGACGGCTCGGACCTCTCCGAAGGTCCGACTGAGTCCCCGTGTCTCGATCATGGCCTCGACGGTAGGGGAGAGCCCGGTGCGGGGGAAATCGAAGCCCTCCGGCGCGGCGGCCGCGAGTTGCCACCAGTCCCCCGGTTCGAGGTATTCGCTCGCTCCATCGAGCGAACCATTACCTCGACCCGAATACCTCGAACCGAATACCTCGGGCTGGATAGCGGGGTACCGGATCGTCCGCCCTGCCGTGGGGGCATGGCAGTGCACTCAACGGTCCCCGATGTCTCCATCTCGCAGTCCCGGCTGGACCGGCTCCGTGCCGCTGCAGCCTCGGCCGGACGGGTCCCGTCATCGCCACCCATGCTCCGACCTGCGCTACCTCATCGGGAACGTCGGCTCACGTCCACTCATCCATCCGATTACGTGATGCCCGTTCCGGACGCAACAGGATTGTCATTGTGAAGCCCAGGTCAGCACGGGCGCCGTTTGGGTCGCTGGAATCCAGGATTCTTTCGATGAGGTGCACGTTGCGGCCGATGGGGGGCACGTTGCGGCCGAAGACGATCTCGTGGTGTTCTTCGGATAGCCCATGGAGCGGGCAGGTGCCCAGCTCTACCCGGCCCTCCTTGCAGCCCTGTGGTTGATAGCCGCAGCCGGTCAGGGCGGCGAGTGGGTTTCCGCAGGAGTCTGCCCCGAGATGCTGACTCGCATCGTTTTCGGTGGGGCTCACGGCCCGCTGCGAGGCGCCGGTCGGATCCCTCTCCATTGATGACACCAGCAGGCTGGCCAGTAGTCCGTAGTGGCGAGGCGACGCGCTCACGGACAGCTCCCGCTCGGTGAGGCTGTAGAGCTTGGCTGTCCGCCCAGCGCCCGGTCCGCTCCGACCGATCGGATGGGTGTAGGGGGCCCGCAGTAGCCCGGCGCCTTCGAGTTTGCCCATGTGATGACCGGCCAGAGTTCAGCCGATACCGGTGGCCGTTGCGGCCTGCCGGATGGTCGCAATCATGCGCATATTAATACAACCGCCTGGCTACCCGATCGTCCAGGCTGCCCAGCAGAGCCAACACATCCGGGGCGAGCGAAACCTCATCACCAACCACGATCGGGTTCTATAACCAAGAAGTCTTGACATCGACGTGAGTGAGCGTACCGTCTAAAAGGAACTCTTATCAACGTTAGTAGCGACTTCCTCCCGTTCTGAGATGCCGCTGCTGACCGGACCGAAGGGCACACCATGTTCAACTCACTCACTGGCCGCACCCACATCGACGGTGACGAGCCGCCCCCCGACCCATCACGGCGTCGAGTCCCCAAGAGGCGTCGACGGCTGCGTGAACTACTTGCGCTGGTCTCGACCGTAGGCGTCGCCGCCGCCATGCTGATCGCCGGGCAGCCCGCCCAAGCGATGACCGCCGTTGATGGGACCTGGACCGTCTCCCACGGTGGGACAGGGCAGGTTTTCCTCAACGCCGACGGCACCTACACCTCGACCTGCGTGGTCTATCCCAACTACCCGGACGCCTGGTGCCCGTCACCCTCAGGCACTTTCCTTTATTCGAGCGGCTACGCAGACTTCCATGGTGCCGACGGCGTCAACTCCTCGTACCGGGTCTCGGGTCTCGTTACCAACCCGGACACCATCACGTCCTACTTCGGCAGCCGCACGGACTCGCCGCTGGTGATGAAGAGGGGCACCGTGTTCAACTGCACCGACTGGGACGTTGCCGTCAATCCGGGCCCGACAAATCCACTGGCCGAGTATGACGCCACCACCGGCCAGTACTACCTCACCGGCTCACACGAACCGATCCTCGGCCACGGGGTGGCCGAGACCGCACCGAACTATTTCCGGAATGGTTCCTGTGCCGATTTGCTCCTTCCCATCCATGTCAGCATCGCCGACGAATCGACATATTCCAGCTACGACGGGACTTGGAGCCCGACCCCGGCCGTCACGGTGACCGATTCGATAGGAGGCCCCGCCCTAGGTGTATCCATCACCGCGCAATTCGGGGATTACCCGGCCGGCACCTACGATTGCAGCAACTTCTATCCGACGTGCGCGTTGACGGCCCCCGCTTACCTCCCGGACTCCACGCCGAGCATAGGGTTCCGCGTACTTAGTGTCTCCAGGAACTACGCGCAGCTCCCGATCGCGGACGGCGACAGCCTGCAACTCACGCTCAACAACCCACATACGTCCACGCCAACTCCCACACCATCGACAACGACCCCCACAACCACGACAACAACCCCCGCTCCCACAACGACGACGCCAACTCCCACACCAACGACAACGACCACCGCTCCACCGGCGGCGCATCACATCGGGGATCTGGACAATGTCACCACCTCCTCGTCGTCGCTCTGGCAGCCGAAGGTGACCGCCACGGTCCTGGACTCGACCGGGGCAACCGTCACCGGCGCGACAGTGAGCGGAACATTCAGCAACCACAGCGGAACACTGACCTGCGTCACGGCCGCGGACGGCACCTGCACGCTGGGCGACTTCTCCTTCAAGCGGCCGACCAAATCGACCGTGTTCACCGTGACCGGTGTTGCCAAGGCCTCGTCCACGTACATGGCGAGCGCTAACAGCGACCCCGATGGGGACAGCAACGGCACGACCATCACGGTGATGCGGCCCTAATCGGCGCGAGCCGGTACGGACTGCTCACCCGCAAAGCACCAGAGTCTTCCCTGGGTCACCGACCCAGGGAAGCGGTGTATCTGTCACCCGGTGTTTTCTGCACCGGGCTGAGGTGTGGCTCCTGCAGGCGTGACCGAAAATGTAGATGCTGTCCTCGGCGGGCGCGGTTGGGTGTCAGTTGGGGTAGCTGGCGTTGAGAAC
>CAJDUR010000078.1_pt1 | contig 11305 bp, 14 predicted proteins | sample 7391191 | NCBI WGS metagenome assembly CAJDUR01 (sample SAMEA7055688, study PRJEB34461) | soil metagenome | biome: terrestrial ecosystem; feature: Peninsula; material: soil | place: Antarctica | collected 2016 | reverse complement strand
TCCTTCCATGCGCACGGGGCAGGTTGTCCGAGCGGCCAATGGAAGCGGACTGTAAATCCGTTGCGAGAGCTTCGAAGGTTCGAATCCTTCACCTGCCACTCCGAGCACGAAAGAGCCCCTGACCAGCGGAAACGCCGGTCAGGGGCCTTGCTCGTGGCCGTGCGCCTTGTCCGGCTGTGACCGGCCAGATCCGGCGATCTACGGGGATCTGTGCGGAAGTGACCCAGGCGATCCAGTACTGCCGGGCCTCCGAGCACCTGACCGACGCGAATGACCGCGGAGCCGACAACAGCCTGACCTTGGTGGCGGACAAGCCTGCTGTCGTGCGGGTCTATGTGCACGGTCGCTTCGCCGACGAGCCGAACGTACGCGGCACGGTGACAGTGCAGCGGCGCCGGTTCGGTGTGTGGGTCGACGCCGGCACCCTGACCCAAGCGGCACCTGCATCGCTCACTGCCTTCTCCGATGCCCCCTACGCCTCCGAGCGCGGTCAGCTTCGAGGTTCACTGAACTTCATGGTGCCGGGCGAGGCGATGATCGGGGAGATGCGTCTCGTCGTGCACGTCGAGCAGGTCGGCCGGCCCGATCGCAACGACTACGAGTCGGTGGTTGTGGACCGGCACGCAGGTACGGCTCGACGCCCCAACCGTGGCCGACTTCACGGCCGAGTGCGCGTGGGCGTGCACCACCTGGCCGGTCTCGCCCCGGCCCGAGGTGTCACTGGCCGGCACGTTCACCTGGAGTAACCCGCTCACCGGCAACATGGCGAATGGCAGTTGCCCGACGAGTTGGATCGACCTGCTGTACTGGCTGCGCGTGGCTCGTACGCTCGACGGCGACCAACCTGACCGCTTCTATTACGCCCTGCTGCCGAGCGGGGTACCCACTGGCGACACGGGTGGCTGCGGCAACCCCGGTGGAGTGGGCGCCGGTTTCGTCGGCGGTAACGGCGGCACCACGATCGCCCACGAGCTGGGGCATGTGCTGGGGTTTGCCCATGTGTTCGGCAATCTGCCCTCCGACGACAACAAGTGGGACCGGAGCTACCCCGTCTACGAGCCGTACGACTCTGCGGCTGCGCGCACCGGCACGATCGGCGAGTACGGCTTCGACCTGACCACCTCCACCGTCATGAGCCCCACCTGGTCGACCGACTTCATGGGATACGGCGCGAACCCGTGGATTTCGCCCTACCATCATCGGCTGATGATCGAGCATCCTCGGCTCTCGCCGGTGTGGGTACCGTTGCCGCGGGGCACGCTCGCGCCGCTCGACGACGAGCAGGTGCTCACCTGGCCGCCTGTCTTCCCCGGTCCGCCCGAGCCACCCTGGGGGAAGTGGACCGAGCACGTGCGCCCAGATGAGCGCGAGTCACTCTTTGTCGTATCGGGCCGCCTCGTCGGCGGCGAGGTGCAGATGCAGCACGTGCTGCATCTCGAGGCGTTCACCGGCATCGAGGGGCGAGTTGTGCCCGATCTCACCGTCGAGTTGCTCGGCCCGAACCGAGAGGTGCTGTCCCAGGGAAAGGTTCACCTCCTTCCGACGAGTGCCTGCAGTGACGGATGCGGGGGGTGCGCCGGCGGTTCGGATGCCGATGCCGACAGCATTGTCCAGGCCAAGGTGCGCGACCCCGGGGGCGAGGTCGAGGGCAGCGTCAGCGCCATCCGGGTCGTCAAGCTGGGCGAGGAGGTGTGGCGTCGCGAGGCGCCCTCGCGTCCCCCAGAGGTTCGTGGGGTGGAGGCCGGCTTCGATGGTGAGCAGTTGTTCATCCGCTGGGACGCGAATGCTGCTGACGACGCCGCACAGGTCGACCGTTTCGTGCGGTGGTCTGGAGACGACGGCCGCACTTGGCAGGTGCTTGCGGTGGGTGTCGACACTGACGAGTTGACCACCTCGCCAGAGGCGATGACGTCAGGCCCGGCGCTGGTCCAGGTCATGGTCAGTGACGGGTTCCACACCGTCATCAGCGAACCCGTGCGAGTAGAGGTGCCCTGGCGGGCGCCGAGTGTCGCGATCCTCTGGCCGCGGTCGACGGCTGCGATCACCACCTCGAGCCCGTTGCGGCTGTGGGGGGTGGCCACCGCCAGCACCGGGGAGGCACTCGATGGCGAGCGGGTCACATGGGAGGTAGATGGTGAGCGTGTGGCGGTCGGGGCCGATCAGTTCGCCTGGCTGTCGCTCTCGCCCGGCGAGCATCGGGCGGTGGTACGGGCCGACGACGGCCAGGGGGAGGGCAGCGCCGAGGTCGTCTTCACGGTGCACGACCCATCCGACTGAAAGGGTGTGGCGTCAGCGCTATCTCGCTGCGCTCAAGGCCCCGACGCTTGCGGCTGGGGTACCTGCGACGATCACCATCTCGGTGTGCTTGGCCTTCTTTGGTTGTGGTGATTCCTACGTCCTGCAGGGCTGCTGCCCGGGCGCACGAACTCGAGCGGCGGTTGGTCCGCTCGGTCGTGCGGGTGCCGTAGCCGGCCGCAGACCGTGTCGGCCTGCCCCGAGAGCATCGCGTTGATGAAGGTGCTCAGCATCTCCCGCATCAGGCCAGGGCTAGCCTGGGCCAACTGCTCGTGCAGGAACATGATTACAGTCGCGGTCACCGCGATGATTCCTTTCGAGCGTGCTGTGAGAGTTTCCTCTGAAGATCACGCGGCGACCGCTCCTGCATTGGCAGGGACACGCTCACCGGTTTCGTCGTAATTGCGTCCTTCGAGGCGGAGGAGCGGGGTCTCCAAGGGCGCTTGGCGGACCTGCCTGAACCGCCGACGGATCTGATGGACGTGCTCACGTTCATCGACATGGCGACAGGCGCTACCGGCGGCGCGGTCACGATCGATGCCCGGCTCCAAGAGATTCTGGGTCGCTACCGGGCCAGCGACCCCGTGCACCGCGCTGTCACCAGGGCTGGCTCGAGTCTCCTAGCTGCCGCCGCCCGTGCGGTGCTGCGCCTCGGGCTACCCTCTGTAGGGCCCGTCTCCGCCCTCTATCCGGGCTGGATCCGGGTGAGCCTCGAGGGGTGAAGATCCTCGCAGCAATCCCAGAAGAGTCGTTCATGTGCACCTGGTGGCGTCACCGATGACGTGCGCTCCTCACCTTCCATGAGCCTGAGTGATGTACCACGCCGGCTGCGGCGTGTAGTGGGCACGGGCCGGTCCAGGAGATGGGCCCGGGCCCGACTACGTCACGCCGATGCTGTGATGCTCGATACGGAACGACGGACCACGGAGGCGTCGGAGGCGAGGGAGTCGTCGGGGTGGATGTGCCAGGCATCGAGGGTGGGCTCGTTCAGGAGCGCGGCCATGAGTGTGCCGGTCCCGGCGACCTGGCAAGCCTCCCCACAGGTGGCGGCAGTCCCGTGGACCGATCGTTACTGGTACTGCGACGGGCTGGGAATCGAGGCCCGCGACGGCAGCGGTTTCGGCGAACAGTTTGGGCTGCACCGGCTAAAGCCAGGCCCCTGCTCCGACGCCCTCAAGCGGCATAATGGCTCGCTGTCCACCGGAACGATCGGGCCGACTTCGACGCTGCTGTGATGTGCGCGACCAGAAGCACGACGTCTCGCTGCTGGCTCAGGTGAGGGAGAACGGCGGATAGCGGTCGGTGACCAAGAGCGTCGCATACGCCTGGACGCGCAGCCACCACCGCCCGACACCTACCACGTAGTTGAACAGGCCCCGCGGGTAACGTCCCGTGAACAGGATCGCGAACCATGCGATGATGATCGCGAAGACGGCGCCCACGGACAGCACTGCCAGGACCACGACGTGCGGGATTGCGAACAGCCATTTCACCAGCGGCAGCCAGCGGTTCAGGTCGCGTTCGACCTCGGGGTAGTCGATCTGAAGGTGGACGCTCTGCTCCTCGACCGTCGAGGGGTACCGATCCGTGAGCAGCGCCAGGTAGGCACAGACGCGGGCGCCGAAGCGGGTGAGCTCCAGGGCGAAGTCGAACCACCAGCGTGGGTAGCGCTCCCTGAAGACGATCATCAGTAGGGTTGCAACGAACAGTCCGGCGGTGATGCCACCACTCGTGTGGCGGACCGCCCCTCCACTCCGTTCGTACACAGTCTGTGTGGCGCCGGCGGTGAGCGCACCGATGACGATCGCGATCGGAATGAAGGTGAAGATGCGAAAGAAGGTGGTCACGCGGTCGTGCTGCTCCGGGTAGTCGACTTCGAGACGAGCCGGGTAAACCGATGCTGCAGGCTGAGCCGTCATGTGCCCTCCAGGATGGCTAATGCTTCTGAGTATCCGCGGCGGGTGCTGCGGTATGACTCGAAGGTAGGGACCGACGCGGTGACTTGGCGTCACCCAACGATGTGACTGACTGGGTGATATCGGAGTGCGGTCTATATCAAGCCGAATTCGCGGGCGCGGAGCACCGCAGCCCGGCGGCTGGTGACGTCGAGCTTGGTGAAGATGTGCTTGGTATGGGTGCGGACGGTGTTGTGTGAGACGAACAGTTCGCGGGCGATCTGAGGCCCGCTCAGCTGACTGTCGAGCAGCCTGAGCACCTGGAGTTCGCGGTCGCTCAACGACTCTGCCGACGACGGCGCCGGGTGCTGCCGGGAGGCGGGGGCTTCAGTTTCGGGAGATCCGCCGAGCCTGAGCAAGCGCCGCGCGTGGTCGCCAGCGACGCCATGGTGGGTGGTGCCGCGCAGCAACACTGTCATGGGGGCGCCCGCGTCCAGGAAGAGCCGGACGTAGCCTGCTGGTTCCGGTGCCTGGACGAAGGCTTGGACCAGGGCCTTCAGAGCCTGCGGCCGATGTCCCTGCGCGTCGTGTGTCAATGCCTGCAGCATGCGGATCTCGAGGAGACTTCCTGCGCGCCCTGAGGTCTCGGCGGGCTCCTGCAGCCGGTCCAGCAGACGACTCACCTGGTCGATCGTCGCGGAGTTCGGGTGGGCCCGATGTTGCGCGATGAGCAGACGCACGAGGGTGAGATGGTCGAACTCGCTCAGGTAGTTGAGATCATCCGTGTTGACCTGATCCGTGCTGGCAGGGTCCGGGGCGGACATGCTTCGTTCTTGCGCCCAGTCAGCTGCCTGCGAGAGCTTGCCTCCCTTGATCCAGATCCGGGCCTTCATCGCCGCGATGGGACGGACGTCGGGGAAGAACCCCGGCCGGTAGAGCTGCTCCGCCTTGTCCAGGAACGCGATGGCCTCCTGGGGGTCGCCCTCGGCGTCGATGAGTCGACCCATGGCAACGAACCACCGATGGCGGCTCTCGGTCATCGACACACGCTCCGCGCACGCTGCTGCGGTTTCAAGGTGTCGCTTGGCGGCCTCGAGGTCGCCGCCTTCGAGATCGATCTCGCTCAGCCCCACGTGTAGGTCCGCGGTTGCCAGCGCAACCGGCTCACCATGAGCCTCGGCCAGCCGCAGCGCACCCTCATACAGCCGACGTGCCTTGCTGGGTCGGCCGGCCGCTAGCCACATGTCAGCGAGCACGACCGTGCTGCTCAGCTCATCGACCAGGTTGCCGGCTGCGTGCAGGCTGGCCACCGCCTGCGTGAACGTCTTCACGGCGGTAAACACGTCGCCTTGCGCCCACGCGACGAGGCCGAGGAAGCCAGTCGCACCGCCTCGGGAAAGATGGTCGCTGGGGCCAGCCAGATCCAGCGCACGCCGGGCGTGTTCGGCCGTGCCTGCCACATCGCCGCGTGCCTGCGCTAGCGAGGCCCGGTAGACGGCGATGGTTGCGGGCAATGTGCGGAGCTCCTCGGTTTTGGCCCATCGCAGCGCGCAGCCGTCTGGTGCGGCAGCCAGCGCGCGTTCCGCGTCGTCGAGCCAGGGTTCGAACGCATCGAGGTCGCCCGAGACCATGAGCATGTATCCGTAGAAGGCGCTGAGCACCGGGCTGCGTCGAACGACGTCGTCGGGCAGCGCCTTCAGCCAACCGAGCAGAATTCCTTCTTGCCGGTTGACCCGGATCGCTGGCACGGCCAGTTCCATGAGGTAAGCCGCGCGGTCGAAGTCGCGCGCAGCCAATGCATGGCTGACCGCCTCCTCGCCGAGGTCGTGGCGCTCGTACCACTGGCTGGCGCGCTGGTGCAACAAGGGAACCAGTTCCGGCTGCTCCGCAAGCAGTCGCGCCCGCAGGACGTCGGCGAAGAGGTGGTGGTAGCGGTACCACTCCCGCCGATCGTCCAGGTGGACGATGAACAGGTTGGCTCGCTCGAGGGCCATGAGCATGTCGCTGCCGTCGGCGCGACCGGTGACGGCATCACACAGCGGTCCGGTGAGCCGGTCGAGAACCGCTGACTGCAAAAGGAATTCGCGAACCGGGTCAGGTTGGTGGGCCAGCACCTCCTCAACCAGGTAGTCGACGATGTATCGGTCGTCCCCGGTGAACCGTGCGATGAAGCTGCTGACGTCCTCGCGCCCCTGGATTGAGAGTGCGGCGAGCTGGAGCGCGGCGATCCACCCCTCCGTGCGTTCCTCCAAAGCCGCCACGTCGCTCGAAGCGAGGCTCAGTCCGGTCACATCGTTGAGGTATGTGGCCACCTCGTCGGACGTGAAGCGCAGGTCCGCAGCACGGATCTCGACCAGCTCTCCGCGCGCCCGCCACCGAGAAAGCGGCAGGTCGGGGTCGGCGCGGGTGCTGAGCACGACGTGCATGTGGGGCGGAAGGTGCTGCAGGAAGAACGCGACGCCTTCGCTGACATCGTGGCTGTCGACCAGGTGGTAGTCGTCCAGCACCAGACAGACCTCGCCCGGCGCCGCGGCGAGCTCGTTCAGAAGCGTGGTGATGAGATGTTCGGTCGGGAAGGGGGATGATGTGAGGAGTTCCAGCGCACTCGAGAACTTGCCCGGCATCACCGTTCGGAGCGCGGTCACCACGTATGTCCAGAACGACGCCGGCTCGCTGTCCGTCGGGTCGAGCGAGAGCCACGCGACGGTACGGTCGTCGTCTGGGCTCTGCTCAACCCACTCGGCGAGGAGCGTCGTCTTGCCGAACCCGGCAGGGGCGGAAACCAACGTTAGCCTGACCTCAGCCCGGCGGCGCAGTCGCTCCAGAAGTCTTAGGCGTGCCACCAGGCCGCGACGAGGCTTCGGGATGTACAACTTGGTCGCAATCAAAGCACGTGTCATGGCATCCCCATTCAACAGAGCACCATCATGTTCTAAGAGTGTGCCGCATCTCACGGTAGTACAGCGCCCCGTCCGGCAGGCACCCGCTCATCCGCGAACAGGCGCGTTCGAAGTCCGGTCGTGGAACCCTCGTAGAGGCACGAACTGCTCCAGTCGAACCAGCGTTCGGAAGAGGCCAGGCGCACAGCTCTCGATGAAGCACAGGATCTTGGCGTGGCCTCCCTGCTGAGCTTGAGTGCCGGGAGACGGTGTGCTTCCTGAACATGCTGTTCGACAGTGAGCTGAGCGGGCCCCAGATCGCCCGCGAGCGCTTCGTCTCGCACAACACGCTGCGCGGCCATACCAGCCACATCGTCACAAGTTCGACCTCACCACCCGGCGAGGCGGCGGTGTTCCGCGCCCAGGAACGGGGGCTGATGTCACCGGCCCGGCGCTTCGGATCTCACCCAGTCAGTCACATCGTTGGGTGACGCCGGGTCACCCCACCGCTCCCTACGTTCAAGTCATCCCGGAGGCGCCCGGCCACGGAGCTTGAACCAAGGAGCCGTACATGACCATCACTACTACCAAGCTCACCCGCGCGGCTGCCGTCGCCGCCGTCGTTGGGGGACTGCTGTACATCGGAGTCCAGATCAAGCATCCCAACCTGGACCTCGCCCTCATCTCCACGACCGAGTGGAAGGTGCGCCAGATGATGAAGGTGCTCTTCGCAGCGCTGTCGCTCGTCGGCATCACTGGCATGTACCTGCGCCAGGTGAAGCAGATCGGAGTGCTCGGCCTGCTCGGATACGTGGTGTTCAGCGTTGGCTACCTCGCCATGCTGAGCATCGAAGTCATCGGTGTGGTCGTCCTACCATCCATCGTTGACAGTGCACCCGGCTACGTCAGCGACGTCCTCGCCATGGCCGTTCCCGGCGGCCACACAACCGGGGACATCGGCCTGATTCAGCCCCTCATCTCGGTCATGGGTATCGGCTTCTTGGGTGGCAGCGTGCTCTTCGGCGTCGCTCTCTTTCGCGCCAACGTCCTGGCCCGGTGGGCTGCCGTGCTCCTTGCAGTCGCCGCCCTGGCCGCCCCTGCGATCCCCGTGTTGCCGCAGGTCAACTTCAGGCTGTTCGCCATTCCCACGGGCGTGGCCATGGTCGGACTGGGATACTCGTTGTGGCGCGAGCAGCGCACGCCGGCCGCTGCGTCCGTGACCGGCCCGATTTGCTCGCAGCTCGACCCGGCCGGCGCCAAGTGACCGCCTACCCGGCAGCCCGCCCCGCCCGGTCGACGGGGTGGGGCGGGTGGGTGCCGTTCGCACTGGTCGCCCTCGTGCTGGTCCCCGCCATAGCCGGGTCGTTGCGCCTGGTCGAGGTGTTCGGGGGCCCGCACCTGCTGCCGGCAAACCTGCGGATCGCGGCCTCACCCGGGCCGGTGGTTGTGCACATCGCCTGCGCAGTGCTGTATGCCGTCCTCGGCGCCTTCCAGTTCTCCGCCGCGCTGCGGGGCCGCCGCCCCGGCTGGCATCGGGTGGCCGGACGGGTGTCGGTGGTACTGGGCCTGGCCGTGGCGTTCTCGGCGCTGTGGATGACGCAGTTCTACCCCCGCCAGCCCGGTACCGGAGAGCTGGCCTATGTGTTTCGGCTCGCGTTCGGGTTCGGTATGTCCGCCAGCATCATCCTGGGGTTCACCGCGATCCGACGCAGCGATTTCGCCAGCCACCGGGCGTGGATGACACGCGCCTACGCCTTGGCCCTCGGCGCCGGCAGCCAGGTGTTCACCCTCAGCGTCGGAAAAGCGGTCTTCGGCACCAGCGAACTCACCTACGACCTCATGCTGGGCGCGGGCTGGGCCATCAACCTCGCAGTCGCGGAGTACCTCCTCCGCCGGCGTATCAGCAGCCGCCGAAGCGGCAGGGCGACGACCAAGGTGGCGGCATGATCGCCCGGTCGTCCAGCCGACAGCGGCCCGCCTGCTACGAGCTTCGGGTAGAAGGCCACCTCGACGACCACTGGTCTGCTTGGTTCGGGGGCCTTACTCTGACCCGCGAAAGTGACGGCACGACCAGCCTTTGCGGTCTCGTCTCGGATCAAGCCGAGCTGCATGGGCTGCTCATGAAGGTCCGGGACCTGAGCGTGACCCTCATATCCTTGACGGTCCTCGACCCCTCGGACAGCCTTGATCACCCACCCAACTCGTTGGGTGCTCACGAGGTTCGCGGCGAGCACCGGGACTCCTGACGAAGGGTCCATGCACGCGGCGTCGCACACGGCCGGTGCCGGGTCCGTTTCGCGAGCTGGAGCCGTCTGGGCTTCAGAGACTGTCCGCCACACCACCCCGGGCATCCTTCGCCGGAACAGCAACATTTGCTATTGATCCAGGTACGCAGGGGTCAGTCTCGAAGACATGAGTTACCCACCCACAAAGCCCCAAGGGGTACCAGTCCAACCACACCACGGCACCCCACTCAACGACGTTCATTCTCCTCTTCGCTCCCGCACTGAAGGATCGCCGGCTTGCAAAGGCGGACCAGCCGGCCCGGTCGCGACGGGATTTCCTCAGCACGTTCTACGTCAGCCCGCGCAAAAGCCCAGACTTCGGCTGGGCTTTCGCCAGCTGACGCCAAGTCAAGCCAGTGCGCGTCGTCAACCACCACCAGAAGCGGACGGTCCGGTACCGCTGCGTCAGTCAGGACGGACAAGGTTGCGACACCGACGAGGAACGGTTCGACCGCGGGTCCTTCTTCGAGGCCGAACGCGACCCGCAGCGCCCGTGCCTGAGGGCCAGGCAACTGGCCGAAGTTGGCGACGGGGCGCAGCAGGCGGTACAGCGCCGCATACGGCAACGGTGACTCGGCCTCGACGCCAGCGGTCCGCAACACCTTGACCGTGCTGGCGGAGCCTTCCGTTTGGGCAGTGAGGTCGCGTAGCAAAGCGCTCTTGCCAACGCCAGGCTCACCGAGCAGGACCACGACGGCGCCGGTCCCGGCGCGTGCTTGTTCCACCAGGCCGGCAAGATGCGCGCGTTCGGGCTCACGGCCGTGTAACACCTGCCGACAGTACCGCCACCCCGTGCCGACCACCGTGGCACCCCGTCACATTGACCGGGCGAACCCGGTCCGCAGCCAGCTCATCGTGGGCGTACCAAATATCTCGCCCTACTGAAGGACTGCGCGGCCGGGTGGTCAAGACCGCGGTCATGATCGCCACCGGCGTCAACGCTGAAGGCTCGCGCACGCCGGCCTCATCGAGGCCATCGGAGCGACGTTGCCGACCGCGTCCTGGCAACGGTGCCGCACCCACTACGCCGCGAACCTGATGGCCGTAACCCTGAAGTCGCAGTGGGGCTGGGTCAAGGCCTTGCTGCACAGCGTGCACGCCCAGCCCGACGCGCCGGCCGTACACGCCCAGTTCGACCGGGTCCTGGAAGGCCTGTACGAGAAGCTCCCCGCAGTGGCCGAGCACCTCGAGGACGCCCGCGCCGACTGTGGTCCAACAACCCCAGGAACGCCTCAACCGCGAGATCCGCAGGCGTACCGACGTGGTCGGCATCTTCCCCAACCGTGAGGCCGTGATCCGCCTCGTCGGGGCCGTGCTGGCCGAGCAACACGACGAATGGGCCGAGCAACGCCGCTACCTCGGCCCCGAGGTCACAACCAAGTCCCGAGCCGTGCTCACCGGCCGACAGACCAGCACCGAGGAGGCCACAACCACCGAGCAGCTACCCCCTACCGACCTAATCGCCGGCGCGCTCAGCGTCTGACCACCCACCCCGAGAGTCCACTCTTCGTACACCACCGATCCGGACTTGACCCGATGAGCCTCGCGTACCTCTGCCGCTGCGGGCTCAACGGCGACGGACCAGGCACCCCACCAGGCGATGACGACTCTTCCATGACGACCTCCACACACCATCAGTGTTACGTCGTTCACTGGAATCCAAGTGGTCATTCTCAATGCGACTCAGTCCATGCAACTCACTGGTGTCGCGCGAGCGTAGGCCCGCGGGGAGCCGGGCTGTTGCCACGGCCTGGCATTGCTTAATGATTCTGCGTTACTTGGGCAGCGGCAGGGGGCGCTGTGGATCGATGGTGCTGGCGGTGTTGAAGAAGTTCTCCAGGGGGGTCTTCTTGCCGTCCAGCTCTCGTTGCATCGAGAAGCCGTCCACGTTGATCCGGGCCTGCCGCCACGATTGGCCGGTCAGCTGCGACCAGGCAGGTTTGGAGGCGTC
>CAJDUR010000067.1_pt1 | contig 11340 bp, 11 predicted proteins | sample 7391191 | NCBI WGS metagenome assembly CAJDUR01 (sample SAMEA7055688, study PRJEB34461) | soil metagenome | biome: terrestrial ecosystem; feature: Peninsula; material: soil | place: Antarctica | collected 2016 | reverse complement strand
GGTGAAGTCGTAGTAGAAGAGGTATTCGTTGGGGATGGCCCCGAGGGTCTGCAGCCACTCCGGGCCGAAGAGGTGGCCCTCCTCGAAGGAGCCCAGCCGCCCGGCGTCCGCGAGCAGGTCCGGCAGCACGTCCCGGCCGTCGACCCGCAGCCCCTGCAGCCAGCCGAGGTGGTTGAGCCCCGCGTAGTCGATCTCGACGTCGGTGACCGCCAGCCCCAGCGCCCCGGCAGCGCGCGAGGCCAGGCCCAGGGGCGAGTCGCAGATCCCGACGACCCGGTCGCCGAGCACCGTCTGCATCGCCTGGGTGACCAGCCCGGCCGGGTTGGTGAAGTTGATGACCCAGGCCTGCGGCGCGAGTCGCCGCACCCGCTCAGCGATGTCGAGCGCCACCGGGACCGTCCGCAGTCCGTAGCCGACCCCACCGGGGCCGGTCGTCTCCTGGCCGAGGAGCCCGAGATCCAGCGCCAGCCGTTCGTCGGCGATCCGCCCCCGCAACCCGCCGACCCGGATCGCGGAGAAGACGAAGTCGGCCCCCTCGAGCGCCGCGTCCAGTGACGTCGTGGCGATCACCCCGGCCGGTTCGCCCGTGGCGTCGGCAACACTGCTGTCGGCGCCTGGTTCCCGCACCGACACCGTATGCCGCTGGGCCTGCTGGTCGAGGACGTGCCCGATCGCGGACAGTCGCGTCGCGTCAGTGTCGTAGAGGGCCACCTCACGGATCGCCCGCCCGGTGCGCTGCGCCAGCACAGCGGCATACACCAACGGGACCCGGAACCCGCCGCCGCCGAGGATGGCAAGCTTCATGACGACTCCACGACCGTGACGCTACCAAGGCGCGACCACCACCGCGTCGATGCGTACCCCGCCGCGGTGCGCCAATGCCGACCGTCGCCCGTGCCGATGGGCAATGATGAAGGCGATGCCACACGACACGTTCGACCCACTGTCCGCCCACCGTGAGGCTGGGGCGCCCGATGTCGACGTCTTCCTCTGGGGGACCGTCTTCCTCGACCTCATCTTCGCGGGCATCGAGACCCCACCGCGCCCGGGGACCGAGGTCTGGGCGCAGGGGATGGCCTCGTGCCCGGGCGGCATCGCCAACCTCGCCACCGCGACCCAGCGCCTCGGGCTGCGCACGTCACTGGCTGCCGCCTTCAGTGATGACGACTACGGCGACTTCTGCTGGCGCACCCTGGAGGAGCAGGAGGGGATCGACCTGGGCCACAGCCGGCAGTTCCCCGACTGGCACAGCCCGGTGACCGTCTCGATGTCCTTCGACCACGACCGCACGATGGTCTCGCACGGACATCCGTCCCCGGTGCCCGCGAGCGAGTTGATCGGCCATCCCCCGCGATCCCGCTCGGTCATGGTCGACCTCGCGGAGGAGGACGTCTGGGGGCCGGTCGGTGATTCGTCGTGGGTCGACGTGGCCCGCTCGCAGGGGTCGCTCATCTGCGCCGACGTCGGGTGGGACCCGGACGGGAAGTGGGAGGAGTGCGTCCTCGACCGGCTGGCCCGGTGCGACCTCTTCATGCCGAATGCCGCGGAGGCGATGGCCTACACGCGCGCCTCCTCGGCCCAGGAGGCCCTTTTCGCGCTGGCTGATCGCGTACGGGTGGCCATCGTGACCAACGGGGCGGAAGGCGCACTCGGCATCGATGCGCAGACCGGCGAGGAGGCCCACGTCCCGGCCCTGCGGGTCCCCGAGATCGACCCGACCGGCGCCGGCGATGTCTTCGGCGCCGCGATCCTCGTCGGCACGCTGGCCCAGTGGCCGCTGGAGCAGCGGATGTCCTTCGCCGCGTTGAGTGCGGCGCTCGCCCTGCAGCAGTACGGCGGGTCGCTCGCCGCGCCCGGGTGGGGTGACATCGCCGACTGGTGGGACGCCCTGACGTCCGAGCCGACCGCAGACGCCTACCACCGGTCGCTGCGGCGGCGCTATGCCTTCCTCGACGACATCGTCCCCCGGGTTCCCGTGACGGCCTGCCGGCGCGCCACCGCGACGATCGCCCGCCGGGCCGACATCCAGGGCCTGCACTGACCCGCACCCTCGCTGCCCGTGCTGGCCGGCGCCCTACGTGCTCACCGGCGCGCGGGCTAGATCGTGCCGGTGAGGGCCTGCAGTCCGAGACTGGTCACCGCAACCAGCACCCAGAGACAACCCCCGAGGATGAGCGGCCGGGGGCCGGTGCGGCGCAGCCCGCGCAGGTTGGTGGAGAGCCCGATCGCCGCGAGGGCGATGGTGATGAGGAAGACCGAGGCCTCGGCGAGGGCGCCGTGGGCACTGGCCGGGATGATGCCCATGGTGTTGGCCGCGGCCACGAGGACGAAGCCGATCAGGAACCACGGCACCAGTCGGGTGATCCGCACCCGGGACCTCGGGGCGTGGTCTGCGGCGCCGACTGGCTCGCCCGTCGAGTCCCCGGCCGATTCCTTGCCCGAGTCCTGCACCACGGCCTTGACCGAGTCCCTGGTCGCGGCTTTGGCAGCAGCCACGGCGGTGGCGCGATCCTTGCGGTCGGCCAGGATCGCCAGGCCGAAGCAGATCGGGATGATCAGCAGGGTCCGGGTCAGCTTGACCACGACCGCGTAGTTGGTCGCCTCGGTGCCGTAGGTGGCGGCCGCGGCGACGACCGAGGAGGTGTCGTTGACGGCGGTCCCGGCGAAGAGCCCGAACGCGTGTTGACTCATGCCGAGGGCGTGGCCGATGATCGGGAAGACCAGCACCGCGGCGATGTTGAACAGGAAGATGGTCGAGACGGCGTAGGCCACCTCGACGCTCGCGGCGCCGATGACGGGGGTGACCGCCGCGATCGCCGAAGCCCCGCAGATGCCGGTACCCACTCCGATCAGGGTCCGCAGGTCGCCGATGATGCCGAGCCAGCGGCCGATCCAGTAGGCACCCACCAGGCAGGCTACGAGGGTCCCGAGCATCACCGGGAGGGAGCTGAGCCCGACCTCGACGATCTGGCTCAGGGACAGCTGCGAGCCGAGCAGGACGACGGACAGTTGCAGGATGAAGCCACTGGCCAGGACGATTCCAGGCCGGAGCCGAAGCCCCGGCTTGATGACGACCGCGAGCAGGACCCCGATGATGATGCCGCTGACCGGGCCGCCGACGATGGGCAGGAGCCTGCCGATTCCCGTGGCGACGAGGGCGATCGCCAGGACGAGCGCCAGTCCCGGCAGCTTCGAGGTCGGCGCGGGTTGGTCCTGCTCGGTGGCGGTGGTCGTCTGGCTCTCTCTCACGGTGGCAACGCTCCCACTGCACACCCTGTCGCGGTAGTCATCGATTCGACATCACGCCATATCAGGAACGCATGGGTTATTCGCCTCCGATGCCGGTGCGTTCCACTCCCTCGACGATCCAGCGTTGCAGGAAGAGGAACATCAGCAACAGCGGCAGGATCGCGACGAGCGCGGCCATGAAGAGTTGGCTGACGTTGACCGACTGGGCCGTGAGGAAGGTCGACAGGGCGATCTGCACGGTCCAGGAGTCCTGGTCCCGGCCGATGACCAGCGGCCAGAGGAACGCGTTCCACGAGCCGATGAAGGTGATCGTGCCGATGGCCGCGACGAAGCCGTAGGAGTTGGGCACGACGATCTTCCAGAACGTGCCCCACCAGCCGAGCCCGTCCATGAAGGCCGCCTCCTCGATCTCCTTGGGGAAACTGAGGAAGAACTGCCGGAAGAGGAACGTGGCCAGGGCCTGGAAGAGACCGGGGACGATGAGGCCGCGCAGGGTCGAGACCCAGCCCAGCGTCGAGACGAGGACGAAGCTCGGCACGAAGGTGACCGCCGCCGGGATGAGTAGGGTCCCGGTGATCCCGAGGAACACCGCACCGGACCAGCGGTACGGGATCCGGGCCAGTCCGTAGCCCGCGAGCCCGGACAGGATCAGGACGCCGGTCGTCTGGGTGACGGCGATGACTGCGGAGTTGAGCAGGCTCCGGGCCATCGGGATCGCCGGGTTGTCGAACAGTCCGGTGAGGTTGGAGTTCTCCCAGACCGGAGGCAGCCAGTTGAAGGTCGCCGAACCGAGGTCCTGCTCGCGCATGAAGGCGCTGCGGATCAGCAGGTAGAAGGGGATGAGGAAGAGCAGCGCTCCGACGATGAGGGCGCTGTAACGGGCCAGCCCGGAGAGGCTGCTCGCTCGACGACTGCGGATGATCGCCATCAGTCGGCCTTCCCGAGCCCCAGCATGCGCCCGGACGCCACGGCGACGAGGGCGATGATGGCGGTCAGGATGACGGCGCCCGCACTGCCGTGACCGAAGTCCTGGCCGGACCCCAGCGCCGTGTAGTAGAGGTACACCAGGGGTGGGCGGGCGTAGGGCGGGTAGGTGCCGAACGTCGACAGGATGTTGTAGAACTCGTCGAAGGCCTGGAACGCGTTGATGAGCAGCAGGAGCAGGACGGCGGTCGATGTCGGCCGAAGTTGCGGCAGGGTGATGTGACGCAGCACCTTCGCGCCCTCGGCGCCGTCGATCGCGGCCGCCTCGTAGAGGGTGGGGCTGATCCGCTGGATCCCCGCGAGGAAGAGGATCATGTAGAAGCCGATCTGCAGCCAGAGTCGGGCGCTCACGATGACGAGCCAGTACCACGGCGGGTCGGCGAGGCTGAGCCACGGGATCGAGTCGGCCCCGAACCAGCCGAGGACGGCGTTGGCCAGGCCCGAGCGGACGCCGGAGAAGATCGACATCTTCCAGATCAGGGCCGCCACGACGTAGGAGCACGCGGTCGGCAGGAAGAAGACGGACCGGAAGAATGCCTGCATCACGTGGGTCCGGGCGACGAGCAGCGCGGTGGTCAGCGAGAGCACGAAGGTGACCGGCACGATGACGGCGGCGAAGACGACGAAGGTGGTGAGGCTGTCGCGGAACGCCGGGTCTCCCAGCATGTCGAGGTAGTTCCCGGCGCCGACGAACGTGGTGGGTGTGACCGTGTTGTAGGCGCTGAAGAACGACAGGTAGATGCTCCACCCGATCGGGATGTAGACGAAGATGACCAGCCCGAGGACGAAGGGCCCGACGAAGACCCAGAACCAGAGGTTCTGATCCTGGCGTCCGCGCCACCGCTGGGTCAGCGTCCGCCGGGGAGCCTCCTGCCCGTAGGCCGCTGGGCTGGCTCCCACGCTCAGGCGAGCACCCGCTTCAGCTCGGGGTCGACGACCGCCTTGACCTTGGCGATCTCGGCCATCGGGTCTGCGCCCTCCTTGACGATCCGGCTCATCATGTCGCCGAAGGCTGTGTTGGACTTGGGGGTCCAGAGGATCGGCGACTGCGCGTGGCCGACCTCGGTGGTCAGCTTGGCGGCCTCGGCGGCGGGGCCCTCCTTGAGGGTGGCCGCCTGGGAGATGAGGCTGGTGCGGGACGGGATGTGGAAACCGTAGGCGGTGGCGAAGTCGAGTTGATCGGCGGTCTGGTCGATCCAGAGCCACTTGGCGAACGCCTTGGCCAGAGCGACGTCGGTGCTCTTGGCGCTGACGCACGAGCCGTAGGCGCCGACCGGCACGGAGGGCTTCCCGCCCTCGCTCGCCGGCCAGGGCAGGACGCCGAAGTCGTCACCGAGGCCCTTGACGATGTCGGGGAAGGTCCACAGGCCGGTGAACTGCATGGCGGTGAGCCCGGAGACGAGGGCGGACGGGTCGAACCAGTCCTTGGGAGCGCCCAGCAGGACCACCTTGGCGTCCCACAGCTCGCGGAGCCGGCCGAGGGCGGCACCGGCCTTGGGGTCATCGAACCCGAACGTGTTGTCGGGAGTGAGGTAGTCGAACCCGGCGGACCACAGCATCGGGCCGCCCATCAACCCGGCACCACCGTCGTTGCCGATGAACAGTCCCTTGACGTCACCCTTGGTGAGCTTCTTGGCCGCAGCGACGAGTTCGTCCATCGTCGTGGGCGGAGTGACGCCGGCCGCCGCGAGCATCGACTTGCGGTAGACGAGCAGTTGCATGTCGATGACTTGCGGGATGGCCCAGATCTTGCCGTCGTAGGTCACCCGCTCCAGCACCGAGGTGTTGAAGTCGTCCTTGACGTCCCCGAACACGTCGGTCAGGTCGACGACCTGACCGCCCTTGATCATGTCGATGGTGGGACCGTTGCCGTACTCGAAGACGTCGGGGCCGCCGTCGGTGAGCAGGGAGGCTGCGGTCGACTGGTCGTAGTCGCCGGGCTTCCAGGTGACCTTGACGGTGGCGTCCGGATAGGCCGCCGCGTAGCGCTCAACCGCCTGTTGGGTGCCGGCCTCGCCGTACTGGTGGTACCACTGGTTGAGCGTGGGCTTGGCGCCACCCGCACCGGCGGTGGCGCCACCGGTGCCACCGCCCGGCGCCGGTTCGCGCCCGGTGTTGCCGCCGCAGGCTGCCAGGGCACCCGCCGCGACGGCCGCCCCGCCCAAGGTCAACAGCGACCGCCGGCTCAACGCCGATCCGTTGATGTTCTTCGCCATCAGGGCTCCTCTGGGTCTGGCCACCACCCGGGCGGGCAACGGGTCTCTTGAGTGTTTCTACTGCACAACGCGGGCATTTCACCACCCCCACGCGGCACGCCGCGCACGAAGTGGGTCAACAGGCGGACGGTGGCGCCAGATCGCGGACCCGATCGATGAGCCAGCCTCCGCCAGACGTACGCATCGTGTAGCTCTGCTCCCAGATGGAGCAGGTCTGGCCATCGACGCCGCGGGCCTTGTCCTGCGTGGTGCGCAGGGCCACCTTCGCCTCGACGACGTTGCCGCTGCCGATCATGCTGCGGATCTCGATCCGGTCCCAATGGGCCCCCGCCTGCGCGGTGCGCCAGGCGTAGAGACCCTCGACCTGCTGCTGCAACCGGGGCGTGAAGATCTCGTAGGCGACCTCGTAGGCGCCCGTGTTGATCGCCTGGCCGTGCAGCGCCAGGGCCCCCGCGACATCGCGGGCGAAGGCGTGACCGCTGGCCACCTCCACCTTCAGCGCGAAGGGATCGTCGATGACCGGGGTCTGGTCGCCGTAGCAGCTGAGCAGGTCCCGGTTGGGGCCTTCCCTCCAGCGATTGACACCGGCGGCCACCTGGTCGACCGGGACGACGAAGCCGGTGCTGGTGACCCGAGCTCCTCGGTCGGTCGCACCTGACTGGTCACCCGACGATCCGCCCGCAGCAGTCTTCAGGGCCGCACTCTTGGCCTTCTTCTCGGCGATCGTCAGGTCCACCCCGGACACCCACAGGGGCGATCCGGTGACGAGTCCCACCAGCGCGCCGTAGGGGTCCACGACCGGGCCCCCGGTGACGCCGTCTGTGATCGAGGCGTCGGTCCGCAACGCCTTTTCGACCTTGGTGCTGCCGTAGTCGACCGACCCGGGCCCGAACACCCCGGCCTCGGTCGCATGCAGGTTGAAGGTGCCGTTGGGGTAGCCGAGGATCCCGACTGCCGCGCCGACTCCGGGCCCGGCCGTCGCCAGTTTCAGCGTCGCCGGGGCGACCGGCTCGTCCGTCCGGAGCAGGGCGGTGTCGGTGGTGCGATCGATGCCGACCACGAGGGCAGGCGTCACGCCCCCGGCGTACTGCACCGAGATCGCGGAGGCGCCGGAGGCGACGTGCCCCGCGGTGACGATCAGGTCCGAGGCGATGAAGAAGCCGGTCCCCACCACTCGGGTGTCGCAGCCCGCGACGTCGATGCGCACGACTGCCGGGCTGACCTGCTTGGCGACCTCGGTCCAGTCCCGCGCCCCGGAGACGAACGGGGTGGCCAGGCCCTCACTGGTCGGTGTTCCTACGGGGACACCGTCGGGAGCGGCCGCGGAGGAAGGGGAGGTGGGGCCCGCGGAGCTCGGCGGGGGCGGAGTGACCGTCACGACGACCGGGAGCCGATCCATGAAGGGCATCGATGAGCAGGCGCCCAGGCTGAGCACCGCTGCCAGCCCGACGACGACCCGTGCTCCTGCCCGTGTTCCGCGCATGCGAACCCCCTCGATTCACTCCAGGGCCACGGTGACACATTCACACCACCAGTCACATCAGGGCGCGCCGCTCGAGACCTCCCATTTTGGCGGGCGCTCCTGTCCGCCGCCTGCAACGGGATGCACGTGATGGTGGTGCGGAGCTGTACCTCATGAGCTGGTGTCGCTATCGCAATGTGGGATCCCGTCCCCACTGACACCTGACGAGTTTGGATCTTGGGCCACCCGCACGAGTTCTCCTCATGCGTGTCATGCCACCGATGAGCGACCGCGTCCTCTCGGCTCCCAGACTGGCCGCGGACCACACCGAGTCGTACGTCCACGTCCACGTCGTCCGCGCCGGCTCGGGTGAAGCCACCGCCCAACTATCGGGGCCATCTGCTCGCGTTGACGGCCGGCGCCGCGGCCGCTGGGACGGTCCGTCGGTTGAGTCTCCACGATGTCCCGGCGGCTTTGGACCTGGACCTGGCCACGGCCGGAGACCACCCCCGGGGCTTGGCCACCGCCCACCTGCCGCTCTCCCGCGCAACGGCCGTTCCAGATGCCCGGCGCTGGGGCTTGGGGGTGTTCGGGCCTGATTTGGGGCCACATAGAGGCACTGGTGGCCATTGACGTTCGTGGCATCGAGGCGGCTGCTGCGGAGATCGACTTCCCGGTGCGAGACGGGCGCTTTCACAACGCGTCGACTCCGCGCACGTGTGACGCACGCCTACAACGTCTTGATGTGGCCGCCTCCCCTGCGTCAAGGCGCGGTGGGGAACGAGTCTCGGTCACTAGGTTGACACGGTATCTAGTCAGTGTAATCATCTAGTTGTGCGATCGACTACTGAAGCGCAGCCCCGGGCCTGGCCGGCCGAGTGGCTGCGCGGCGCTCTGGGCGTCTGCGTGGTGCACGTCATCGCCGCAGGGCCGACCTATGGCTATGCGATCGCCAGTTCCCTGAGCGACGCGGGCTTCGGCACCGTGAAGGGAGGCACCTTGTACCCCCTCCTCGCACGTCTGGAGGAGAGCGGTTTCGTCGAGGTGGAGTGGCGCGCCGGGGACGGCGGCCCCGGCCGCAAGTTCTACGCCCTGACTGCCGCGGGGCGCGCCGAGCACGAGCGTCAGTCCGCCGCCTGGTTGGACTTCACCGAACTCACCCGCACTTTCCTCAGCAACGCAGCAGCTCCGACACCTCACCAGGAGATCCAGCGATGAACACCCAGACGAACACGCCCCACATCGAGCCCGAATGGGCCGAAGCGCTCCTTCTGGAACTGCGGTTGCGCGGCGTCGCGGGCCAACAGATCGGAGCGACCCTCGCCGAGATCGAGGCGCACTGCGCAGACAGTGGCCAGACCGCGGTCGAGGCCTTCGGCGAACCCGCCTCCTACGCCACGGCCCTCGGGCTGGCGCCCGATCCGGACCAGAAGGTTTCCCTACGAGAAGAGTTGCCCTCCGTGGGATCCGGCCTGGGCGGCATGCTGCTGACGCTCGGCGCGGTCGGCGCTTGGCTGTCGGGCACCGACGTCAATGTCACCGCCGGCTCGCTGGCGAACGTGGGCCTCGTCGTGCTCGGCACCTTCCTGATCGTTCGTCACGTCGACACGCTGATGCGAGCGATCGCGACCAACGCATGGCTCGCGGTCGCCTATGCGGTGGTGCCCGTGGCGCTCTTCGTGGGAGTGCTGCTCCTCTTCGGGCAGACCGTGCTCTTCACCGTGCCGATGCTGCCCTCCCTGATCCTCGGAGTGTCGGCGCTGGCCGCCAGCACGGTCCTGGCCCTGCGTCGCGCGGACTCGTTGGAAGACCCGGTGGTGGGCCCCGATGGAGCCGGCGGCGCCGGCACGCTTCACATCTCCGCGGCGCTCGATCGCGTGGGCCGCCTCCTGACGCCCTGGCTCTTCCCCCTCCTCACCGCAGTGATGTGCATCCCGCTGCTCCTGCTCTGAGCCGACGGGCTGGCTGCGCCGTGTCCACCCCTCTGCCCTGCACGACACGCGGGTGTTCGCAACGCACCGGCGACCGGGTGTTCGCCTGGCTGGCCAGAGATCACCGCCGCCTTGGCGGATCCCTCGACCCAGCGGTCCACCAGAAAGTGCCACCGACGAGTCCGAGCCGACCGACGAAGGAGCCCCTGATGAGGACACGAACCGAAGCCGTGCACCAAGCGGTGCTGCTACTGAAGGCGGCCAACAGTGAGGCCATCCGCGCCGGGCACAGCCAGATCGACGTGGAGCACCTGCTCCTGGCCCTGCTCGTGCAGGACGGCGACGCGGCGACCGCGCTGACCCGCGCCGGCGTGCACCTGGGCCCGGCTCGCGAGGCCCTCGCAGCGCAAGAACGCGACGACCAGCTTGCGCTCGGCCTCGGCCACAAGCTGACCGGTCAACCCTCGGCGCCGCCGGTGCCGACGCCCTACCCGACACAACTCCTACCGCTGACCCCCGCCGCCCAAGCCATCAGCTGGGACTATCGACGCAGGGGCAAACCAGACCTCGACCTGTGGCTCCTGGCGCGACTGATCGAAGAGCCACAGGGCCCGCCCGCCCGGCCCGACGCCCAGAATGGGACCAGGACGCCGGCGCCGTCGAGGTCATCGACGAGCAGACCTTCATCGTCACCCCCCGGCTCGTGGTGGAATCCACCCACGAAGGGCACGCGGCATGGATGGTCGACAAAGTGGTGACCTACCGAGTCATCGGCCACACTCCCGAGAGGTTCGTGCAGTGGGAGCTGAGCTACCCACGCCGGCCGGACCAGCGGCCCTACCTCGAGCAGCAGAGCATCACGGTGACCCCCGTCAGCGGTGGCGCACGGCTCACGCTGACCGCCTCCAGCTCCACCTCGCGGCTGGCTCTGGTCCGGCGCCTGTTCGACTGGACCGGCCGTCACGAACTGCGGGTCTGCGCCCAAGCCCTGGCCCAGGTGTCCTGACCACCACCACAACCACGGCCAGACGGCCGGCCCATGATGACCAGGATGGAGCGAACGACCGCGACGATGGCCTTCTTCTTGCCTCGTCGTCAGGCGATCCCTTGGTAGCGCTCGCCCAGGAAGGTGTCGGTGCGGCCGGCCGAAACAGCAGCCTCGCCCAAAACTCGGGCCAGGTAAGCATTGCCGTGCCCGGTGGCACGGTGGCCTTCCTGCGGCCGGCGGACTCCTTGATCCCGGGGGCGAACCTGGCCCAGGAGGACAGGTGCGGCGTGTTCACCGCGGGTAGGCGAAGTCGGGGACGTCGGGCAGGCGCCGGCTGATGCATAGGTCGCGACGGCGCCTTCGTTGGCGCTCGGGGTGGCGACCAGGGCACTGGAGGCGCCCCTGTTTCGGAGGGCCGCGGTGGACACCCATCGGCTCCAACAGGCCCGGCCGACCACACCGTGACAGTGGCGACCGCGGTGCGGGCGAAGGCCGCTCGCTGCACCGCGA
>CAJDUR010000105.1_pt1 | contig 11427 bp, 15 predicted proteins | sample 7391191 | NCBI WGS metagenome assembly CAJDUR01 (sample SAMEA7055688, study PRJEB34461) | soil metagenome | biome: terrestrial ecosystem; feature: Peninsula; material: soil | place: Antarctica | collected 2016 | reverse complement strand
TGCCTTCGGGTGAGACGTGCAGGCCGTGGGTGTGCAGGTTCGTCGGGTCGGCGAGCTCGTTCTGCAGGGTCACCCGCAGCACGTCGCCGGGCTGGACGCACAGGGTGGGTCCGGGGCTGGAACCGTTGTACCCCAACGCCTGGGTCTGTCGACCCACCAGGGTGACCCCCGGGGCGGCCCGCAGCGTGACGGCCAGCGAGCCGTCGGCGCTGCTCAAGCTCTGCGGCTCGCGCAAGGCCTCACCCGCGGGCCCCGGGACCGTCTCGCTCGGCCCGAAGGCGCGCCAGGTCCCGACTCCGCCGACGATGGTCCCTACCGCGCCGAGGCCCGGACTCGCGGGCCCGTCGCAGCAGCGTCAGGCCCCAGGCCAGCGCCGCCACACTCAGCAGCAGCACGACGGGCCAGACCCACACCAGGTCTGAGCGTGCAGCGGTCATCAGTTATCACCTCGATGCCGGGAGAGGTCCGAATATACCTGCCCGGGTATCTGACGGTCGTTCAGGTCGGGCTCTCGGCGCCGCCGATGGGTGCTCCACCAGGCGAGGGCGATCAGCACGGCCAGGACGACAAAGGCTGCGGCCCAGCCCAGGGACCCGCCGAACCCGGGGCCAGCGTCGATGGCAAGGGGGAGGGTCGCAAGGGGGAAGCTCGGCATGTTCGACATGGGTTCCTTTGGTAGGTCATCGCTGCCCGGGGTGGGCTTCGCCACCACTAGCGCGCCCCACCACTCGGGGGCGACAGCGGGCCAGAGAAGGGCTCACAACGGGGACTCGAGAAAGGTCAAGGACACTGCGTTGCCTCGATCGTGGCCCGCCATCTCGATGCCGGTGGGGCTAGCGTCGTCGGCTGGGGGCCGCGCGCGGTGCCGCGTCTCGACCATGGTCGAAAGCCCGTCTCGGCGGGGTCAGTGCAGGGGGTGGAGGACTTCCTTGCGGGCGTGGTACTCCTGCGCGTCGATCTCGCCTCGGGCGAAGCGCTGGTCGAGGATCTCCTCGGCAGACGCGGCGCGTCGGGGCGCCGACTCGTCCGTCCGTCGGCCGTCCCGAAAGAGCGCGACCACGGCGACGACCACGAGACCCCAGAAAGCCACCATGGCGAGGGTCATGACGACCCAGTTGCCCCATCCGATCCCATCTGTCCACCACATCATCTTGTCCAGCTCCTCTCGATGTGTTGGCCTCACTGTCCCTGCGCTACCCTCGCCCTGCGGTGATGCTTCCATGAAGGTTTCCTCAAGATGTCCGCCCGGCCGATCGCGCGTGGCTGGGCGTGGGTGGGCTGCTGCGACGATGGGCCCATGGCAGAGACGCAGCAGACCCCTTCCCCCCCGGACAGGCCCGTCGCTAGGCCGTTCGCGTCACCCGCGGGCGTCGTGCGCGCGATGGTCGTCGAGGACGAGGAGTCCCTCGCATCCTTGATCGGCAGCTATCTCGAACGGGAAGGGTTCGAGGTTCGCCTCGTGCATGATGGCGCCGCCGCCGTGCGTGCGGCCCGAGAGGTCGACCCCGACATCGTCGTCCTCGACCTGGGCCTGCCCGGCCTGGATGGCGTCGAGGTGTGCCGCCAGTTGCGGACCTTCTCGGACGCGTACGTCGTGATGCTCACCGCCCGAGAGGACGAGGTCGACAAGCTCATCGGGCTCTCGGTCGGAGCCGATGACTACATGACGAAACCCTTCAGCCCGCGCGAGCTCGTCGCCCGCCTGCGGGCGATGCTGCGCCGCCCACGGATGTCGCCAGCCGGCCGCGCCGCAGACCAGGAGTCACACCGCTTCGGGCCGCTGGTGGTGGACCCGGTCGGGCGGGAGGTGTGGCTCGACAATGAACCTGTTTCGCTGACCCGGACCGAGTTCGACCTGCTCGCCACGCTCGCGCAACGGCCGCAGATGGCGTTCAGCCGCCAGCAGCTCATCGAGGCCGTCTGGGGCCAGTCGTGGGTCGGGGACGAGCACCTTGTCGACGTCCACATCGGGCACCTGCGCCGCAAGCTCGCCGACGATGCCGTCAACGCGCGGTTCGTGCGCACGATGCGCGGCGTCGGTTACCGGATGGGGACGGGTCAGTGACCTCTTTGCCCGCTGCCGCGGGCCGTGGCGCACGCCGGGCCCGCGGGCTGGCGGTTCGGCTGCTCATCGCCCAGGCCCTCGTCCTCCTTGCTGGCGCGCTGACGTCCTGGCTCGTCGCCTCGGCGATCGGCCCGGGGATCTTCCGCGAGCACCTGCGCAGGGCCGGGGTGACCCACTCCTCGACCGAGGCCGAGCACGTGGAGAAGGCCTTCTCCTCGGCGCTGCTGGTCTCGCTGCTTGTCGCGCTGCTCGTCTCGGTCATGGTGGCCCTGGCGGTGACGTGGTACTTCACCAGTCGGGTACAGCACTCGGTCGCCGAGGTCGCCACCACCGGGGCCGAGATCGCCGACGGCCGGTTCGACTCCCGGGTGCCGAGCCCGGGTCTGGGAGCCGAGTTCGACCAGCTAGCCCGCACCATCAACCAGCTGGCGCAGCGACTCGGCGCTGTCGAGACGACCAGACGCCGGATGCTCGCGGACCTCGCACACGAGATGCGGACCCCACTTGCGACGATCGACGCCCATCTCGAGGCGATCGAAGACGGTGTGCGTGAGATCGATGAGCCGACCATGGCCGTCCTGCGTGGGAGCACCGCCCGGCTGGGACGCCTCGCCCAGGACATGACGGCAGTCTCTCGCGCCGAAGAGGGCCAACTCGAGATGCATCCGGTCCGGACCGCGCCTCGAACGCTGGGGCAGACCGCCGTCGCTGCCGCCCAGGATGCCTTTGACGCGAAGGGGGTTGCGCTCCACCTCCAGGTGCCGGCCCGGCCCCTGGCGGTCACCGTCGACCCGGAGCGGATGGCGCAGGTGTTCGGCAACCTGCTCGACAACGCGCTGCGCCACACCCCGTCCGGTGGGACCGTCACGGTCGCTGTCACCCACCCGGATCCCGGGTGGGTGCAGATCTCGGTGACCGACACGGGGGAGGGGCTCGCCCCCGATGTTCTGGCCCACGTCTTCGACCGCTTCTACCAGGCCGACCCGGCACGCAACCATGCGCGCGGCGGGAGGGGCATCGGGCTGACCATCAGCCGCGCGATCGTCGAAGCCCACGGCGGCGGCATCTTCGTGCACAGCGCGGGAACGGGTGTCGGCGCCTCCTTCACCGTCCGGCTTCCCGCAACCGGCGACTGACCCTAGCGACGTCATACGTTCAAATCGCGCGGCGTGATCAGTTGGTGGGGCCTGCAGAGCTACCCCGGCCACCGTGCAGGCGAGGCGAGCTCTACGCCAAACCTTCATCCTGCGTGGTCGCCGCAGTCCCGGCTGGCAGGCACCCTGTCCCTCGCGATCCGGTTGCCCGCCAGCCCTGTCGCCGGCATCCCGACGGTTCCCAGCGCCTTGGCCACCGTGGTATCAGTTGCGCTGGATCGGACGCCTATTGGTGGTCACTATCCGTCGTAGGCCCGCACGCACGTGGTCCTGCGCGATCCGCCTCACCGCCGCGTTCATCGACAACGAGGGATCCTCGCTCATCGCCTCCGAGACCACCGCTGCGCCCGCTCACGCAGCTCATTCGGGTACTTCCTCGGTGCTGGCATAACCCCCACCCTTCCGTGGAATCAGAGCCTCCACCAGACCCGGGGCGATTCAGGGTGGGGACATCGTCGGGGTGCGGTCAGCGTCCATCCACCCGAAGTAGCCTCACCCAGTGGGGCACTCTGGCCAACCGTGGCGGAGCCGATGATCTGTCGGGATCCAGTTCCGGCTGGGGAGCGTGTCACCAGGTGCAACCCCTCCGGCTGGGGTCGGCTCCATTCGGTCGTTCATCTTCAGAATCGTGCGGTGCCGTGCTTAGCCCCATGTCTGCGGCGGTATCGGACGATCTCGGGATCTGCTGGCCAGGTTCCTGTGTCACCTCGTCTCGGGGGCTTGAGGTCTGACCCGCACGATCGCGCGGGTCAGTCGCGGCACAGCGTCGAGAAGGCTCTGCTCGGTGCGGTGGGCGATAGCATCGGCGGCGGCCAGCGTCTGGCTGTGGGCGACCTCGATGGTGGCCTCAGCGTGCACTTCGTGGCCGACCCACCGCATCCGCATGTCGCTGAAGCTCAGCACGCCCGGGACGCGGGTGAGTGCGGCTTCTGCGGCGTCAACCAGGTAGCAACACGACACCGGCGGTAACCACGAGGATGCCCCGGAGGCCGCCTGTGCTCAGCCCACCATCCATGCAGTCGTGCGGCAGTCCCCAGGGGTCGAGCTCAGTGTCGATCACCGCGGCTGGTCAAAAGACCAGCAGTTGTTCGCGGAGGGCCCGGAGGTGGCGCAGCCGGGGCCACGGCGCCGACCGGCTCGTGCAGGTAGTAGCGCAGCCGCGCGCTCAGCCGCCGCGTGGTTATCGTCGGTCTTGTCCGTTGTCAGGCCGCCCAGAACCCTCAATCGTGGAAACGCGCAGGTCCAGAGCGGGCTTCCGCCCTGTCGCTGTGGTTGCACGCCACCACCTGGTGCTGGTACCTCGAGTCAGCGCCCCTCCTGCCCGTGCGTGGCTTCAGCGGGGGTGGGCGACGCTTCAGCAGCCTCCACGCCTGTCGGGTCAGTGGAGTTCGCAGCAGACATCCTCGTCACGGTGCCAGTCCGGGCCACCGGAGTGCGCAGACACGAACCCCGGGCGGGGTTCTTCAGCGAAACTTCACACAAACGCGACCGGGCGGGCGGGGTGAGCGAGAGATGCTGAGGGCACAACGACAACTGCAGGAGGTGTCCACGATGGGCTGGTACGGCAACGATTGGGGCATGGGGGGCATGGGGGGCTGGGTCGCCGTAATCGGGGGTCTGGTCATCTTCGTGGGCGTCATGATCTTCCGCGGCAACTGGCGCGACAGTGGCGGTGGCAGTGGCAGTGGCAGTGGCAGTGGCGCGCAGGATCGTGGGGCGAGCGAGATCCTCAAGGAGCGGTACGCGCGCGGGGAGATCGATCGTGAAGGGTACGAGGCGCGCATGGCGGTCCTGCGTGAACACGCGCGCTAACCGCGCCTGACCGACCGGTGACCGGCCGGTTCCGCGACGAGTTCGGGTCACCCCACGACTGGCAGAGGAGTTCAAGATCGGCATGTTCGAACAGCACGGTCCCTTGGCCAAATTTACAGGACGGTGGGGCGTCGGTCCCGGAATCGCGAGCTACACCGGTTGGGTCGTCGCGTTCGCGCTCGTCCTGCTCCTTGCCTGGCTGGCCTGGTGGACGATGCGGCCCGCCAAACGCGTGGCGCGATCCAAGCGCACCGAGGTCGCCCGTGAACGTGATCTCGCCAGGCCATCAGATGCGCACGGGCACAACCTGCCACGAGCGAACCAGACAAGGAAGACACGATGAGCAGCTACACCATCACCACCACGATCAACCAGCCCTTTACCGAAGCCGTTGCCGCGGTCCGCGAGGCCCTCGGAGAGCAAGGCTTCGGGGTGCTGACCGAGATCGACCTCAAGGCGTCGCTGAAGGACAAGCTCGATGTCGACGTCGACCCGCAAGTCATCCTGGGGGCCTGCCGGCCCTCATTGGCCTACGAGGCAATCCAGACCGAACCGTCGATCGCGGCCGTCCTTCCCTGCAACGTGGTCGTGCGCGCGATCGACCAGAACACGACACTGGTCGAGGCCTTCGACCCCGACACGATGATGGGCCTCGCCGACAGCGCAGCACTGGGGAAGATCGCCAAAGACGCCAAACAGCGACTGAGTGCAGCCTTCGCGGCCCTCGAGCACACGCACTGAACCAGGCGGCTTACCTGCCGACGCGCGTTTCCTCGCCGAGAACCCAAGACGAAGGCAGAGCGCGCCGGTGGCTAGCACCGCAGCCGAACAGGCGTCTCCCGTTCGGCTGCTCGCAGACAGAAAGGCTCATCAAATGGCACCACTCACCACCTTCGAGAAGGCGAATCTCGATCGACAAGGATTTGACTGCCTCGACGATGAGGCCAAACGCATTTACGCTCTGCCGCTGCGGTTTACCCCCGTCGTTGGCACAGCCACCATCATCATCGGGCTCCTCCTGCATTCATCCCTCTGGCTAGGGACGATGGCCTTGATCGCCCTCAGCGGGGCCCTGCTGTCCAGGGGGATGTTCATCGACGTCATCTACAACTTCGGCGTCCGCCACCTGTTCCGGGCCGCTGCGTTGCCGTCCACACCCACACCGAGGAGATTTTCCTACCTCTTTTCGACCGTCCTGCTGACCGGATCAGCCTTGTCCTTCCAACACGGCGTGCCCGCCGCTGGCTACCTCCTGGGAGGAGTGGTCGCCATCGGAGGCGCCACGCTAGCCGTCACCCTGTGGTGCGTCGGGTCGTGGGCCTACAACACGGTTCTCCGTGCAACCCCGGGCATGAGGAGGATCCGAACAGTGGTTAGCGTCAGGCACAGGAACCCCGGCGCCGGTCAGCTCACGTCGTCCTCGCCTTCGTCGGGGCTGTTGGGATCTCGGAGCGGGCGCAGGCCTCCGGGCAGGTCTGGCAGGAGGAAGCTGTAGCGGCCGAGCACGTTGAGGTGCTTGCGGGTCAGGGGGCTCAGGCGAACGACGTCCTCTTCGAGGATCGGATGGCCTGGGCCTCTTCTGGGGCAGGAACGAGGGTGACCCAGTGTTCGTCGACGACGAAGCCGAGTGTGGTGTTGGCACGCGGGATGGCCGCGTTGTCCGCCGAGCCACCCGTGCGGATCCTCGTGACGCCGTGGTCAAGAAGCGCGAGTACCGACTTCGCCTTCAACCCAGTCCCGTCACCGCAGCCACGCGCGGCCGGAGCCCTCTCTGTCAGGCTTGTCTGAGACACCTCACCGGTTGTGGGGGTAGCCGTCAGAGGGCGGGGAACGGAAGCGAATCATGGTGGAAGAACTCGGTGTGGATCCGGCGCCGAAGCCGGTCCGGCGGACGTATACCGCGGAGTACAAGGCCCGGGTGCTGGCCGAGTACGAGGTGGCCCCGCATGGGGAGAAGTCGGCGGTGCTGCGACGGGAGGGGCTCTATCAGACGCATGTCGCGGAGTGGGCCAAGGCCCGCGATGCCGCCGCGCAGGGCCGCACCTATCGTCGGGAGCGCACGTCGCGTTCGAAGGGTTCGACCGCGGCCGGTCGGGCGGTGAAGTTGGAGGCCGAGAACGCTCGGTTGACCCGCCAGTTGGCCCAGACGCAGGCGGCGTTGGACGTGATGGGAAAAGTACACGGGCTCTTGGAGCTGCTCTCCGAGAGCAGCAGCGACGAGAGCCAGCCGCCGACCTCGACGACCAGGGCGAGGCGATGATTGTGGACCTCGTCCTGGACGAGGCGTTCACGGCGCTGCTGGCGATCGGCGTCACGGTGGTGGCCGCGTGCGCGCTGACCGGGCGGGCACGCGCGACCCACTACCGGAAGCTGAACCCGCCGGCACGCAAGGCAGACCCGGTGCCGCAGTCGCAGCGGACCAAACCGCCGGGGACGCTGACCGGGCCCGAGCGAGCCGACGTGTTGGCGGTGATCAACCAGCCCGGCTACCGGGACCTGTCGATCTGCCAGATCTGGGCCCGGGAACTGGACGAGGACCGGTACCACTGCTCGATGTCGAGCATGTACCGGATCGCCCGTGCGGCCGGGCAGAGCCGGGAACGGCGCCGCCTGGCGACCCATCCGGCGAAGGTCAAACCCGAGCTGCTGGCCACCGGCTCGACCCAGGTGTGGTCCTGGGACATCACCAAGCTGCGCGGGCCCGCCAAGGGCGTCTGGTACCACCTGTACGCGCTGATCGACATCTACTCCCGGTACAGCCCGCACCACATCGTCTGTGCGGCCGAGGACTCCATCGTGGCCGCCGACTTCATCGACGAGGCGATCGGGCGCAACGGGGCCGCGCCGCACACCGTGCACGCCGACCGGGGCACCTCGATGACCTCCAAACCGGTGTCCGCGCTGCTGGCCGACCTGGGCATCACCCGGACCCACTCACGGCCCAGGGTCAGCAACGACAACCCATTCTCGGAGGCCCAGTTCAAGACGCTGAAGTACGTGCCCGACTTCCCGGCGAACTTCAACTCCTTGGCCGAGGCGAGGATGTTCTGCGGCGGGTTCTTCAGCGAGTACAACCACCTCCACCGTCACTCCGGGATCGGTTGGCACACGCCCGCCTCGGTGCACTTCGGCACCCACCACGAGATCGACCAGCAACGCGCCCGGACCCTCGAACGCGCCTGGCGCGAGCACCCCGAACGGTTCACCCGCCGGCCGTGCCCACCGCGCATCAAGACCGAGGTCTGGATCAACCAGCCACCGAAGGAGACCCCCCGGAGAGGCAACCGTGAACGAGTCGCGCCGGGGCTACTAGACACTGTTTGTAGGGCCGGTGTCTGGCCAGACTCGGTTCTAGGTGTCCGGCGGGGTTCGCTCTCTTCTGGGCTGCCCACCCGGCTTCGGGTGTGGCTCACCTTCGGTCTGCATCCCGTCGGGCACCGTTGAGCAGGCATGGCTCAAGAAGGGACTGCCCTGCTCGTAGTAGCAATGCCCACCTCGCCGTCCACATCGGATACGAGCACAGGCAGGAGCAGCACATGCAACACACGCAGCAGGCTACGGAGCGGATCATCATCGGGGTCGACCCCCACAAACTCTCGGCCACGATCGAGGTCGTCGACCGGCACGAACGGCAGCTGGGCTCGGGTCGGTTCACCACAGACCAGGCCGGCTACACCGCGATGCGCACGTACGCGAAGGCATGGCCTGATCGGGTCTGGGCCGTCGAGGGCGCCAACGGCGCCGGCCGACCCCTGGCCCAGCGGCTCCTCGAGGCCGGCGAGCACGTCGTGGACGTCCGGGCCAAACTCGCGGCCCGCGTCCGACTCTTCGACACCGGCCTGGGCCGCAAGACCGACGCGTTGGATGCGCACTCGATCGCGATCGTCGCGGTGCGCACTGCGGGGCTGCGGGTCCTGCAGGTCGACGGCCAACTCGAGGCGCTGCGGATGCTGACCGACCGACGTGAGGCCTTGACCCGGCGCCGGGTTCAGACCGTCGACCGGCTCCACGCCCTGCTTGCGGAACTCCTTCCAGGACAGGCCAAGGAAGGACATCACCACCGGTCAGGCCAAGACCCTCCTCGTATCCGTGCGTCCGCGTGACATCGCCGGCAAGACCCGCCGCCGGATCGCCGCCGAGGAGCTCGCCGAGCTGGTCGCGATCGAGGCCAACGTGAAGAAGGCCGGCGCTGAGCTCAAAGCGATCGTGCTGGCCCGCGGCTCCCGGCTGATGGACCTGCACGGGGTCGGGCCCGTCGTAGCTGCCCGGGTCCTGGCTGACGTCGGTGACGTCGCGCGGTTCCGTGATCGGAACCGGTTCGCGTCCGCGGCCGGCACCGCACCAATCGACGCGTCCTCAGGTGAGCAAGACCGACACCGGCTCTCCCGGGCGGGGAACCGGCGGATGAACCACATGATCCACATCGCCGCCATCACCCAGATCCGCCTCGACACCGAGGGTCGGGCCTACTACCCCGCCTTCATTATGCCCGGTGGCGCCGGGCGGCCGAGCGGCCGGAGTTTGAGCCACCGGACGGAGTATTGCTTGCACCGGAGGTCGCGTCCGTGCTCGGCTACAGCACGGGGTCCTTCAAAAACCAAGCCAACGCCGGTAGGTACCCACCCGATGGGCGCACCGTCTCCGGGCGCGACTGGTGGCACCCCGAGACGGTCCAGCGCTATCGGCGTGAGCAACGACCGGCGGAACCGTTTCCGCGCAGGAGGTGGCCGACCTACTCGACATTCCGATCCGCGCCGTCCACCGGCTCAAGCACTTGCCGGCCACGGCGCGGGTATCAGGGAAACCCGTGTGGTCGCTACAAGACGTCATCGCCGACCAGGGTGCGATGCCTCCCAGCGATGCCGTCACCGTCAACGAGATCGCCCACACGCTGCAGGTCACTCCGGCGCGAGTCCGGGCATTGGCTCGAACTTAATGGCCAGCCGATGATCGCGACCCGGCCGGCCGACTCTGGTGGCACCGTGAACGCATCGACGAACTACTCGAGGCACGCCGCCTGCGCCTCCTCGAATAGCGCCCCCGATGGATGGGTCTGCTGTGCGATCCGGTGATAGGTCGGGTCTGAGACCCACACGTCAGGCAGGAGAGCAACGTTTCCTCACTGCGCCTCCTCCGCCATGCGGCTCAACGCGGCGGCGATCTCAGCGTCACGACCACGCGCAGTGTGTTGATAGCGCAGTGCCGCGGCTGGGGTGGAATGCCCTAATCGGCCCATGAGTTCAGCCAGCGTCGCGCCCGTCTGCGCGGCCAATACGGCGCCGGTGTGTCGCAAGTCGTGCCACCGAAGATCGGGACGTCCTGCAGCGTCACGGGCCGGATAGAACACTCGGTAGAGCGTCGCAGGGGCAAGGTGACGACGTGAATCCTGGGCGGACGGAAAGAGCAACCCCTCGGCACCGTCGGTGCTATTCGAACGCAGGTGCTCACCGATGGCGGGGAGCAAGTGCGGGGGGACATTCACGTCGCGGGTGCCGGCGTCGGACTTCGGGGTGCCGACGACGAACTCGGACCCAACTCGCGCTACCGCTCGACGCACCCGGATCACTCCGCTGCCCACGTCGATGTCCTTCCGGCGCAATTCGGTTAGCTCGCCGAAACGCAAACCGCACCAGGCCGCCAGCAGCGTCATAAGCCGGTATCGCTCGGGCATCGCCGCCACGAGCGCCTCGAGTTCTAGCAGGGACGCAGGCTTGATGTTGACGACGCGCTTGGCGCTGCCCGCGCCACGGATATGCGCAGGGTTCGCGGTGATCTCGCCGTCGTGCAGCGCTGTCTGGAGAATGGCCCGTAGAAGGCTGTAAGCGTGCGACCTCAGGGTCGGACGGTCAGCAGGCAGGCTCGCGTGCCAGCGGCGGATAGTTGAAGGCGTGATTGCCTTAAGTGGCACATCGCGGAACGTCGGAAGAATCTGGTGCTCGAGCACACTCGCGTAGTGCTGTCGTGTGCGCGGCTTCAGGGGCCGATCAGCGAGCCACGTAGCGGCGTACTCGCCGAAGGGGGAGTGGCTGGCCTGTTTCGGGGTCCATTCCTCGCGGAGCACTTCGGATCGGCGCAGTGTCAGCCACGTGTCGGCATCACCTTTGGTATCGAAGGTCGTCGGTGCTGAGTGGCGCATCCCGTCTGGGCCGGTGTAGCGGGCCCGCCAGCGGCCGCTGGGCAGTTTGGAGACTTCACCGAACGTCCGCTTCGTCTTCGCCACCGTGGGGCCTCCGTGGGGAATCGTGGGGAATCGAGAGTCATTTTCTGTCCTCTCATGTCCATGCATGTCAGGCGATACTGGAATGCGTTTATGCAGGTCAGAGGCTCTTTGTGCAGGTCGGGTTCAGTATCGCATGAGGAGGATTGGACAGTTTCAAACCCAGTATCGCCCACCAA